>WNGA01003570.1_pt1 | contig 55217 bp, 49 predicted proteins | sample 5400061 | NCBI WGS metagenome assembly WNGA01 (sample SAMN13153366, study PRJNA577476) | soil metagenome | isolation source: 100 cm soil or saprolite under grassland replicate 2 | place: USA:California | collected 2016-06-15
GTGGTGGTGCAGCCCTCGCACTGCCCCTGGTGCGGCGCGCCGTCGTACCACATGTGCTTGTAGACCACGAGCTCGTCGCGGCCCTGGAACAGGTCCAGGAACGGGACCGGGCCGTCGGGTCCGATGACCTCGACCGTCCCGTCGAGCTCGACCATCGGCAGCCGCCGGCGGGCCGCGGCGATCGCGTCGCCCTCGCGGGTGTGCGCCTTCTCGCGGACCAGCAGCTCCTCGCGGGCCGCCTGCCAGGTGGCCAGGTCGACGACGGGCGGCTTGCCGGGGAGGTTCCTGCTCGCGTTGCCGGGCGTGGTCGTCATGGTGTCCTCCGTGGTGTCTCGTGCCGGGCAGCGTCGTACGACGTCCTACGACGGTCACCAGAATAGACGCGCGACCCGGCCGGAACTCATCGCGCCGGGGACGCCCTCGGCCGAGCCTGCACGGACCACGTCGGGCCGACAAGTTCACAGACGCGCTCTCAGACAGTGAGGCGGTGGCGGTGCGGCGCGCCGGCTTCCTGCACGACCTTGGGCGCATCGGTGTGCCCGCCGGGTTCTGGAACACGGCCAGCCCCTGGACGACGCAGGAGTGGGAACGTGCCAAACAGCACCCGTCGCTGACCGAGCTGGTCCTTGCTCGCTCGACCGCCCTGGGTCATCTGGGGACGCTGGCAGGTCTGCATCATGAGCGGTTGGACGGCTCGGGCTACCGGGGCGTGCCTGGCTCGTTCCTCCCTGTCGCGGCCCAGATCCTGGCGGCGGCGGATACCTACCACACCAAGACCGAGCCGCGGCCCCATCGCCGGGCGCTCGCGCCGGCTGCTGCCGCCGAGGAGATCCATCGCTTAGCCCAGCGAGGCCAGCTTGACGGCCAGGTGGCGCAGGCGCTCCTCGTGGCCGCTGGACACCAGTCGCCGCCGGAGATGCCCGATAAGCTGCCTGCCGGGCTCAGCCACCGCGAGGTGGAGGTGCTGCGTCTCATCGTCCGCGGCCTGTCGAACCGGCAGATGGCCCAGATCCTCTTCATCTCGCCGAAGACGGTCGGCCACCACGTCCAGCACATCTACGACAAGGTCGGCGTCTCCACACGCGTGGGAGCGACGCTGTTCGCCCTCCAGCACGGTCTCGTGCAGAAAACGCCCTAGTGGCTTGTCAGTCCTGAGCTGTAGGGTAGAGGTGCTTGAGCTTGATGCGGGCATCCTCGGTCGTGAAGCGCCAGTCCACGCCACGACCGGACGCGTTGCGGGTCGTCTGCCACGCCGCGACCTCCCGCTCCAGGGTCGCCCGATCGGCCAGGCGACGGTCCAGGCACTGCCCGGCCAGCACGGCAAGCTCGATCTCGGCCATATTCAGCCAGCTGCCATGCTTGGGCGTGTAATGCAGCTCCAGCCGGTCGGCCAGCCGCTTGGCCTCAGCCGGCGGGAACGCCTCATACAGCGACGCGGGGGTGTGGGTGTTGAGGTTGTCTTGCACCAGCACGACCCGCTCAGCATCCGGGTAGTGGACATCCAGCAGGTCCTTGACGCAGTGCGCCCCAGTCGATGCGGGTGCGCCGAGCGCTGACCATGACGTCACGCCAGCCTCGCAGCGGCTCGCAGACCACAAACAGGTTGCACACCCCACGGCGCTCGTACTCGTCATCCTGCCGTGCTGGACGCCCAGGCGCCACCGGCACCGGCGGGGTCACCTCCCCGAGCAACTGGCGGCTGGTCTCGTCCAGGCAGACCTGCGGATGGCGCCGGTCGTAGGCACGGGTATAGACCTCCAGCACGTCCTCCATCCGCCAGCAGAACTCGGCGTCCTGCTCCGGCGGGATGCACCAGCGCTGGGTCAGCCACGGCTTGAGGCGGTTTGCTTTAAGGCCTGGCGGACCGTCTCGTACGACACCGACTCCACCAGTTCCAGCTCGACCAGCCGATCGGCCAGCAGCCGCAACGTCCAGCGCTTGCGACCCTCTGGCGGCGCGCTGCACGCCAGCGCGACCAGGCGGGCCTCCTGCTCGCCGTCCAGCCGGCGGCGGTACTCCCGCGCGGGCGCCTTGCGGTACACCGCAGCATCCAGACCCGCCGCGACATACTTCATGCGCGCCCGGGCGACGGTGGCGGGGTTGACCTCCACCGCCACGGCGATCGCGGCGTCGGTCCAGCCAGGACCGGCCTCGCCCTGGTTGGCCTTGAGCAGGATGCGCGCATGGGTCAGGGCGCTGGCCGGGGCAACGCCCCGCCCGATCATGGTATGCAGCCGGGCGCGCTCCTCCTCCGATAGCACCACGATGTGTCGCTTGCGCACCTCGGCCTCCTGCAGCGGCGGTATCCCTCGACCGCACCAGCATGAGACCGAACCTCACATCTCACAAGTCACCACTGACGAGCGACTAGCCACCCGCGGCGGGCTACGCGCTGGGCAAGAACCGAGAAATGGGGCGGTCGCCCGATGCCCGTTGAAGGCTCCAACGGGACAATCCTCGGCGACGACCTGCCGGGCATCGATGGGCTCGGCACATGAAAGAGAGGACGACCATGGCAGATCGCGACGCGACTCGGTCGCCCGGCCACAGGCAGCCCCAAGCAGGGGTGACAGTCACCACCACGAGTCCGTTCGAGGCGTACAACGAGAAGACCGCGGCGGCTGATCTGCGCAGGTACCGCAAGAGGGGGCCAAGACCCTGGACCCGGACGTTGATCGAGGGGCTGAAGGCCGAGGGCGTGGAGGGCGCGACGCTGCTGGACATCGGCGGCGGGATCGGCGTTATTCAGCAAGAGTTGCTCGCCGCCGGTGCGGACCGCGCGATCAGCGTTGAGGCCTCCTCCGCCTATCTGGATGCGGCGCGGCAAGAGAACGACCGCCGCAGCCACAGCGGCCGTGTCACCTACCGGCACGGCGACTTCGTCGAGCTGGCCGAGTCGGTCCCTCCCGCCGACATCGTCACGCTCGAACGAGTCCTCAACGTGTATCCGGACTGGGAACGGCTGGCTGCGCTCTCGGCGGCACGTGCTCGGCGCCTCTACGGTGTCGTCTTCCCACGCGACACGCGCTTCGTGAGGCTCGTCATCTTCGGGATCAACTTCGTGCTGCGTGTGCAACGAAAGCGTGTCCGCGCCGCCGTCATTCCGAGCGATGCGATCGAACGGGTGGTCCGCGAGAACGGTCTCAGCCCCCACTTCTCTGCAACAGTCGGACTGGCGTGGCAGGTAGCGCTCTACCGCCGCCTCTGACCTCTCCCACGCCACATCTGGCGCGCGGCCCGGTGCCCAGCGGAGGCCACCTGACCCCGGGAACCTCGTGAGCCTCGCTTCCCTTGCCAACCAGAAGAAGCTAGCATTTCCGGCCAAGCGGCTAACGGCGCAGCGGGGGGTGGCGCGATGAGGCGATTTCGGTACGGCGTGCTCGGCATCGTGGTGGCGGTCGGGCTTGCGCTCACCCCGGGGCTGCCGGCGTCCGGCGAGCAGGCCGGGCCCGCCGCCGTGGCCCCCGGCGGGCCGGGAGCGCTGTCGCATTTCGACCTGGCCCGCAAGGACTGCCTCGGCACCGCGCGTAACCGGACGTCGAAGGTCTGGTACACCGTGGCCGGCGGCGTGCTGTCGGACGTGTACTTCCCGACCATCGACAACACCAACGTCGAGACCCTGCAATATGTCGTCACCGACGGCACCACCTTCACCGACCTGCAGACCCGGGACATGACCTATACGGTCCGGGCGCTCGACGGCTCCGGCTCGCAGAGCGCCAGCCCGGCCACAATGGCCTGCGAGGTCACCGCCACCGCCAAGAGCGGCCGCTACCGGATCGTCACCGACTACCTGACCGACCCCGACCGCGCCACCGTGCTCCTTCACACGAAGTTCCAGCCGCTGGTCGGCAGCCGCGCAGGCTACCGCCTCTACGTCCGCTTCGATACGACCGTCAACGGCAACGGGGGCGGCGGCCCTGACAACGCCGGCGCCGACAGCGGCGTGGTGGACACTACGACCGACCATCCCGTGCCGGTCGCGAGCGACGTCAATACCGCGACGATCGCCGCCAACCGCGACTATGCCCAGCCGGTCTTTGCCGCGCTCCGGCCCTCACGGCCGTTCACGCAGGTGAGCAGCGGCTTCGTCGGCAGCGAATCGGACGGCCTGGTGCAGCTCGACCGGGATCGTGCGCTCAATGTTGTCCACGACAGCGCGACTGGCGGCAACCTCGTCCAGACCGCCCAGGTGGACCTGGCACGCGGGCCGGAGGTCACGCTCGCGCTCGGCTTCGGGGCCACTCAGACCGAGGCTGTCGGCGCGGCCGGCGCCAGTCTCGCCAGCCGCCTGGATCGCCTGCTCGACCGCTACACGGCCGGGTGGGCCGTGTACGACTCGGGCCTGCGGTCGCCGGGTCGCGCCTTCGACGGCCTGCCGCCCGCCACCAGGCAGGCGCTCACGCGCGCGTATTACCTGAGCGCCAACGTGCTCAAGGCATCTGAGGACAAGACCTTCCCCGGGGCGATCGTGGCCTCCCTCGCCTCGCCCTGGGGGCAGGCGGTGGCGGCGGGAAACACCACCGGGACCTACTTCGGCTCCTATCGCGAGGTGTTCGCCCGCGACCTGTACGAGACCTTCACCGGCCTGCTGCTCGACGGTGACCTGGCCAGCGCCCGTGACACCGTGCGCTTCCTGTTCGAGCGCCAGCAGCTGCCCGACGGCTCCATGCCGCGCAACAGTCTGGTCAACGGCAAGCCCGCGCCCGACACCTTCGGCACCCAGCTCGACGAGGTCACCTACCCGATCCTCATGGCGCTACAGGCCGGCATCACCGACAAGGCGTTCTACCAGGCCCACGTCAAGCGGGCAGCCGATTTCGCCGCCAGCCATGGCCCGAGCTTCGGCGCCGAGCGCTGGGAGGAGCAGAGCGGCTTCTCGCCTTCGACCATCGCGGCCGAGGTCGCTGGGCTCGTCGCCGCGGCCACGATCGCCGACCAGGCCGGCGACCAGGCCTCGGCGCGCGTCTACCGCGGGGTCGCGGACGACTTCCAGCGCTCGGTCAAGGGCTGGACCGTTACCACCAACGGGCCCAAGAGCCCACAGCCGTACTTCATCCGGCTCTCCAAGACCGGCGACCCGAACGCCGCCGTGTCCTACAACGTCGGCAACGGCGGCCCGACCCTCGACCAGCGTGAGGTCATCGACGCCGGCTTCCTGGAGCTGACCCGGCTGGGGCTGTTGCGGGCCGACGACCCCGACGTGGTCCGCTCGCTGCCGGTGGTCGACGCCACCATCAGGTCGGAGACGGTGAATGGGTCCGGCTGGCACCGCTACAACGGCGACGGCTACGGCGATGGCAGCGCCGACGGCCATCCGTGGGCGCCGACCAACCAGGGCAGCGGGCACCTGTGGCCGGTGCTGGCCGGAGAGCGGGCCGAGCACCTGATCGCGAACGGTCAGCAGGCGACCGCGCTGGAGCTCACCGACGCCATGCGTCGCTTCGCCGGCGGCGTCGGCCTCATCCCCGAGCAGGACTGGGAGAACCCCGACCTGGCGCCGTCGCCCTTCGGCACCCCGCCGGAGGTGGCCTCGATCGGCTTCGCCAACGGCCAGCCGGTCGGCTCGGCCGCACCGCTCACCTGGTCGGCGGCCCAGTACGTGCGGCTGGTGCGCGACCTGGACGCCCGGCGCCTGCTCGAGCAGCCGGCCGACACCGTGCGCCGCTACGTGGCCAGCACCCAGCGCGCCACCACCCTGACGGTCACCGCTCCGGCCGACAGGACCGCAGTGCCCGGATCGCCCGTGCGGGTGACCGGCAGCTCCGTGCCCGGCAGCACGATCGACGTTTCGGCGACCAACAGCGACAGGGACTCTGAGAGCCAGGACGGCGGCTGGAGCGTGGAGGTGCCGGTCAACGGCGGCACGATCGTCCTCGACGTGGTCGCCACCGCTCGCGACGGTGGCACCGCGCACGCCCGGCGCACGGTGGTGCTCGACTTCACGCCAGGGACGGTACTGCTCGACGTCACCGATCCGGACGGCGACGACAGTGGACCCGGCAATTACGCCTACCCGACCTCGTCGAACTTCCAGCCGGGCGCGTTCGACCTGGAGCGCTTCCAGGTCCTCGACGACGGCGCCAACGTGATCTTCCGGGTGCAGACCCGCAACCTGTCGCCGACCTTCGGCAGCCCGCTCGGTGCCCAGCTCGTCGACGTGTACGTCCACGATCCGGCGGCCGCGCAGACCTCCACCGCGGCGTCGTTCCCGCAACGCAACTACGCGATCGCCGACGGATCGGCCTGGAGCCGGCTGCTGGAGGTCCAGGGCTTCGGCCAGCGCTACGTGGACGGCGGCGGGACCACCCTCGGCACGATCACGATCAGGGCCAACGAGATCTCGCGCCTGATCACCTTCAGCGTGCCCAAGGCGAGTCTCGGCCAGCCCGGGCCGGGCTGGGGATTCACGGTGGTGCTCACCGGCCAGGACGGGTTCAGCGCGGACCAGGCCCGCGGGTTTGCGCCGACGCCGCAGGAGTTCGCGTTCGGGGTCTGCGCGACGGCCTCGACCGACCCGCACTGCACGGTGGACCCGAGCACGGTGCCCAAGGCGCTGGACGTGCTGACCCCGGCGGGCGTGCTCCAGTCGGACGAGCTCGACTACACGGTGCACCAGCCGGTGACGCTTCAGGCGGTGACCATTCCCTGAGGGTTGGGCCACCGGCGGGATGCCGCTGCCCTGAGTCTGCCCAGTTGTGCGTGGGACTCGTCAGGCGGCCCATTTCTCGGCGAATGTCTCGGTCTGCTCCAGCAGCAGCACGATGGCCTGCTGCTCAGCGTCAGGCGGGTAGTCATACCTGGCAAGAAGCCGTTTGACGTTGCTGCGTAGCCGAGCGCGCGCCTGCTCGCGTACCGTCCAATCCACGGTAACGTCTCGGCGGATCGAACCCACCAAATCCCGGGCGATCATCGCCAGCTTGCTCGTTCCCAGCTCACGGACCGCGGACTCATTGGTGGCGACAGCGTCGTAGAACGCCAGCTCGTCTTCGTCCAGTCCAAGCGCACGTGCCCGGTCGCGGTCGGCGTGAACCTCGTTGGCGAGCGCGACCAGCTCGGTGATGATCTCGGCCGTGGAGAGGGCGTTGTTGGTGTAGCGGCGCATGGCCTCCAACAGCCGGTCCGAGAATCTCCGCTGCGCCACCAGGTTGTGCGAGTGGGTGGCACGGATCTGCCGTTCGAGCATGCGGCGCAGCGCCTCGATCGCCAGGTTGGGCCTCGTACTGCGGATCATCCGCTCGATGAACGCCTCGTCGAGGTGCGTGAGGTCGGGTCTGTCGATGCCAGCAGCAGCGAAGATGTCCATCACCTCGCCGGCGGCGACCGCTCCGGCGGCGAGCTGGCGCAGCGCCAGCTCAATGTCGGGTGGGTTCGGCAGCCCACGCGCCGCTCGCTCCTCCGCGTCGAATTTGGCCACCCAGATCCGGACAGCGTCGAAGAACTCGATGTCGTCGCGGTACTCCTGGACATCGGGGTGGGCTGGGCACAGCGCGAATGCCCGCAATAGCACGCGAACGGCCTTGGCGAACCGCTCGGCGAGATCAGGCTCACCCCGCCCACGCAGGTTCTCCGCGCGTACCGGGTCACGCAGGTAGTTCACGACCCCGAGCGTTGCGTCCAGGCGCGCCGTCTTGCGTCCCGAGAGCAGCACGGCGCGCCAGTCGTAGCCACGCAGGATCTGGCAGATGACGCCGTGCTGCTCGCGCACCACGCCAACCGCTTCGGAAACATCGGCGCCGATCGGGCGCTCCTGCTGGTCGCTGCGGGTGTATTCGGCCAACGCCTCGGTGAGCTTCTCGGTGATGCCGATGTAGTCGACGATCAGGCCAGCGGGCTTGTCGCGGAACGGGCGGTTCACACGGGTGATCGCCTGCATGAGCGCCGCGCCGCGCATCGGCTTGTCGAGATAGAGCGTGTGCAGCGGCGGGCAGTCGAAGCCGGTGAGCCACATCGAGGTCACGATCACCAGCTCCAGCTCGTCGTCCGGCTCCCGCATGCGCTGCTGGATGGCCTTGTTGCGGCTCTCGTTGCGTGCGTGGTGGGAGATCGGCTCCGGGTCGGACGGCTTGGCGTCGTAGACGACCTTGAGCGTGCCCTTGTCGTCAGCCTCGCGCGCCCACTCTGGACGCAGCGCCACGATCTCCTCGTACAGCAACGCGCAGACCCGGCGGCTCAGGCAGACGATCAGGCCCTTGCCGGACACGCCAGTGTGCTTGGCCATCTGCTCGCGGCGGCGCTCCCAGTGCGCGACGATGTCGGCGGCGACCTGCCGCAGCCGCTCTGGCGCGCCCACGACCTGCTCGATCATGCGAAATGCCCGCTGGAGGGTGCGCTGCTGCTCGGCTGGGAGCTGCGCGATCGCCTCGGCGGCCCGTTCGTCGAGGTCGTCGGGGTCGATGTCCTCGGGTAGCCGCACCGGCACGTGCCGGTTCTCGTAGAAGACCCGCACGGTGGCGCCGTCAGCCACCGCGCGGCTGAGGTCGTAGATGTCGATGTAGTCGCCGAACACCGCCCGGGTGTTGCGTTCCGCCTGCGAGATCGGGGTGCCGGTGAACGCGATGAAGGTCGCCCTTGGCAGCGCGTCACGGAGGTTGCGGGCGAAGCCATCCAGGAAGTCGTAGTGGCTGCGGTGCGCCTCGTCGGCTATGACGATGACGTTCCGCCGCGCGGAGAGCGTCGGATGCTCCCGCCCAGCCTTGCGCTCCTCCTCAGTGCGGCCGAACTTCTGCAGGGTGGTGAAGACGATCCCGCCGGTCGCCCTGGAGAGCAGCTCGTCGCGCAACGCATCGCGGCCACCGACCTGCACCGGCCGCTCCGGTAGCAGGCGAGTGGCCGAGAAGGTCTGGAAGAGCTGGTCATCCAGGTCGAGCCGGTCAGTGAGCACGACGATGGTCGGGTTGCCCAGTCGTGGGTCGCGCAGCACCTTCGCGGTGTAGAACTCCATTTCCTTGCTCTTGCCAGCGCCCTGCGTGTGCCACACCACGCCGGCCCGGCCGTCGGAGGCGACCGCGCGAACGGTGGTATCGATCGCCTTGGTCACCGCGAAGTACTGATGGGCCTTGGCGACCTTCTTGGTATCGATCGCACCGCCGCCCTCGGCGGAGAACGAGACGAAGTTGGCCAGCAGGTCGAGGAACCGGCGGGGCTCGAACACGCCGGCGATGAGCACCTCCAAGGCGGTGCCATCGGCCATATCGATCGGGCTGCCCCAATCGTCGACGTCCCAGGGAGCGAAGTGCTCCCACGGTGTGAAGACAGTGCCGACCCGCGCGGTGACGCCGTCGCTGGCGACCGCGATCGCGGGGATGGCGAACGCCGCCGCGCCGAGCTCGTGGAGGTAGGTGCGGAGCTGCCGGTGGGCGGTCAGGCTGTCGACGTCCTCGTCGCCGGCCTTCTTCAACTCGAACACCGCCAGCGGCAGACCATTGACATAGCAAACGATGTCGAACTTCCGCTCGTGCTGGCCGAACCTGAACAGCACCTGGTTGACCGCGAGGAACTCATTGGCGTACGGCATGCCGAAGTCGAGCAGCCAGACCGTGGGGTTGCGCTCGACGCCGTGATCGTCGTAGCTGGCGCGGACCCCACGGGTGAGGAGCTGGTGGATGCGGAAGTTCTCGGCAAGGGGGTCCTGCGACTCCCGAAGCCGGACCTGCGCGACGGCATCGTCAATGGCCGGCGGGGGCAAGCCAGGATTGATCCGCTCGATCGCGGCCCGCAGCCGGTCGACGAGCACCAGTTCGTCCCACCCTGGCCGCTCCAGGCGATCGGCGCCCGCCCTGGGAGCCACCGAGGCGCCGGGCAGGTGCTCCCAGCCCCGCTCGCCCAACCAGGCGAGGGCGTAAGCCTCCCATTCGGCCTCAGTGGGCTCGCGCGGTGTGTTCTGCACCACCTCATTACAACACCCGAGGACCAAGGTTGTCCCGAACTGGCCCGAACGCCTCAAACCGACTCCTCGACCGCCCTCTCCTCGACCGCCCTCTCCGCGTCCCTGATGCGTAGCTCGCCGGAGATGAGTTTGGGGAGAAGGGTGTCCCGCAGCTTCGCCAAGACCAGCGTCTCCCGTTCGGCCGCGTGCGCTCTGGATCGGAGCGGCATAACCTCGGCCTCGAAATCAGTGAGCAGCGACTTGGGCGGTAGCGAAACAAGGGCAGCCGCGAACCTCTCGGCTCTTACAGCCGGGTAAGCGCTGCCCTCAGCCACGCTTTCCAAATAATTGACGAACTCGTCCCGTGTAACGACTGAGTAAAGGTATGCCGGACCTATCCTAGTAGGAGTGATGACCGCGAAACCAGTCGACGCAACAAGTTCAGGATCTTGCTCAAGGACTAGCGCGTATGACCGACGACCCGGCCGGACAGTCGACCAAATCGTATCCCCGAAGGAGACTCCCCGGCGAGCGCGGTTCGGCGCTTCATCCCATGCGATCAGATACGGCCATGCGATACGGCCGCGAGAGACGCTTGAGATGTCAACATACCGCAAATGACCGCTGCTCTTTGGCCGAACTGTCAACTCGTTGATACTCGCGATATCTTCGAGCCGTACTAAACGCCAGCCTGCTGCGTCGTCGAACTTGGAAAGCAGTAGTGAAAGCTTCGCCGCTGCCAACTCATCTATCGTCCCTGCGGCTCGTTCGTTGACCGCGATCTTGTCGTCCAGGGCACCAAGCGTTACAGCGATCGCCTGTTGCACGGGTCGGGGTGGGAGGACGACCGGCACAGCGCTCAGGATTTGTGTGTTAAGATTTGGCATCGTCGCGCCGATAGCTAGTAGGAGAGGAAACGGGAATTAGCTCCGGTTCCTAGGCGAATTCGCAGGCACCCGGTGCCACACAGCCATCCGGACTGCTCAGCCCGCACGAGCGCTCGCCGTTCTACATCCCCCCTCCGGGAATACACGATGTCTCCTGGCGCGAGGAGATACCTCTTCAGGCGTTTTGCATCTTCAGGGCTGATCCGAGCAATGCCATCTTCGATGATCACATTGTCACCGATATTCTGTGGCATAACACTCGGGATGCCGACCCGTACATAGTCAGATGCGTGGAGCTGACTTCCGAAGGGCCCTGTCTGAATGTCGCCGCCGCCGCGCGCACAGAGTTCACCAAGGCTAAGTGTTTCCCAATGCTCGGGAATCTGGCCGATCAGCGTCTCAGACATCTAATCTCCCGAGCTGCTCTCGGATCTGCTGCTCCAGGCGCGTTGAATCATCGAAGTGGGCGAAGAGTTGTTTAGTGAGATGTCTGATCTTCTCGGCGATCGGCTCGCCGTCATCCTCGACCTCAAGGGCGCCAACGTAGCGGCCGGGAGTGAGCACGAAATCGTGCTGCTTGATCTCCTCCAGGGACGCCGAGTAGCAGAAGCCAGGCTCGTCCTTGTACTCCCGCGATAGGTCGGTGCCGCGCCAGGCGTGATAGGTACCGGCGATCCTGGCGATCTCCTCGTCGGTGAGGACGCGCTCGGTGCGGTTGACCAGCACGCCCATGTTGCGTGCGTCGATGAACAGCACCTGGCCGTGCCGGTCCGCCAGCCGCTTCGCCCCCTGCGGTGTCTTGTCCCGAGCCAGAAACCAGAGGCACGCGGGGATCTGGGTGGTCCGGAAGAGCTGCGGCGGCAAAGCCACCATGCACGACACCAGATCGTCCTGGACCATTGCGCGGCGGATGTCGCCCTCACCAGACTGCTTCGACGACATCGACCCGTTGGCCAGCACCACCCCGGCCACGCCGCGCGACCCCATCTTGCTGGCGATGTGCTGCAGCCAGGCGAAGTTGGCGTTGCCCATCGGCGGCACACCATAGGTCCAGCGCGGGTCCATGACCCGGCGCTCCCCACCCCAGTCCGACATGTTGAACGGAGGATTGGCCAGCACCACGTGTGCTCGCAGGTCTGGATGCAAGTCGTCGTGGAACGTGTCGGCCCAGCGTGGCCCGAGATCGGCGCCGATGCCGTGGATGGCCAGGTTCATCTTCGCCAACCGCCAGGTGTTCTGGTTCAGCTCCTGGCCATAGACCGCGATGTCGAACGGCCGGCCACCGTGAGTCTCGATGAACCGCTCCGCCTGTACGAACATGCCGCCAGAGCCGCAGCACGGGTCGTACACCCGGCTGCCTGGCTTGGGCTCCAGGACCTCGACCAGCAGGCGGACCACGCTCTGCGGGGTGTAGAACTCCCCGCCACGCTTGCCCTCAGCGGCGGCGAACCGCTCCAGGCAGTACTCATAGACGTGACCAAGCACGTCGCGTGCCCGTCCCGGCTGCTGGGCGAACCCGATCCTGCCGATGAGATCAACCAGCTCAGCGAGACGCCGCTCGTCCACGCCGAACCGGTTGAAGATCTTGGGGAGGACACCATGCAGCTCGGGATTGGCTCCCTCGATGGCTTCCATCGCCGCGTTGACCAGCTCGCCGACGCTCTGTTCCCCCGCACCGCTCTTGGCGCCCTTGGCGATCAGGTCCCACCGTGCCGCCTTGGGCACCCAGAACACACCGCGGCCAACGTACTCGTCCCTGTCCTCGAGGAACTGCGCCGCGCGGTCACCGCTGATGCCTTCCTTGTCCAGCTCACGCTCGATCTCCTCACGCCGTTCGGTGAACGCGTCGGAGACGTACTTGAGGAACACCAAACCGAGCACGAAATGCTTGTAGTCGGCCGCGTCCATGCTGCCGCGCAGCTTGTCGGCGGCCTTCCACAGCGTGTCCTCCAGCCCGGCTCGGCTGGCCGCAACGCCGTTACGTTGTGCCATGAATCTTCCTCTCCGTACCTGGGCCGCTCGGGTCCGCGGGCGTTGGCCGCAGCCTGCCTTCTGCCGGTCCTTTCCCGGGGAGGTGGCGGCGAGACAGAGTGTGACATGGAGTGGCGACTGGCCGACGGTTCCACGAGCGCTCCAAGCCAACACAAGGTCAGCTCCCTGCGCCGTCTCCCGGCGCACCGCCGCCGAGCAGCCCCCACTAGCGATTGCCCCATTCGCTGAAGAATGGGCTCTTTGCCGCCACGTCCATGACTCCATCGCCTGTACGTGCAAGCCGCGGACGTCGAATCCCATGCCGTCGCGTGAAGCGGTCTGGACGCAACGGTCTGGACGCTCGCGACCGTGGACCGTGTTGGTTCTGGAGCGTGAGCGATGGTCGCGGTGGTTGACACGGGACTCGAAGGTCAGCAGGTCGCGCGTTCCGCAGAGGTGCCGCGCTGCCGGATAGGCTGTCTGTGAGCGTCATCAGCCTTGAGAGGAGCAACCACAGATGGCACGGCCGGGACCGATCAGCGGGTTCCCTGAATGGCTGCCCGAGCAGCGCATGATCGAACAGCAGGTGCTCGACGCCCTGCGGGTCGGGTTCGAGCTGCATGGGTTCGTGCCGATCGAGACGCGAGCGGTCGAGCCGCTTGAGCAGTTGCTCGCCAAGGGCGAGACAGACAAGGAGATCTATGTTCTGCGGCGTCTGCATGCCAGCGACGAGGAGGGCGACGCTGGCCTTGGGCTGCACTTTGACATGACGGTGCCGTTCGCGCGGTATGTGGTCGAGCATGCCGGCAAGCTGTCGTTTCCGCTGCGCCGCTACCAGATCCAGAAGGCATGGCGCGGTGAGCGTCCGCAGGAGGGCCGTTTCCGCGAGTTCGTGCAGGCCGACTTCGACGTGATCGGCCGGGGCCAGTTGCCGTTCCAATATGACGTGGAGCTGCCGCTGGTGCTGCATGAGGTGTGGTCGGCGCTGCCGTTGCCGCCGCTGCGGCTGCATGTCAACAACCGCAAGATCAACGAGGGTGTGTACCGGTCGGTCGGCATCAAGGACATTCAGGGGGTGCTGCGGGCGGTTGACAAGCTTGACAAGCTCGGCGAGCGCGGCGTGAGTGAGTTGCTGGTCGGCCAGGTGGGCTGTAGCGAGGAGCAGGCGCGGGTGTGCTTGGCGCTGGCGTGCATCTCCAGCGCGGACGACGCCTTCGTCGAGGAGGTCCGCGCGCTCGGTGTCCACGACGCCTTGTTGGACGAGGGGTTGTCGGAGCTGGCCGAGGTGGTTGCTGCCGGCCGTGAGCTGGCACCGGGGCTGATGATTGCTGACTTGCGGATCGCCCGCGGCTTGGACTACTACACCGGGACGGTGTACGAGACGGTGATGGTGGGCCATGAGGCGTTGGGGTCGGTGTGCTCTGGTGGGCGCTACGACAACCTCGCCAGCGCCGGCGACAAGCTGGTGTTTCCGGGGGTGGGGCTGTCGATCGGCGTGACGCGGGTGCTCGGGCGCTTGTTCGGCCGTGGGCTGCTGCGGGCGAGCCGCAACACGCCAACGTGTGTGCTGGTGGCGCTGCCGGCCGAGCAGGACCGGCCGCGCTGCAACCGGCTCGCCGCGATCTTGCGGGGTCGGGGCATCCCAACGGAGGTGGCGGCCGAGCCGGTGAAGTACGGCAGGCAGATCCGCTACGCGGAGCGGCGCGGCATCCCGTTTGTGTGGTTCCCGCAGGGCGAGTCGGGAGGCGATGAGGTGCGCGACATCCGCAGCGGTGTGCAACAGCCCGCCGATCCGCAGACGTGGTCGGTGCCTGCGGCGGATCTGCGGGTGCGGGTCTTGATCGACGACGCGACCAGATGATGGGCACGCGGCGGGCGGATGCTCCGGGCCGTCCGCCCTGCCGGGTTGCTGCGCTACTCGGCGGGGGGCTGGTCGAGGGCGTACTCGCCGTAGGAGGCGACCACACGGCAGGAGTCGCAGTGGGCGGGGACCTCGATCATGTTCAGGTCCAGCGTGAACAGCTCCCAGGGCGGGAACGGCACCGAGGACAGGTCCATCGCCAGCAGTCGCTGTCGTGCTGCGGCCAGCAGTTCGGCGAGCTTGGCCAGGTACTCGGCGGTCATCTGGTAGAAGGCCCGGTAGCCGTGCTCCAAGACGTAGCGGAAGTTGAACCGCAGCGACTCCACCACGATCGGGAACGGGTGCAGCGTGAAGTGGGTGGCCAGGGCGCCCATCACCTCATCGGCGTCCATGCCGCTGATGGCGTGGTCGAGTTGCCGCGGCCGAGCACGGCGGCCGCCAGGCCGCCCCGGCGCACTGCGCGCAGCCGCGGGCTTGATCGTTGTGAGGAGCGGATGGAGGTCGTTGAGGGCGCCGGTTCGATGAAGCTGTTGAGCTGGGCGGACGCGGGCGATAGCCGTTGCCTCCGCGATAGCGGCATGCTGCCCGGATGACCTCCTGATCCGGGTAGCTGCGCATCAGGTCTGCGCTTCCGGCTGGTCATAGACGGCAATCTGAGCACAATCTATCTATCCGGATGGCGAAGCGACCGGCGGCCGGTGGAGTGCGGCGGACGGCTGGGCGGCCGCATCGTGGAGGTCACGATGACAGAGCAGCGGCTCACGATCGGCATCGAGGAAGAGTTCCAGATCGTCGGCCCCGACGGCGAGCTCAGAGCGCACATCGACACGCTGCTGGCGGCGGCCCGACCCATCCTCGGCGACGACGTCAAGGCCGAGATGCTGCAGTCGGTGGTCGAGGTCGGGACCAGGATCTGCGGCAACGTCGCCGAGGCGCGTGACGAGGTGCTGCGGTTGCGCGGCACGCTCGTGTCGCTGCTCGACCCCGAGGGACTGCGGCTGGTCGCGGCCGGCACGCATCCGTTCTCGCACTGGCGGGACCAGCGCATCACCGAGCTCGAGCGGTACAAGCTGATCGAGGACGAGATGCAGGACGTGGTTCGCAGTCTGCTGATCTTCGGCATGCACGTGCACGTCGGCATCGCCGACCCCCTGGCGCGCATCGAGGTCATGAACGAGGCGCGCTATTTCCTGCCCCACCTCCTCGCCCTGTCCACCTCGAGCCCGTTCTGGGTCGGGCGCACGACCGGCCTGAAGTCCTACCGCAGCGTGGTCTGGTCCCGCTTCCCGCGCAGCGGGATCCCGCCAGAGTTCAGCTCCTACGACGAGTTCCGCAACTACGTCGAGCTGCTGGTAAGGACCAACAGCATCGACAATGGCAAGAAGATCTGGTGGGACCTGCGGCCGCACTGGCAGTACCCGACCATCGAGTTCCGCGTCTGCGACGCCTGCACCAGGGTCGACGAGGTCATGTGCATCGCCGCGCTGATCCAGGCGATCTGCGCCAAGCTCCTGGTCCTGCGGGCGCGGAACCTCGGCTTCCGCAAGTACCTGCCCACCCTGATCGGCGAGAACAAGTGGCGGGCCATGCGCTACGGCATCGACGGCCAGCTGATCGACTTCGGCAAGCTGGCGGAGGTGCCGATGCGGGATCTGGCGCTGGAGCTGCTGGAGTTCGTCGACGACGTGGTCGACCGGCTCGGCTCCCGCGGTGACGTCGAGTACGTCCACACGATGCTGCGGGAGGGCACCAGCGCCGACCGCCAGCTGCGTGTCCACCGGCAGACCGGGAGTCTCGAGGCGGTGGTCGACCACCTCGCCGAGGAGACCGTCGCCGGGGTCCCGAGGACGCCTCCCGAGGGGGCCGCTGAGGCGCCCGTCCCAGGTGAGGCGGGCGCGCCGGAAATGAGGCCCCGGACCGAGCCGATCTAAGGCTGTAGCCCGAGGTCGGGCCGGGTGCCTTAGCTCTACCGTCAGACGTGACACAAAGCGGCGAGCTGACGGAGGGCAGGATGATCACAACGTTTCTGGACTCGAGCGCGGTCCTGGCGCAACTGCACATCGACGAGCTGCGCCGGGACGCCGCCAGGGACCGCCTGCTGCGGATGGCGCGGCGGGCACGGCGGGAGCGGCAGCGGCGCGTCGCCGTTCACGCCGGACTGCGGCCAGTCGCCGTCAGGTAGCGGCGGGATGGGCGTCGAGCTCGAACCCACGACCGGAAGAGCAGGACTCACGAGCGGGCCGGACCCCGATGCCGGCCCGCTCACGTTTCCATTGTCAGTTGCCGGCGGGATACTTGCCGGCATGGCGACCGCGACCAGTCCTGCGTTCATCGGCCGGGCAACCGAGCTCGGCCGGTTGCTGGCGATGCTCGAGCGGGCCGGGCGCGGCCGGCCCGCGGTCGCGCTGGTGGCCGGCGACGCCGGGGTGGGCAAGACCCGCCTGCTCGCCGAGCTCGCCGGCCGGGCTGAGGGGCGGGGGGTCCGCGTGCTGGTGGGCGGCTGCATGGAGGTGGGGGACCTCGGCCTGCCCTACGTCCCCTTCGTCGACGCATTCCGCGACCTGGGGAGCCGGCCCGGCGAGGCCGAGCTGGCCGCCCCGCTGGTCGCCGCCGTGCCCGCCCTCGGCAAGCTGCTGCCGAGGGCGGGGGAGGACCCCGCCTCCACGGCGCCCGGCTCGAGCGACGGGTTCGAGCAGGTCCAGCTCTTGGACAGCGTGCTCACCCTGCTGGTGCGCCTGTCCGACCTGGCGCCCCTGCTGCTGGTGATCGAGGATCTGCACTGGGCCGACCGCTCCACCCGGGACCTGCTCGCCTTCCTGGTCCGGACGCTGCGCAGCGGCCGCATCGCGCTGGTCGCCAGCTACCGGTCCGACGAGCTGCACCGCCGCCATCCCCTGCGGCCGCTGCTGGCCGAGCTGGTCCGCGTGCCCGACCTCGAGCGGGTCGAGCTGTCCGCGTTCAACCGCGCCGAGCTGACCGAGTACCTGGAGGTGCTGGTCGGTGGGCAGGTCTCCAGCGCCGCCATCGACCGTATCCTGCGCCGCTCGGAGGGCAACGCCTTCTTCGCCGAGGAGCTGGTGGCCGCCGGCGCCGTGCGGGCGGAGGTCCTGCTGCCCGAGGCGCTCGCCGACGTGCTGCTCGGCCGTGTCGAGGCGCTCTCGGAGCTGGCACGGGAGGTCCTGAAGGTGGCGGCGGTGGCCGGGCGCAGGGTCGGCCATAGCCTGCTGGTCGCGGCCGCCGCTCTGCCCGAGCCCAAGCTCGAGCAGGGGCTGCGCGAGGCGATCGCCGCGCAGCTGCTGGTCACGGACCCGGTGAACGAGAGCTATCGCTTCCGCCACGCCCTGCTCCAGGAGGTGGTGTACGGCGATCTGCTGCCGGGGGAGCGGACCCGGCTGCACGCCACCTACGCGCGAGTGCTCGCCGACCGGGGTCCGGCCGCGGAGCTGGCCCACCACTGCCTGGCCGCCCACGACCTGCCCTGCGCGCTCGCCGCCCTGGTCAGAGCGGCGGCCGACGCGACGGCGGTGTCCGCCTCCGCCGAGGCCCTCCACCACCTCACCCAGGCGATCGAGCTCTGGGACCGGGTGCAGGACGCCGCCTCGGTGGCCGGCGTCGACTGGGTCGACCTGCTGCTGGACGCCGCCGATGCCGCCAGCATCTCTGGGGAGTTCCGCCACGCGGTCAGCCAGGCCCGGGAGGCCGTGGCGGCGATCGACGCCGGCACGGACCGCCCGCGCGCCGCCCTGGCGCACCAGCTCCTCGGCATCTACCTGCTGCAGGCTGACGCCGACACCGACGAGGCGCTGGCCCACTGCCGGCGGGCGGTCGAGCTGGTGGACACCGATCCCCCCACGCCGCTGCGGGCACGTGTGACCGCCTCCCTCGCCCGTGTGCTGCTGAACGCGCGCGAGTACGACGAGGCCCGCCGCTGGTGCGACGAGGCGATCGCCGTGGCCAGGGCGGTGGGCAGCTCCAGCGAGGAGACCCATGCCCTGGTCACGCTCGCGGGCCTGGAGCAGCGCCTCGACAATGTGGACATCGGGCTCTCCCTGCTCCGCGAGGCCCGCGCCAAGGCGGCCGCGGCCAGCGATCCCGACCTCGAGCTGCGGGCGCAGTACTACCTCGGCGTCCTCGAGCTGGACCGCGGCAACCTCGCCGCCGGCGGCGCCGCCTTCGCGGAGGCTGTCGCGCTGGCCGAAGGCAGCGGCATGATCTGGAGCGAGTACGGCGTCCAGGCCCGTATGCTGCGCTGCTATGCGTATTACGTCGCGGGCTCGTGGGACGAGGCGGAGCGCCTGGCCGTCGCCATCGACGAGCGCAGTCCAGCCGCGGCCAGCCTGTCCGGCGTCGCCCTGTTCGTCGAGGTCGGTCGGGGCCGCGCGGGGGCGGGGGAGCGGATCGCCCGGATCCAGGAGGCGCACGGGGATGAGTGGGCGGGCTACATGGCCGGCGGGTGCGGCGCCGACCTCGCTCGCTGGCAGGGCGACCTGGACCAGGCCCGCGCGCTGACGGCCGCGACCCTGGCCTTGCTGGACGCCGCCGACGAGCAGTGGGAGCTCAGCGCCATCTGGCCCGCCACGCTGGGGCTTGCCGCCGAGGCCGACCGGGCCGCGCGGGCGCGTGCCGCCGCTGACGAGGCCGCCGAGGCCGAGGCGATCGAGGCGGGCCGGGCCCTGCTCGAGCGGTCCCGGGAGGTGGTGCGGCGGGCCCGCTCGATCGGCCGCCAGGTCGGTCCGGAGGCGCTCGCCTGGCTGGCGCGGGCGGAGGCCGAGTGGACGCGCCTGGAGGGGCGGGCCGATCCGGACCGCTGGGCGGCCTCGGCGGACGCGTTCGGCTACGGTTGCGTGTACGAGGAGGCCCGCTCGCGCTGGCGCCTTGCCGAGGCGCTGCTCGCGGCCGGCCGCCGCGACGACGCGCTGGCGCCGGCCCGCGCCGCCTACGCCACCGCGGTGCAGCTCGGGGCCGATCCCCTCCGGGGCGAGGTCGAGGCGCTCGCTCGCCGCGCCCGCCTCGACCTCGGCCCCCGCGTCGCGCTGAGCAACGGTCTGGCCGGTCTCGAGGCCCTCCTCACGCCGCGCGAGCGGGAGGTCCTGGGCCTGGTGAGCGCCGGACGGTCCAACCAGCAGATCGCCGAGGTGCTGTTCATCAGCCGCAAGACGGCCAGCGTTCACGTCTCCAACATCCTGGCCAAGCTCGGCGTCCACTCCCGCGTCGAGGCGGCCGCGATCGCCCACCGCCTCGGCCTGGACGCACCGGTTCCCTAGGCGCCGCGGACCCTGACGCCGTCCTTCCAGACGGCGCGGATGGCGTCGGGGAGGCGGCGAAGGTCGAACGGGTCGCCGAGATTTCAGCCAGTGAGGTGGAGCCGGTGCGCGACGGCGGCGGCCTCGCCGCGGTTGGCCACGCCGAGCTTGGCCAGGATGTTGGAGACGTGAACGCTGGCGGTCTTGTCGCTGATGAACAGCACCTCGGCGATCTGGCGGTTGGTGCGGCCGTCGGCAACCAGCGCGAGCACCTCACGCTCCCGAGGGGTGAGGCCCAGCTCGTCGGCCACCGTCGCGGGTTCCCGGGCTGGGCCGTCAGCCGCTCCCCCACCCTGCGGGGGTGCCAGCCCGATCCGCGCGCGGCGGGCCAGTGAGTCGATCTCCGCAACCAGCAGCCGCGCGCCGAACTCGCTGGCCAGCGTCCACGCCCTGGCGAGGGCCGCGCCGGCGGCGTCGGCGTGGCGGTCGCGGGCCTGCTCGGCGGCTGCCGCCTCCACGGCCATCCCGGTGCGGCAGAGCTCGGTGATCCAGTAGGGCTCGTCGGAGGTTGCCAGGATCGCCAGCCCATCGGCCACCGCGACGCGCGCTTCCGGTAGGCGGCCCTCCCACATGGCGACCTCGGCCAGGCCCGCGAACACCGGGGTGGCGGACTGCGGCTCCAGCGGTGCCGGGAGCTCGTCGAGGATCCGCCGGAAGTCGGCTTCCGCGGCGGCCAGGTCGCCCCGCCACAGCCGGAGCGTACCCCGGGCGGTCAGCGGGCCAAGCCAGTGCGCGGGCGACACGAGATCGAGGTCGAAGACCTCGGCCAGCACATGCTCGGCCTCACCCCGGCGCCCAAGGCTCAACAGTGCGATGGCGGCGTCGGGCAGCAGCTTGGTGCCGAAACCGCCCAGCGCCCCGAACTGGGGCGCGCCAGATCGACGCCGGCGAGATAGACGTCCACCGCGTCGGCGGTACGGCCGTTCAGCTCCAGGACGGTGGCGAGGTTCGCATGCGCCCGGTGCAGGTCGTCGACGTTACCGAGCTCCTTGGCGATCTGGCGGCCGTGCTCCAGGTGGGCGATGCCCGCCTCCAGATGCCCCAGGACGCCCAGCGAGGTGCCAAGAGTCGTCAGGGCGTGGCCCTCCACGGCCCGGTCGCCCACCTGCCGGGCGACGGCGACCGCCGCCTCGCACCGGACCTGCGCGTCCAAATGGTGGGACGCCAGCACGAGGAGCTGGCCGTGCGCGGCCAGCGCGCGGGCCAGCTCTTGCGATGGCGGCTCGGAGGGGATGGTGGCCACCGGTCGTACTGGCCTGCCAGGTTCGCCACCTCGGCGGCGCGGCGCAGCAGCGTGACCCGGTCCAGCGGGCTACGGGTCGCCGCCTCGGGCACCTGGTCCCACAGCTCCAGCGCGCGCTGGTAGTACTCGAGGGCCTCGGCCAGCGCCGAGGCCGACTCCGCGGCCTGCCCGGCCCGCACGCAGGCCAGCAGCGCCTGTCCCTGGTCATGGGTGGCGTACCAGTGGTAGGCGAGCTGGCCGCGCTCGTCGGCGGTGGCGCCCGTGCTGCCGGAGGCACCGCCGCGCTGCTCGATACGCCGGTCCAGCGCGGGGCGTAGGCGGCGTGCAGCGGGCCACGCTGCACCGGCAGCAGGTCATCGTAGATCGCCTCCTGCACCAGCGCGTGGCGGAAGACGTAGCCGCCGCTGGCGGCATCGACCGCCAGCACGTGATGGGTGACCGCCTCACGCAGCAGCCGCACCAGCCGCTCGGCGTCCTGGCCCACCACGCCCGCCAGCAGCTCATGGTCCACCCGGGTACCGCCCACCGCCGCCACCTCCAGCACCCGCTGCGCCGGCTCCGACAGCGCCTCCACCCGCGCCAGCACCAGGTCCCGCAGGGCCAACGGCAGCCTGGTGCCGTCCACGTGGGCGGCGAGCAGTTCCTCGGCGAAGAACGGGTTGCCCTCCGAGCGCGCCAGGATCTCCCCGACCAGCGCCGGAGCGGCCGGCTCGTCGAGGATCCCGGCGAGCAGCTCGGCCAGCTCGCGGCGGCCCAGCCGGCCAAGCTCCAGCCGCTCGGCACGGCCGCTGCGGTCAAGCTCGGCCAGGAAGGGCCGCAGCGGATGGCGGCGGTGCAGCTCGTCGCTGCGGTAGGTCAGCACCAGCGCCACGCCAGCGCGAAGGTTGCGGACCAGGAAGCCCAGCAGGTCGCGGGTGGACTGGTCGGCCCAGTGCAGGTCCTCCACCACCAGCAGCACCGGGGCGCGCTCGGCAAGGCGGTGCAGCACCCCGAGCACCAGCTCAAACAGCCGGCTCGGCGCCAGCGGGCCGCTCGCCTGCTCCCCCGGCGCCGGCACGCCCAGCTCCGGCACCAGCCGGGCCAGCTCCCCGCCAGCGCCGCCCAGCACCCGCTCCAGCTCCCCGGGATCCACGATGCGGGCGAGCGAGCGCAGCGCCTCGACCATCGGCGCGTAGGCCACGACCCCCTCGCCCACGTCCAGGCAGCCACCGCTCAGCGCGACGGCGCCGAGGTCCCCGCATTGCCGACCAGCTCGGCGACCAGCCGGGTCTTGCCGACGCCGGCCTCGCCCGCCACCACCACGGTGGCGGGCTGGCCGGCCGCCGCCCGTTGCAGCGCCGCCCTGAGCTGAGCGACCTCGGCGTCGCGGTCGACCAGGACTGGACTGGAGACTCGCCGGGCCATGCCGTCGATCATCCCAGATCCCGCCTCCGGGCTCACGCCGTGGCCGGGCGCGACCGCCGGAGCAGCAGGCGCTCCCACACGGCGCGGCGGTGACGGATGGCCCGTCGTGGCCCGGTCCGCGCCTGGCGGATCAGGCGCTGCCTGGCGGCCTGCTGGTGGAGCTCGGCGACGTGCTGCGCTGCGAGCTGCTGGGTCAATTCCGGGTGCATCTCGTTCTCCTTGAGTAGCGCCATTACGTTCTCTCGGAGACCAGCATGCGGCTAAGGGGCCACCCCGCACATCGGGAGGACGAGGTACCGTCGCCCAGGTCGACCCCTCATTCCGGCGCGAACCCTGCTTATCAGCGGCAGCGGCGGCTCAGGACCTCCGGGGACGGCCAGAGAAGGGTGAGGTGCGGGCGACCAGGGCAAGATGGGGACTGGAGGGAGCGGTGGGGATGGACGAGCGGGTTGAGGCGGCGACGGCGCACTGGGCGCCGCGGTTTGTCGCCAACGGCACCGACTACGTGGACTTCCGGGCAACCCTGGAGCGCATCTCGCGCTGGGACCAATGGTGCCGGGAGTGGGGACGGACGGCGGCCGGCTACGAGGCGCTCGCCGAGCGCGCGGAGCGGGCGGGCCGGCGGCTCACCGCGGCCGGGGCCTGGCGCCGCGCCGCGCTGTGCTGGCACTGGGGCAAGTTCCTGTTCAGCGAGTACCCCGACGAGCAACGCGCCGCGCACGCCCGCACGGTCGCCTGCTTCGCGCGCGGCGCCTGGGCGCTGGAGCCGCCCGCCGAGCGGGTGGAGGTCCCCTACCAGGGCACGCGGCTGGCGAGCTACCTGCGCCTGCCGGCCGGCGACGGTCCCGTGCCCGCGGTGGTCATGATCCCCGGCCTCGACTCGGTCAAGGAGGAGCTGCAGGCGACCGCCGAGTATCTGCCGCGGCGCGGGCTCGCCACCCTCGCGGTCGACGGGCCCGGCCAGGGGGAGGCCGAGTACGAGCTGCCGATCGAGCCGGCGTACGAGCGGGTGGTGGCGGCCTGCTTCGACTGGCTGGAACGGCGTCCCGAGGTGGACGCTGAGCGGCTCGGCGTCTTCGGCGTCAGCCTCGGCGGCTACTACGCGGCCCGGGCGGCGGCCTTCGAGCCGCGCGCGCGGGCGACCGTCGCCCTGGCCGGTCCGTACGCCTTCGACCAGGGCTTCGAGCGGCTGCCGGTGCTCACTCGCGCCGCCTTCCAGCGCCGCTCGGGCGCGGCCAGCGCGCAGGAGGCGCTCGAGCGCGCCGCGGCGCTGACGCTCGCCGGCGCCGCCGGGCGCATCACCTCGCCACTGCTGGTCGTCTTCGGCAGGCTCGACCGGCTCATCGCGGCCTCCCAGGCCGAGCGGCTCGCGGCCGAGGCGCCCGGCGCCGAGCTGGCCATGTTCGAGGACGGCAACCACGGCCTGACCAACCACGTCTACGAGTCGCGCACGCTGATGGCCGACTGGTTGGCCGAGCGCCTGAAGGCTGCCGCCTGACGGCATCCGAGCGGGAGGTGGCGCCATGACCATCGTCACGATGTGACCCAACCCGCGGCGGACTTGCGATGAGCGGCAGGACGGGCCCCACCTCGCCCTGCCGCTCGGATCGCTGTTGCACTCTCTGCCACGGCTCGGCCGTGAGGCCGTGCCGCCCCATGGCTGGTGGGGTCACCTCCTCTCGAGGTAGGTTGTGACATTCGGGCCCGGTGAGAATCCCCGGACCCGCTGAGCGATTCCCGCCGGGCAGAGGGAAATCACGAAACAATCTCGGACGGCAAACGGTTTGACTTCGCTTCAGGCCCTGTCGTAGAGTCCCGCCCTGCCACCCCCATGGCTCCCCCGAACAATAGAAAGCACCTTAGCTCAGTCGCTCCCGCCGGAGTCGATGCTCCGATTCGCCTAGCGCGGGCTCGGTCAACCTTCGGGCCCTCACCCGGCCGCCCCCACGGCCGGTCTTCCCGGAGGCGTTCCCGCGGCGCCCCCAGCGTATTGGCGGAAGGCGGGAAGCGGCTTCCGACGCACCTTCTCGTCAGGCGTCGCGCCACGGCCCAGGCGAGATCGTGTTCCCCCCGTCGTGCACGACCGCGACGATTTCGAGCGATGTGAACGAGAGGCGACGAACATGATCCGGCTCGATTCGCTGCTCCCCTCCACCGCCTGAGCGGCTCCCGTCTTCTTCCCATCTGAGCGAGCTGCACCATGCGCAGCATCGCCGTGGTGGACCGCGCTCGCATATTTCAGGAGGCAGGGAGCGGCCATGACGCACACATATGACGACGACCTGGACGATCTCGACGATCTCGACGGGCTCGACAAGGGCTGGTACGAGGACGACGAGCCCCCGCTGCGCCGGTCCGCCCGGGGCCGCTCGGGCAGGATCGCCCGGCGCAGGACCACAACGCTGCTGAACGCCAGCACGGTCACCATCGTGGTGGGGTTCGCCGTCGGCACTACGGCGGTGTCAGCGGTGATCCTCGCGGGCCAGTTCCTCACCACGCGTCAGCTCTTCTTCGTGACGCACTCGGTGTTCGGGATCATCATCGTGCACGCCTTCGGCGGTGGCATCGGGACCCTCTGCACTATCAAGGACTCGCCACTCAAAGAGCTCGTCCGCAAGCTCAGCACGGCGTCCATGGCGGTGGTCGCTTGGCTCACCTCGGCGATCGGCACCTGGTTCGGCTACGCCGGCTACCGTGCCCAGCCGCCGCCAGGCGGAAATCTCGAGATGTACCCGCGAGCGTACCTGTTGAACAGCCCCAAGCTCGCCTTCTGGGAAACTTTCGCGATGGAGTGGAAGGTCCACATAGGCTGGCTCACGCCCTTCCTTGCGTCGGCGGTGGCGTTCGTCGCCCTGCGCTATGGGCGGCGCCTGGTGGCCGACGTCCAGGTGCGAAAGTTGATGACCAATCTCTTCATCATCGCGTTCGCCACCGCGCTGGTCGCGGCTGGGCTCGGTGCTCTGGTGAACGTGACCGCCCCAAATGACTTCATGCACCGCGGTTGGCACCCCTAGGAAAAGGTGGCGCGACCGTTCGTTGAAGAAGAGGTAGGTGATCGCGATGACCGGGGGCACGCTCCAAGACCGCTTCGAGGCGACGGCGTTGCCGCTGCACGACGTCGTCTATCGCGCGAATCTACGGATCACGGGTGATCCGACCGCGGCACAGGACCTCACCCAGGAGACGTACCTGCGTGCGTATCGCTCGTTCGCCACGTTCCAGAGCGGCACCAACTGCCGGGCGTGGCTGCTGCAGATCGCCCACAACGTCTTCTGCCGCGACTACCGGCAGCGCAGGCGGATCACCTGGCGCAACGCCGCCGACGACGATTTCGACCTGCTCGCTCGGGTCCCGGGGCAGATGCCCGACCCCGAGGAGGAGGTCCTGCGGCGCCTGGATCGCGAGAAGCTGCGGCGGGCGCTGGCGCAGCTCCCCGAGAATTTCCGAACCGCCATCGTCCTGGTCGAGCTTCAGGGCCGGTCCTGCGAGGAGGCGGCCGCGCTGATGGGCACGCCGAGGGGAACGGTGCTGTCACGTCTGTACCGCGGCCGGGCCCGTCTGCGTAAGATTCTCGAGGAAATTCCTCCGTAGAAATGGGAATCACGTGCTGAGGGCGTGAGTTCCCTACGGGAAACAGGAATTCGCTCCGCCCCCCACAGAAGAGGAGCATTCAAATGCCGCGGCGTCATACAGCCGTGCTTGCCTGCGCGCTAGCCGGCCTTCTGCTCGGCGTATCCGGCTGCACGATCCCGACCACCGACAACGGCGGAGGGTATGGCCCTTCCGGCCAGCCCGGCAAGGCCGACGGGCAGGCGCTCGGGCGGCCGGACCGGCCCGCCCCGGTGGTGCTGAAACGTGGCGTCCCCGTCGCTCTGAAGGCGCGCGACTCGCATTGGACACCGGCGGCCTTCGTGGTCGCGCCGGGCGCGAGCGTCATCCTCGAGGTCGCCAACGCCGACGCCATGCAGCACAACTTCACCCTGGAGGGGGAGGGGCTGTCGAAGAACCTCCCGAGCGGCGAGGAGGTGCGGGTGAAGTTCTCCGCGCCCGGTCCCGGAAGGCACCGTTTCTACTGCAAGTACCAACGCGAGGAGATGCAGGGCTGGATAACCGTCAAGTAATTCTGGCGCCGAATTATCCTGGCCGGCGCCATCCCGAGGAGGAGCTGTCATGATCCTGTCCAACCCCACGGGGCGCTCCCGGGTGCTGTGGGCGTTGCTGCTCAGCGCGGCCCTGCTGGGCGCCACCATCTTCGGCCTCGACCGCTCGACCTCGAGCGCGCAGCAGGCCTCCGAGACCACGGTCGCCGCGACCGACACCACCGCGCCGAGCGATTCCACCGGCACCACCGACACCACCACCGCCGGCGACGCGACCACCACCACGGCGGCCGGCAACGCCGACCCCAATGGCAACATCCACAACCTGCCCGTGCACGACGGCACGCAGAAGGGCAACGTCTTCAACCCGGTCCCCTACGGGGAGATCCCCGAGAACACCCCGGAGATCGTCATCGAGCGGCCGGGCAGCGGCCGGATCCTGCCGCTGAACACTGAGATCCAGGTGCGGGCACGGTTCGTCAACTTCGTGCCGGGCTTCTTCAACGATCCCAAGACGCAGTACGGCCTCGAGACGCAGCGGCTCGACGCCAACGGGAACCTCCAGGGCCACAACCACGCCTGCATCCAGCGGCTGCCCGCCGGCGGCGTGCCCGGCGTCAAGTGCGACTCCTTCGTGGTCCTGGAGCAGGAGGGGACCACCGACGTGGTCAGCAACGTGGCCCCGCCGCTCACGGTTCCCGGCCGCTACCGCATCTGCGTCGACGTGGCCAGCGGAGCGCACTACGCGGCGGCGCGGGCGTTCGCCCAGCAGGGCGGCCCCGCGGACTGCGTTCGCGTGCTGGTGATGCGACTCAACCGCCGCTGACCTCCGAACCCCCTGCCACTGAGAGGAGCCTCTCCCGATGATCAGGAAAGTCGTGATCGCAGGCCTTGCTGTCGCCACCGCCGCCGTGCTGACCGGCCCGGCAGCGCTGGCCCAGCAGTCCAGCGATTCCCAGCAGTACGGCAACGACGTCTATGCCGGCGCCGATCAGGGCGCCAGCCAGAGCACCAGCACGACCCAGAAGCCGGCCGGTGGCGCCACCCGCGCCAAGAAGACCGCAGCGGCCACGACCGCCCTCCACACCAGCCTGGTCGGCGAGGTCGAGGTCCCGCCCGGTGACCCGCAGGCGAGCGGCACGGCGGACGTCAAGGTGAGCGACGGTCAGGTCTGCTGGGACGTGCGCTGGAGCGGCATCTCCCCGACCGCATCGCACATCCACAAGGGGGCCAAGGGCACGGCCGGACCGATCGTGGTCCCCTTCTTCAAGTCGGACCAGCCGCTGAGCGGGCAGCGCCGGCAGGGCTGCACCGAGGTCAGCGCGGACCTCACCAAGGCGATCGCCCAGAACCCCGGCAACTACTACGTGAACGTCCACGACACCGAGTTCCCCAAGGGGGCGGTCCGAGGTCAGCTCGGGGGCGCAGCCGATGTGGCGGGGCAGCTTCCCAGCACCGGCAGCTTCCGCTCCAGGGGTCTGCTGATGCTCGGCCTGAGCATCGTCGCCGCCGGCTCCCTCCTGCTCGCGGTCGGACAGCGCCGCCGGCGTCCCGGCCACGCCAGGCGATGACGGTCAGGCCACTACCCGGCCCGCGGCGGGTCCCCCCCGGTCCGCCGCGGGCCGGCTCTGTCACCGGCGGCATGCTGCTCGGCCTGGTCGCATGGCTGGTCCTGCCGCTCACGCTGCTGCCGCTGCGTGCGGCACCGGCGCCGAGCTGGTCGCTGGACCGGGCCGGCGCGCTCTTTCCCGGGCTGCTGCTGTGCCTGGCGGCCGGCGCGGCGCTCGGCCCGGCGCTGCACTCGGTCGGCACGCGCCACGCCGCCCGCCGGCGGGCCGCGCGCGAGGGGCGCGGGCGGCGCGTGGTCATCGTCGGCGGCGGCTTCGGCGGCGTCGCCGTCGCGCGGCGCCTCGAGCAGCTCCTCCCGAAGGCGCCCGACCTCGACGTGACCCTGGTGAGCCAGAGCAACTACCTGCTCTTCACCCCCATGCTGGCCGAGGTCGCGGCAGGCTCGATCCAGGCGAGCAGCATCGGCGCGCCGCTGCGCGCGGTCTGCCCGCGCACCCGCTTCGTCCGCGCGGAGGTGGTGAGCCTCGACCCGGCCAGCCGGGCGGTGGGCGTGCGCACCGCCGCGGGCGAGCAGGCGCTGCCCTACGACCACCTGGTGCTGGCGCTCGGCGCGGTGTCCGACGTCGGGAGCCTGCCAGGGGTGGCGGAGCGCGCCCTCACGCTGAAGACGCTCGAGGACGCGGTGCGGCTGCGCAACCACGTCCTCGGCCAGCTCGAGCAGGCGGACGTCACCGCCGACCGGGACGAGCGCCGGCGCCTGCTGACCTTCGTGGTCGCCGGTGGGGGATTCGCCGGTGTCGAGGCGATCGCGGGCATGGTCAGCCTGGTACGCAGCGTCCTGGGCTACTACCCGCGCATCCGGCCCGGCGAGCCCCGCTTCGTGCTGGTCCACTCGCGCGGCCGCATTCTCCCAGAGCTGCAGCCGCAGCTCAGCCGCTACGCCCACCGCAAGCTGGCGGCGCGGGGCGTCCAGTTCCGCCTCGGTGCGCGGGTGGTCGCCGCCACCGATGGCGCGGTGGCGCTGGCCACCGGAGAGCTGCTCCCCGCCCGCACGCTGGTATGGACGGCGGGCAACCGGCCCAGCCCGCTGCTCAGCGAGCTGCCGCTGGCCCGGGACGGCGGCGCCGTCCAGGTCGACCCCACCCTGCGGGTCGCCGGCGCGGACCGGATCTGGGCGGTCGGGGACTGCGCGCGCGTCCCCGACCTCGAGCGCGGCGGCGGCGCCTGCCCGCCGACCGCGCAGCACGCGCTGCGGCAGGGCAGGGCCGCGGCCGACAACCTGCTGGCGGTGCTGGCGGGCGCGCGTCCCAAGGCGTTCCGCTTCCGCGTGCGGGGCTTCCTGGTCGGGCTCGGTCACCAGAGCGCCGCGGCGCAGCTGCGCCACCTGCGGGTCGGCGGCCTGCCCGCCCTGCTCATCTGGCGCGCGCTGTACCTCTCGAAGCTGCCCGGGGCGGAGAAGCGGCTGCGGGTCCTGGTCGACTGGACGGTAGGGTTCCTGTTCCCGCGCGACACCACGGTGGCTGGCGGTGCGCCATCCCGGCGCCGCTCGGCGCGAGCGTCAAGGCGCGGTGCCCACGAGCGAGTGGCGTGAGGCCCGGATGCGCCCGCCCGGCAACTCGCCGCTGCGAGCGCTGGCGGCCGGCGTCCCGGCGGGGACGGCCGGCGGCTCGGTCCTCTGCGCGCTGCTGCTGCGGCGCGGCCTGGCGTTCGACAGCATCGTGCTGCTGGTGGTGATCGTGGCGGCCGCTGGCGGTGCCTGCTTCGGGCTGCTGGTGCGGGGGCGCAATCCCAGCGAGGCGCTGTTCTTCGGGGTGGCGTTCGGCGCGCTCGGGTGGTGGCTCGGGCCGCTCACGCTGCAGCGGCTCGCCACCGGCCAGCCGCCCGCCTGGAGCGTGACGGCGGCGCAGCAGCAGTTCGCGAGCCTGCTCGGGTACCTGCTCTACGGGGCCAGCACGGGCCTGGCGTACGCGGTCCTGCGTCCAGGCGGGCGCCGTGGCCGCATCGCCGGCGCGCTGCTCCGCGGCACCCTGGCCGGGACCATCGTCGCGCTGCTGCTGCACGTGCAGGGCGGTCTGGTGGTCGGGCCGCTGCTCGGCCTGGCCCAGGCGCTCGAGACGCCGCAGCCGTCCAAGGGCTTCGGCGCGGCGCTGATCCGGGGCCAGGGCTTCGGCTTCCTGGCGTGGGCCGCCGTGCTCGGCGGCGGCGCGCGGTGGACGGTCGAGCAGGCACGCTCGAGCTTCCCGGCGCTGCTCGCGTTCCTGCTCCTCGGCGTGGCCATCGCCCTGCTGCGCCAGTGCCTCGACGGCCTCGCCGGGCTGCTGTCGCCGGAGCGCCTGCGCAGCTATCCGGGGGTCGCCGTCGCCGGCGGCCCGGTGCGCGCCGCCACGCACGGCGCGGTGGCGGGACTCCTCGGCGCCGCGGTGGCGGGACTCCTCGGCGCGGCCACGCTCGCCCTCGCGCGGCAGGCGGCGGGCGGGGTGGGCGCTGCCTCCGCCGCGGGTGCGGCGTGGAGCAGGTCGCTGCCGCTGCTCTGCGGCGCCGGCGCCGCCATCGGCGTGCCCTACGGCCTGCTGTTCCGGCGGCTCGACCGGGACCTCGAGAGCGCGCTGGGCTGCGGCCTGTCCTACGGCTTCCTCTGCTGGGCGCTCGGACCGCTCACGCTGCTCCCGGTCCTGGCCGGCCGGGACCTGCAGTGGGCCGCGGCGGAGGCGGCGGGGGCCTTCGGCGCGCTGGTCGCGCTGCTGCTCCACTGCGCCTGCCTCGGGGTGGCCTTCCACCTGCTGCAGGCGCCATACCGGGAACCGCGGCCCGCCCACCTGGAGCACGAGCCCGCCGCCCGCGACCGCGAGCCGGAGCACCAGCCCGTTGCGGCCTCCTCCGGCCTGCTGGTGACCGTCCTGCTGCTGGTCCTGATCGTCCTCACCGGGACGTGACCGCGCCGGCGGCGGCACGCTGTCGTGGCGGCCGGTCTCACCGCGGCCGGGTGCCTCGCCGCCCTCCTCCTGGTCCAGGGGGAGCGGGGCAGGGTCATGAGGCCACTCGGCTGAAGAACTGGTACACCGGCGGGAAGGTGCCGACCAGGCCGATGCCCAGCAGCGCCATGGTGAGCAGGAATGCCTTGGCGAGGCTGAGCTCCCGCTCGCGCAGGCGGGCGTGGAGGTTGAGCCAGGCGATCAGGTAGATGATCGTGGCGACCACGGCCTTGCCGGTCAGCGGCCCGGAGGGCGCGTAGAGCGTCAGGAAGTCCGAGAAGCCCGGGTACGCCGCCGCCGCGACCGTGCCGGCGCCGAGCGCCGCGCAGCCGACGCCGGCGGCGACGACCGCGGCGACGATGCCGCCGTTGGGCTCCATCTCATCGTGCGAAGAGCTGTTCATTCGGTTGGCTCCTTCTCATCGGACGGTGATGGTGCCCTTCATCATCTGCAGGTGGTATTTGCACCAGAAGGCGTAGGTCCCGGCCGAAGGCGCGGTGAACCGGACGGCGGTGACCTTCCCGACCGGCAGGTTGCGGTTCACCTTTGCTCCCTGGAACAGGAAGTTGTGCTGCATGTAGTCGTGGTTGGCGACCCTCAGGGTCACCGTCTGGCCAGGGCGCAGCAGCAGGTTCCCCGGCTTCCACTGGAACTCGAGGGCGTTGGGCGCAAGCTGGTCGATCCGCATGTCCAGGACGCCGCTCCTGGGCGCGACCGGCGTGGTCGCGGCGGCCGCCGCCTGCCCGTGGTCATGCCGCTGGACGCCGGCGGCGCTCGCGCTCGCGGCTGGCTGGGTTGGCTTGGCTGAGGCGGTGCAGCCCACCAGGCCGAGCAGCGCCATGGCGAGCAGCGCGACCACCGGTGGAGCAGGGCGTCGCCGCATGCTGAGGACCTCGCTGGGGGAAGGGCGAGCGGAACCCGTTGAGAACCCCCGAGCGCGCGGCCCGATTCCCGCGAGGCCGCGCTCCACGTTCTGCTCGATCACCAGCATCGCCACGCCACCCCGGCTGACCACGGCCAGCGCCTCGTAGAGGCGGTCGACCACGACCGGGGCGAGGCCGAGGGAGATCTCGTCGAAGATCGCGAGGTCCGGCGCGGCCATCAGCACCCTGCCGATGGCGAGCATCTGCTGCTGGCCGCCGGAGAGCAGCCCGCCGGACAGGCGGCGGCGCTCGGCGAGGACGGGGAACAGCTCGTAGACGCCGTCGAGCCGGCCGCGGCGCTCGGTCCTGCCGGCGGCGCGGCCGCCGAGCTCGAGGTTCTCCTCGACCGAGAGGTCGGCGAAGATGCGGCGCCCTTCCAGGCAGTGGGCGACGCCGCGGCCGGCGATCTGGTCGGGACGCCGCCCGTCGATCCGCTCGCCGCCATACCAGACCGCCCCGGATGCCAGCCGGGCCATGCCGCTGATGGCCCGGGCGGTGGTGGTCTTGCCGGCGCCGTTGGCGCCGAGCAGGGTGACGATCTCGCCGCGGCGGACCTCGAGGCTGACCTCCCGCAGGGCGCGGACCGCGCCGTAGCGCACCGCGACGCCCTCCAGCCGCAGCAGCGCCTCCGCCCGGCCCGGCTCGGCCCGGGCCGCCGCGGGCCCGGGCCGAGCCGCCACAGCCGGGGGCGCGACGGCCGGGGGTGGCGCCCCCGGCCATCGCGCCCCCGGCGCCGCACCCCCGCGCGTGGCGCTGGTGCCGAGGTAGACGGCGACGACCTTGGGGTCGCGCAGCACGTCGCCGGGCGTGCCCTCGACCAGCTTGCGACCCCAGTCGAGCACGGCCACGCGGTCGCAGCAGGCCTGGATCACCTCGACCACGTGCTCGATCACCAGGATCGCCTCGACCTCGCCGCGCAGCGAGCGGATCAGCGCGATCAGCTCGGGCAGCTCGGACTCGATCAGCCCGGCGCCGATCTCGTCGAGCAGCAGCAGGCGCGGGTGCAGCGCCAGCGCCCGGGCCAGCTCGAGGCGCTTGAGGCGCAGCAGCGGCAGGGAGCCCGCCGGCTGGTCGGCGGCGTCGCCGAGGCCGGTGCGCTCCAGGATCTCGAGCCCTTCGCGTCGCGCCGCGCGCAGGCGACGCGTCCTGGCCGCGTAGAGCCGGCCGAGGAGCAGGTTCTCGAGCACGGTCATGCGGGCGAACGGCCGCGGGACCTGATGGGTGCGGCCGATGCCGAGCCGCGCCCGGGCCGGCGCCGCGAGCCGGGTGACGTCCTGCCCGTCAAGGCGGATGCGCCCGGCCGTGGCGCGCAGCGCGCCACTGACCAGCCCGACCAGGGTGCTCTTGCCGGCGCCGTTGGGGCCGATCACGCCGAGCGTCTCGCCGGAGCGCACCGCCAGGTCGAGGCCGTCGACCGCGGTCACTCCGCCGAAGCGCCTGGTGAGCCCGTCGAGCTCCAGGAGCGGACCGTCCGCGGGCAGCTCGGCGTGGCCCGCGTGGGCGGCGGGCGCCGCGGTCACGGCGCGCTCCCCGGGCGCAGCGCTCCGAGGCGGGTCTGGGCGCGGGACAGCACCCCCCACAAACCCTGCGGCGCGAAGCGGACCACCGCGATCACGATCGCGCCGGTGATCGCCAGGTGCAGCTCGGGGGAGCCACTGAGCAGTTCGGCCAGGGCGACCGTGAACACCGCCCCGATGAGCGGACCGCCCCTGGTGGCCAGCCCGCCGATCAGCACCACGGTGACGATGTCCACCGTCCATTGCAGGCCGAAGGCGCCGTACGGCTCGATCTGCGACAGCTTGCCCGCCTGCAGGCCGCCGACCACGCCCATCAGGAAGGCCGCGAAGGTGAACGCGAACAGCTTGGTGCGGAACGATACCAGGCCCATCTGGCGGGCCACGTCCTCGTCGTCGCGGACCGCGCGCAGGCTGATGGTGAGGCGGGTGCGCAGCACCAGCAGCACCAGCCCGGTGGCGGCCGCGGCCACGCCGAGCGAGAGCCAGTACAGCTGGGCCGTAGATGGCGCCGCGCTCTTCAGGAAGATGCCGATGTTCCCGCCCAGGCCGTTGAAGTTGACCATGAACAGCCGCAGCGCCTCCGCCAGCGCCAGGGTGGCGATGGTGAAGTACAGCCCGCGCAGGCGGAACAGGGCGGGGCTCACGATGGTGGCGAACGCCGCGGCGAACGCCCCCGAGACCAGCATGCCCGGCACCAGCGGCAGACCGTGGTTGGTCAGCTCCGCGGTGGTGTACTCGCCGATGCCGATGAACGCGGCCGAGCCGAGCGAGACCAGCCCGCCGTAGCCGGCCAGCAGGTTCCATGCCTGGCCCAGCGCCGCGTACTCGAAGATCCGGAACGACACCTGCTGGGCGTAGTCGCTGGTGAAGGAGGGGGCGAGGGCGAGCAGCACGGCCGCGGCCAGCAGCGCGCCAGCCCACCAGGCCCGCGTGGCCCGCCCCACGGCCGGGGGCGCCGGGACGGCCGCGTCCCGCTCGGCCGCGCGCGGCCCGGGGGCCATGCTGACCTTCACCGACCGGCCCGCCCGAGGACGCCCTGCGGCCGCAGCGCCAGGAAGGCCAGGAACACCACCAGGCCGATGAAGTCGCGGTAGCCGTCGCCGAACAGCGCACCGCCGACGCTCTCGACCACGCCCAGGCTGATGCCGCCGATGAGGGTGCCGAGCACGTTGCCGAGCCCGCCGAGCACCACCACGGCGAACCCGGTCAAGAGGTAGCCGGTGCCGGTGGTTGGCAAGAACGCGAACGCCAAGCCAACCAGGACCCCTCCGACACCGGCACAGGCAGCGCCGAGCGCGTAGGTGCGTGCGTACACGCGCCCGACGTCCACGCCGAGCATGGCCGCCGCCCCCGGGTCCTCAGAGGCGGCGCGGATCTCACGGCCCACCCCGCTGCGCTGCACCAGCAGGTGGACGGCCCCGACCACGACCAGGGCGACCGCAAAGGAGATTGCGTAGATCGCCGGCACCTCGTAGCCCGCCAGCCGCAGCGGCGCGGTCGCGTAGGAGCGGCTGAGCGACCTGGTGTCGGCGTGGAACACCTGGATGAAGAGGTTCTGGGCGATCACCGACAGACCGAAGGTGGTCAGCAGCGGGGCCTCCTGCCCCTTGCCGAGCAGCGGCAGCAGCAGGGTGCGGTGCAGCGGGTAGGCGAGCAGCGCCAGCGCCGGCGCGACCAGCAGCATGCCGGCCAGCGGGTCGAGCCCCAGCCGGGACAGCAGCACGTAGCCGAGGTAGGCGCCGAGGACGACCAGCTCCCCGTGCACCAGGTTGATGAGCCGCATCACCCCCAGGACGAGCGACAGCCCCAGCGCGGTCACCGCGAACAGCCCGCCGAGCAGCGCCCCGGAGATCAGGGCGGTGACGAGAGTGTGTCCGGAAAGGTGCAAGCGAGTGCCCGCCTCATGTGCGCTACGACGCAGGGAAGAGCAGGTTGCCGGTCTTGCGCTGGTCCGGCCACACCACCTTGGTCTGGCCGCCCTGCCACTGCAGCTCCGCGATCGGCAGCTTCGAGGTGTGCCGGTCGTCGAACTTCACCGGCCCGACGACATAGGTCTTGTCGGTCCTGCCGATCGCCTCGTTGATCTTGGTCGCCTCGGTCGACCCCGCGGCGCTGATCCCGTCCAGCAGGATCTGCGCGGCGGCGTAGCTGTCGGCGATGTGCTGGGAGTAGGTCTGCTTGGTCTCCTGCTCGAACGCCTGCCGGAGCTGGGCGGCACCGGGGTAGGGGAACGAGGCGTCCCAGTAGCCGCCGACGATCACGCCGTCGGCGAGGTTCCCCAGCGCCTGCGCGAACTGCACCGGCTCGGCGCCCTTCTCGGCCACGATCACCTGCGGGCTGTAGCCGGCCGAGGCCATCTGCTTGCGGATGGTGACCGCCTGCGGCGTCACCGCGTCGATCAGGAACACGTCGGCGCCGGTCGCCTTGGCATTGGAGATGAGCGAGTTGAACTGCGTGTTGTCCACCGGGAACGACTGCTTCGACACCACCGTGTAGCCGTACTGCGCGGCCAGCTTCGGCCACAGCTGCCCGCCGACCACCGCGCCGTCCGGGCCGTTGTCGTGCACGATCGCGACCTTGTTGTTGGTCGTGACCCCCGCCGCCCGCAGGGTCTTGAACGGCGCCTCGGCAAGGTCGGGCTCGTCGAAGAACACGTCCCAGACGTACTGCCACTGCTTGACGCTCTTGAAGGCCTGCAGCGGCGCGCAGCCGGTGACCATCGGCACGCGGTTGCGGTCGGCGACCACCGCGCCGGCCACGACCAGTGACGGGGTGCAGGAGCCGAGCAGCGCCGCCACCTTGTCCCTGGAGACCAGCGTGTCGGTGTTGGACGAGGTCGTGTTCGGATCGGTCTTGTCGTCCAGCAGGATCAGCCGGACCTTGCGCTTGGAATCGCCGACCCGCAGGCCGCCGGCCTGGTTGATCTGGTCGACCGCGTGCTGATAGCCCCAGCGCTGGAAGCTGCCGAACCCCGCCAGCGGGCCGGAAAGGGGGATCGACGCCCCGATCACGACGTCGGAGTCCGATGTCGAGGTGCTGCCCCTGCTGCAGCTCGCCACGAGCAGCATGAGCAGGGCCACGGCAGCGGCTTGCCGTGTTCCCATCCTCATTGTCCGTGCCCTCCGGAGCGCCTCGCCGGCTGTCCCGTATCGCAGCACACTTGTACTGTGAAGGGGTACGCTATGGTCCTGCTGGTGCCCTGTCAAGACGTCGCGTTGTGCTCAAAGGGGGAGCCGTGAGCCAGCCAGCCATGAGCGCCGGCTCGGAGGTGCAGGCCATCGCCCGTGCCGCGAGCATCCTGGCCGCCCTGGAGGCCGCGCCGGGAGGGTTGAGCCTCGCGCAGATCGCCCAGCGGGTCGGGCTGCCGCGCTCGACCGTGCACCGGATCGTGAAGGCGCTGACCACCGAGCGCTTCCTGGTGCCGGTCTCGGCCGCCGGCGGCGTGCGGCTCGGCCCGCGCCTGGCCGGCCTCGCCTCCGCCGCCCTCGGCGAGCTGCGCCAGCAGATCCGCCCGCAGCTCGAGCGCCTGTCCCGCGAGGTCAACGAGACCGTCGACCTGGCGGTCCTCGACCGTGACTGGGTGATCTTCATCGACCAGGTGGCCGCGCCGCAGCGGCTGCAGGCGGTCTCGGCCGTCGGCGCCAGGTTCGAGGCGCACTGCACCGCCAACGGCAAGGCGCTGCTCGCCGAGCTGCCGCCGGAGCGGGTCAGGGCGCTGCTGCCCGCCACCCTCCCGCGGCTCACCCGGCACACCATCACCAGCCGCGCCAAGCTGCTGGCCGAGCTGGAGCGGGTCCGCGCCGAGGGCGTCGCCTTCGACCGCGAGGAGCACAGCGAGGGCATCTGCGCGGTCGGCAAGACCATCCCGGACGGCATCGGCGGTCGCGCTTCGATCACCATCCCGCTGCCCGGGCTGCGCTTCTACGGCAGGGAGCGGCTGCTGGCAAAGGCGCTCGTGGAGTCGTGCGAGCTCCTCACCGAGCTGATCGAGGGCGGCCGCTCCCCGGCGCGGCCAGGCTCAGCCCGGCACCCGGGGTGAGGGCGCCCAGCGCAGCGGCTCGGGCTGGCCGAGCCGGTTGCGGAGCACGCCGACGCCGCTCACCTCCAGCTCGACCACGTCACCTGGCCGCAGCTGGCGGCCCAGCTCGAGGCCGCAGCCCAGCGGCACGGTCCCCGAGGCGATCAGCTCGCCCGGGACCAGCGGCTCCGACGAGGAGGCGTAGGCGATCAGCTCCTCGACCGACCACATGATCTGGCCGGTCGAGCCCCGTGACCACTCCTCGCCGTTGACCCGGGCGACCATGTCGAGCGACCCGATGTCCAGCTCGTCGGCGGTGGTGATCCAGGGGCCGATCGCGGTGGCGAAGTCCTTGCCCTTGGCCGGGCCGAGGCCTCCGCCCATCTCGCGCGCCTGGGCGTCACGGGCCGAGAAGTCGTTGAAGATCGTCACGCCGAACAGGTATGGGCGCGCCTCGTCGGGGGTGAGGCTGCGGCCGCCGCGGCCGATCACGAAGCCCAGCTCCAGCTCGTAGTCCATGTGCTGGGAGTAGGCGGGCCACGGCACCTCGGCCCCGTGACCGATCAGCGTGCCCGGGTTGGCCTTGTAGTAGATCGGCAGCTCGTAGATCTGCGGTGGCACCCGGCTGCCGAGACGACCGTAGGCGTTGCGGATGTGGCCCTCGAACGCCATGCAGTCGCGCATCCTCGGCGGGTCCAGCGGCGGCAGCCAGTGGTTCTCGTCGAGGGCGACGCTGGCGTCGTCAGCGGCCGCCTCGACCGCGCGAGCCGCCGCCTCCACCAGCAGCGGCCCGGCGCCGATGGCCGCGGCCATGCTGCCGGGGAACAGCGCCCGCGCCAGGCGCAGCGCCGCCTCGGGGCTCGCCCCCTGACGCTCGAGGCGGAGCCGCTCCGCCCGCGCGAGATCGACGATCCGCCCGCGCGAGGGGTCCACGAGCACCAGCCGCGCGACCGGCCCGTCGGGCCCCGCGACCTGGATTCGGCCCAGCCGCAACCCGGCCCTCCCGAGATTGACAAGCCCCATGGCCCCTGCGATGGTCATCCTTTCATTGCGGCCACATCGTGGGCAATCTGTACCGCGAAACAGGACAGGCGGGGAGGGCGACGATGGCCGGCACGACATCCGACGGCGGCCCGGCTCCGGTGATGACCCGCGAGCAGTGGAAGATGCACCCCGCGGGACACACCGGCCTGGAGTTCTACGACCTCAGCCACACCTTCGGGCCGAACGCGCCGCTGTGGCCGTACTTCGAGGACGTCGAGATCAAGCGCATCCACTACCACGCGAAGTCGGGCGTGCTGTCGCAGCGGATCAGCACGGTGATGCACTGCACCACGCACCTGGACGCCCCGGCGCACGTGGTCGAGGGCACGCCCTACACCGACGAGGTGCCGCTGGAGCAGTTCTTCGGCACCGGCGTCGCGGTGTCGATCCCCAAGAAGCAGTGGGAGGTCATCACTCCCGAGGACCTCGAGGCGGCCCGGCCGGAGATCCGTCCGGGCGACTTCGTGATCATCAACACCGGCTGGCATCACCACTACGCGGACTCGCGCAGGTACTTCATCCACTCGCCCGGTCTCTACAAGGAGGCCGGGATCTGGCTGCGGGAGCGCGGGGTCAAGGCGGTGGGCGTCGACCAGCAGGCGCTCGACCACCCGCTGGCGACCGCGATCGGCTGGCACCCCGAGGCGCCCAGCGCGCCGCTGGCCCCCTGGGCGCTGGACGAGTACAAGCAGCTCACCGGCCGCGACGCGCGCGACGACTTCCCCGAGTGGGAGCCCTGCCACCGGCAGCTCCTCGGCAACGGCATCGTGGGCTTCGAGAACGTCGGCGGCGAGCTGGACAAGGTCACCGGCAGGCGCTGCACCTTCGCCGCCTTCCCGATCAAGTGGCAGTACGGCGACGGCTCGATCGTGCGCCTGGTCGCGATCGTCGACCCGAGCGGGGAGTACCGCATCGAAAGCGGGCAGGAGGCATAGTCATGGAGGTCGTGCGTCTCTCCGAGGCCAAGCCGTACCAGGCGCCCGGGCACTTCGACATGCGCGGGCTGCGCCTCCAGGGACACCAGGCGAGCGGCGCGGAGAGCTTCTGGGTGGGCCTGTCGTACTTCCTGCCCGGCGGCGGCGTGGAGCTGGACGCCACCCCCGTGGAGAAGGTCTACGTCGTGGTCGAGGGCGAGGTGACGGTCGTCACCGAGTCTGGGACGGCCACGCTCGGCCCGCTGGACTCCTGCCGGCTGGCCCCCGACGAGGCCCGCGCGATCGAGAACCGGGCCAACCGGCCCGCGGCCATGCTGGTGGTCATGCCCTATGCGGCGGGGGGACGACCGTGACCGACGATCAGGCCGTGCTGCCCCGCGCCGTGCGCGAGCCGCTGTCGCTGTTCGACGTCGCCGGGCGCTCCGCCCTCGTCACCGGGGCGACCGGCGCGCTCGGCAGGGTCGCCGCGCTGGCGCTGGCCGCCGCCGGCGCCCGCGTGACCCTGGCCGCCGGCAACGCCACCAAGCTGGAGGCCGTGGGCCAGGAGGTCAAGGGGCTCGGCGGCGAGGCGGTGCTGGTCAACCGGCGGCCCGGGGAGGCCTCCGACGCCGAGGCGATGGTGGCCGCGGCCGTGGCCGCGTTCGGCCGCCTGGACGCGGTCGTCACCGCCTCGGGGCTCAACCGGGTCGCGCCCATCGTCGAGCAGGAGCCGGCCGACTGGGACATGGTCATGCGCGCCAATGTGCGCGGCTCGTGGCTGGTGTGCCGGGCGGCCGGGAGGCAGATGATCTCCCAGGGCGACGGCGGCAAGGTGGTGCTGGTCTCGTCGACCCGCGGGAGGCTCGGCCACCCGGCCGGGTACACCGCCTACTCGCCCTCCAAGGCCGCCGTGGACCTGCTCTGCAAGACGCTGGCGTGCGAGTGGGGGCCGCGGCGCATCACTGTCAACGCGATCGCGCCCACCGTGTTCCGCTCCGACCTCACCGCCTGGATGTACGCGGAGGAGGGCCGCGGCAGGCAGGTCCGCGAGGCCATGCTCGCCCGCATCCCCCTCGGCCGCCTCGGCGAGCCCGAGGACTTCGTCGGCGCGCTGATCTACCTGCTGGCGCCCGCCTCCGACTTCTGCACCGGCCATGTCCTGTACGTCGACGGCGGCTATACCGCGGGGTAGCTGAGCTGGTGGCTGACGAGCGGGTGGCAGTGGTCGGCGCCGGGCTGATGGGCCACGGCATCGCGCAGGTGTTCGCCGAGGCGGGCCGGCGCGTCGCCGTCTGGGACCCCGACCCGGCGGCGCGTGCCACCGTGGCCGAGCGGGTGGGCGCCAACCTGCGCGCGATCGGGCACGGCCAGGACGCGGTCGCGCGCATCGCCGTCCACGACTCGCTCGAGAGCGCGGTCGGCGACGCCGAGGTGGTGATCGAGGCCGCGCCCGAGGACCTGCCGCTCAAGCAGGAGCTGTTCGAGCGCCTCGACCGGCTCGCTCCCGCCGGGACGATGCTGGCCACCAACACCTCGGTGATGTCGGTCGGCGAGATCGGCGCCCGCGCCACCCGCCGCGGGCGGGTCCTCGGCACCCACTGGTGGAACCCGCCCTACCTGATCCCCCTGGTCGAGGTCGTGCAGGCGGAGGCGACCGGCGAGGGCGTGGTCCGGCGCATGCTCGACCTGCTGGCGGAGGTCGGCAAGACGCCGGTGCACGTGCGCCGCGACGTTCCCGGGTTCGTCGGCAACCGGCTGCAGCACGCGCTCTGGCGCGAGGCGATCGCCATCGTGGCCGCGGGGATCTGCGACGCCGAGACAGTCGACACCGTGGTCAAGCAGAGCTTCGGCCGCCGCCTCGCCGTGCTCGGCCCGCTGGAGAACGCCGACCTGGTCGGGCTCGACCTGACCCTGGCGATCCACGACTACCTGCTGCCCCACCTGGACAGCACCCCCGGGCCCGCGTCGCTGCTCCGCGACAAGGTCGCTCGCGGCGAGCTCGGCATGAAGACCGGCAAGGGCTTCCGCCAGTGGCCCCCCGGCGAGCCCGACGCCGTCCGCGCCCGCCTGCTCCGGTTCCTGGTGGATCCGTGACCACGTCTTCCGGGTCGTCGCCGGCCGGCGTCAGAGCTTGCGCAGGCCGTCCAGCACCCGCTCCAGGAGGGCGACGTCGGGGTGGGCATCGGCGGTGTGCGTGGGCTGGTAGAGCTCGACCAGGCCCTGGTCGGCCATGTCGCCGACGAGCACGCGCACGACCCCGAGCGGCAGCCGCAGCAGGGCGGAGATCTCCGCGATCGACTGGAAGCTGCGGCTGCACAGCTGTGCGATCGTCTGCTGCTCCGGGTTGCTCGTGTCACCCGGACGCGACCCGGGCGCCGTGGCGACCAGCGCCTCGATCTCCAGCTCGGCCCGGTGGGAGCGCGCCCGCCCCCGGGTCACCGTGTACGGGCGGACCAGCAGCGCCTCGTGCCGGTCCGGCTCGCTGTGGCTGTCCGTGCTCATGGGCGGCTCCGCCCCGTCTGGCGTGCCGCCGCGGCGGCCACGCGGTGGTTCATCGTATGAGCGCCGCCTGCAGCTCCGCCCGTAGCTGCGGCGTGAGCACGGTGCCGGTGCGTGTGACCAGCAGCGTCATCTCATAGCCGATGACCCCGACGTCGCCGGACGGGGCCGCCAGCACGGCCAGGCACGAGCCGTCGCTGATCGACATCACGAACAGGAATCCCTGCTGCATCTCCACGACCGTCTGGCTGACCTCGCCGGCTTCCAGCAGCCGCGCCCCTCCCTCCGCCAGGCTCGCCACGCCGCAGGTGACGGCCGAGAGCTGGTCGGCGCGGTCGAGGTCCAACCCGTCGGAGACGGCGAGCAGCAGGCCGTCCGCGGACACCACGATCGCGTGGGCGACCCCCGGCGTGTTGCGCACAAAGGTGTTGAGCAGCCAGTTGAGGCTCTGGGCGTCCTGGCTGAGCTGGGCGGTCATCAGTGTTCTCCCATGCCGTCGAGGTCGTCGAAGGGCGGTTGGCCCACCGGGCCGGCGCCGCCGTTGCCGCTGTCGCCGGCGGCCATCCGGCGCCCGCGCTCCAGGCCGCTGCGGTAGGTCGACAGCATCGCGCGGATCTGCTCGGGCGAGCGCGTCAGGCCGCTGGGCTCGGGCGGGATCCACTGGTCGGTGATGCCGGACGCCATGTTGATGCGCGGCACGCGGCGGGGCAGGCCGCTGGGAGCAGGAGGCGGGAGCTCCGGTGGCCCCTGCGGCCCGGGTGGCCCCAGCGACTCCGGCGCGCCCGGCGACCGCGGGGACTCCGGCGACGGCGCGGCGGGCGGAGGCTCGGTGACCAGGGGAGCAGGGTAGACAGGCTGCACGGCTCCCTGGGGCGCGTGCCGGCGTAGCGGCAGGTGGGCGCCGCCCGAGCTGCCAGCCTCGAACCAGTCCGACACGATCTGCGCGGACACCGGCAGGTCAGGGGCGGGCAGGTCGTGATCCGGCTCGGGGGCGACCAGCTCGGGCGCCTCGCTCGGCGCCCGTCGCCACGGCGCCTGGGGGCCGGTGAGCAGGCTGCTCGGCAGCAGCGCGAGTGCGGTCACCCCGCCGTACCAGGAGTGGCGGAGCTGCACCTTGATCGCGTGCCGCTGCGCCAGCCGGCCGACCACGTACAGGCCGAGCACCCGGGCGACGGCGAAGTCGATCGCGGGTGGGCTGGCCAGCCGCCCGTTGGCCTCCAGCAGCTCGTCGTCGCTCATGCCGAGCCCGCGGTCCTCGATCTCCAGGACGTAGCCGCCGGCGGCCCGCTGCCCGGCGATCTGCACCTGGGTCCCTGGCGGTGAGAACGAGGTGGCGTTCTCGATCAGCTCGGCCAGCAGGTGCACCACGTCCGCCACCGCATGGCCGGTCACGGCGATCTCGTCGATCGGCAGCAGCTCCACCCGCTGGTAGTCCTCGACCTCGCTCATCGCGCCGCGGACCACGTCCACCAGGCGTGCCGGCTGCGTCAGGCGGCGCCCCGCGACCGCGCCGCCGGACAGCACGATCAGGTTCTCGGCGTTGCGGCGCATCCGGGTGGCCAGGTGGTCCAGCCTGAACAGCTGCTCCAGGGAGTCGTCGTCGGCCTCCCGCTCGAGCTCGTCGATCAGCTCAAGCTGCCGGTCGACCAGGACCTGGGAGCGGCGCGCCAGGTTGAGGAAGATGTCGCCGATGCTTCTGCGCAGCGCGGCCTGCTCGACCGCGACCCGCACGGCGACCCGGTGGACGGCGTTGAACGCATCAGCGAGCCGGCCGATCTCGTCACGCGAGCGGATCGGCACCGGCGCGGTCGCCGCCCTGGTGACCTCCGCCAGGTCGACGTCCTCGTCGGCGTCCTGGAGGCGCTCCACCACCCCGGGGAGCTGCTCGTCGGCGACCTTGAGGGCGGCGCGCTCCAGGACCAGCAGGGGGCGGGCCATTGAGCGGGCCTGCAGCAGCGACAGGCCGACGCCGAGCCCCAGGACCAGCGCCATGGCGACGGTGACGATGGTTGCCTGCCGCTGGGCGTCGGACCTCGAGGTGGTCGCCGCCGCCAGCACGTTGTCCTTGAGGCCCAGCTCGAACTGGTGCAGCAGGTCGGCGCGTGCGGAGGTCGGGAAGAACCACTGCTCTGGCGTGAGGTCGGCGGGGACGTCGTTCCCGCCCCCCCGGGCGGCGAGCAGCTGCTGCTCGATCCGGTTGATCCGGTCGATGTCGCGACCGCTGACGGTCTGGTCGTACAGGTTGCGCTGCGGTTGGGTCGCCGCCGCCCGGAACTGCTCCAGCCAGGCGCTCATGCGGCCGTCCAGCGTGGCGAGCTGGCGGTACTGGTCGGCACCGAACGAGCCTTTGGTCAGCACGCCGAGCAGCAGGCTCTGCCCCTGGGAGCTGGCCTCCTTGGCGCGGGCGAGGGCGACGAACGCCGCCAGGTTGCGGGTCAGGGGCTGGCTGGTGGAGTCCTCGTCGCCGACCGTGGCGATGGCGTCGATCAGCTTGGCGATCAGCGGGTCGTAGACCTGGCCGACGTCGGAGACGTTGCTGGCCGTGGTCTCCAGCCGGGCGCGCTGGCCGCCAGGGGCGATCAGGTCGCCGAGCTGCCGCCGCGTGCTGGTCAGGTCGGCCTGGAGCGGCACGCTGTAGTTGCTCAGGTCGACCTGACGGACGCTCGCCTCCAGCGCGTGGGCCGCCTCGTTGACCAGCACCCGGTCGGCGATCATCGTGCCGAAGTTGCGGCGGTGGCCACCGGCGACATACCAGTTGGTGACGGCACGCTCGCGCTGGAGCGCGTCGACCAGGTCGGTGAGGCTGACGGCCCCGAACTGGGTGATCCTTGCCAGACGGTCGGCCGAGACGCTCGCCGAGATGCGGGAGATCGCCTGGTCGGAGGCGAGGATGGCGAGCGCGAGCAGGGGCAGGATCAGGATCGCGACCAGCTTGGACCGGATCTGCAGATTCTTCAGCATCTAGACCACCTCAGGCCGGGCCAAGCGGCTGGATCCTGCCGGCGACCGGGATCTGCGGGTAGCCGGGGTTGCTGACGAGGGTCAGGTCGAAAGGAAAGTCGCGGCCAGCGCGCCATTGCCCGCCGACCAGCGGCGACCTGGCCACCGTCGGTGGAAGCTGCTTGTCCCTGCCCCACGCCAGGTGCCCGACGACGGTGCTCATGTCGGTGGACCGCAGGGCGTCCACGATCGCCTGCCGGTCGCCGATGCCGGCGCGCTTGAGCGCGTTGGCCGCGACCTCGAAGGCGGCGTGCATCGGGCCGAGCGGCTGGGTCCACTGCCGGTAGGTCTGCCTGGTGTAGTCGGTGGCCAGCTGCGCACAGGTCTGTCCGGTCAGCGACGACCGGAACGGCCAGGTCGGGTGCCACCACACCTCGGTGGCCAGCCCGCTGGCGTTGGGCGTGAGCACCTCGACGAACGCGGGGAACAGCAGCGCCTTGCCGACGGTGGCGATCAGCGGCCGGAAGCTGTGGCGGTTCGCCTGGTTCCAGAAGGTCGCGAAGTCGGGCGGCTGCGGGTTGCCGGTCAGGATCCGGGCATCGCTGTCCAGGCATGCCTTGATCTGGTCGTCGAAGTTGTCGGTCAGGTCCTTGAACCGGGGGATGGAGGCGAACTTGAAGCCGCGGGGCTCGAAGGCGCCGGGCAGGCCGCGCTTGGGATCGGCCCATGCGTCGCCGTCGGCGTTGAGCGCGAACAGCCCTGCGATGGTCCGCCCGCCCGGGACCTGCTCCCACAGGCCTCCGAAGACCCGGATGATGTCCTCCAGCCCCCAGAAGAAGTGATAGGTCCACTTGAACGGCTGCGGGTGCTCGGGGTTCTTCTGGCGCCCGAAGTACCACGGCTGCCATGGCGCGCTGCTGGAGAGGCACGGCACGCCGGCGTGCTCGCACGCGTCGGCGACCGGGTTGACCGTCTCCGGTGCGCCCGCCACGACCATCAGGTCGATGCCGCTGTCGATGAGGTCGCGGGCGACCTCCTTGGCGCGGGCCGGGTCCGAGGCGTTGTCGCGGACCCGGATCTCGACGGGGTAGGAGCGCCCACCGATCTTCAGCCCGTCCTTCAACACCTCGCGGACCTGCCTGAACACGAATGCGTCCGACTCCCCGAACCCGGCGAGGCTGCCGCTCTGGGACGAGACCGCGCCGAAGCGGATGGCCCGCGACGTCGGCGTGCCGCTGCCGCTCGAGATGCAGCCGCTCGGCAGCGCCGCCAGCCCCGCGGCGGCGGTGAGGCCACCGGTCACCCGCAGGAACCGGCGGCGGTCCAGTCGCCACCCTGCGAGCCGCTGCTGGAGGGGCGACGCTGCTGCCCCGTTGTCGGTCACCGCTCACCTCCGTGGACATGTCGGATCTTGCGTCCACGGAACGTTGCCTTGGTCCGCTAATGAGCTGGTAATGAGCTAGCGACCAGCCTCCTGCCAGGCGCACAGGAGCATCTCGGTGGTGAAGCCAGGCCCGAAGGCGAGCATCAGCCCGAGGGCGCCATGGGCGGGGCGCTGCTGGTTGAAGGTCCGCCGCAGCACGTCCAGGACCACCACGCTGGAGACGTTGCCGACCTGCCGCAGGCTCTGCCAGCTCAGCCGCAGCAGGTCTGGCCCGAGGCCGAGACCCTGCTGCACGGCACGCAGCACGGCGGGCCCGCCGGTGTGGCAGATGACGAACTCCAGATCGCCCGGCGTGCGGCCGTGCTGTTCGAGGAATGCCACAACGGCCGGGATGACCTTGGGCACGGTGGCCCTGACCTTGGGGTGGGTGGCGAAGTGGAAGCCGAGCTCGGCGGTGGTCCCGCTGATGACCTCGGTGGAGGTGGGCACCAGGTGCTGGGCGTTGGCCAGCAGGCGCACACCCGCGGTGTGGTCGTCGGCGCGGACGACAGCGGCGCCGGCGCCGTCGCCGAACAGGCCGGTGCTGATGAAGTCGGAGATCGACGTCTTGGTGGGCTGGTAGGACAGCGAGCACAGCTCCACCGCGACCACCAGCGCGTTGGTGGCCTGGCCGCCCGGCTGCCGGCGGGGGTGGGCGTCGAGGTAGTCCTGGGCCTGGGCGAGGGCGCTGGCGCCGGCGGCGCAGCCGAGCTGCTGGATGGGCAGCCGCCGCACGGTCGGCCTGAGCCCGAGCGCGCCGGCGATGTGGGCGTCGGGGCCGGGCAGCATGTAGCCGGTGCAGGAGACGACCACCAGCGCGTCGACGTCTTCGGGGTCGAGCCCGGCGTCGGCCAGGGCCTGCTTGGCGGCGCGGGTGCCGAGCTGGACGGCGTGCTCGCCGTAGAGCTGGTTGCGCTGGCCGAAGGTGGAGGCCGCGAGGGTCTCGGCAAGTGGGCGCAGCATGTGGCGGGTGCGCACCTCGGTGTTGTGGATGACCTGCAGGCCGCGGTCCAGCTGCGGGAGCCCGTGGTACTGCTCGGCGATGGCGTCGGCCATGGCCTGCTGGGGGATCAGGTGGTCGGGCCAGACCAGCGAGGGCGCGCAGACGGTGGCCACCTTCAGCCTCCCGCGGTGGGGATGGGGTGCAGGCTGCACAGGGGTTGGCCGGGAGTGACGATCTGCCCGGCGGTCACCAGCCAGGAGTCGACCCGGCCGCCGAAGGGGCTGTGGATCTGCTGGATGGTGGTGTGGTTGCGCAGCTCGCCGATCAGCGTGCCGCGCATGATGGCCTGGGTCCCGTCGCCGGTGGTGGCCAGCATGGCCGGGTGGAAGCGGCCGTGGTCGGGGGCGACGACGAACTGCAGCGGCAGCACCAGCATCTCACCCTGCCCGCCCTGAAGCTCATCGAGCCACCAGGAGGGCTGCGGAAGGGCCATCATCGGGACCACCGGCTGGTTGTGCGGGCGGGGAGGTCGGGATCACCAGGCGTCGTAGGCTTCTGATTCGACGCCCTGCGCCGGGGCGTAGTCGTGACTGGTCTGTGGGGTGTGGTCGATGAGGACGCGGCCGCACCAGCATGGCGGCGGGGGCGTGACGGGCGGTGGCGGGCTGGTGGCCATGAGCGCCTTCCTTGATCGTTCGCTCCACGCCGGCCCCTCGTGCGGCGGCGAGGTGGACGTGTAGATGATAGAGAGTGGTCGCTCTCATCCACAAGAGGCAGTTCCACGAAGCTGGGGCCGGGCACCCCCCTACCTGGTGGGATCTCATTCTGAGACACTCCAACTGTCCGGGATATGCGTTTATGATGACGGTGCACGGGTGGGCCCATCGGCGGTGGACGACGATGAAACGTTCGACCGGCAGCCGTCCTGTCGGCGGCTGCATGCCTTGAGGAGCGACCCGGGTGGCGAGCGTCTCGGATAAAGCGGCCGGCCTTGCTCGCGCGCGCGAGGCCTTCCTGACCTCCGCCGAGCTGGGGGCTCGCGAGGTGCGCGAGACCATTCTCACCTCCTGGCGCCGCTCCCGCTTCTGGGGGGTCGCCGTCGATCAGGTGGAGCTGCCGTACCGCGGCGACGTCGATGCCGACACCCGCCTCGTGCAAGCGGCCAAGCCGGTGCTGGACCGGCTCGAGCGCGAGCTCGCCGACACCCGCATGACCGCCATCCTGACCGACGCGCAGGCATGGGTGGTCGACCGCAGGGCAGGCGAGCCCTCGCTGAACTCCTACCTCGACAAGGTCCTGCTCGCGCCCGGCTTCAGCTACGCGGAGAAGTTCATCGGCACCAACGGCATCGGCACCGCGCTGGAGGAGAAGCGTGCCTTCCACGTCTTCGGGGGCGAGCACTTCGTCGACCGCCTGCAGACGCTCTCCTGCGCCGGCGCGCCGATCCGGGACCCGATCAGCGGCAACGTCGTGGGGATCATCGACGTGACCTGCTGGCGGGCCGACGCCAGCCTGCTGATGAGCGTGCTGGTCCAGGAGGCGGCCCGCGACATCGAGGGTCGGCTGTTCGAGCTGAGCTGCGAGCGCGAGCGTGCCCTGCTGCAGGAGTTCCTGGCGACCTGCCGCCGCACCAAGCGGCCGGTCCTGTCGATCAGCGACGACCTGACCATCACCAACTTCGGTGCCGCGCACCTGCTGGACCACGACGACTACGCGATCGTCCGAGAGCGGGCCGTCGAGCTGGCCGGGTTGCCGCGCGAGACGGCGGGCGAGGTGCTCCTCTCCGGCGGCCAGCTCGCCCGGCTGCGCTGCCGTCCGGTCAGCAGCCACTCCGGCATCGCCGGGACCATCGTCGAGATCCGGCTCACCGAGGAGAACGGGCCCAGACGTGGCACGGGCACGCCGCGGACCACCTCCCTGCCGGGCCTTGCGGGGCGCAGCTCCGCGTGGGCCAGGGTCTGCCACGAGGTTGACACCCACTGTCGCAGGCGCTCGTGGCTCCTGCTGGTCGGCGAGCCGGGCGTCGGCAAGGTCGCGCTGGCCCGGGCGGCCCATCGACGGTCGTTCCCGGAGGCGCCACTGCCGGTGATCGATGCCGTCGACTGCCAGGAGGACGCCATCGACACCTGGCTCGCGCAGGTGCGGACACACCTGCGCGAGGCTGGCGAGACGGTCGTGCTGCGGCACCTCGACCAGCTCAGCCCCCCGGCCGCCCGCGCCCTTGCCGATGCCCTCGACCAGGCCAGCCGTGCCGACGAGCGGCGCTGGGTGGTGGGCACGCTCACCGCGGCGACGATCGTCGGCAAGGAGCTCGACGTGCTCCTGCGCCACTTCGCGGCGTCGCTCACCGTGCCGCCGCTGCGCCACCGCATCGGCGACGTCCAGGACCTCGTGCCCGTGCTCCTGCGGCGGCACGCGCCCGCCGGCACGGCGGTGGAGTGCTCGCCGGAGGTGATGCAGACACTCCTGCGCAAGGCCTGGCCGGGCAACGTCGCTGAGCTCGAGCGGGTGCTGCGTGCGGTGCTGGCGCGCCAGCGGAGCGGCCACATCAGGCTCGAGGACCTTCCCGAAGACGTCCACGCCACCAGCCGCAGGGTGCTCACGCCGTTCGAATCGCTCGAGCGTGACGCCATCGCCCTCGCCCTTGTCAAGACAGCAGGCAACCGCACCGAGGCGGCGGCCCAGCTCGGCATCTCCCGCGCGACCATCTACCGCAAGATCCACGCCTACGGGATCGAGATCGAGGGGCAGGAGCGGTAAGGCGATGCCACCTCCGGTCACGATCTCAAGATGAGACAACGCCGATCCGGGTCTCACGTTGTGAGATGAACAGCACACGGGCGTATCCGCCGATCCCAGAAGAAGGTGATTAATGGTGGCGCGCACGGCGCAGATACAACCCGCAGAGGCGGGTGAAACACAGCGATCGGAGTTCCGTCCCGGCAGAGGACCGATCGACTGGCTCGGGGGCTGGCGAACCGGCATCGTCGCCCCGCTCATCATCCTGGCGCTCGCCTTCGCCTGGCGGATCTACCAGCAGTTCACCGCCTGGACCAAGGGGATCGACGCCTCCAGCCACGACTTCAGCATCTACTACCGGATCCCGCTGGTGGTCGAGCTGCTCGGGGTGACGGCATTCACGCTCGGCTGGTGGGGCTGGCTGATAAGGACGGGAAGGACGATCGCCCAGAGGATCTCGCACAACGAGGAGGTCCGCCGCATCGCGGTGTTCTGGGGGCTGATCGGGGCGACCTCTGTCACCCTCTACATCGAGGCGAGCTTCTGGCCCAACCAGGACGCATCCTGGCACCAGACGGCCGTCCGGGACACGGCCTTCACCCCCTCCCACATCCCGATGTTCTACCTGTTCTTCCCGCTCGGGATCACCATGACCATCGGGACCTACCTGTACGGCCGTACCCGGCTGCCCAAGGTCTACGGGGTGGAGAAGGGCTTCCCGTGGTCGTTCGCGCTGCTGATCGCCGCGTCGGTGACCGAGATGATGCAGGTCGCCATGAACGAGTGGGGCCACAGCCTGTGGATCCCTGAGGAGATCTTCGCAGTCCCGTTCCACTGGCCATTCGTGTTCTACGGGTGGCTGGCCGGCGGCATCTTCGCCCTCTGGGCCGAGACGCTGATCCGGCTGCTCGGTATCGAGGACGAGGTCGCGGCGGAGGCGGAACCGCCCGCGAAAGAAGTCGTCGCCTAGGCGGCCACGCCTCGGCGACACCAGACACCAGCGAGAGCGAGACGGAGATCAGACCGGGGTCTGGTCGTCGCCGTCCCGCGCCGTCCGTGGACCCCCTGATCGGAGGTATCGATGGCCTCTGTAACGGCGGATCTCAAGGCCAGAGAGCGAGCCGGCGAGCTGCGGCAGCTTCTGGGCAGGAAATACCGCTACATCGATCGCAAGTGGGACGTCATGTTCTGGGTCACCGCGGCGTTCGTCGTCGGGGCGGCCGCGGACATCACCAAGCAGCTCTTCGCGGGTGACTGGGACTTCTGGACGGACTGGAAGGACGCGCAGTGGTGGCCGATCATCACGCCCTTCGCGATCATCATCATCCCGTCCGCGCTGCAGTACATCCAGTGGCTCGCGTGGAAGTTCCCGACCGGCGCGGTGTACACCACGGTGTGCCTGTGGGCGTGCGTCGAGATCGGCAGATGGCTGCAGTGGCGCTTCTTCGTGTACTACCCGATCAACTTCGTGTGGCCGGCCACGGCGGTGCTCGCCGGGATCTGGCTCGACTGGGTCTTATTGAAATCGAAAAGCTGGGTGATAACGGGGGTTGTCGGCGCGATGGGCTGGACGCTGATCTTCTGGGCGTCCAACTACATCATGCTGGCGCCCTACCTGCAGCCGGTGAATTTCATGGGCCACACCCTCACGCTCGCCGACGTGCAGGGCATCGAGTACCTGCGGACCCAGACCCCTGAGTACCTGCGGCTCATCGAGCAGGGCTCGCTGCGGACCTTCCTCGGGGAGACGCTGTACGTGGCGCTCGCGTTCGGGGCGACGGTGGCGATCGCGGGCTACTGGATCGGGCAGTTCATCGGACGGATGCTCGCGATATGGCCGATCGGGAAGTTCGCCAAGAAGATCTGAGCCGAGCTGGCAGCTTGAGCAACGGAAAGGAGACGTAGCGACCATGAGGCGACGACTCCTCTTCGCCGTCCCGCTGGGGCTCGCGCTCGCGCTGTTGACCGCGCCGGCCGCCTTCGCACACGGCGAGCACTCCCAGGAGCCCTGGTTGCGTCTGAGCACCGTGGCGTTCTGGAACACCAGTTTCTCGACCCAGACGATACAGCAGGGCCAGGAGCTGACCATCACCGGCACGGCGAAGGTCCTCGAGACCTGGCCGAAGACCTTGCCGGACCCCGAGACCGCGTTCATCGGCGTCGAGTCGCCCGGCCCGGCGTTCCTCTTGAAGGACCGGGTCATCAACGACCAGGCGGCGCCAGCCTCCTTCTACATCGAGCGCGGCGGCGTGTACAACTACAGGATGACGCTGGTCGGCCGGGTGCCGGGGACCTACCACGTCCATCCCACCTTCGCGGTCCGGTCGGCGGGCACGCTGATCGGGCCCGGCCAGTACATCCGGGTGACCAAGAGCGCCGCCGGGTTCTCCAACCCGGTCCAGCTCTACAATGGCAAGACCGTGAACCTCGAGTCCTATGGGCTCGGATGGCCGGTGATGGGCTTCTCGGTCCTCACCTTCGCCCTCGGGATGGTCTGGCTGCTGTGGTGGATCGTGCCGAAGCCGACCGTCAGCCGGCTGGCGGTGACCAGCCAGCTCTCGGTGAACGACGACGGCGGCGACGCGGTCGGGCTGGTCACCAGGCGTGACCACCGCGCTATGAACGTGATCATGCTGGCGGCCGTGCTGCTGCTCGCGGGCGGCTGGATCTGGCAGGCGACCGCGTTCAAGACCAAGATCCCCCAGCAGGTCGACCGCTTCAGGATCGCGTCGGCCGCGCAGCCTGCGACGTTCGCCACGGCGACGCTCAACAAGATCACCTATGACCGCAAGGCGCGGTCGCTTACGATGGACCTGCAGGCTGTCAACCAGGGCAAGACCCCGATGGAGCTGAGGGCGGTCCACTTCGCCAACCTGATCTTCCTGCCCGGCGCGGCCTCGAGCGCCGCCGCCCTGCCGGGCGCCGACGGCACCTTTGAGGCCTCGCCAAGCGGGCCGGTGGCCGCCGGTGCGACCGGGACCCTCACGCTCACCATCCGGGGCAGGACGCTGACACTCAACGACCTCGTACCGACCGGGACCGCCAACACCAACATGACCGCGGTGCTCGAGTTCGCCGACTCGAGCAACACCAGCAACTTCGTCACCGTCCAGCAGTTCCTGACGCCCATCTTCGACTGACGACCCGGCTCGACTGACGACGCAACCGACGACGGCCTGGCCGGCGAGGGCCCACTCCCCGGCCAGGCCCGAAGGGACGGCGACACGATGCCCGGTTTCACGCTCGCGCACGGCGGCGACGCCTCGGGGCTCGGCATGCTCGCGTTCCTCCCCGTCGGGCTCCTGCTGCTCGTCGGCATCATCCTCGCGCTGCGCCCGACGATGACGGGGACGGGGCGCGCCGACGAGGAGGACGACGACTCGGCGCAGGACCCGCAGCGGAAACCAGACGAAGGCCGCCGCTGAACGCACGGCACGGTAGGAGCGCCAGGAGCACGCTCCGGGAGGGACAGGGGACATGGAGGTCGTCATCGCCCACGGCTCGGGAGGGGGCCTCGGCCTCCTTGCCTTCTTCCCCGCGGGCCTGCTGCTGCTGATCGGGCTCGTGCTGATGATTTCTCCGGTCGTCTCCCAGACCGGCCGCCCCGTCGTCCGCGAGGAGGACGAGGACGACCTCGCCAGCCGGGTGCTCGGCGAGGAGGAGGCGCTGGAGCTGCGCAGGCGGGCGCGCCGCAGGCGGGCGGTGCGCAGGCGGACGCTGCGCGCGGCCGTCTCCGGGAAGCTGGGCCGTGGCAAGGGCAGCGACGAGACCCGGCGCTAGGCGTTTGAGGGAGGGACATGGCGGAGGTACGGAGCGTGCCGCGGGGCGAGGCCATCGACCGCGCCCTCGTCCCGGGGGCCATGGCCGGGCTCGTCGCGGCGGTCGTCATGGGGCTGTTCGCGATGATCGCCGCCGTAACCTGGCGGCACCTGCCGTCCTCCACGCCCCTGCGCGAGATCGCCGTCCTCGCCGTGCCGCCCGCCCAGCAGGCGGCGGGCGGGCAGCAGCTCGATACCGCCCGGGAGCCGCTGGTCCTGGCCGGCGCGATCCACCTGGCGGTCGGCGCGCTCTTCGGCGCGGTGTTCGGTCTCGCGGCCCGCGTCGCGCGTCTGCGTGGCAGCGCCGCGGTGGCGGCCGGGATCGTCTACGGCCTGGTCGTCATGGCGCTCATGAGCGTGGTCGTGCTTCCCGCGGCGGGACGGCTCTCGGAAGCGGGGGAGCCGATCTCGAACCTGGCCGGCGGGGTGGGCTGGGCCACGTTCACCGCCGTGCACGTGCTCTTCGGGCTCGTCCTCGGGCTGTGGGTCCTGGTCAGGCCCTGGGACGTGGCCCGGGAACCGACCGTGCCCGGGAACCGGGAGGGAGGTGACCGACTGACGCGGTGAAGCCTTCGCAATCGTTGTCGCATCCCCCGAGGCCGGTCACGGCTGCGGCTACAAGGAGTGAGGCGGATGAGGGACGGACAGTTCGTGTTCGACGCGCACAGCGGCTACTGGGACGCAAGCCGGCAGAACTGCAAGAACCGCTTTGGCGAGGCGTTCATCGAGACGTTCTATGCGTTCCACACCGGCTTGAACCCCCCCGACCCCCGCTGGACGATGGACTACGAGCAGCAGTTCCGCAAGGTCGACCCGGACTGGTACCTGGAGGAGATGTTCGTCAAGGGCGACGCCGACATGTCGGTCCTGTCGACCCAGGTGCTGATGGACTTCTACCACACCGGCTTCGTCAACCCCGAGCGCAACGCCCAGCTCGCCGCGCGGGCGCCGGAGCGCATCATCCCGCTCGGCGGGGTCGACCCGCGGGCGCCGGACGCGGTGGAGCAGGTCGAGCGGCAGATCACCGAGCTGGGCATGAAGGGCTTCAAGTGGTACACGGCTGAGTGGCGGGGCGAGTCGCGCGGCTGGAAGGCCAACGACCCGATGGTCTACCCCTGCTACGAGAAGGCCCTCGAGCTCGGCGTCACCAACCACTTCTTCCACAAGGGCCCGGCGGTGGAGCCGCTGTCCATGGAGAAGTTCGACGTCCGCGACATCGACGAGCCGGCCTGGCTGTACCCGGAGATGAACCTGATCATCG
>WNGA01001980.1_pt1 | contig 55193 bp, 59 predicted proteins | sample 5400061 | NCBI WGS metagenome assembly WNGA01 (sample SAMN13153366, study PRJNA577476) | soil metagenome | isolation source: 100 cm soil or saprolite under grassland replicate 2 | place: USA:California | collected 2016-06-15
AGAAGCGGGTGGTGGCCGGGTGCAGCGTGCTGATCACGAGACCCTGCTCGTGCATCCGCTCGACGGCCCGCGTGAGAAGGCGCGGCGCGATCCCGCGGCCCCGCTGGTCGGGCCGCACGGCGACCGACGCGACCGCACCCATCGGCACGGAGCAGCCGCCGAAGAACTGGCCCCAGGGCATGACCTCCGTGGTGGCAACGAGCTCCCCGCCCGACCACGCGCCGAGGAAGTCCTCCATGCGCTTGGAGCCCCGCCACGGCTCCTCCCGTTCCGGAGGGCTCGTGAACGCCTCGCTGCAGAGCGCGAACACGTCGTCGGCTTCGTCAGGTCGCGGTGCGCGAACCTCGATGTCCATGGACCGAGAGCTTGGCACTTGCTGATGCGAAGCGGGACGGGCGCCCTCACCCAGGCTGGGCGATACAGCGCACGGCTTCCTGCGCACCGCACGGCAACGGCGATCCGAGGTGCACCCCGGCCAGCGGCACCATCGGGAGCATGATCCGCGACGGCGTATCCGGACCGGCGAGGACCGTGTTGACGCCCGGAGCGCTGCGCGGCACGTACGCGTAGTAGCTGTCGACGAACGGCGGCGCGTGCACCTTGACCGAGATCTGGTGCCCGGCCCGGAACACGTGCCCGACCGGCCAGACCTCCACGAGGTACTCGTAGGTCTGCCCCGGCGTGATGTTGGTCGGGTTCGTGTGCGGGCGGTACGGCCGGTAGATGCGGCCGTCCGGGGTGTGATCGCTCTGGGAGTCGTCGATCGCGCGATGACTCGCCCGGAGCAATCCACGCTGGAGATATGTGCGACTCCCGTCGGGCGCCTCGTCCACGACGTCGACGAACAGCTCGGTGTCGGGTGCCGTGCTCTGGACGAACAGCGTCGCCGTGATCGGCCCCGCGATCGCAGTGTCGGTCGAGACAGGCTCGCTGCGGTACGTGAGCTCGTCGGGGCCGGCGGCGGTCGTCACCGGTGGGCCGACGTCACCGCCGGCCTGGTATGACCAGAACTGCCGCTTCGTACCCGTCACGTACGGCCGGTCGGGTTCGGCGCCCGCGGGCGTGTCCGTCGTGAGCGAGCCGTCGCCGTGCAGGTACCAGTCGGTCCAACGCGTGTCGGGCAGCGGGAAGGTGGTTGCGTCCTTGCGCCCGTTCGAGACCAGCTTCCCGTTCGCGTCCTCGTGCGTCTCGAACAGCACGCTGACGGACGAGCGCGCCTGCTTCAGCGTTCCGAAGCGGCCATTGACGCCCCGTACCCACTGGTCGAGCCACGCCTTGCGGTCGTTGCGGATCTCGTCGACGCCGTAATCCGCGGTGCTCTCCGTGTTGTGATCACCGTTGGTGAGCATGAGTCGCTTCGGCACGCCGTTGACCTGCTCGAACAGATGCGCTTGCCCACGCGGTCCGGTCTGCTCGTCCTGGTACGCGCCGACGATGTGGATCGGAACGTTGATCTTGTCGACGTACGTGATGAGCGATCGCGACCGAAACCAGTCGTTGTCGGTCTCGGAGAGCCCCTGGACGAGCGGGTCGTTGACCACCGTCCGGCTCTTGCCGGCGGTGTTCTCCCCGCACTGCAGCTGACGGTTCGGGCTGTCCTCGGGTCGCTGGGGACGCACGAGCCCCGGCAGCAGACCACCGCCGACGTCGTATGCAGGCCTCACGCCGCCCGTCCACAGCAGCGGGAAGCCGTAGTTGGTGACGCCGCCGGGGTACACAATTCCGCGGTAGAGGTCGTCGATCAGCCCCGAGAGCGTCGCCGCCTTGAGGTGTTGCGGCTGCGTCTCCGCGACCATGAAGCCGGTGATGCCGCCGTACGAATGCCCGACGATGCCGACGGCGCCGTTCGACCAGCCCTGCTTCGGGATCCAGTTGTCGATGATCTCCTTGCCGTCGAGCGCCGAGCGCCACGAGAACAGGTCGAACTCACCGCTCGAGCAGCCGGTGCCGCGTACCGACGCGTGCACGGTCACGTAGTCGCCGTTGAACATGTCGGTGAGCTGACGGCTGTCGTCGTACGGGACCTCGGGGATGCCGGGAGGAAGGTGGTCCTTGGCGAGCGTCCCGCCGTTGGCGGAACCGCCGTCGTAGCCCGACATCTCGAACACCGTCGGGTAGCGCATGCCCGGGACGTAGTTGGTGGGCATGCGGACGTTCACCGCGATCGACACGCCGTCGCTCATCGTGACGAAGTTGTTCGGCGCCGCTCCCGCCGCCTCGGGCCGGGCCACGACGGTGAGCGGGCCGACCAACCCCAGCGCCGTCAGGCCGATGACCGCGCGACGAACGAGCCGGCTCCCCCGCATGGCCCCCATCCCCTTTGTCGGTTTCGTACGATTCGTACGGAGTAGGAGGGAGTATCACATTTGGGCGGACAGCCCGCCAGCGGCTCAGACCTTGAACGCCGACGGGCAGATGTCGGCCAGCACACAGACGTCGCAGCGTGGCTTGCGGGCCTTGCAGACCTGGCGCCCGTGCAGGATCAGGCGCAGCGACAGCGCCCCTCGCTCCTCGGGTTCCACGATGCCGTTCAGGTCGAGCTCGATCTTCACCGCGTCGGTCTCGTTCGTGAGCTTGAGCCGCCGGACCAGACGCGTGACGTGCGTGTCGACCGGAAGCCCCGGCAGGTCGAAGGCGACCGAGCGGATCACGTTGCCCGTCTTGCGGCCGACGCCCGGCAGCTTCACCAGATCGTCGAGCTCCTGGGGAACCTCGCCGCCGAAGTTCTCGTCGACGCCCCGGGCCATTCCGATCAGGCTGCGCGTCTTCGACCGGAAGAACCCGGTGGAGTGGATCATCTTCTCGACGTCATCGGGGTTGGCGTGCGCGAGATCCGAAGGCGTCGGATAGCGCTCGAACACCGCCGGCGTGACCGTGTTGACCATCTCGTCGGTCGACTGCGCCGAGAGGATCGTCGCCACGAGGAGCTGGTACGGATCGACGTGCTGCAGCGCGCACAGCTCCGTCGCCGTGCCCGGGTACTCGTCGGCGAGACGCCGCACGACCTCACCCGCGCGCTGCCTCGCTCCTCGCGGCCGGGCCATCGGCCGAACATACCGCGGGCCCACAAGTACCCTCGACGCCGTGATCCACACGCGGCTGCTGCAATCGATCGCGCCGCCCGAGCTCGTCGCGGTGACGCGACTGCACGACGACGCCGAGGCGATCGACGGCCATCCTTCGCTCGGCGAGGCGGTGTGGCGCGACCTCGACCAGCCCTCCGAGACCGATTCCGCCGGCGTGCTCGCCACCGTCGACGGGCGCGACGAGCCGGTCGGGTACGCGCACGTGTACCGCAGCGACAACGTCTCGCCGCCGCATTGGGGCGCCGGCGTGGTCGTCCACCCGAGCTTCCGCGACGAGAAGGTCGAGCTCGCGCTGCTCGAGCGCGCGGCCGAGCACGTCGCTGGCGAGGGCGGCGGCGTCCTCATCCTCTGGATCTTCGACCCGGACGATCACGACGACGAAGCCGCGTCGAGTGCCGGGTTCCGCCACCAGCGTGACCTGTTGCAGCAGCGCGTCCCCATCCCGCTCGCCGAACAACCCCGCTGGCCTGCCGGGATCGAGGTGCGCCCGTTCGTCCCCGGCCAGGACGACGCCGCTTGGCTCGAGGTCAACAACCGGGCGTTCGCCGACCACCCGGAGCAGGGCGGCTGGGTCGAGTCCACCCTCGAACGGCGGCTGGCAGAGCCGTGGTTCGACCCGAAGGGCTTCCTGCTCGCCTTCGACGCCGACGGGCTGGCCGGCTACTGCTGGACCAAGGTGCACCCGCCCACGCCAACCGATCCCGAGCTGGGTGAGATCTTCGTCATCGGGGTCGATCCCTCACGCCAGGGAACCGGGCTGGGTCGGGCGCTGGTGGTGGGAGGCCTAGCCTCGCTCGCCGATCGCGGTGTGCGAACCGGCATGTTGTTCGTGGACAGGGGCAACGAGGCCGCGCTCGGCCTCTATGCACAGCTCGGGTTCACGACCTACCGCGTCGACCGGGCGTACGAGCGCGAGATCGCCCCGGCCTGAGCGCACACCCGGTCTCTCCATGGGCCACAATGGCTCCGTGAACGAGCGGAAGTTCCTGAACCAGGCCCAACCCCAGACGCTGGTCCTCGGCACGCTTCTCCTTTACATCAACGCCGCCTTCGGCCTGCTGTTCGGGATCATCGCCACGTCGCTCCTGCTCGGCCTGGCGACCATCGTCGGCCTTGCGATCGGCGGGTACGGCATCGCCAACGAGTGGAAGTGGGCGTACGCAGTGGCGGTGGTCGCCGCCGTCCTCCAGCTCATCATGCTCCTGGCCGTGTTCGGCGCCGACGTGATCCAGTTCCCCGTGATCATCACGCTGCTGTTCGACGGCGCGCTCGTCGGCCTGCTCCTCCACCCCGAGAGTCGCTCCTACCAGCGCATCTGGTTCAAGTAGGCGGACGCGGCGGCGGCACCCGATCGCCGTGAACCGCCCCCTGAGCGGCCGGCTGAACGACGGACCTACGATCCGCCGCCATGAGACGGTGGTCGTACCACATCGAAGCGATGAACATTTCGGAGCGGTGGTGGCGCCGGAAGCGTCAAGCCGAGGAGTTGACGCGCCTCAATCAGCGCCTCAACAACCTCGGATCCTCAGGCTGGGAGTTGGTCGCCTACGAGGCAACGCCCATGACCGGGGCCTTCACGCACAACGTCAAGGGCTATGCGTACCTGGCGCTCTTCAAGCAGCCGCTGCCGGAGACGTGACGCCGTTCAGATAATCGGGGCTGCCCGGTGACCCGACACCCCTGGGAGTCGTACGACGCCATTGCTGGCGCGTACGACCGTGTGCGAGGCCTTCAGTACGCGCCCATCGCTCGGGATCTCGCCGCGCTCACCAACCCGATCGAAGGCGCGGCGGTCCTCGATCTCGGAACCGGGACCGGGGTCGCAGCGACAGCAGTCGCCCAAACACTCGGGCACAGTTTCGTCGTCGGGATCGATCCGTCCGCGGCGATGTTGTTGCTCGCCCGCGCGAACGCACCCGTCGCGCCGGTTGCGGGGCGGTCCCCCGGTCTGCCGTTCGCCACTCGCAGCTTCGACGTCGTGGTCGCGAACCTGGTGCTCTCGCATTTCGAGCAATACGAAGCCGCGCTCGCCGACGCCGTCCGGGTTCTTCGCCCGGGCGGCCGCGTGGGCGCCACCGCCTGGGGCACGCTCGACCACGACGATCCGGTCGAGGACTCTGCGCAGCGCGAACTCACCCGCATCTGGAGGTCGGCGGCGGCACGCTTCGTCGATCTCGACTCTGCCGAAGAGGCCCTCGGAGGTGCTTGCTCGCGGGAAGCGTGGTTCGCGGATCCCGCTCACCTCCGCATCGCACTCGAGCGCGCCGGGCTGCGGCGGGTGGAGCTGAGCTCGCGCACGTACGAGTGCGACACCTCACAAGGCGAGCTGCTCGCCGGCTACGAGTCGAGCTCTTGGGGCCGCTATCTCGCGCATGTCCTCGGCGAGGCGGGCTGGACGCAGCTCCAGCACGAGGCGGCCGACGCCGTTCGGTCCGCGCTGCCCGACCCGATGACTCGCGTCGACCAGGTGCTGATCGCGGTGGGCACGAAGCCCTACGACGGCCGCCCGTAGACTCCGCGGTCGTGTCGGACGCCGATCGGCTCGTCGCTCTGCTCGAAGCGAAGCTCCGTCCCCTCGAGACGGCGCTGGCCGAGGCGTGGTGGGAGACCAGCACCCACGCGTCGCCCGAGGCGGCGGCGCGCCGCGAGCGCGTCGAGCTGGAACGGCGTGAGCTGCTCGGCGATCCGGACGCGTTCGGCGCGATCGAAGCCGCCCGCCGGCGAGCGGACCAGTTCGAACCGCTCCTGGCCCGCCAGCTCGCGGTCCTCCACGACGCCTTCGCGCCGCACCAGATCGACGCCGACCTGCGCCGGCGCATCGTCGAGCTCGAGGTCGCGGTCGAGGACACGTTCAACACGTTCCGGGGTGAGATCGACGGCCGCCGGGTCGACGACAACGCCATCGCCGACGTGCTGCGCACGAGCGAGGACTCCGTCGAGCGGCGGCACGCGTGGGAGGCCGCCAAGCAGGTCGGTGCCGAGGTCGCCGACCGCGTCCGGGAGCTGGCGCGCCTGCGCAACGAGGCGGCGCGGCGGCTCGGGCACCGCGACTACTTCGCGCTCGCGCTTGCCACCGGCGAGCTCGACGGCGACCGCCTGTTCGCCACGCTCGACGAGGTCGATCGAGTCAGCATCGACCCGTTCAAGGAGTGGAAGGCGCGCCTCGACGTCGTGCTCGCCGAGCGCTTCGGCTGCGATCCCGGCGACCTCCGCCCGTGGCACCTCGACGACCCCTTCTTCCAGGATCCCCCCATCAGGGGGGCGGTCGACCTCGACCCGTTGTTCTCCGACGCCGACATCGAGGCGCTGACCGTCCGCAGCTACGACGGCCTCGGGCTCGACATGCGACCCGTGCTCAACCGCAGCGACCTCTACGCGCGTGAGGGCAAGAGCCAGCACGCGTTCTGCATCCATATCGACCGCGAGGGCGACGTGCGGGTCCTGTGCAACATCGAGCGCAACGAGCGTTGGACCGAGACGATGCTCCACGAGTTCGGCCACGCGGCGTACGACCGCGAGCTGGACGACTCCCTGCCGTGGCTGCTGCGGGCGCCGGCGCATGCGCTCACGACCGAGGGCGTCGCCATGTTGTGCGGCCGGCTCGCACGCGACCCGGCATGGCTGACCACGGTCGCCGGCACCGGCGCCGCGGACGTCGACGCCCTCGCGCCGAGGCTGGCCGAGGCGCGGCGCGCGGCGCTGCTCGTGTTCGCCCGGTGGGTGCTCGTGATGACGCATTTCGAGCGCGGGTTGTACGCCGATCCCGACGCCGATCACGACACGCGCTGGTGGGACCTGGTCGAGCGGTTCCAGCTCCTGCGCCGCCCCGACGGGCGTCACGCGCCGGATTGGGCGGCGAAGATCCACCTCACCGTCGCGCCCGTCTACTACCAGAACTATCTCTACGGCGAGCTCGTGGCGTCCCAGCTCCAGGCGACACTGGCGGCGCGGGCGGGCGGCCTCGTCGACCGCCCCGAGGCCGGAGGGCTGCTCGTCGAGGAGTTCTTCCGTCCCGGCGCCGCGATGCGGTGGGACGCACTCGTCGAGCACGCCACCGGCGAGCCGCTCACCGCCGTGCACCTCGCTCGCCAGCTCGCCGCCTGAGGCGATGGACCTCGGACTGCGCGACCGCGCGATCTGCATCGCCGGCGGCTCGCGCGGCATCGGTCGCGCCGCCGCCGAGATCCTCGCCTCCGAAGGCTGCCGGGTCGCGGTGCTTGGCCGGACCGACTCCGGCGTGCGCGAGGTGGAAGACGAGCTACTGGCCTCGGGCGCGCCCGACGCCGTCGGCCTGCAATGCGACCTCCTCGACACAGGAGAGGTCGAAGCCACGTTCACGTTCCTCGACGAGCGGTGGGGCGAGCTCAACGGCCTGATCAACGCGGCGGGCCCGTCGCGAGTCGGCGGGCTCGACGATCTCACCGAGAACGAGTGGCTCGAGGACTTCGACGTGGGCGTGCTGACGATGATCCGCACCGTCCGCGCCGCGCTGCCGCTGCTCCGCAAAGCGACGTTCGCCCGGATCGTGAACCTCGCCGAGGCTTCGATCCGGCATCAGAGCCCCGGGCTCATCGCGCACACGGCGGCGAACGCAGCCATCGCGAGCGCGTCGAAGAACCTCGCCCGCGCCCTCGCACCCGAAGGCATCCTCGTGAACACGGTATGCCCGGGCACGGTGATGTCGCCCGCGCTCGAGGACTACATGGCCGAGGCCGACCCGTCCGGGCTCCCCGAGGGTCCCCTCGAGGCGGCGTACGCGGCCATCGTGCGCGACTTCAGCGGCACCAACGACCTCGGGCGCGTCGGAGTCCCCGAGGAGGTCGCCGCCGTCGCCGTGTTCCTGTGCTCGGAGGCGGCGAGCTTCGTCGCCGGCGCGACGATTCCCGTCGACGGCGGCACCGACTTCTGAAGGCGGGCGTACGTTGGCGCCAACGAAGAAGCGAGAGCGTCGCATACTGCTGTGGGGTTCGGCCGGCTTCGCCGTCGGCCTCGTGCTCGCGCCCGTAATGTGGATCGCGGCCGATGATGCCTGGGTTGCACAGTTCGGCAATCGTTGGCCACTGGTAATTCCGATCGCGCTCTGTGTCGGTCTTGGCGCGCTGATCATGTTGCCGCGTCGAACCTCTGCTCGATCGTTTTGGGTCGGCTTCGCCGCCAGCGTGCTCACCTGGGCTGCCCTCGTGTTCGTGCTCAACGAATTGCTCACGATGTACGCCGGCGACGAAGCTCTCGGCGCGATCGCCTTCTGATGTGCGACACGCTGTGCGTCGTCGGTGACGGGCGCACGCTGTTCGGCAAGAACTCCGACCGCCCGGTCCGTGAGCCGCAGACGGTCGAGACGTACGCGGCGCGGGCTCCGGGCGGCGGCACGGTCCGCACGCAGTACCTGCAGGTCGAGGACGAAGGCGCGTGTGCCGTCCTCGGCTCGCGGCCGACGTGGCTCTGGGGATTCGAGCACGGCGTCAACGAGCACGGCGTGGCCATCGGCAACGAGAAGGTCTGGACCGTCGACGACCCGAACACCGCCCCGCCCGCGCTGATCGGCATGGACCTGGTGCGTCTCGCGCTCGAGCAGGGCGCGACCGCCGACGACGCCATCGACACAATCACGCGGCTCTTGGAGAGGCACGGACAGGGTGGCAGCGGCGAGGAAGATCCGCCCGACCCCTACTGGTCGTCCTTCCTAATCGCCGATGGGCGCGGCGCGTGGGTCCTCGAGACGAGCGGCCGGACGTGGGCGGCGCGGCGCGCCGAGGACGGCGCGGCCATCTCGAACCGCATCTCCCTCGGCACCGACTGGACGCGGGCGTCGAACGACGTCCCCGAAGGCGCCGACTTCGACCGGTGGCGCAACCCGCGCACGCCGACCGGCTTCGCCGACCACCGCCTCGCGGCGACACGCCAGTGCGTGGCGACCGGCGCCGCCGGGGTCACCCCCGCCGACGTCGTCGCGACCCTCCGTCACCACGGTGAGCGCCCGTGGGGCGCGCCCGGGACGGACCCGACCGACGTGTCGCTCCCACCCAGTGAAGTGCACGACGACTGGAGCGGCGTCACCGTGTGCATGCACGTCCGCGACTACCAGGCCACCAACGCGTCGATCGTCGCCGAACTCCCCGCTGACCCGAACGCGCCACAGCGCGCGTGGGTCGCGCTCGGGAGCCCTTGCGCGAGCGTGTACGTACCGGTGTTCCCGCCCCTGCACGTCCCGGCCGAGCTCGGCGATCCCAAAACGTGGGCGCGGTTCGCCCGTCTGCGCGACCGAGTCGAGCAGAACGGCGACGAGCTCGGTGACATCCGGGCCGTGTTCGCGCCGATCGAAGCCGGGCTGTGGGAAGACGCCGACGACTGCGCCGCCGACCCGTCGCGCCGGGCACGATTCGTGCCGAACGCCTGGCCGCACGTCGACGCCGGCTTGGCCAAGCTCGGCGTATGAGCAGGCGCCGCGAGCCCGGCGGGGTTTCGACCGGGTGGCGCGACGCCGGTAGCTTGCCGCCGATGCAGTACAACCTGGCCGACCTCTGGGAGAAGGTGGTCGACACCGTCCCCGAGCGGGAGTCGCTGATCTGCGGCGACCGGCGCCTGACCTACGCCGAGGCCGACGAGCGGGCCAACCGGCTCGCCCACCATCTCGCCGCCCGGGGCATCGGCCCCGGTGATCACGTCGGTCTCTATCTCTACAACGGCACCGAGTACCTCGAGGGGATGATCGCGGCGTTCAAGCTGCGCGCGGTCCCGATCAACGTCAACTACCGCTACGTCGAGGAGGAGCTCCGGTACCTCCTCGACGACTCGGATGCCAAGGCCATCGTGTTCCACCGCGAGTTCGCGCCCAAGCTCGATGCCGTGCGCGCCAGGCTTCCGCAGCTGGACACGTTCGTCGCGGTCGACGACGACTCCGGTGCCGCTCTCGCTGCCTTGTCTGCGGTCGAGTACGAGGAAGCGCTCGCCGCCGCGTCACCCGAGCGCGACTTTGGGGACCGTTCCCCCGACGACCTGTACATCCTCTATACGGGCGGCACGACGGGCATGCCCAAGGGTGTGATGTGGCGAGCCGAGGACGCGTTCTTCGGCGCGCTCGGAGGCGGCGGCATCGGCAACGAGATCACGTACCCGGAAGAGATCGCCGAGCGCGCCCGCGAGGGCCGAACGCGGTGCCTGCCCGCGTGCCCGTTCATGCACGGGACCGCGCACTGGATGGCGTTCAGCGCGTTGTTCACCGGCGGGGCCGTCATCATCTCCCCCGACCGTCACCTCGACCCGGTGCGCCTCTGGGAGCTCGTCGCGCGCGAGCAGGTGAACTTCCTCGTGATCGTCGGCGACGCGTTCGCCCGGCCGCTGGTCGAGGCGCTCGACGAGCTGGACCCGTCCGTCGATGTGTCGTGCTGCACCGTCATCCTCTCCGGCGGCGCCATCCTCTCGCCGACGGTCAAGACGAGCCTGGCCGAGAAGCTGCCCGCCAGCCTCATCGTCGACGGGTACGGCTCGTCCGAATCCGGTGGCCAAGGTCAGTCGATCACGTCGGCCGGCGCGACCGTGAGCGAGGTCCCGCGCTTCTTCGTGAACGACGAGACCACGGTCCTCGACGACGACCTCCGTCCGGCCGCCGTGGGGGTCGTCGGCAAGCTCGCCCGACGGGGCCGGATCCCGATCGGCTACTACAAGGACGACGCGAAGACGGCTGCCACCTTCCCGGTCGTGGATGGCGTGCGGTGGTCGGTGCCGGGCGACCACGCCCGCATCGAGGAGGACGGCACGATCACGCTGCTCGGCCGGGGGTCGGTCTCGATCAACACCGGCGGCGAGAAGGTGTACCCGGAGGAGGTCGAGGCGGCGCTGAAGGGTCATCCCACCGTCTTCGACGCCGTCGTCGTCGGCGTGCCTGACAGCAGGTGGGGCGAGCGCGTCGTCGCCGTCGTGCAAGCGCGCGAGGGCGAGGAGCCGGAGCTCGAGGAGCTCGACGCGCACGTCCGTCAGCACGTTGCCGGATACAAGGCGCCCCGCGACGTCGTGCTCGTCGACGAGATCGTGCGATCGCCGTCGGGGAAGCCCGACTACCGGTGGGCGAAGGCGGCGGCGTCGGAACGCCTCGGGATCGGCGCCGCGCGTTAGGCCGATACCCTCGAACCGCGGCGACGGTGGCTCTGCCAACCGTCCCGCAAAGCCGGAGCTTGCGACGGCGACAGGAGGAAGATGAATCGCCTCGCCGGCGAGACGAGCCCGTACCTCCGCCAGCACGCCGACAACCCCGTCGACTGGTACCCGTGGGGCGACGACGCGTTCGCGAAGGCACGCGCCGACGACAAGCCGGTGCTGCTTTCGGTGGGGTACTCGTCGTGTCACTGGTGCCACGTCATGGCGCACGAGAGCTTCGAGGACCCTGACGTCGCCGCGGTCATGAACCAGCTCTTTGTCAGCGTGAAGGTGGACCGCGAGGAACGGCCCGACGTCGACGGCATCTACATGCAGGCGGTGCAGGCGATGACCGGCCGTGGCGGATGGCCGATGACCGTCTTCCTCACACCGGACGGGCGACCGTTCTTCGGTGGGACGTACTTCCCGAAGGACGACCGACAAGGCATGCCTGGGTTCGTGCGGGTACTCGAGGCCGTCGACGACGCGTGGCGCAGTCGCCAGGGTGAGCTGCTCGAGCAGGCGGGAAAGCTCACGGCCGTCCTCGAACGGACCGGCAGCCTCGGCGACGACGGCGCGGGTGCGGCGCCGACAGCCGAGATCCTGGGCCGCGCCTACGACTCGGTGCGCGCCCAGTTCGACCCGCAGTTCGGCGGCTTCGGGCCAGCTCCGAAGTTCCCGCAAGCGATGACGCTCGACTTCCTGCTCCGCACCTACGTGCGCAACCAGGCGCCCGAGACGCTCGACATGGTGCGGGTGTCGCTCGACGCCATGGCGGCCGGCGGGATGTACGACCAGGTCGGCGGCGGGTTCCATCGCTATTCCACCGACGCGTATTGGCTGGTGCCGCACTTCGAGAAGATGCTGTACGACCAGGCGCTGCTGACGAGCGCGTACCTGCACGCGTACCTCGTCGACGGCGCGCCGCGGTACCGGCGCATCGCCGAGGAGACGATCGGCTATGTGCTCCGCGACCTGCGACATCCGGACGGCGGGTTCTTCTCCGCCGAGGATGCCGACTCGGACGGCGTGGAAGGGAAGTTCTACGTGTGGTCGCTCGAGGAGATCGAGCGCGTGTGCGGCGAGGACGCGCCCGAGGTCATCCGCTTCTTCGGCGTCACCGAGGGCGGCAACTTCGAGGACCCGCACACCGGCTTCCGCGGCAACGTCCTCCACGGCGTCGACCGGGGCGAGGAGCCGACGGAGGCGGTGCAGCGCGCGCTGCCGAGGCTGTTCGCCGCGCGCGAGCATCGGACGCGCCCTGGCCTCGACGACAAGGTGCTCCTCGCATGGAACGCGCTGTTCCTGCGCGTGCTGGCCGAAGCGGCCGCGGCATTCGAGCGCGCCGACTGGATGCAGGCGGCACGGGCGAACGCAAGCTTCCTGCTCGCCGAGCTGCGTCGCGACGACGGGCGTCTGCTGCGCTCGTGGCAGGACGGTCGCGCCCACCACCTCGCGTACGCCGAGGACTACGCCGCGCTGCTCGAGGCGCTGGTGACGCTGGCCGAGGTCGACGACATCGAGTGGCTCGACCGGGCCGGTGACGTCGCCGACGAGCTCATCCGACTCTTCCACGACGATGAGCGCGGCGGGTTCTTCACCACTGGGAGCGACGCCGAATCCTTGATCGTGCGGCCCAAGGAGTACCAGGACAACGCGACCCCGGCCGAGAACTCACTCGCCGCCAACGGCTTGCTCCGCCTGGCCGCGATCACCGGCGAGCGCCGGTACGAAGCATCCGCGGAGGAAATGATCCGCCTCCTCGGTCCGGTGCTCGGCGAACACGCGACCGCGTTCGCCTATTTGCTGGGCGCGCTCGAGCGTCTCGTGACGTCGCCGCTGGAAGTGGCCATCGTCGGCGACCCCGACTTGTCCGACACCGCGGCGCTGCGGCGCGAGGTCGACGCCCGGCTGCTGCCGGCGTCCGTGGTGATCGCCGCCCCGCCCGGCACGGGCAGCGACCCCACACCGCTGCTCGCCGACCGGGGGCTCGTCGACGGGAAGCCGACGGCGTACGTGTGCGAACACTTTGCGTGCCGGCACCCGGTAACCACACCGGAGGAGCTGCGCGGGCAGCTCGACGCGGCGCTGGCGGCGCGCCGCGACCCGCTACCGGCGAGTCCGGGGCGGTGACAGGCCGTCGACCAACGCCTCGGCCGTCGCCCAGCCGAACGCAATGACGGCTTCGCCCTTGTGCGGCGCCACCGTGCCGACGACGTCGGCGGCGGCCTTGCCCCCGGCCTTCACGGCGCTGGCGTGGAGCACGGGCTCCGGCGCGCCGTTCGCCTTGAGGCGGAACTTCCGGTCGTCGTAACGGCCGTCGCATCCGAACCGGCGGGCGAGCCGTCGGCCCCAGGCGCGCTCCTCACCGGTCGGCGAGTACTTCGTGCGCGGGCACACGTCGGCGAGCGGCTTCAGGAGCGCGTACCCGGAGGGATGCGCGAACCGCCCCGCGACGAGCACGTCCTCGTCGGGGAACGAGATGGCCGCGCGGCGGTACAGCTCGCCGACGAGATCGTCGAGCACGAGCCGCGCCTGACGGCCGCGGCGGATGGCTCCGAGCCCCCACAGGATGCACGGCGTCCCGCCGATGCGTTCGAGCGAGCCGAACAAGAAGCCGTACAGCTCGTCGTCCGCGCTGGTGAGGGTCACAAGCGGGAACCGCTCGACGTGCTCGTCGAGGGCGTCGTCCTTGAGCGGCAAACCGACCGAAGCGAGGAGCTGACCGAACTCGTCGAGCTCCGCCGGCTTCAGCGAGAGCGAATCCCGGGACTCCGCACGCATGGCCGCATCATTTTGGCCTACGGCCGAGGGAGCCCACCAGTCGAGTTGACCTCCCGGTCAAGAGCCCCTGGTCAGCGGGCAAAAGGGGCCCCTTCGCCGGTCGCCGGCGGCCGGCTCAGCCCGCCGGCGTGGCGCGGCTCATGTCCCAATACGCCCGCATCGACGCAATCTTGCCGTCGTCGTCGACCTCGAAGATGTCGACGGCGTCCATCACCAGGCCGGCGTCGGCCATCCCGGCGTGGATCCGGAAAACCATGGCCGCCTCGTTGCCGCACACCACGACGTCCTTGACATCGAACGTGAGGCGTTCCGCCAGCTGGTGCACCGTGTCCCAGAACGTGCCGCGCGCCTCGCGCCCGGCGTGCGGCGGCGTGCCGACGGGATCGATGACCACGCCGTCATCGGCGAAGGCGTCGAGGAACGCGCCCTTGTCGTTGGCCTGATAGGCGGCGACGTACGCGTCCACCGCCGCCTGCACCTGCTCGGGACTCGGCATCGGCTCTCCTTCTCCCGTCGATGCGTATCTGCACCAGCAATACGTCGGTCGAGATACGCATCGAGCGTTGCGGGACTCTACGTCGGGGTTGACCCGCGCGAGGGCTCGTGAAACTGTTCACAATATGCGGGTCCTCGTGTGCGGGGGCGGGTTCGTCGGCACGTACGCCGCCATGCGCCTCGAACGCCGCCTCCGCGGCCACGACGACGAGATCGTGCTCGTCAACGCCGAGAACTACCTCCAGTACCAGCCGTTCCTGCCCGAGGCGGCGTCGGGCACCATCGAGCCCCGCCACGTCGTCGTCGCGTTGCGACAGTTCCTCCGCCGGACGCACCTGATCGTCGGCGAGGTCGAGTCGATCGACCACGCGGCGCGCCGGGCGCGCGTCCATCTCCTTGAAGGCTCGTCCGTCGAGCTCGACTACGACGTGCTCGTCCTCGCGCCGGGGTCGATCAGTCGGGTGCTCCCCGTACCGGGGCTCGCCGAGCAGGCCGTCGGCTTCAAGACCATCGACGAGGCGATCCACCTCCGCAACGACGTCCTGGCGCGGCTCGAGGCGGCGGCCGAGATCACCGACCCGGACCGGCGGCGCGCCCTGCTCACGTTCGTCTTCGTCGGCGGGGGCTACGCGGGCGTGGAAGCGCTCGCCGAGCTCGAGGACCTCAGCCGCTCCGCCCTGAAGCGCTACGACGAGCTCCGGGGCGAGCGAGCGCGCTGGGTGCTCGTCGAGGCCACCGGCCGGCTCCTCCCCGAGATCGACATCCGGCTGGCGGAGTACGCGCAACGGCGGCTGGAACGGCGCGGGATCGAGATCCATCTCGAGACGCGACTCGAGTCGGCCGAGAGCGGGATCATGCGGCTGTCGAGCGGGGAGACGTTCCCGGCAGCAACGCTCGTCTGGACGACCGGGGTGCGGCCGCACTCCCTTGCTGCCCGCTCGGGCTTTCCGGTCGACGAGCACGGTCGGGTCACCTGCGACGAGTACCTGCGTGTGCACGACGCCGAGCGCGGCGTGGTCCCCGACGCCTGGGCGGCCGGCGACAACGCCGCCGTGCCCGACCTCACGACGGGCGGGTTGAGCCCACCGACCGCGCAGCACGCGATCCGACAGGCGAAGCAGCTGGCCCGCAACGTCGTCGCCGCGTCGCGGGGCCGGCCGCCGGGCCCGTTCCGTTACCGCAACCGGGGCCAGCTCGTGTCGCTGGGCCGCTACCGCGGGGTCGCCCGCCTCCCCGGGAACATTCGGCTGCGTGGCTTCCCCGCGTGGTGGGTCCACCGGACGTACCACCTCGCCAAGATGCCGACGTTGAACCGTCGGGTCAGGATCGCCTTGGACTGGACGGTCGCGATGCTCTTCCCGCGCGACGTCGTCGCTCTCGGCTCGCTGCAGCGACCGCGCGAGGCGTTCCGGCGCGCGGCCGCCGAAGAGGAACGGCGCACCGGCTGACACCCCCCACGCTTTGGCGTCAATTACCCACGCATGAGGTGCCTAGTTGACGCCAAACGCGCACGCGCCGGTCACTCGACGATCACGCCGTCGAGGGACGGGTCGGGCGGCGGGTACTGCGGATCGAGTCGGCGGAACGCGTCGAGCAGCACGGTCGTCACCGCGACGTCGCGCACCCACTTGCGGTCGCTGGGGACGACCCACCACGGTGCGTCGTCGGTCGACGTCTCGGTGATCGCGTCCTCGTAGGCCGACTGGTACGCGTTCCATTGCCGGCGCGCCTCCAGGTCGTCGAGCCGGAACTTCCACCGCTTGGTCGGGTCGTCGAGCCGCGCCTGCAACCGGGCGCGCTGCTCGTCGCGCGAGATGTGCAGGAACACCTTCACGACGGTGGTGCCCTCGTCGTGGAGCATCTGCTCGAAGTCGCGCACGTGCCGGTACCGGCGTCGCCAGTGAGCTTCGTCCACGATCCCGAGCACGCGCGCGGCGACGACGTCCTCGTAGTGCGAGCGGTTGAACACACCCAACCGACCGCGAGCAGGACACGCGGCATGAACGCGCCACAGGTAGTCGCGCTGGAGCTCGAGGCTGGTCGGCGCCTTGAAGCTCGTCACCGAGCAGCCCTGCGGGTTCAATCCGGTGAGCACCCGCCGGATGACACCGTCCTTCCCGGACGTGTCGACGCCCTGGAGAACGAGCAGCACGCTTCTTCGGGCCTCGGCCCAGAGCCGGTTGTGCAAGCCATCGAGCTCATCGAGCATCGCGTCGTGCTGGTCACGCGCGGCCGCCTTGCCGGACAGGCGCAGGCGATCGCCGGGATCCCGGCGGTCGAGCCCGGCTGGTTGGCCGGGTGCAACTCGCAGGGCACCGAGGTCGACGGTCATCGTGTCCCCTAGTACCGCAGCTCGGCGACCACGGCGTAGTGGTCCGACGGATAGACGCCGTCGATCGGATCGATCGCAGCAACGCGCGCGCCGACGACGTGCCCGGCGCCGTTCGCCTTGCGCCATCCCACGAGGACGTAGTCGATGCGACGGTCGGCCTCGAGGTCGCGGGCCGCGAACGGATTGTCGTTCGACCACGTGAACCCGGCGCCGTCGCCAGCGACGTCCCAAGCATCGATGAACACGAGGCGCTCGACGGGCACCGCGGCCCGGCCGGTCAGCATCCGGATCTCGTCGGAGTCCGGTTCGCCGTTGAAGTCGCCGCACACGATCGGCGGGAAGGTGCGGCCCTTCGATTCGTCCACGAACTCCGCCAGCGCGCGGACCTGCGCCTGACGGACGTGGCTCTCGTCGTACCGCCAGTTCAGGTGGGTCGTGTACACCTCGAACCGCCCCCGGGGTCCGTCGACCTCGGCCTTCAGAGCGACCCGGAACTCGTCCGTCGTCGGCGTCGTCGGCAGCGCGCGCGTGTCGCTCGCCGCGATCGGCCAGCGCGACAGGATCGCGTTGCCGAACGAGGCTTCACCGGCGTCGAAGCCGGCCACGAAGACGTGTTCGTAGCCGAGCGTCGCGGCGAGCGCCTCGGGCTGGCCGGTGCCGTCCTCCACGTCCCACGCCTCCTGCAGCGCGACCACGTCGGCATCGAGGTCGCGCAGCGTCTCGGCGATCGCCGGCTGCCGGTCCTGCCAGGGCCCGAACCGCCACCACACGTTCCACGTGGCGATCCGGAGTCGCGTGTCGATGAGATCGAGTGGTTCCATACCGTTCGCGACGAATGCCTACCAGGCGTCCTAGGCTGGCGCCCAGGAGCACGGTCCACGCAGCGGGAGCGATCGATGATCGACTACGCCACCCTCGATTCGGCCGCCGGCCACAACTGGTACGAGCTCGACCCCGATCTCCAAGCGCGTGTGCGCCGCGACTGCCCGCCCGAGGACCTGGAATGGGCGGACGCCAAGCTGCGCGGGTTCGGTGGTCTCGTCGGCGAGCGAGTGGCTCCCAACTCGGAGATCGTCGACGCCCATCCGCCCGAGCTCGTCCGCTACGACCGCTGGGCCGACGAGGTCAACGAGATCGTCCACCACCCCGCCGGCCTCGACTCGAAGCGCGCCCTGTGGGCCAGCGGCTACGTCGGCGGGTTCGCGCGTGACGAGACCGAGCGCGGGCGACCTGCCCCCGGCGTGGTGCTGGCCGCCACGAGCTACCTGCTCTCCCAAGCGGACACCGGTTTGGTCTGCAGCCTCGGCATGACGAGCGGCGTCGCCGGTCTGGTCGCCGCGTACGCGCCGCCGGACGTGCGCGACTCGCTGCTTCCGGGCCTGCGCGCCGACAGCTTCGACGGCGGCGTCGACGGCTCCATGTTCCTGACCGAGCGCGACGGCGGCTCCGACCTCGGCCGAACCGTCCACTGCACCGCGCGCGACATCGGCGACGGACGAGTGCTCATCAACGGCGAGAAGTGGTTCTGCTCGAACATCGACGGCGCCGCCATCGTCATGCTCGCACGGCCCGAGGGCGCGCCCGACGGCCCCGCGGGGCTCGGCCTCTACCTCGTGCCGAAGGAGCGCGAGGACGGCTCGCGCAACACGATCACGATGCGGCGGCTCAAGCCCAAGCTCGGGACGAAGAGCGTGCCCACGGGCGAGGTCGAGTTCCACGACGCGCTCGGGTACGCGCTGCGCCCTCGGCGCCGCGACGGCGACGGCACCGGTGATTCCGACGCCGGCGGGCTCGGCCGCATGATGGAGATGGTCAACGGCTCGCGGTTCGGCGTCGCGATGATGGGTCTCGGGATCGCCCGCCGCTCGTTCCTCGAGGGCGTCATCTGGGCGCACCACCGGCGGGCCAAGGGCCGGCTGCTCGTCGACCTGCCACTCCTCCGCGAGCAGCTCGTCGACATGCTCGTCGAGCTCGAGGCCGCGTTCGCGCTCGGCTTCGAGCTGGCGGCCGCGGCCCGATCGCAGGACGGCGCTCGCCTCCGCCGCATCCTCGTACCGGCGGCGAAGGTGCGGCTGTGCCGATTCGGCGTCGAAGCCGCGAGTCAGGCGGTCGAGCTGCACGGCGGCAACGGCTACTGCGAGGACTGGCACCTGACCCGCCAGCTCCGCGACGCGCAGTGCCACCCGATCTGGGAGGGCACCGAGCAGATCTGCCAGCTCGACGTCCTCCGCGCGATCCGGCGCGACTCGGCACACGAAGCGGCCCTGGCGCGCATCGACGAGGCGATCGCCGCGGGCGGCGCGGGGCCCGAGTACGTCGCCGAGGCGGTCGAGACCGTCACCGCGGCGCGCAACGAGCTCGAGCGGCGCATCGAGGAGCTCCCGTCCCTTGACGCCGACCTCGCCGAGGCCCGTGCCGCGCAACTGACAGCTCACCTCGCGCGCACGGCGTCGGCGGCGCTGCTGTTGGAGCAGTCGACGGACCCGCACAAGGCGCTCGTCGGCCTGCGGTACGCCCGGCGCAACCTCTCCCCCGGCGGCGTTTGGGATGACCGCATCGCGGCGGTAGCAGGACGCGACCTCCTCGCCTTCGACGACCTCGACCACGCGACCGCGGAAAAGGCCGCCGCCTGAGTTCACATTGACCTTCACCTGACCAGAACGGGCAGGAAGGAGGCGAGTGCGGTGGAGACGACGTTCAACTTCCCGGGGTCGATCGCCGTCGTGACCGGTGCGTCGTCCGGGCTCGGTCGCCGCATGGCGCTCGACCTGGCCGCACGGGGCGCGATCGTCATCGGCATCGCCCGCCGTGAAGAGCGGCTGCGAGAGGTCGCGAGCGAGATGCAGCGATCCTCGCCCGACTCCGCCTACGTCGTGTGCGACGTGAGCGACACCCGCAAGTATGCGGACGTGCTGTCCGAGCTCGAAGCCACCCACCGTCGCGTCGACTTGCTGATCAACGACGCCGGCATCGGCGAGCCGGAAACCGACGGCATCGAGAAGTACCGCGCCGTCCTCGAAACGAACTTCTTCGCCGCCGTCGCCGGGACGCTCGCGGTGCTGCCCGGGATGGTCGCGCGCGGCCACGGCGTCGTGCTGAACGTCTCGTCAGACACCGGCCGCGCTCCGGGGCCGGGCGAGCCCGCGTACGCGGCGTCGAAGGCGGCGCTCAGCGCGTTCACGGAGAGCCTGTCGTACCAAGTCGAGGACCGCGGCATCCGCCTCCACGTCTTGTACCCCGGCTACGTTCCCACGCCGATGACGGCAGGCTCCGATCCCACCAAGGTGCCGCGGTTCGTACGCCGCACCGAGGAGCAGGTCTCTCGGACGGTGCTCCGCGGGCTTGGCAGGTCTCGTGTAGAGATCGACGCGACGCGTGTCGCGCGCCTTGCGCCGGCCGCCCGAGCGCTCGTCCCCGGCGCGTACCGCCGCGGCGTGAAGTCGTTCACACCCAGCTGATGGCCACGCGTGAGCTCCTCGGGCTGGACATCGCGACCGACCCGGACGCGTGGCGCGGGCTCGGCTTCGCCGTCGACGACGACGACGTGTGCGCGATCGACGGCGTCGCCATCCAGCTCGGACGGCCGGGTCGCAAGATCTGTGGCTGGGCGCTGGCCGACATCCCCGAGGGCATGAAGGTCGACGGGCTGCCCACGATCCCGGCGCCCTCGCCGACCGTCTCACCCTCGCACCCGAACGGGACGATCGAGGTCGACCACCTCGTCGTGATGTCACCCGATCCGGACCGGACCGTCGCGGCCCTGGTGGCGTACGGCGTCGAGCCGCGCCGCCGTCGCCACACCGACCAGTACGGCACGCCCTTCACCCAGACGTTCTTTCGGCTCGGGCAGCCGATCCTCGAGGTGATCGGCCCCGAGACGCCGGCCGGCCCGGCCGCGGCCCGGTTCTACGGCATCGCGTTCACGGTCCGCGACCTGGACGCAACCGCCGCGCTCCTCGGCGATCGGCTCGGCCGGGTCAAGGAAGCGGTGCAGCCGGGCCGACGAATCGCGACGCTGCGCCGCGAAGCCGGCGCCGGCATCCCACTCGCGTTCATGTCCCCCGGTGCCCACGGCGCCGGGGTCAGGACGGTCCAGGCCTAGTAGCCGGAGCCGCCCGAGCTCGCGGACGAGGCGGTCGTCGTGGCGGTCGGGGCGGACGGGGCCGTCTCGCGCACGGGCGGGTTCACGACCTCGTGCTCCCTCTGATAGAAGGCGCCTTGCATGCCCTGATTCGACCCCGAGGGCCCATGAAAGCGGCAGAAGAAGTTGGTGGCGCCGCTCGCCGGCATGGTCACGTCCACCGTGGCCTTCTTGCCCGGGTCGAGCGTCTGGTCGATGCCGAGCTCGGTGATCGTGAACGAGTGCTGGGTGTCACCCTCGTTCCTCATCGAAACCGTGACCTTGCTCCCTGGCTTCGCCTTCAGGAATGTGGACTTGAAGTAGAAGTCGTCTGCCTCGACGGAGACCTTCCCCTTCTTCACCGTCGTCGTGCCCTTGTTGGTGACCTTGCCTTCTAACGTCACCGGTGGCTTCGACTTGGTGGGCGCGTCGGCGAACGCCGTGCCGCCGGCGATTGCGGTGGCGAGCATCGCCGCTCCGCTCAGGGCGAGAAGCTTGCGCATGGTGTCTCCTACCTCGACCGATTCCTGCCCGTTCCTACGGTGTGGGCTCCCAGATGGATTGCCCGCCGTGACCCTCCGTCAAACTCGTCCCACGGGTGGATCGCCAGTCGGCGCGTATCCTCGGGCCTCCCGACACCGAGGAGTACGCAACCATGCAGTGGGACAGATCGAGGACGGTCCATCCGGGCTGGCTCGCCGTCGAGTTCGGGACCTGCGTCGGCGTGTGGACTGTCGTGACGTTCCTACTCGCGCGTTCGGTCAGCGGTCCCGGATTCGTCAGCGCCGTCGTCACGGGCTCCGTGCTCGCCGGCGTCACCTGGGCGACCGTGAAGCTCGGCTGGCGTGAGACGCCGCGCCCGCCCGGTACGAGCAGGACGGATCTGGCCTCCTAGCGCGGGTCCTGCCGATCGAGGTTCCAGTGCCGGACGATCGTGCACATGTATCCCGAGTCCTGACGCGGGATCATGGCGTAGCGGCTGATTGTCCGTTGACCGCCTTCGTGGTCCGTGTACGGCAGGTCGACGATCAGCCGCTGGCGCGCCTCGATGGCGCGCAGCACCGGGAGGTACGCGTTGTCGTCCCGGTCCCGGTGGCTCCCTGCCAGAAGCCGACATCCCCGGGTGGCACGTACAGGTCCCTCGTCTGACGACGGAATGCCTCAAGATCACCGTGCGGCCATTCGGCGGTAGCCGCCGGCGGTGGCAAGCGACGAAATCGTCGCCCCATCCGCCATCGCAAGAGGGTAGGCCGACCACGTCGTTACACTCACACGGGTGGGCAGGGTGCGTGATGCCCGAGTGTGGCATCGGATCTTTCACTTTCATGCGGGTCGCCTGGGACAGACCATCCCACCGCTCGACTCGCTCGAGGACGCGATCGACAAGCGCATCGCGTCGGGTGAGAGCGAAGAAGACGCCGCGCTCGCGGTCATCGAGGACTTCGAGCGTTCGGCCGCCACCGTGAACGCGCGCACGACTCCGCTCGTTCCCGCTTCCGGCATCGTCGTCACCGGCGCAGGCATCCTCGCAAGAGGATCGGACGAGGGCGATGCCGCGACCATCATCGCCTATCTCGCGATGACGCTCGCTCTGATCGGCCTCGGCTTCCTCGCCATGGCCCTCTTCACGCACGCGGGTCGCCCGAGCGTGGGCTTTGCACCGACGAGAGCGGACGTCGCTTTCGCGCACGAGCGCCTCGTCAAGAAGGAGAGCAACGCGCAGGTCGGGTCGGTTCTCACCTTCCTCGGCTTCCTCGTTCTCATCATCGTGATCCTCTGACCCGGCGTCTCGTGCCGGCCTGGCGCCGATGAGTCACGCCCCGCACCTCGGTCTCCATCGGGTAGAGATGACGGCAGACCGCCAAGGGGGCTCCATGACCTTCGTCGACCTCGAACCGGCAGCGCAACGGATGGCCGACCTGATCCATGGCGTGCGCGACGACTCGCTCAGCGGGCGGACGCCGTGCCCCGAGTACACCCTCGGTGACCTGGTCGACCACGTCAGTGGTCTTTCCATCGCCTTCACCGGCGCCGCCAAGAAGGAGTCCGGCGAGGCGACGGCGATCGGGCCGTCGGGCGATGCGTCCCGCCTCGGCGACGACTGGCGGACAAGGATCCCGCGCGACCTGGCTGCGCTGGCGCAGGCGTGGCGCGATCCCGCCGCATGGAGCGGGATGACCAAGGCGGGCGGGGTCGAGCTCCCGGGTGAGATGGCCGGCGTCGTCGCGCTCGACGAGCTCGTGGTACACGGCTGGGACGTCGCCCGCGCCACCGGGCAGCTGTACGAGTGCGACGAGCAGTCGCTCGAGGCCGTGCACGGCTTCGTCTCCCAGTTCAGCGGGCCCGGCCAGGAAGCGGCGCGCCAAGGGCTCTTCGGCCCCGTGGTCCGGGTCCCGGAGGATGCCCCGTTGCTCGATCGCGTCATCGGCCTCACCGGACGCGATCCGACCTGGCAACCCCGTTGAAACTACGAGCCTCTCGGCGTCTCCGCGCTTCTACGATCACAGGGTGACGAGTGCCGATCGCCACGTCTCGTTCGAGGCGTGCTTCAACTTCCGGGATCTTGGCGGGTACGAAACCGCCGACGGGCGACGGATCGCGTGGGGCGCGGTGTTCCGGTCGGACTCGTTGCACCGGCTCACCGACGCGGACCTCGACGCCGCGTCGAGCCTGGGCATTCGGACGGTCATCGACCTGCGCTCCACCGCCGAGCTCGACCGGCAAGGACGGTTCGCCCGCGCCCACGCCGACACCGTCGCGTTCCACCATCTGCCGCTGTTCGAGGAGCACTCGCCGGTCTTCAGGCCGCTGGCCGCGGACGATCCGGAACCACCTCCCGGCGAGGGCTACGTCGAGATGGCTTGGCGCGCCCGCGACACGATCGCCAAGGCAGTGCGCGTCATCGCCCAGGGCGACTACGCCGTCGTCTTCCATTGCGCCGCCGGCAAAGACCGGACGGGGATCCTGGCGGCGCTCGTCCTGTCCAGTCTCGGGGTGCCCGACGAGGCAATCGCGGCCGACTACAACCTCAGCGAGCGGTCACTTGCGCCCGCGCTCGCATGGGCCGAGGGGAACGCGCCGGAGATGGCGGCCGAGATGGCGACGCTGCCTCGGTGGGCGCTGCAAGCACCAATCCCCAACATGCGGGCGTTCCTCGACATCCTGCGCGAGCGCCACGGCTCGATCGAGATGTACCTCGCTGACGCCGGCGTCGAGCCGGCGGTCGTCAACACGTTGCGGACCCGGCTCCTCACGACGGAATAACGCACCCGACCAGCACCGCCGAGCGGCAACGCTCATCCTTCGAGCGCGTACACGGTTCGACCGGACTTCGTCGGTCCCAGGTACGACAGGCCGCTGCCGAAGTAGACGCGACGGCCGACGACCGCCGGCGCGCTCGAGATCGTCCCCTCGGTCTCGAGGCTGGAGAGCTGCTGCCCGGTCTTCGTATCGAACGCCCGAAGCTCGCGATCGACTGCGACCAACGCCACGCCGTCGGCGAGCGTGACCGGTGCCCACACGTAGGCCGGCAATTCGGTCTGCCAACGCTCGTCGCCCGTGGCCGGGTCCAGGGCGACGAGCTCCGACGTTCCAACGGTGTGCGTGCGCGGCCGGTCTGGCGCGTCGGGCGCCGGGCCGGGTGGGCCGTTGTTGCCGGCCATGATGATGCTGCGACCGTCGTAGGCGCCGTTGTTGAAGACACCACCGATGAGCGCGCTGCCGTCGCTGACCATGCGTTGCCAGACAATTTCACCTGTACCCCGATCGAGCACCGAGAACATCCCGGACTTCTGCCCGGCACCGAGCAACTTGCGCCGCGCTCCTTTCACGTCGGCCTCGAAGAGGATCGGGTTCGTGCCGAAGTCCGAGTCCTGCGATCGGGCATTCGCCAACGTGAACACGTCGTCCGTCGTCACCTGACGTATCCACCGCACCTCGCCCGACCGAATGTCGAGTGCAATCACCGAGTCGGACGTGGGCCCGGCGGAGTCGGTGTAGTTGTTGCCGGTGGTGGCGAATACCGTCTGTGCGTCGAGGTCGACTGACACTGTCGACCACACGCCCACGCCGTTGTACGGCTGCTCGGCGGTGCGGTAACGCCACCGCTCCTTGCCGGTGCGCCGGTCGAATGCCACGACACCGCCGCGGAACGTCGCGCTGCCTTGCGCGGCGACCTCTTCGAGGGATGACAGGCCGACGATGACGGCGTCACCGGCAACGACGGGCGACGAGAACCCGGTCGCGTACCTCTGCTCATCCGCCTTCACTTTCCAGCGATCGGAACCGTCCTTGGCGTTGACGGCCCAGAGCGTCGTATCGCCTGCGTACGCATAGAGGACGCCGCCGCGTAGCGCGGGTGATGACGACCCGTGGATGTCGTCACGCTTCCAGACCTCTTGCCCGTTCCCGGAGTCGAGCGCGACCAGCCCGCTTTGAGAGAGGACGATCGCGCGATCCCCCGTGACGACAGGCGCACCGTTCACCGATCCCGGCGCTTCGTAGGTCCAGGCGGTCTTCAGGCGAGCAGCTCGCTTGGGCGTGAGCGCGGCCGCGGGATTGTGGAACGTCGACGCGAGATCGTGGCCCAGCTGGGTCCAGCGACCCCCTTTGCCGCCTGCCGATCCGCCTGCCTCGCCGTCGGAGGCTGCGACAAGGACGAGCCATCCGGCGAGCACGGTACCGACCGCGGTGCGCCATCTCGCGCCGACGATTGCAGCGGTCCGCCTCCGCCCCACGACCGCACCCTAGGGCTGGAATGTCGATGACCGCTGGCGTGTCGTCCAGTGCTGATACGGCGGAACCGGCGCCGAACGGGTGGTTGCCACGCTCGTTGCGGGAGATTGGTCGCGCCAGGCCGAGCTGCTTGCCGAAGCGATCGCGCTCGCCACCTGAGGCGAGGGTTGCTACGCGGCCGGAACCAATACGTCGAGGAGGGCTTCGGCGTCCTGGGCGATCACGTGCGCGCCGGCCTCCCGCAGCTGATCGGCAAGGGCCGGGACGCAGTGGCTGGCTCCGGTGAATCCGACCACCCGCATGCCGGCGGCGAGTCCCGCCGCGACGCCGTACGCGCTGTCTTCGATGACGACGCATCGGGCGGGGTCGGTCTGCATGCCCTCAGCCGCAGAGAGAAAGAGGTCTGGCGCCGGCTTCCCCCGTTCGACGTTGCTGGCCGAAAAGACATGGGGCCCGAAGAACCTCGCGAGGCCGGTCACGACGAGCGACGTCCTGATGCGATCTGGTGAGCTCGAAGATGCAACACATCGCCGCTCGTCGAGCGTCTCGAGAACGATTGCAATACCCGGGACGGCCCGCAGCTCGGCGCGGAAGACCTCGTCGAGCCGTGCCGTCTTTCTCGCGGCGAAATCGTCGGGCAGCGTGACACCCCAATCGGCTTCGATGCGACCGTGCATCTCGGCGTCGGAGAGCCCGACGAACGCCTCGGCAATGGAATCGGGTGTGAGGTCGACACCGACGTCGCGGAGGAGCTCCGACTCGATCCGCGTCACGAGGATCTCGCTGTCGACGAGCACGCCGTCACAATCGAAGATGTGCAGAAGGGGCGCCATCGCTGTCATCCGTACCACGAATCGAACCAGTGACGTTTGCTCGGCAACCTCTGGCTATCCCACCGCCTCGTAACCAAGTCATCACACACACATGACGTCGTCCTGCTGAAGTGGAGCAACCAAGCTCTACGAGGTGGTGCGTGGCGGTTCTGACGATGCGGGTGACTTCGCTCTTGCGCGTCTGGGTGGTCGGAGTACTGGCCGTCGTGCCGGGCGTGTTCGGCTCTCAGTCCGCGGTTGGGCTCGCGCCCTCCCAGACCTCACCGCCGACGGCATCGGGCTCTGACTTCACGGCGCGTTGGGCCCGCACCATGTCGGGCCCTACGAACGAGGACGAGTTCGACGGCGTCGCCGCGGCCCCCGACGGCTCGGTCTACGTGACCGGCAAGTTCGAGGGCACCGCGACGCTCGGCGGTCGCTCGCTCGAGAGCGCGGGCGCTGCCGACATTCCGTTCGCCCGCTTCGACGCTCGCGGCCGACCGCTGTGGGCAAAGCGCTTCGGTGGTCCAGGCGAAGACAACCTCTTCGACGTCGACGCGACCGCCAGCGGACCGGTCGCGACCGGCTGGTTCTCCGGCACCGTCGCGTTCGGCTCCGCCACGCTCACGAGCTCAGGACCCTCGGACTGCGTAGTCGTGGCTCTCCGTCCGAACGGCACGACGCGCTGGGCCCGTGCGTTCGGTGGCCCGCGTCGTGACGGCTGCAACGAGGTCACCGTCGACAGGAGCGGCGCGGTGACCACGTCGATCGACACCCAAGGGGATTGGACGCCGTTCGGTGAGTCACGTCTCCAGCGTGTCCGCGATTCGGACACCGTCCTCATGCGTCTGACTCCCGGTGGGTCGCCAACCTGGATGCGCCCGGTCGGTGGCGCAGGCGCCCAGCGAGGCAAGGCACTCGCGGTGGCACCCGACGGTTCCGTGTCCTTCGGCGGCGACACCGTCGGCCCGCTGACCATCTCCGGACGGACCGTCGAGCCGCCCGTCTCCGGCGGGCTCCGCGATGCATGGCTCTCGCGCTGGACGCGAACCGGGACCCTGCAATGGGTTGACGCCTGGGGCGGGCCCGGCGACGACTTGGCGAAGGGAGTCGTCGACGACGGGGACAACGTGTCGTACGTCGGTCCGTTCACCGGCGCGATCACCGTCGGCGGGACCGCACTCGACGCCGGTGAAGGATCCGACACCCTCGTGGCGCAACGATCTGCAACCGGCACAGTTCGTTGGGCGACGTCGGTGAGCGCGGACGCGGCGCTCGACGGTTCAGAGGCGGTTGGAGCCTCCGACGGCGGGATGCTCTTCGGCAGCCAGAGCGCGCCCGGGATCCGGTTCGGATCGGCCAACGGCCCGGGGATCCCGCTCGACGACACCGGCAGAGGCACCGCGTGGCTGGCGCACTACGGACCGGATGGCACGCCGAGATTCGCTCGCACCATCGCCGGCACGGCAAACGGACGCGTCGGCGAGATCGCCCGCGCCGGGTCACGGGTCTACGTCGACGTCACGCTGCGCAGGTCGGACAACACGATCGATGGGACGCCGATCACGGTCGCCGGCAAGGACGCCTCGGTCTGGGCGCTCGATCTGGGCGACTGACGAGAACATCACGGTCGCGGTCTTCTCCACCCGCGCGCAGGGCTCCGACATCGCCGTCACCTACAGCGCGATCGTCTTCAACCTTGGCACTCGAAGAGCGCCGCAGAAGGGCGCTCTCTCAACGAAGGTGCGGGCACAAGCGTCACGACGCCAACGTAAGCTTCCGTCGTGCCCATGTACATGGACCGCCATGATGCCCCCGGGCTCACACCGGAGGAGGTCGCCAACGCGCACATCCGTGACGTGGAGGTCCAGGAGAGGCATGGCGTGCGTTTTCACACGTACTGGTTCGATCCCGACAACGGTTCGGTGTTCTGCCTCGCCGAGGGGCCGAACGAGCAGGCTCTGGAGGCGGTGCATCAGGAAGCGCACGGCCTCCTCGCGGGGACGATCCTCGAGCTCGATCCGAGCGTCGCCCTGAACGAGTTGCTCGGCACGCGGCCGGAGTTTCCGCTCGGGACGCCGTACGCCGCGCCGGCGATGCGAGCGATCGTGTTCACCGACCTTGCTGGGTCAGTCGAACAGACCTCCCGGCTCGGAGATGACGGGCACCTGGCGCTCCTGCGTGCTCACGACAAGATCATTCGCGACGAACTCGTGACCCACGACGGGCGCGAGGTGAAGCACACGGGTGACGGAATCATGGCGGCGTTCACGTCTGTCGCTTCGGCCGTGGCCTTCGCGATCGCGGCGCAGCGAGCGTTCCGTGATCACAACCACTCGAGTGCGGTCCCCCTCGATGTAAAGATCGGCATCAGTGCTGGCGAGCCGGTCACAGATGACAATGGCGACCTGTTCGGCGCTGCGGTGCAACTCGCGGCCCGCCTTTGTGATTTCGCGTCGGCACGCGAGATCGCGGCTTCGGTCGCGGTGCGCGAATTGTCCGTCGGAAAGCAGTTCCGCTTCGAAGATCGCGGCCTCGTGCAGCTCAAAGGATTGCCAGACCCCATTACCGCGTATTCCGTGTCGTGGCGGCACGACGCCTAGATCCCATTCGCGTGTCCACAATCCGAGAGGACACCGCCCACCCGCCGGCTGCAAACCTCTTCGCAATCGAGGCGCCGAAGCCCGGACCGGCGCCGACGATCGCGAGCACCTTGGTCACGTAGACAGACTCCCCTCGGACGTCGACGGATCCTTACGCTTGCACGGTGACGCTAGACGAGGTCCCGGCGCCAGTAGCTCCCGGGGAGCTGTGCCGCCGGCGTCGTGCGCGGCACCGCCGAACGCCGGATGCGCGCCGTAGGACAACAAGCGGCGCCTTGTTACGGGACGTGCCTGCAGTTACGACAGCTCATCGTGACGGACGATGGGGCCCTTCTGGAAACTGCATCGGAGGAACGCCAGATCGAGGCGCCAGAGTCTCTCGGTCTGAGACAGGCTGGAGTGCCTCCATCTGCAGCCGTTCGCTTAGCTGCTGAACCTCACTGTGGGGAAACCGGCGATGGCCACCCGCCGTCAGAACGAAGGGGAGTTTGCCCTGTGAAGCCCATCGGCGGACCGTTTGTGGCGAGACATGCAAGAACGCCGCAGCTTCGGCCGGTCGTAAGTATTGGTCCCTCTCGGTCTCGAGATCGTTCGCCACGCCGAGACCTCGGCCTATAGGTGTAGACGCCCGCGCTCTTGCTCGTTTGTACCACCGTGTTCGCCGTAGTAAAGGCCCGATTCCGCGACGCACGTCTAGTGCACGTCGAGACGGTTTCACTCGATCGAGCCTCGCTCCAGGCGCGTCATGCGCGATCGCACTCAGCGAGGCCGTGGCGCGCCGAGTGTGCACGTCGCGATTGTGGACATTGATCCGCACTCCGCCCGACAAACCGCGCTTCGGCCGTCTTGCGCGGTTTGATGGACGCTTTCCGCGGATGTACCCGATTCGACTGAATCAACCAATGCGACCGAATAGTCGCTCGAAGCGCTCGACCGTTGGGGAAGTGGTGTACACATGCCTCATTGGTGTCGAAACTGTTTGAAGCCCGTGTGACATAAGGGTCCGTTGCCCCGACAGCGGACTATTCGTCCGGGACTACGACACCGAAGCTTCGAGAGGAGCGACTCATGCTCAAGAGGTTCTTGGCTACGACGTTCGTCGGAACGGCACTCTCTATTGGCGTAGGAGCGGCTGCCACCGTGCCATTAGCTTCCGCCTCCCCCGTGGTAACGGGGGGCCTGGTGAACATCACGGTGGTGGATGTTGCCAGCCACAACAACGTTCAGGTGGCGGTCCCCATCGACGTCGCGGCCAACGTTTGCGGTGTAGACGTCAACGTCTTGACGCAGCAGAGCCAGCCGATCGACTGCACGAACAGGACCACTCAGGACGTGGACCTGGCCCTCAAGGCATAACGTCACGCTCGGAAAGCACGCACTGGGCGGACGGGCAACTGTCCGCCCAGTGGCTTTCTCGAAGGTTTCGCCTCCGGAGTCGCCGAGCGGCTGCTTCGACCCGCGGGGTTCACGGCTTACGGGTCGAGCCAGCGAAAGCGCTTCGAGGAGCGCGCGCCGAGCGTTGGACGAGGACCCCGAGAACTCGATCTCTCGGATGGCTCGCCACCTACTAGCGCACCGCATCTGTGACTCCTGCAAGCGTTAGGCAAAAGGTTCGATGAGGGCACGCTTCATGCGGACAACACGACCGGCAGCGTGCTGGCGGCGCCAAGTTGGCGGGAGCGTCTTCCGGCAACCCCGACGACGCCGAGATGGTGCGTAGCGATGTCCGCCTGGGTTCGGCGAGGAGCAACCCGCCGACCCAGCACGGATAGTTGCTGATCTGTCGTTGCTCTTTTCGTTCATAACCACTTCGGATGGACAGACCTGTGGAGCAACACTTACGACCAGGCCAAGCTGCAAGGATTCTGCACGTCTCACCGCAAACGTTGAGGCGATGGGCCGCAGAGCGCAGACTCCCGTGCGTTCTGACCGTTGGCGGTCATCGCCGGTTCCCTCGCACTGAGGTTCAACGGCTCCGTCAACGCCTGCAGCGGGAAGCACTCGACATCTGATCCCGACCTGGTCCTAGCGACGTGGCCGTCTCCGCTCTAGAAGTAGCCATCGTTTCGATCGGAGCTTGTGTTCGTCGTGCGGGCTGCCCACGGCCAGGTTGTAGCTGACTCTCCCCGGTTGTCGTCGTCTCGCGATCTCCCGCGGCCCAGGCCCAGTGCATCCGGTCTGCGCCGAGCCTCACTCGTCTCCCGGGACGTGGAAGTAGACCGTCATCGAGCACCAAGGCCCTTCTGCGGCAGCTCCACGATTCAGGCATTGAGCAAGTCTCGCACGCGTTACCGTGACCCGACCCTCGTCGCGGAAGACTGCTCGCTGTTTAGGACGCGAGCAGTTGCTGGACCCGCTGATGCGAGATTCCGAGCACGTCTGCAGTGTCGCGGCGGCTAAGGCCCATGCGCTCGAGTCGTCTGGCCGCACGCGCGGTCTTGGCAGCGGCCTCGTGGCTTGCCTTCTCCGCGGCGTTGCGAGTCTGAGAAACCTCGGACGCCAAGCGCATGAGCTCCGTGGGCCACTCAGGCGTGATGACGAGCTCGTCGGGCTCCCGGTCGAGCCAAGCACCCAGCGCCTCACGGATCCGCGACTCGGCCTGGCGAAGCGTCCGCCCGTACGTGTGGCACGCCTCGATGCCCTTGATGTGCACCAGCCACGCGTCGCTTTCGCGATCGCGCTCGAACACCGCCACGTAGTTCTTCGTTCGACTCATCGCAACCATCCTCGACCCAAACACGGCTCCAGGAGCCGCTCGATCGCCCTCAGCGTCCCTCGCGGGAGGTCCTGGCCGCGATGCACCGGGATCACCGTCTGGCACCCGCCCCGACAGCGCACGATGACGTGCGAGCCGCGCTGGCGGACGCTTTGACAGCCGAGCCGTTCAACCCGGCGCAGGACTTCCCGTCCCGTCATTCGTCTATGGTACTAGACAGAATGCTGGTTGGCGGTTGCTTGGGCCGGCCTTCAGCGCCGGAGCGTCGCAAGGGGGCCGCGGCTTGCGATCTGAGCCCGCTCGAGATAGGCGCCCGCACGCAACACCGGCCGAACTTGCCGTGCGCGTCGAATCAGCCAGCTGACAATGCCGACTGCGCGACCAACTACCTCCGAATTCCTCCACGAACTTGCAGCAGCGGATGCTCACGCGCCAAAACAAGCTCACACACTGGCACCAGGGGATGCGCGCGTCGCGCGACACCCGTATCTCGGATAGACACACTTCTAGGTTTCCCTTCGGGACACCTAGACGTCCGTGGCGGGAGTCATCCGAGCCGGCCGGGAGTCATCGGGGCTGACTCGCCCGCTGCAGTGCATGAGCCGCTTGAGCTGGATTCAGCCAATCGCTGCCACCGGTGGCGTGTCGACATAGGCGCACATCAGGAACGGGCGGTCAGTTCTGAGCGCAGAAGGCCTGGCCGGCGATCTCGACACGATTGACGTCATACGCGGCCACGCCGAGTTGCGCGACCCACGTTCCGAAGCGCCTCTCATAGTTCAAATCCGCGCCCGGACTCGCCTCGGACTCTTGGGGAATGGGCGTCCAGCCCAACGGCGTCAACCGTGAGTCGTAGAAGGCCAGCACAGCCTCGGTTGGGGCGGAAGTGCGGAAATCGCGCCATAGCTCAGGGGGACCCCCAGACGGGTTGTTGGACTCGTCGCCCTCACAGAACGGTTGGCGATCCGACTCGACGAGCCGTGCGCCGGGATAACGCAACGCAAATCCCCGGTCGGCCTCGATCCGATCCAGACGGTCTTGGCTTCTCTCCGGCGGAGACTCCCCACCCGTCGTCAAGAACGCGACTGTGGCTAGGGCCAATACGCCCACAACCAGCGTCACGCACAGCGCGGCGAAGCCGACCCATCCCAACACTCGGCTCGCCGAAGGACGGCGCACTCGCAATTTCATGGGCGGCCTTTGTAGCAGTGGTGAAAGCGTGCGGGCCTGTCCAAGGGCTGTCAGGCGGTCGCGTTTTGGCTGGTCACGTTGTCGACGCCGTCCATCTGATGTCAACGAAAACAGCCCGTGACAACCCGTTCATTACAAAATCCATTACCAAGCGGCCATCCTCGGCGTCGATACCCGCAAGGTTCTCGATCTCATCGCGGCCGGCGAACTCGAGCCGGTCCGCCGGCCGGACGATCTCTACGTCAGACTCGATGAGGTAGAAGCTTTGAGGACACGCGGCGTGTAGATGCTGTTGCTTCAGTCGTCGTAACCGCAGCAGGGACAAGGTCGCTGGCCACAGGGGCAGCCGCAGAGAGGACAGGGGCCCATCTGTGTCACCTCCTCTCGGTGAAGGTGTCGTGACACCACCAGGTCTCTGGGTTGTTGTCAGGACACGCCGGGGGTGGGTGTGTATCGAGGAGTCGTTGAAGCTCGTCGCGCACGGCGGCGAGCTCGGCGATCTCGTCGCTGATTTCGGCGAGTCGGTGACGTAGGAGCTCGTCGGTGTGCCCGCAGGGGCACTGGCCGCGATCGGTGATGTCGAGCAGTTCGCCAATCTCTTGGAGTCGGAGCCCGACGCGTTTGGCGCCGCGAATGAATCGGAGCCGATCCACGAGCGCTGGGTCGTAGAGCCGGTACCCGCTGTCGCTGCGTGGAGCGGCAGGGAGCAGCCCGACGCGCTCGTAGTAGCGGATGGTGTGAGGTGAGATGTGCGCCTTGCTTGCGAGCTCGGACACCGTGAGCGTACTCATCACCGCACACCGTAAACCTGTGAGTCGACTCGAAGGTCAAGTGGCGCCGGTCTCAGTTGTTGATGGTCTTCGAAGGCCGCCGCGATGAGCCCAGTCGCGAATGGCCGTCGCGGGTTCGCGCCAAGTTCATGTCAATCGACTTTCAGTTCGTCCCCACTCGCTTGGTCGGCGGGTATGCGTACCCGAACGGTGAGTCCTCCGTGTTCTCGGGGCGATGAGTGGACGTCGCCACCGTGAGCGTGCGCGACGGATCGCACGATGGAGAGTCCGAGTCCGGCTCTGCGGCCAGCGGAGGTTGTGGTGGAGTCGGCGAGTCGTTCGGTGGTGGGTAGGCGGCGGAAGGGTTCGAACAGGCTCTGGACTTCGTAGGGCGGAACGGGCAGTCCGGTGTTGTCGACCGTGAGGTGGGCGTTGCCGTCCACCGTGTCGGTGGTGACGGTGATCTCGCCGTGTTCGGGAAGGTTGTAGCGGATGGCGTTGTCGACCAGGTTCTGGGCGAGCCGTTCCAGCAGGACTGGGTCGCCGGTGACCGGCGCGGACTGCAGGTGGGTACGGATCGCGACGCCGGCGGTGTGCGCGGCGTTTTGGGACTCCGTGGTGATGTGGCGTGCGATGTCGGCGAGGTCAACAGGGGTGGAGTCGACGACGCCTTGTTCGCTGCTGGTAAGCGTGAGCAGGCCGTCGATCAGCCGCTCGTGCCGTTCGTTGACGGCGAGCAGGGTGCCGCCGAGCTGACGAAGTGACTCGTTTGCCTGGGGACCGTCGAGAGCGACTTCGATGAGGGAACGGTTGATGGTCAGCGGTGTGCGCAGCTCATGGGAGGCATTGGCAACGAAACGGCGCTGACTGTCAAAGGAGTGGTCCAGCCGTTCGAGCATGGCGTCGAAAGTGTCGGCAAGGTCTTTGATCTCGTCGTGGGGCCCGTCCAACGCGATGCGTTCGTGCAGGCTGCGATCGGCGACCCGGCGGGCGGTCGCCGTGATCTGTTGCAGCGGACGCAACGCTCGCCCCGCGAGGAGCCATCCGAACCCGCCGGCGATGACACCGACGACACCGAGCGCAATCAACGAGGCGATGAGCATGGTGTTCAGGGTGTCGTCCCGGTCCTCCTGAAACTGCGCGCGCAGCTCCTGCTGTGCCTCGTGAGCGGCCTGTTGCGAGTCCGGTTCGCTGGGATTCGCCTCTGGCAGGTGCTCGGTGATGCCGACCCGGGCCGTCACCTGACGGTCGAGGGCCTCCCCCATGTAGAAGTACATGACCGCGACCAGTGCCGCCCCGGCGAGGAAGAATGCCCCGGCGTAGAGCAAGGTGAGTCGCACCCGAATCGCGGAACGCCACCCGCGGCGCGGATTGGTCATGGGATGCGGTACCCGGCACCCGGAACAGTTTCGATGATCGTCGGAGCGCCCAGCTTCCGGCGCACCATCATGATGATGAACCGGACTACGCCTGTGAACGGGTCGGCGTGTTCGTCCCACGCCTTTTCCAGAAGCTGCTCGGCGGAGACCACGCCACCGTCGGCGCGCAGGAGCTCTGCGAGGACCGCGTACTCCTTGCGGGACAACCCCACAGGCTGGCCGTCGCGGGTGACGGTGCGACGATGCTGGTCCAGGCGGACGCCGGAGCGTTCCAGCACCGGCGGCGCGGCGGGCCGAGCTCGCCTGCCCAGCGCTTGGATGCGAGCGGTCAGCTCTGCGAACGCGAACGGCTTCGTGAGGTAGTCGTCCGCCCCGAGCCCAAGCCCCGCGACCCGCTGGGTGACCGCACTCGCCGCGGTGAGCATCAGGATCCGGGTGTCGACCCCGGAGTCGACGAGGGTCGTGCAGACCTCGTCGCCGGACACGATGGGCAGGTCCCGGTCGAGCACCACGACGTCGTAGTCGTTGACCGCGAGCCGCTCCAGCGCGGCGTCGCCGTCGTAGGCCACGTCCACCGCCATCGCCTGGCGGCGCAGCCCATCGGCGATCGTGTCCGCGAGCAGCTGCTCGTCCTCCACTACCAGCACACGCACCACCCCATCCTGGCTGGTCACGGCGTTAGGGCGCTGTGAGCGGATCCCCTAGCGCCGATCTAACGCCCGAAGGTGTCCGATAGACCCATGCGAGGACAGGCAGATGGCTAACCGCGGGTTCACGACCCGGATACCCATCTGGGTGAGGGTGCCTGCCGTCATCGCCGTCGTCCTGGTCGGAGTGCTCGTCGCGACGATGCTCCTGGCCGCGGGGGGTGTCGGTGATCGCCCCGGCTCAGGCGGCGGCCACGGGTCCGGCGGCCAAATGGAGATGAATAGCGACGGCTCTCGCGGCGACCACGGCTCGCGTGGTGACCACGATTCTCGAGGTGGCCAGGGCTCTGGCGGTGACCACGGGTCGAGCGGCGACCACGGCTCCGGCGGTGAAACGGACCGCCGTTGACGTCGAGCGCGAGTACGCAACCTGCCACTCCTTCGTCGAAGCGCTTGGGCGGCACCCTGGGCACGGGCCGCGACTGGCGCCGTCGCGTTCTCGTCCACCATGTGCCACTCGCCCTTGCGAGTGCGGTGGGGGTCGTCGTGCTCACCGCTCTCTCGCCTGCCCACGGGGGCTTCTCGATACGACAGTTGGCGTCGCCGACCGGCGACGTCGCCCTTGTGCTCCTCGCGGTCACGCTCCTCATCGGGCCGGCCAACCTCCTGTTCCGCAGGCGGAATCCCGTCAACAGTTACCTGCGTCGCGACGTAGGGATGTGGACGGGAATCTTCAGCATCGTGCACGTAATCATCGGATTCCAGGGCCATAGTGGCGGTGCCTTCGGGTTCGTCGACTTCTTTGTCGCCGATGGCAAGCCGTTGACCAATGGTTTCGGGTTGGGCAACTGGACCGGGCTTGCTGCCACCGTGATCGTGGTGGGGTTGCTCGTTGTTTCCACCGACCGTTACCTGCGAGAGCTCAAAGCCGGGCCCTGGAAGGGCCTCCAGCGCCTGAACTACACGTTGTTCGCGCTGGTTGTGTTGCACGCGGTCTTTTACGGCGCGCTCTGGCGGATCACATCCCCCTTCACGCTCGTCCTCATCTTCACTGTCGGCGCGGTCATTCTTGGGCAGACGGTAGGGATCTGGCTGTGGCGGCGAAGGAACGGTCGCAACGCGGCACGGCGTGAACGCCGAACGGCGGATGCAGTTCAGTGAAAGGGGCGAGCCGCTCCCGTCCTATTCGAGCGCCGCGGCAGCAACGAGCTGTCGTTTCTCATGCTTCTCTCAAGGTGTTCTCAAATGGTCACACCGTGCCCTCAGGCGGCTCTTCGAGCAGGGCTGAACGTCATGACTCGACGTGACGAACAGCCTCCGCGTGGTCGCCAGAACCGTCGATCTACGACGCGACCGAGATGTCGATCCGGGGAGTGCTGGCATCGAAGGCGCGCAGCGCCGCCGCGACGTCCGCGACGACCAACCCGCGCTCCGAACGCTCGAGCTGAGCGATCCCTTCCAGCCGTACCTGCAGCCCGTCACGACTGCGCCGGACGACCGCGTCGACGCCGCCGGACGATCCGGCACGGCGCCGTGCCGCCTCACACACGGCGTCCCGCGCGACATGCGTGTGGACCCGTGACGGCGCGGCAGCGACCCGCTCGCAGGCGCCGACGACATCGCCGTCCTCGACCACCTCGTCTGCCCACTCCTCGTACGGATTGAGCGCAACGCGGCCTGCCACCACGACCGGGACCCGAGCGCGCAGCGCACACGCCACACCGTCCTCGCGCGGAGACGGTCGCGTCCCGGGGTGGGCGCGCACCGTGACGGCGACATCGATCCCGGGATCACTGAGCGGACATGGCCCTTGCCCCTCGAGCGCCCGGCACGGAAACGCCGGCCTCCCCGGCTCGTGGCACCTGGACACTCGGTGCCCGCGGTCGGTGAGCTCGTCGGTGGTCCAGTCCGCGGATCCGGGCTCGGTCTCCAGCACCAAAACATCCATAAGCCGATGATCGAGAGTCTGATCGGGCACGGGCAGGGCCATCCGTCACCTCCGACAGGGCTTCAGGCCCTATTGGCAGCGCGGCTCCCGGCGCCACGATGAGCCAAGGAGTGAGGGACCGCACCGAGGAGCGCACGATGGCAACTCACCGGATGGTGGTGGGCGTCGACGGGTCAATCGGCTCGGCTGCAGCCGTCGCGTGGTGTGCCCGCATGGCGCCACTCTTGGATGCAGACGTCATCGCGGTCCACGCCATCGAAACCTCTGACTACACGGGATCGGCGAGCTCGTCGCCGATCCATCCATTTGGTGATGACGCGTGGCGCGAACACCTCAGGACACAACTCGAGAAGGTTTCGTGCGCGGCGCTCGACGCGGCCGGGATCGAGTTCCGGGTCGTGTTGAGCGATGCGGCGGCGGCAGCGGCGCTGCTCGTGGTCGCCGACGACGTCGATGCCGACATGATCGTCGTGGGGCGGCGGGGCCAGGGCGGTTTCGAGGAGCTGCTCCTGGGCAGCGCACCGCACCAGGTCGCGCACCACGCACGGCGGCCGGTCGTGATCGTCCCTGCCGGCTGAGCACGGTCTATGTGCCGTTTGGAGTTCGCTCGATCCGCCGACCGGAAACCCGCGCGATCGATATCCGCACGATGTGTCGCCCGTCTCGACCCCACGCGCGCACCGGCAGACCGTGCATGCGATGCAACTCGCTGGGCTCTGTCACCCTTTCCAGTGGGCCCCTGACCATGACACTCCAGCCGGTGTGGTACAGGGGATCGCTGTCGTCGACCTCGAACGTGACCAGTGCGCCGGCGCGTGCGGCGTCGAGCTTGGTTCCCTCCCCGGTCCGGAACACGATGTCATCGCCATCGATGAGGTAGTTCACCGGGAACACGCGCGCCTCGCCGTCGACCACAACCGCGACCCGGCCCACTACACGACTTGCGAGGAGCTGGAGGCACTCTCGCTCGGCGAGTTCCTTCAGGGCCATTTCCGGGCCTCAGGTGGGCCCGCCGACCCGGCGGCCGGTCAAGCTCTCGGGACGGATGCGGATCCAGTGTGTCTTGGCACCCGGACTCCACGGCTCAAGCTCGAGCCCGCGCAGCCGCGCCAGTTCTGAGGCGTCGACGACCTCGCGCCCGACACCATTGACGACAACGCTCCAGCCACGCCGTCCCATGTTGTCGATGCCGTCGATCTCGAACGACATGTGGAAGCCACTGCTTGCGCCGGAAAGCTTCGAACCTTCGTCGGTGCGGAACACGATGCTGTCACCATCGAGCGCGTAGTTGACCGGGAAGATCATCGGCCACGCATCCACCACGACCGCGACCCGCCCGACAGGCTGGGACGCGAGCAGGCGCAGGCACTCGTGGCGATCGAGCACCTCGAGTCCGGTGCGGCGGTCGACGGTCGGCATCAGCAGCTCCTCGCCCACGATCATCAACCCGGGAGCGCTCAGCGTCTCGGGCCGAAGGTCACAGCGCAGCGGGACGGATGGTTGTTCGGCGCCCGGCAGGGCCGCGGTTACTCGGCCGGCTGCGATCCGCGCTGCTCGGCCACTCGCGCCGCGTAGACAGCCGCCTGGGTGCGACGCTCCATCCCCAACTTCGAGAGGACGTTCGAGACGTAGTTCTTGACGGTCTTCTCGGCCAGGTGGATCTGCTCGGCGATCTGACGGTTCGTGAGACCCTCGGCGATCAGCTCGAGGATGTTTCGCTCCTGCGGCGTCAACTGGGCGAGACGCTCGTCCTCCTCGGGACCCTTCCGAAGGCGTTCGAGCACCGGCGTAGTGACCGCAGGATCGAGGAGCGACTGACCTTGTGCGACGACCCGCACCGCCTCGACGATGTCATCACTCTTGATCCGCTTGAGGATGTAGCCAGACGCGCCCGCCATGATCGCCTCGAACAGCGCCTCGTCGTCCGAGAACGACGTGAGCATGAGGCAATGGATCTCGGGATGCCGGGAACGAATCTCCCGGCAGACCTCCACCCCGTCGCCGTCCGGCAGGCGTACGTCCAGTAACGCCACGTCCGGTTGCGTCGGCGGGATACGCGACAGACCCTCGGCGGCGGTCCCGGCCTCGCCGACGACCTCGATATCGCCTTCGCGTTCGAAGAGCCGCGTGAGGCCGCCGCGAACAATCTCGTGGTCGTCCAGCAGGAACACCCGTACTGGATTGCCCACTCTTCGCTCCCAGACGAGAATGCGGCCTTGCAGTTCTCACCGCTTTACGCGCGCCAGCAACGTCTGCTCGACGCGATCATCAGCATAGGTTCCGATCTCAGCTTACCGATCGTGCTGCGCCGAATCGTCGAGTCGGCGTGCGAGCTCGTCGGCGCCCGATACGGAGCGCTCGGCGTCATCGGCGAGGACCGTCGCCTGAGCGAGTTCCTCACGGTGGGTGTCGACCCCGAGACCTATGCCGCAATCGGTCATCTGCCCGCGGGGCACGGGATCCTCGGGCTCCTCATCGTCGATCCGCAGCCGTTGCGCTTGCGCGATCTGACGACCCATCCCCAGTCGTTCGGGTTTCCGGCGCACCATCCGGCCATGCGTTCGTTCCTCGGCGTCCCCGTTCGCGTCCGAAACGCGGTGTTCGGCAACCTGTACCTCTGCGAGAAGCAGGGCGCGCAGGAATTCAGCGAGGATGACGAGCACCTGGCGGTGGCGCTGGCATCAGCGGCTGGCGTCGCGGTCGACAACGCGCGACTCGTGCAACGCGTGGAGCAGCTCGCGGTGCTGGAAGATCGCGAGCGAATCGCCCGCGACCTCCACGACAAGATCATCCAGCGGCTCTTTACGACCGGTCTGGACCTTCAGGGGATGCTCCCGTCGCATGCACGGGATGACCTGGACGACCGCATCAGTCATGCAGCAGAGGACCTCGACGACACCATCCGCGAGATCCGCACGACGATCTTCGCGTTGCAGGCACCTCGCCAGCGGGGCCTGAGAGTCGATGTCTTCGCTGTGGTCGACGCCGCCCGCGAATCGCTGGGGTTCGCACCTGGACTCCTGTTCGAGGGGCCCGTCGACTCGGTCGTCTCGGACAAGGTGGCTGAGGAACTGCTCGCCGCCTTGGAGGAGGCGCTGTCGAACGTCGTCCAGCACGCCGAAGCCTCACGTGTGGAGGTCTTGGTCGAAGCGGGAACCGATCTCCTGCTGCGCGTCGCCGACAACGGGACGGGTCTACCCAGCTCGCACACACCTGGCCGGGGCCTGCACAACCTCGAAGACCGCGCCTCGAGGCTGGGCGGAAGCTTCACCGCATCGCTCGGGCTGGCGGGGGGCACAGTCATCGAATGGCGAGTGCCGATCAAGGATTGACGGACCCCGCGCAGAAGTCCCAGCCTCACCACGCATCCACAATCACCTGTACGGAGCTGCTGGGGACGGCGGTCCGCTTGGTGCCGGCGAGCGGGCGCACTATGAGAAGACCCTGCGCACGAACGCCGAGGAGCTGCTCAGCGTTGTGCGGCCACGCGACGTCGTGCTGCTGCACGACCCGCAGGTGGCGGGTCTGGCGCCCCACCTCGCGCGCACTGGCGCCACCATCGTGTGGCGCTGCCACGTCGGTGCCGACACCCCGAACGACTATGTGGAGCGAGCGTGGGCGTTCCTCCGCCCTTACCTCGGTGACGTCGACGCCTACGTGTTCTCGCGGGCGGCGTTCGCGCCAGCCTGGGCGGATCCCGATCGGGTATTCGTGATCCCCCCGTCGATCGACCCGTTCGCGACCAAGAACCAGGCGATGGAGCCAGACGAGGTCGACGCGGTGCTGCGCTACGTCGGGCTCCTCGGGGGCGGCGGCCCTCCGCCCCGCACCGGGTTCACGCACGCTGACGGGTCTCCTGGTCGGGTCAACCGGCGCGTCGACGTGCTCCAAACGGGCCCGCCCCCGCCGGCCGATGCCCCACTGGTCGTGCAGGTGTCGCGGTGGGACCGGATGAAGGACATGGCCGGGGTGATGACCGCGTTCGCCGAGCACGTCGACGGGAGCAGCGCAACGCACCTCCTGCTCGCCGGGCCCGTGGTGACGGGCGTGGCCGACGACCCAGAGGGTGCCGAGACACTCGAGGAATGCGTCGAGGTCTGGCGCAACCTGTCCCATGCTCAGCGCAGTCGGATCCACCTCGCGTGCGTACCGATGCGCGACCCCGACGAGAATGGCGTCATCGTCAACGCGATCCAGCGCCACGCCGCGGTCGTGACGCAGAAGAGCCTCGCGGAGGGCTTTGGCCTGACGGTGGCCGAGGCGGTGTGGAAGGCAAGGCCGATCGTTGCCTCCGCCGTGGGGGGCATCGTCGAGCAGATCGTCTCCGGCGAGGACGGCCTGCTCATCGACGATCCTCGGGATCTGGACGAATTCGGGCAGGCCGTGCGCCGCCTTCTCGACGATCTGCCCTACGCCGCGCGGCTGGGCGCCAACGCACGCACGCGAGCGCAGGCGGAATTCCTCGGGGACCGCCATCTCGAGCAGTGGGCTCAGCTGTTCGCGCAGCTCGACCAGTCGAGGCTCTAGCTCCCCCGGATCCGGCGGCCCGACACCTCGCGCGGCTCCAGGCGCAGGTACACGGTACGCGCGCCGCCGGCCCACGGCTCGACCCCGAGCTTCTCGAGTTGCCGGAGCTCGTCCGCGCTCACGCGACGGAGCCGGCCGGTCACGAGCACGCTCCAGCCCTCGCTCATCGCATCGTCCACGTGGTCAACCTCGAAGCTGACGGGCTCCGCATCCGACACCACTGTCGGGCCCGTGCCTTCGGCGGTGCGGAAGACGATGTCGCCGTCGACGACGCCGTAGTTGACCGGCAACGCGACCGGTCCGCGGTCGGCGTCGAAGACGACCCGACCGACTCCCCCGGCGGCCAACAGCCGGCGGCACTCCTCCTCGCCGAGCGTCTGGAGCGTCGGCTGTGCCGCGGGGCGGCGCTGGCCCGGTGGAAGCTCGACCGAGCCTCCCAAGAGCTCGTTGACCGTCGTGTTCAGCGCGGACGCCAGGTTCGCAAGGCTCGCGGTGGACACCCGCGCCGATTGCTCTTCGAGATACTCGACGTAGCCCGCGGCCATCCCGGCTCGCTGCGCGAGCTGCTCACGCGTCCAACCGAGCTCCTCACGCCGGTGGGCGACGCGCCGCCCCAGGTCACCTGGTGCCGGGGTCAGCCCGGAACCTGCTGCTGCCATCGGTATCTCCCTTGCCTCGTGTTCGTTCGCAATGTGCACGGCGTTCGCTTCTACCGCTCCCGCATACGGCGCACCCCGGCCAACGGCGACGGAGGCATCGCGACAACGCGGACCTTGACGTCGACGACGGTCACCCCTTCGGCCGAGGCGATCACGGGGTTGCAATCCAGCTCGGCGACCTCGGGGAGCTCGTCCGCCAGTCGACCGATGCGCTGCAACAGCTGCTCGATCCCCTCGACGTCGACCGTCGGCGCCCCTCGATACCCGAACAGCAACGGCGACGTGCGCAACGACCGCACCATCTCGCGCGCATCGAGATCGGTGATGGGGAGAATGCGCAAAGCGGTATCCCGCGTCAGCTCGGCGGCGACGCCGCCCATGCCGAAGACCACCAGCGACCCGAACAGCGGATCACGCGTCACGCCGACGATCGTCTCGATGCCCGCGCCGACCATGGGCTGGACGACCGCTCCGCCCATGTCGCCGCCGAGACGATCGCTCATCGTCGTGAACGCGCGGTCGACGTCGACGGGGGACGACAGGCCGAGCTGCACGGCGCCGATATCGGTCTTGTGGATGATCGCGCCCGACCCCGCCTTGAGGACGACCGGGTATCCGAGCTGCTCGGCGGCATCGACCGCCTCCGGCGCGGTCGCCACCCGCATCGTCGTGGCGACGGGGATGCCGAAGCACTCGCACAGTCTCGACGCGACGTCCGGGTCCACCCACGTCCCCTCGGGTGCAGCCTCGACCAATCCCGTGACAATGCCCCGCGCCCGCTCCGCGTCCACCCCCTCGAGGCGCGGCATCGCCCCTGCGGGCCGCCGGCGCCAGGCGGCGTACCCGGCGGCGTGGCCGAGGGCCGCCACCGCGGACTCTGGGAATGCGAAGGACGGGATCGACCGCTCGTCCGGCTGCGACGAGCGCAACAGGTCCGGGATCCCATGCCGGCCGAGGAAGCACGCGACGAGCGGTGTCGGCCCCGCGTCACGGGCGGCGGCTCGGATCGCACGCGCCACTTCGTCCGCCTGCGTGACGAGCGGAGGGACGAAGATCACCAGGACGGCATCGATCTGGTCGTCGGCGAGCAGAATGCGAAGGGCGCGCTCGTAGACGGTCGCGCTGGCCGCCGCGACGAGATCGACTGGGTTGCGCACGCCGGCGTCGGGCGAGACGAACTCGCGTAGGGCCGCCTGCGCAGCAGCCGTGAGCTCGGGTACGTCGAGGCCGGCGGCGGCGCACGCGTCGGCGGCGAGGATGGCCGGTCCGCCTCCGTTGCTGACGATCGCGACACGCGTGCCGGATGGCAGAGGCTGGTGCGCGAGCACCTGGGCGGCGTCGAACAGCTGCTCGAGCGTGTCGACCCTGATGACCCCGGCCTGGCGAAAGAGCGCATCCACGGCCACATCCGACGTGGCGAGCGCGGCCGTGTGCGATCCGGCGCCACGGCTGCCCGCTGGGGTGCGCCCGCTCTTGACCGCAACGATCGGCTTCGCCTTGGACACCCGTCGCGCCAAGCGTGCGAACTTGTGCGGGTTCCCGAATGACTCGAGGTACAAGAGGATGACATCCGTCTCGGGATCCTCCTCCCAGTACTGCAGGAGGTCGTTGCTGCTCACGTCGGCTTTGTTCCCCACCGAGACGAACGTCGAGATACCGAGGCCGAGCTCGCCGACGCGGTGGAGCAGTTCGATGCCGAGCCCGCCGGATTGCGAGGAGAACGCGATCCGGCCGGCGGGGGGCACGAACGGCGTGAACGTCGCATTCATCCGGACGGCGGGGCTCATGTTGATCACGCCCATGCAGTTGGGCCCGACCACCCGCATGCCGTGTCGCCGAGCGATCTCGACGATCTCGCGCTCGGCTTGCGCCCCGCTCGCCCCGACCTCGGCAAAGCCCGCCGAGACGATCACGAGCCCCCGGACGCCGTGCGCCGCGCACTCCCGCACCGCGTCAAGGACATTGTCCGCGGGGACCGCGACGACGGCCAAGTTGACGTGATCCGGGATGTCGCCGATCGCGGGGTACGCGCGTACGTCCGCCACCGACTGCGCGTTGGCGTTCACCGGGTACACCGGCCCCGTGAACCCGTTGTTCAGCAGGTTGCGCAGGATCTCGTGGCCGATCGATCCCCGTCGACGCCCCGCCCCAATCACAGCGATCGACGCCGGTGTGAGGAGCTCGGCGATCGACCGAGCCTCCGACTCGTGCTCCCGTGCAAGCTGCGCCGCGACCGATGCTTCGGTGGGTTCAATCGAGAAGGCGACTTCGATCGTTCCCTGCTCGAAGCGGCTCGTGACCTCGTAACCGGCGTCCCGGAAGACCTCGAGCATGCGCCGGTTCTGCGCCAATGTCGTGGCAACGAACCGTGTGATCCCTTGGGCTCGCCCGATCGCGGCGAGATGCTCGAGCAGCAGCGTTCCGAGGCCGTGACCCTGCTGCGCGTCGTCGACGACGAACGCCACCTCTGCGGCACGATCGGACCCGAGGCAGTCGTATCTGGCCATCGCAACGAGCTCGTCGCCCATCTCGGCGACGATCACGACGTGCTGGTCGTTGTCGACCTGGGTCAGGTGCTCGACTCGGCGCGCCGTCTCGGCCGGGACGGGCGAGAAGAACCGCAGGTACATGCTCTCGGGCGACAGCCGTTCGTAGAGCCGCAGCACGCGCTCGTCGTCGTCGCCAAGCACGGCACGGATGCACGCCGTGCCGCCGTCGGCGAGCACGACGTGGGCGGTCCAGGTCGCCGGGTCCCGAATGGGTCCCCCGGCCGCTGTCGTATCGCTCACGCTCGTTGTCGGCTCGGCCATCGCACGCCCGGACCTTCCCCACCTTCGCCGCTCAACATAGAGGACCGCATGTCGGGCATCGGAGGGCCATGGGTCCCGCAGCGAGGTGACTCCCGGCCCTGCCCGGCGCAGGCGGCCCAAGCCGACAATCGAGCTGGAACCGGAGGTGACGATGGAAGCTCAAGTGGGAGACGAGCTGGTCGTCGACAGCACGCACGGGGAGGAGCCCAGGAAGGGCGAGATCCTCGAGGTTCGCGTCGAGGACGGCCGCGAGCACTACACGATCCGGTGGGACGACACGGGCCACGAGGCGCTGTTCTTCCCGGGCCCGACCTCGCATGTGCTGCACACCCACCGTGACGCCAGCCTGAAGGCGGTGAGGGGAACATGAAGCACGCGATCGACATCGCGGAGCAGGTTCCGGGCACGTACTGGCACGCCGCTGCCATCCTGAAGCTGGAGGCCGACGCGATCATCGGGGCTCCCCTCGAGGAGCTTCGCTTCGAGATCGGCGGAGGAGCCATCACGCGGCGAGTGGATGCCGATGTCGGCCCGTTGCGGAGCGGGCCCGCCAGCCTGCATGTGCCGCTGCATTGGCAGGCCGCGGAACATCCCACCCTGTTCCCTGTCATGGACGCCGTGCTTCGCGTCAGCGACCGCGACGGCAATCAGGTGGCGGTGGAACTCCTCGGCGAGTACCGCTCGCCCTTCGGCGCCGTCGGTGCGCTCGCGGATGCCGTGGCCGGCCGACGCGTCGCCGAGAAGGCACTACACGGGTTTCTCGCGGATGTCGCTCACCGGCTCGAGACGAGGCTCGTCGAGCACACGCGGCGAGCCGGCGTCGAGCCGTGACGTCTGGGACGGGTGGAGCAAGAAAGGACAAAGGAGGAGGACACCGTGATGTGGGAATGGCACTCGGGTTGGGCCTGGTGGTGGATGGGGGTCGGGATGGTCGCGTTCTGGGGCCTCGTAGCTTTCGTCGTCGTCACGCTGCTACGCCAGAGCCGGACCGAGAGCGCACAGCGCGGAGGCGCGCGAGAGATCCTCGACGAGCGCTACGCACGGGGCGAGATCGAGAAGGACGAGTACCGGCGCCGCTCCGAGCTGATTCGGCGCTAGGGGTTGTGACCCCACTCACACGCCGTCCGGCACACCCCGAAGGAACCTATCCGGGTCGCGGGCGAACTCCTCCTCGCAGCTTCTCGAGCGGAACACGTAGGAGTCGCCCCCCAAAGGTGAGCGACCGGGCCGTTGCCGAGTCGATCCGCATCCCGCACACCGGGTCGCGCCGCGCGCCAGCCAGGCCGGAGAGAGATCCTTTCCCGGCGCGGCCGACGTCGCGTCCCCGCATAGGAGCCAGATGGCGACACGAGCCATAGCCCTGCCGGCAGGCTGGTGGCGCTAGCCGGTCGTTTTCTGTCTGATCGCCAGTTGGCTTGCCGAGGCCCCTGTGGCCGCGGCGGCCAGGATGAGCCATCGCCTCAGTCGGGGAAGGCGCCGGAACGCGAGCAGGGTGGCGAAGGCGTCGACAGCGTCGGAGAGCAGGGCTGCCTGGAACCACGCACGAGCTGGGGCGTTACGGCGGAGCGCGAAGAGCGCGCCGAGGCCGAGAGCGAGATCGCGGGCACCGATGGCGCGGCCGAGCGGACTGATGCGGGGGTCCGCCGTCCCGGTCCATGCCCGTAGGAGCAGGCGAGGAAAGGCCACGTACACGGAGCCGGCGATGATCCGGCCGATCGCTACGTTCTCTGGGGTCATCGGAGGCATGGGTACCGTTACCTCTTCATATTGTCTGCGCGGTCGGCCCGCGGCATGCTCCGCGGTTGATCGTCGATGACACGTCGCGATACCACCGGAGCGGAGGCCATACCAGCATGGCCTGAACGCGTTGTCAGCGAAGACGAAAGCGTGCGCATCGCCGCTCGGAGCTCCGCGAGGGCAAGGTCGGGATCCGTCAGCAACAGATCGTGGTCGACGCCGGGCCACACGGTGAGTGACACGTGATCGTTGTCGTGCGCGAGCCGCTCGAGCAGCCTGCGGTCGGGCACCGGGTCGTTGGCGCCGATCACCAAGCGGATGGGCAGGCGGGGTGCTTCGGGCCCATGCTGAGCACCTCCTCGGTTCAGCGGCCGTGCCGCCCGCCTGGCTGTTGTCGAATTCGTTGTCGTCATTGTCGCCCGCGCCCCGTGGCACGAGCAGGGTCAGTCGACCCTGCTCTGAGGACCTTGGTCACCCGGGACGGCCCGCGCACCCGGATCCCTTGGAGCAGGACGGTCTGTGTCGGTTCGGCCTCGTAGCTGGACGGCTCGCAGGAAGCGCCCGGGGTCGCGGGCGAACTCCTCCTCGCACGCCGACGAGCAGAACCAATACATCGCCCCGGCGAGCGCGCGGGTCCGGCCCCGGCCCGCCGCGGCCCGCATGCCGCACACGGGGTCGCGATCCTCTCCCGCCAGGCCCGCGGCCACGTCGGGACCGCGCTGGAGCGTGCCTCCGAGCAGGCTGCAGTAGAGGCGTAGCTCGTCGGCGACCAGGCGGGTCAGCAGGAACCGCCGGCGGACGAGGTCGCGCCCGGTGCGACCCAGCGCATGGGCACGCTCGCGGTCCTGCAGCAGCTCGAGCACCCGGGCTGCGCACTCCTCGACCGAATCGACCAGGAACCCGCCGGCCCCGTCTTGGAGCTGGAGCGGGATGCCACCGGCGCGGCCCGCGACTACCGGCGTCGCCTTCCACAACGACTCGGAGACCACCAGACCAAAGCCCTCGCGAATCGACTTCTGCACGACCACGTCGGCTTGGCGCTGGAAGGCGTTGATCTCGACGTTGCCGACACCCGTGAGGTTCGTGAACAGGCGAATGTTGGGGTCGTCGGCCGCGGCGTCCTGGATCTGCTGGTAGACGGCCCAGCCTTCGGGATCGTCAAGAGCCATCGATCCCGCCAGGATGAGCTGCAGGCCGGGCACGTCGTCGCGCACGAGCCGGTAGGCGGCGATGACGCCGAGCGGATCTTTCCAGGGGTCGAAACGCGAGATCTGGGCGACGAGCGGACGGTCGACGTCGACACCGATCCACCCCAGCACGCCCCGTGACAGACCGGCGTCGAGGTCGAGGTTCTTCGGACTGCGCGGGTCGATCGCCGGCGGGATGATCTCGACCTGACCGACTGGCAGCTCGGGTGGCACGAAGCCGCCGAGGGTGAAGACCGCCGCGTCGTACTCAGACAGGAACGGGCGCAGGAACGCCCAGACGTCCGGGTTCGGCTCGGACGTATCGATGTGGCAGCGCCACACCCACCGGGCCTCCCCGCGTCCGTGCATCGCCGCGATGGCGAGCGGCTGGGGGTCGTGCACGACGACGAGGTCGTATTCCTCCTCGAGGAGCACAGCGTTGCGGCGCGACTGGTCGAGGTACACGGCTCGCTCGCGATCGGTGAGCGTCCGGGCGGCGCCCTGCAGCCCGTTGTGGACGGCCTTGGTCACCGCGAAGAACTCGTCGTCGCCCGTGATGATCTTCCAGTCCGCAAGGAGACCCAGATCGCGCAGCAACGGCACCTCGGAGCGCAAGATCTCGGCGACGCCCCCGCCGTACGGGGTGGCATTGACGTGCAAGACACGCGCGCCCTGCAACGGCCGGGCGAGATCGACGAGCGCGTCGACCGCCTCGCCGCCGGCGCTCGCTTCGTAAGATCGGATCGCCTGGCGTCCGACCTCGACGCCGTGCAGCACGGCGTTACCGCAGCAGCGCGACGTGGCGCTGCTGATCGGTGGTCATGCCGCCCTCGCGGCTGCGACGTCGGGAGCCCGCTCCGGCTGGGGTTGCCCGTCGCGCACGCTCGGGAGACGTAGTCGCTTCAGCATCACCGCGTTGACGGCGACGATGAAGCTCGACCCCGACATCGACAACGCCGCGATCTCGGGCCGCAGCACGAGCCCGAAGTTGGGCTCGAACACGCCGGCGGCGATCGGCAGCGCGATGGCGTTGTAGCCGATGGCCCAGCCCAGGTTCTGGCGCATCTTGCGCAGCGTCCCCCGGCCGATGCGCAGCGCGATCGCCACGTCCATGGGATCGGAGCGCATCAGCACGACGTCGGCGGTCTCGATGGCGACGTCGGTGCCCGCCCCGATTGCGATGCCGAGGTCGGCCTGAGCGAGCGCGGGCGCGTCGTTGACACCGTCGCCGACCATGGCGACCTGGCGGCCGTCGCGTTGAAGTTCGGCGACTTTGGCCGACTTGTCGCCGGGAAGGACCTCGGCGATCACAGTGTCGATGCCGAGCTGGCTGGCGATGCGCCGGGCGGTCGCTTCGTTGTCGCCGGTCAGCATCACGACCTCGACACCAAGGTCGTGCAGCGCTTGGACCGTGGCGGCAGAGGACGGCCGGGCGGCATCCGCGATGCCGAGCACCGCGGCGGCGCGGCCGTCGACGGCGGCGATGACCGCTGTCCGGCCACCCTCGGCCAGCTCGCGGCGACGCTCGGCGAGCGAGCCGAGATCGATGCTCTCGCGCTCCATCAGCCGCGCGTTGCCCACGGCAATGCGGCGGCCGTCGACGTTGGCGAGCGCGCCGTGGCCGGGCACGTTCTCGAAGCCCTCGACCGTCAGCGTGGGTGTGCCCGAGGTGTCGGCGTAGCGAACCACGGCCTCAGCGAGGGGATGCTCGGACTCGCGTTCCACCGCTGCGACCAGGCCGAGCAGCTCGCGCTCGTCCATGCCGTCGACGACGACGTCGGTGACCTCGGGCTCGCCCTTGGTGAGCGTGCCGGTCTTGTCCATCACGACGACCTCGATGCGAGCCGACGTCTCGACCGCAGTGGCGTTCTTGAACAGCACGCCACGCTTGGCGCCGAGGCCGGTGCCGACCATGATCGCGGTGGGCGTCGCGAGGCCCAGCGCGTCGGGACAGGTGATCACCACCACGGTGATGGCGAACAGCACGGCGTCGGCGCCTGCGCCGGCCAGCAGCCACGCGGCGAGCGTTGCGCTCCCGCCGATCAGTGCGACGAGCACGAGCCAGAACGCGGCGCGGTCGGCGAGGCGCTGGCCCGGCGCCTTCGAACTCTGGGCCTCCTGGACGAGCTTGACGATCTGGGCCAGCGCGGTGTCGCTGCCGACCTTGGTGGCGCGCACCCGCAGCGTGCCGTTCGTGTTGATCGTCGCTCCGACGACCTCTGAGCCGGGCTCCTTGTGCACCGGGAGGCTCTCGCCCGTCACCGTCGACTCGTCGACCTCGCTGTCACCCTCCGCGACGGTCCCGTCGACGGGGATCTTCGCTCCCGGCCGGATCAGCAGCAGATCCCCGACCACCACCTCGGCGGTCGGAACCTCGACCGTCTCGCCGCCGCGAATGACGACCGCCTTCGGCGGCGCCAGGTCCAACAAGGTGCGGATGGCGTCGTTGGCGCCACCGCGGGCGCGCATCTCGAACCAGTGGCCGAGCAGCACGAACGCGGACAGCACCGTGGCCGCTTCGTAGAACACGTCGCCGCCGCCAGACAGCGTGACAACCACCGAGTAGAGCCAGCCCGCACCGACCGCCACCGCGACGAGCACCATCATGTCGAGCGTCCGTGCTCGCAGCGCACGATATGCGCCGTCGAAGAAGATCGAGTCGGCATAGAAGATCACCGGCAGGCTCAGCAGCAGGCTCCACACGTCGTCGCGTAACCCGAACGGGGCGCTGGCAGTGAACCCGAGCACGTCGCGCCCGATCGGCGACCACAACAACACGGGGATCGAAAAGATCGCCGCCACGAGGAACCGGCGGCGCATGTCGGCGACCATCGCGTCCATCGACATCGCGTGGCCGCCGTGGCCCATCAGCTCCTCGGCCGACCGCTCCGCCCGCGCCGGCTCCGCCTGGTCGCCCGGCAACGCCATCGGGTCGCACACATGCCCGGGGACACATTGGCCGGCGCAGTGGAATCCGCACTCGACGACGCAGCGCCGGAGATCCTCGAGCGAGATCTGGGCGGGATCGAAGGTGACGGTGGCGGTCTGGCCGACCGGGTTCACCTCGACGGACTCGACTCCCGCGCACCTCCCGACGGTCTTCTCGACGACCGACTGCTCGGACGCCCGTCGGAGACCACTGACGTCCAGGACGGCGGTGCTCAGCTCGCCGCGAGCCTCGTGCGCGTGCGCCACCCTCGCCACGTTACGCGGCGGCGCGTCCCGGACCCGCGTCGGTCGTCAGAGCCCGCGCACCGGGCAACCGGCTGCGCGACGGTCGGCCTTCATCGGGTCACGTATGCATGGGGCCGCCGGAGCCCGCCGACGAGCCCATTCGCCACCCCATCGAGAGCGGCCGGTCGAACCCATCCATCATCAGTTGAGCCCTGCCGCTGACAGGCCCGCCGGGGCGGAAGTGCAACTCGCCCTCGCGGTGGTGGCCACCGGGGCCGTCGCCGGTGTACTGGTCCATGGGCCAATCGCGGCCGTCAACCGTGAGGTGCGCGCCGTGTTGCATATCCATGTCCAGCGGACCGGTGCGCGTGTCCATGCTCACCTTGAACACAGCTCCGCTGCCGTTCATCTGCCGGGGCTCAACCTTCACGTCGACGTCGCCCGCCGTCATCGTGCGGTTCGACATCCTGTGCCCCGACACCATCACGCTCCGCGCGCTGTCGCCATTACTGCCACAGGCGGCGATGAGCACCGCCGCGACGACGACTCCGGCAAGGACGACGTTCCTACGAGCGCGCATACGCCATCCTCCCTGTCTATTGCTGGCGGCGTCGGGTGTCGCGTTGCAGTCGCCCCACGACAACGATGATGCGGCCGGCGACGAACGCGCTGGCGGCAGCGCCGGCGGACGCGACGAGGAACACCGGGAGCGCGCCAGGTCCGTCGGCGCGTGACTGCCAGGCCGCCCAGGCGGCGCCGAGGAAGCACACCGCGGCGACGGTGGCCGCCCAGAAGAAGGCGATCGTGCGGGCCGGCATCGCGCTAGCCGCCGCCGACGTGGGACGCCACCGGCTGAAATGCTGCGTACAGGATGAGGGCAACGACGGCGACCACGACGATCGCCCCGCCGATCATCATCGGCAGCCGGCGTCGCGGGTTGCGCTCCTTGCCTCGGTCGAGCAGCGGCACGAGAAGGAGCACGCCGAGCATGGCGACGACAGCCCACAGGATGCCGGACACGCCGACGAGGTTCTCGACCGGGTAGATCCACAGCATCGGCCAGGGCGGTTTCGTCACCTCGATCCCGGCGACGGGGGCCGGTCCGTAGCGTGGGGGTGCCAGCACCGCCAGCAGCGCGAGGACGCCCAATACGACGAGCGCGAACGCGCCGAGGCGCGCCAGGTGGCGCGTGAACGGCTCCGAGCGCTCGGGTTCCTTGCTCGTCCGGAACGGCGACGGCGCCATCCCGTGGTACTTGACGAGTAGCAAGTGCGCGATCACAACGACCGTGAACAACGCCGGCAGCATCGCGATGTGCGCCACGAACAGGCGTCCCAGCAGCGAGATGCCACTGAACTTCGGGGAGAACCAGAACCCGAAACGGCCGAACAACTTGCCGATCTCGGTGTTGTGATCGAGGGCCTCGATGCTCTCCTGGTCCCATTTGATGACCGTGCCGGTGAAGAACAATCCCGCGGTCGTCGCCGCCAAGATCACGCCGATCACCCAGTTGCCCTCGCGGGGACGCTTGAACGAACCCGACACGAACACCCTGAGCAGGTGCAGGCCCACCAGGACGATCATCGCCATCGCGCCCCAGTAGTGCAGCCCGCGGACGAACTTGCCGAGCGTCACCGAGGTCACGATGTCATGGACACTCTGGTGGGCGTGGGTGGGCGACGGGTTGTAGTACTGCGTCAGGACGATGCCGGTGGCCACCATGACGATGAACGTGAACAGCGACAGCCCACCCAGCGAGTAGGCGAGCTTGTTCGCGTGCTCGGGTACGCCGTACTGCAACCCCTTCAACCCGAGGCGCTCATCGACGCCGTCCAAGAAACGCCGCCACACTGTCGCGCCGCCACTCCCGGCGGAGACTGTCTTCGCGGGTACAGCAGGTTCGTCGGCCATCGCGTTCTCCTCAGCGAATCCGCACGGCCAACACTGCGCCGGACGCGATCAGCGCCACGGCTCCGAGCGCGAGCAGCGCCCCTTCGGTCCCACCGATCCGGCTACTGGCCAGGTCCGTGAGGCTCGTGGAACCACCCCAACATCGACGCCGGCGGTCTCCTTGGAGTCCATCGCGTCGTGGATCTTGTCCTCGACCGCGCCCCGCTCGCCGGGTTGCGTCTGGATGATCGCGACCGCCGTCAGCACGAGCTCCCGCGCGGACCCCTCCTCCCCGCCGTGCGCCAGCGCAGCCGTCGCAGGCATGACCACCGCGAGCGCGCCCAGCGCCGCCACAAGCATCAGCCGGGATGCGAGCATCGGCACCCGCCGGACCGACCCGAGATCGCCCGCAGACCGCTGATGACCGCTCGCCATGGCGACCCTCTCACGCGCAATCCGGCGCCAACCCAGGCGCACGCTATCCCGGCCCTCGCCGAAGCGAAACGCCCGCGGCTCATGTCGCCGCGCGCGAACCGCTCCTCGAGCAGCCCCTGCGCATCAGTCGTGCCACGTCCACCACGGTCGCCTTGGCGGACGAGCGTCACGATCACCCAGGCGACCAACGCCGAGAAGACGACCATCATGACACTCATCCAGAACCAGCCCCACCCGCTGTGCCACATCCACATCATGAGTCCTCCTTGCTCACGCGCAGTCAACGGTGCGGGCGTGCGGGTCGGCAGGGCCGAAGGTCACTCATCGCCGGGACGACCAGCGAACTCCCACCCGACCTGGAATACCGGGCCCGCCCGGAACGAGCGCGCCGCCGGGACCCGGCCAAGGACGGGCAGCGATGCGCTGGTCAGGGATGGGCCCGTAGCCGCTGGAACGACACCGTCCCGGAACCGCCTTCTAGCTGGTCTCGCGTGGACTCGACGAAGTGCTGGACCGGGCTACTCAGACGGGTCGGGGTTTCGTCCGAGGCTGTGGTACTCGGGGTTAGGGAGCAGGCCGAGCGCGTTGGCGAGCCGTCCGTTGTAGTTGAAGATCGCGGTCAGCTCGACGATGTGCAGGATGTCTTCGTCTGCATAGCCAGCTTGGCGCAGCCGTCCGACGTCGTCTTCTGTGCATCGTTCCGGCGTTTGGGTGAGCTGGACAGCGAAGTCGAGCATCACTCGGTCGCGCGGCTCCAGGTCCGCGTAGCGATAGTTGGAGAGCAGCTGGTCGACGAAGATCGGGTCCTTTGTTCGCAGCCGCAACGCGGCGCCGTGGGCTTGCATTCAATATGGGCAACGGGCCTCGACTGAGACCACCACGGCGATCATCTCTCGTTGCGTCTTGGTGAGGCCCGATGGTGCTCGCATCAGATCGTCGAAGTAACTCCACCACCCGACGAAATGCCGGGGCGTGAGTGCGAGTAGCCGGGCGATGTTGGGAACGAACCCGACCTTGTCCGCTA
>WNGA01000674.1_pt1 | contig 55167 bp, 49 predicted proteins | sample 5400061 | NCBI WGS metagenome assembly WNGA01 (sample SAMN13153366, study PRJNA577476) | soil metagenome | isolation source: 100 cm soil or saprolite under grassland replicate 2 | place: USA:California | collected 2016-06-15
GGGTTGGTTGTTGCCGGTGTTGGCTTTGAGACGACGCTGGGCGTCGTCGGGCTTGGCGGGCGTTTCCAATGCGGTCGTGAGCCAGACTTGTCGACCTTCGATGACGGGCGAAGACCAGCCGCGTCCGGGAATGCTTGTCCTCCAGGCCACGTTTTCGGTTTCCCTCCAGGTCGGCGGCAGGCCGGAGGCCATCGCGTGGCCCTGGCCGTCCGGGCCGCGCCATTGGGGGAAATTCTCGGCCGACGCGACGGTGAGGGCGCCCAGAGTGAACAGGGCGCAGGCGGCAGGAAATCGGCGGCTCATGGACATGGTTCGTTGACGGAGAAATCGGAGGACATCTTCACGGAAAGCCGGAAGTCGTGTCGCGGCTGTTTTCGTAACGTAGGGCAGGCGTCTCGCCTGCCCTGGCCGCGAAGCGGCCAAAGGGGATCGCGCCTTCGGCGCTGGGCAGGCGAGACGCCTGCCCTACTCTGGTCACTCGACATAAACAAACGCGTTCAGATTGAACAGGGCGCGGCAGAGTTCGCTGAGGCCGGCGATGTCGCTCGCTTGACTGCTGGCTTTGGCGACAAAGGATTTCGACATCGCCAACTCTTGCGCGGTCGGAAGGCGACCCAAGGTTATTGTCCGGCGCGTCGAAGGCCTCGAGGAAGGGAAAGCGCAGGTTGCGCCGCGCAAAGATGTAAATGCTGCGACGCGTGTGGTCGGCCGGGTCGGGGCTCGCCGTCCAGTTCTTTGAGGTCTTTGTGATATCGGCGGGCACAGGCGGCGAGACGCTCGGGCCGTACATCGCGGGGTTCAGCCGGCCGCTGATAGCCAGCAGGCTGTCGCGGATCGCCTCGCCTTCGAGGCGGACGCGATTCTGTCGCGAGAAAAGTTTGTTGTCAGGATCGCGCGCCAGCGCGTCGCGAGATGCTTCGCACGACTGCTGATAGGTAGCAGAATTGAGGATGAGGCGGTGGATGTGTTTCAAACTCCAGCGTTGAACCGTTGAACCGTTGAATCGTTGAATCGTTGAATCGTTAAATGCGTTGCTGGCGGCAGTGCGTTTTCCCGGTTCAACGCTTGAACGCTTCAACGCTTCAACGGGTTCCACCAATTCGGCCGCCAGCCAGTCGAGCAACTCGGGATGCGTCGGCCGGGCGCCGCGCGTGCCGAAGTCGCTCGGTGTGGCGACGAGTCCCCGCCCGAAGTGATGCTGCCAAAGCCGGTTCACCATCACGCGGGCGGTGAGCGGATTATCCGGACTGACGAGCCAATCGGCGAGCGCGGTTCGGCTTGCGCCGATTTCGGATTTCGGATTTCGGATTTCGGATTTCGTATCGTGAGCCTCCTCACGTCGGCTGCTACGGAGGATGGCGGGGAACCCCGCCTGCACTTCCTCCCCGGGCTGGCTGTAATCGCCGCGATGAAGGACGAACACTTTCGGCGACGCGCCGTTCGTGTTCGCGAGCGACATCGTGACGGCCAGCGGGGGAGGCTTGGGGATCTTCTTCAACTCTTCGAGAAGGCGCTTGCGGCGGGACTTCTGCTCGCCGGACATCGCCTTGACCAGTTCCGCTTCGGAAATCTTCAACATGCCCGCGGTTTCCTGCACCGTGTTCTCCTGCTCGACGGTGCGTTTGTCCTTCGGCGTCTTGTGCGCGAGCTGGGCGTCCTCGGAAAGCCCGGCGAGCTTTTCGGCGAGGAGCTGATCGCGAAACGGCGCTTCAAGTTCGTCAATCTGCTTCTGCTGTGACGCGGTGAGCGAAAGATATCGCGCGGTTTCGGCTTCGTAGGCGGCGCGTTCGGCGGCGGTGGGAATCAGCCGCTCGCGCTCGAAGAGGGCCGGCGCAAAAAACGCCTGCATGCTGAAGTAATCGCTCTGCGTCAATGGCTCGTGCTTGTGGTTGTGGCAGCGCGCGCAGCCGAACGTCAGCCCGAGGAACACGCTGGCCGTGGTGTCGGTCATGTCGTTGAGCGTGTTGAAGCGGCGCTGGACCTGGTCGGCGGAATCGACCATGTCCGGTCCGAGCAGATGGAAGGCGGTCGCGGTGCGCGCCTCCGGCGACTCCGGCCACAGCTCATCGCCGGCGATCTGTTCGCGCACGAAGCGGTCGAACGGCTTGTCGTCGTTGAACGACTTGATGACGTAATCGCGATAACGCCACGAATGAGGCCGCGCCGCGTCGTGCTCGAACCCATCACTCTCCGCGTAACGGGCGAGATCGAGCCAGTGCCGCGCCCAGCGCTCCCCGTAGCGCGGCGAGGCGAGCAGACGGTCGATGAGCTTCGCGCGGGCGTCCGGCGCCGTGTCCCTCACGAACGCGTCGATTTCCTCCGGCGTCGGCGGCAGGCCGGTGAGCCCGAACGTGACGCGGCGCATGAATTGCTCGCGACTTGCCGGCGGGGCGGGCTCGAGCTTGTTCGCCTCGAGGGCGGAGAGAATGAATCGATCGACCGGATTGGCCGCCCATTCGGCCTTCCGGACCGCCGGCGGCTCGACGCGGCGCACGGGTTGAAACGCCCAGTGGTCCTGAGGGTCGGCGGCATTGCTCCACGCCAGGCCTCCGGCGAACCACACGGTCGCTGTGAGGATTCGTTTCACGGGCTACACGAGTTGATCAGCTTCCATAGACGCAGACGGCGGAGGCCAGGATATGCTCGCGGGCAAAGCGGTTAGGCGACTGCTCCAAGGACTGGCGCAGGACAAAATCCACAGGCGCGCCGACCAACTCTTCGGCTTCGCCCGCCATCTCGAGGACGTCGGCGGTGGACACGGGTCTCGACTCGTCGAAGGTGACCAGCATGTCCACATCACTGCCGGCCGCGGTCAGACCGCGAGCGGAGGAGCCGAAAATATCCAAACGGCGGATCCCGTACCTTTGGCAAAAAGCACTAAGCAGCGTCCGCAATTCTGCGAGAGACGGCGGTTTTGAGTCTCGCAACATCCCGGCAGGTTAATGGCGCGCCTCCGCAATTTCAAGACGGATGCCGATCCCCATGGATGATGCCACCGTCAGATCGTGAACGGTCTTTGACGTTGGCTAAGGAGTGTCCAGAGATTTCGCCGAAGTCACTCGATCGCCATCGATTCCGAAGCGGTAAACCGCCTCGGCTTCGCGGTCCTTGAACGCCTTGAACACCGCCGGCACGTCGCGCTTCTGCAACTCCAGCTCCCGAACGCCGGCTTCCTGGCAACTCAGCACTTTCGCGAAGCCCTTGTAAACGCGCGGCGCGCCGATGACTCGCGACCAACCTCCAGGCAGCAGGCCCGGGACCGGCCCGCGCAAACCGCGGCGTTCGAGAACGAGGAAACTATAGGGAATGCTGCGCAGATCGATGCCGGCGCGCTGGGCGAAGCGGACCCAATTCGCGTCTGCCATGATTCCGGACGGCGGCGCGGCAAAGCGGTGGCACCAATGGCGGCCGTTTTCCGGCGCGAGCAGCCCGCAGGCGGCCTGGTGTGTACAGGGCGCGACGACGAGGAAGTGTTCTCGCAGCGACTCGTGCACCGCGATGAGCGCGCGGCTGTCCGCGAACGTGCCTGGCTCGACCCACAGCACGGCTTGCGCGCGGTCGATCACCTGACGGAGAGCCCGGCCGCCAGCTTCGTCCAATTCATTCAGGACGTGGCTGATGACCAGCACGCCAATCTGCTCCGCGCGCGCGAGCCAGGCGGACTCGACCGGCTCGATGCGCAAGGAAGGAAAACGCCTCCGCGAAGTCTGCGCCGCGAAGTCCATCGCCAGTGGCGACTGATCGAACAGGCGCAGCGACTCGAAGCTTTCAGCTCCTAAGGCGTCGAGAACGCACCGGCTGGCAACGCCGCTGCCGCAGCCCCAGTCCAGAAGTGGCGCCGCGGGAGGGAGCCAGCCGCGGCATTGGAGCTCGCGCAGGACCGCATCCCACTTCCAGCCGATGCGCTGGGCGTAGGTGAAATCATAATTCGCCAGGTCGCCCATCGATTGCCAGTAGGCGGCGCCTGTCGGCCGTCCGGCGAGAAAGGTCTCGCGCAAACGGTCCAACGCTGCCCAGTCCAGAGTTTCCCATGTCAGAGGCGCAGCCATGCTTGGCCGGCATTCTTGTCCCGCGCGCCGCCTCCTGGCCAGTGGAGAAAGCTCGAAGCTGGGGCGTATCTCTCTTTATTGCGGGGCAGCGGTAAGGCACTGCGACAAAGAGTGACGCTCCGGACGACTGGAGGGCGGAAGTACAAGCTTGATCCAATTGTCACCAGATGCATTCTACTTCATGTAAGCCCAGTATGGCTGACAGATGTGCACCCCTATCAATGGAACCTGCCTTTTTTGGCTGACTTAAGTTAGCCCACATCGCACTCATGAAGAGACTGCCTCGTGCCGTTAGCATCGCAGCTCAAGTCATTGGCGTACTTGGAGTCATCGTCATGGCTTACGGAGCCTTCAGGTTCGTCACCAGGCCACGCGGTGAGGGTGAGGGTGATGATGCGGCGATAAGCCGTGCGATGCACGCTGTCGGTGCGTTCGCTATCGGCGGCGCCATGACATTCGCCGCCTGCATTTGCGTTTACGTCGAGAGGCTGAAAGCAACGCAGCACGACGATGCCGCCTAACCGCGCGCTGCAGCACCTAACCTGGCCATCGCCGCCCGCGATTTCAGCCCTCCGATTTCAGATTGACCGGCGCGGCGGCGCTCTTAATCTCGCACCCATGTCCCGTTCCTTCCTTGCTTCAATGGCGGTCGCCGGGGCCCTCGTTGTCACCGTTTCCGCCGCGGACAACAGCGGCGTCAAGATCACCGAGCAGCCGGACAAGTTGCGAATCGAAATCAACGGCGAGCATTTCACCGACTACTGTTTCCAGGGCGCGCCGCACGTTTACTTCTATCCGCTGCTTGGTCCCGGCGGCGCGAAGATGACGCGGAATTGGCCGATGGAGGACATCACTGGCGAGGAGCACGACCATCCTCATCACCGTTCGCTTTGGTACAGCCACGGCGCGGTCAACGGCGTCGATTTCTGGTCCGAGTCCGCGAAGTCGGGCCGGATCGTCCACGACAAATTCCTCGAAGTAAAAAGCGGTGCGGACTCCGGCGTCATCCGCTCGACGTGCAAGTGGATTGCCCCGGGCGGCGAGACGACCATGACCGACGAACGCGTCTTCCGCGTCTACGCCCGGCCGGGCAGCGAGCGGCTGTTCGACTTCGAGGTCACGCTCAAGGCCGGCGAGCGCGACATCGTCCTCGGTGACACGAAGGAAGGCACGATGGCCGTGCGCTTGAACGAATCCATGCGCGGGATGTTGCCGAAGAAACCTGGCGAGAAGAAAACGCCCGTCGGCAAGGGCCGCATCGCGATGAGCACCGGGGCGCAGAGCAACGGCGAGGGCGACGACAGAGCCTGGGGCAAGCGGGCCGAGTGGTGCGATTACTCCGGCCCCGTGGACGGCAAAACGGTCGGCATCGCCATTTTCGATCACCCCTCGAACCCAAAACATCCGACCTGGTGGCACGTGCGCGAGTACGGCCTGTTCGCCGCGAATCCGTTCGGGGTGCACGAGTTCGAGAAGCAGCCGCCCGGCGCCGGCAACCTCACCATCGAGGCGAAGAAATCCGTCACGTTCAAGTACCGCTTCCTCATCCACGAAGGAGACGAGAAGCAGGCGAAGGTGGCGGAGCGATACAAGGAGTACTCCGAAGCCAAGTGACAAAGTGAAATTGCATTTTTCAATTTTCAATCTTCAATGGGCCTTCCTATGAACAAACTCACCCGCCGTTCCTTCCTCACCCGTTCCGCCCTCGCGACCGCCACCGTCTCCTGGTCCGCCCGCTCGTGGGCGCAGGTCCAGAGCGCCAATGACGACGTGCGCGTCGCGGTCGTGGGCTTCAACGGCCGGGGCAAGGACCACCTCAGCGGCTTGTCCAAGGTCAAAGGCTGCCGCATCGCCGGGTTGTGCGACGTCGACGACGCCATTCTCAAAAAGGAAAAGCAGAACCAGGAGGAGAAGGGGGGCACTGTCGAGGTCTTTACCGACATTCGAAAACTTCTCGAAAGCAAAAGCGTGGACGTCGTCTCCATCGCCACGCCCAACCATTGGCACTCCCTCGCCGCCATCTGGGCGGTGCAGGCCGGCAAGGATGTCTACGTCGAGAAGCCCGTTTCGCACAACGTCTGGGAAGGCCGCCAACTGGTTGCAGCGGCCCGCAAGCACAACAGAATCGTCCAGGCCGGCACGCAAAGCCGCTCCAGCCAGGCCATCAAGGAAGCCATCGAATGGGTCAACGGCGGCGACCTCGGCAAGATCACCGTCGTCCGCAGCCTCTGCTACAAACCCCGCACCAGCATCGGCAAGGTAAGCGGTCCGCAGCCCGTTCCTGCGGGGGTGGATTACGACCTGTGGTGCGGCCCGGCGCCGATGGACCCGATTCGCCGGAAGCGCTTCCACTACGACTGGCATTGGATTTGGAATTACGGCAATGGCGACCTCGGCAATCAGGGCATCCACCAGATGGACATCGGCCGGTGGTTCCTCGGCGCGAATGAGCTGTCGCCCCGCGTCCTGAGCCTGGGCGGACGCTTCGGTTACGAGGACGACGGCGAGACCGCCAACACCCAGATCGTCTATCACGACTACGCCAGGGCCCCCTTCATTTTTGAAGTGCGCGGCCTGCCCCGGAGCAAGGAACAGATCAAGAACGGCGGCTGGGGCGCCCCTGACATGGACAAATTCCCCAAGGAACGAGGCGCCAGCGTGGCGGTAATCGTCCATTGCGAAGGCGGCCACGTGCTGGTGCCCAACTACTCCAGCGCCACCGCTTACGACAAGGACGGGATGGAAATCCAAAAGTGGTCCGGCGCGGCAGATCACTACGAGAACTTTATCAAGGCCGTTCACAGCCGCAAATATGCCGACCTCAACGCCGACATCCTCGAAGGCCACTTGAGCAGCGCGCTCTGCCACACCGGCAACATCTCCTACCGGCTCGGCAAGCTGACATCACAGGAGGAAATTGAAGCCTCGATCAAAAAGTCTCCCGTCCTGCTCGAAGCCTTCGGGCGCATGGCTGAACATCTCAAGCTCAACGAAGTCGATCTGGCGGCGACACGAGCCCGCCTCGGCGTGGCGCTGACGATGGACCCCAGGAGCGAACGCTTCGTCGGCAACGACAAGGCCAACGCGATGCTCACCCGCGATTACCGCAAGCCCTACGTCGTTCCGGAAATAGTCTGAGCTACATTTGTTCGAGCACCTCGATGCCGAGCACTTCGAGGCCTTGCTTCAGCACGCGCCCGCTGAGATCGCAGAGCACGAGGCGCGTGGCGCGTTGGGCGCCTTCGGCTTTCAGCACCGGGCAGGCTTCGTAGAATCGGGCGAAGTGGCCGGCCAGTTCATAAAGGTAATTGCAAAGAAAATTCGGCCGCCATTCCTCCGCCACGGCTTCCAGCACCAATCCGAAGTTGAGCAACTGCTTGGCGAGGACGATTTCCTCCGGCGCGGCGAGCGCGAGCATGGCGCCTTCGTAGCCGCCGACGTGAGGAGGCGGAACGGGCGGAACGGCGGCTGGCAGTGAAGTGTCCGCCTCCTCACGTCGGCGGCTACTGTCGCCTGCTTTGCGAAAGATGCTCCTTACCCGCGCGTAAGCATATTGGAGGTATGGCGCCGTGTTACCGCTCAAGGCCAGCATCTTGTCCCAATTGAAGGTGTAGTCGCTCTGCCGATTTGGCAGCAGGTCGGCGTACTTGACCGCGCCGAGACCGACGACTCGAGCGATCTCGGGCCATAACCGCTCAGGAACCCTATCCGCTTCGGAACGTTCAAGCTGCTTGGCTTTCACCACGGCCAGCGCCCGTTCCTGCGCTTCGTCGAGCAACTCGGCCAGTTTCACGGTGTCGCCCGAGCGCGTTTTGAACGGCCGGCCGTCTTCGCCCAGGATGCTGCCGAACCAGACGTGCGACAGCTTCACCCGCGCGGCGGGCTGCCAGCGGCGGAACGTGGCGAACAACTGCCGGAAGTGAAGCTGCTGCCGACCGTCGGTGACGTAGAGGATTTCGTCCGGGTGCCACGTTTCGAGGCGGTAGGCTAGGGTCGCCAGATCCGTCGTGGCGTAGTTGAACGCGCCGTCGCTCTTTTGGATGAGTTGCGGGTTGGCTATCCACTGACCCTCGCGCTGAACCAGGAACGGATCGTCCTTGGGCGGCGCCGAGCCGTCCGAGAAAACGCACACCGCGCCGTCGCTTTCCGTCGCGATGCCCTTGGCCCGGAGGTCGTCCACCACGGCTTGCAGGCGCGGATTGTAGAAGCTCTCGCCCAGCGTGTGGTCGAACTGGACCCCGAGTCGCGAGTATAGCTTGTCGAACTGCGCCAGCGAAAGCCGCTGCATCTCGCGCCAGATGGCGAGGCTGTCGGCATCGCCGGATTGAAGCTTCACGAGTTCGGCGCGGGCGGCTTCGAGCGCCGCGGGGTTCGCCTGGCAATCGGCGGCAACCTTCTTGTAGAGCCGCTCCATCTCGGCGAACGGGTCGGCGTCGAGCGCGGCGCGGTTCAGATGCTGTTTCCAGCCGGCGAGCAACATGCCGAATTGCGTGCCCCAATCCCCGATGTGGTTGTCGGTGACGACGCGGTGGCCGAGCAGCCGGAGCAGGCGCGCCAGGCAATCGCCGAGCACGGTCGAGCGAATGTGACCGACGTGCATCGGCTTGGCGACATTGGGCGAGCTGAAATCGATGACGAAGGTGCGCGGCGGCGCGGCCTTTTGGAAAAAGAGATGTTCACCGCGGGCCGCGCCGGTCAGCGCCTGCGCAATGGCCTCAGGCTTGAGCCGGAAGTTGAGGAAGCCAGCCCCGGCGATTTCGACTTTTTCACACATCTCGGCCACGTCGAGCTTGGCGAGCACGTCCGTCGCGAGCTGGCGCGGGTTCAACCGGCGCGCCTTGGCCAGCGCCATTAGGGAATTGGACTGGTAATCGCCGAACTTGGGATCGGGGCAGGGGCGCACTTGCACGGCCGCGGCGTCCGCGTCCGGCAGGACAGCGGCGACGGCGGCGCGGAGACGGCGTTCGAGTTCCAGATGCAACACGAAAGCAAGGCTGCAACGGTCGAAGGTTTTTGGGAAGGTGGAACTGCGCCCCCCGGACAAAGTCCAGGTTGAAGTGATCGCCGGGCTTTGGGATGGTTCCGAACGCTATGCCATTCGCGCGTCGACTCGCCACCAGCCTGCGGTGGCCCGATGCGTTGCGGGCCTTGCGCGCGCGGCACCGGCTCCTGGGCGTCTCACGCATCGGCGCGCTGACTCTGGGTTGCTTCATCGTGGCGTTGCTTCACAGCCCCGCCCGGCTCGGCGCGACGGACACCAACGACTTCCTCGCCCGCATCCACACGAACGCGGCCGGCAGGACCCTGCCTTACCGGCTGTTGCTACCGAAACATTACGACCCGGCGAAAACATACGCGGTCATCCTTTATCTGCACGGCGCGGCGGGACGCGGCGACGACAACGCCAAACCGCTGGACTGGGGCCCGCGGCTCTTCCTCGACCCCGCGGTGCAGGACAATTACGACTTTTTCCTGATAGTGCCCCAATGCCCCCGGGGCGAAGGCTGGACGGAGTCGGCCTTGGCCGAACCGGGCGGCGCGAAGGAAAACGAGCCGTTGCGGCTGGCGCTGGAACTGGTCGCGGATGTGTTGCCAAAGGAATTCCGCCTCGACCCCAAGCGCCGCTATCTCACCGGCGTTTCAATGGGCGGTCACGCGGTTTGGGCCACGCTCGTTCGCCGGTCCGGTTTTTTCGCGGCGGCCGTGCCGGTCTGTTCGGGCGGCGATTCCAACATCGTGACCAAGGCGGCGGCGAAGTGTCCCGTCTGGGCGTTTCATTCCGACGACGACCACCTCGTGCCCGTCCAACTCGCCCGCGATCTGGTTCAGGCCTGGCGCAAGCACGGTGGCGTCGCGAAATACACCGAATACACGGGCCTCAAACACAGCTCGTGGAAAAAGGCCTACGCCGAACCGGAGCTGTTCGAGTGGCTGTTCCGCCAGCGGCTCCCTTGATCGCGCGCCCGACTGGCGCGAACCTCGCGAATGGGCGGGAGCAGAGTAGGGCAGGCGTCTCGCCTGCCCAGCGCCGAAGGCGCGTGGCCGCAGTTGGCCGCTTCGCGGCCAGGGCAGGCGAGAGGCCCTAAGTTGGCAGCGCCGGTCCGCACCCATCACGCGGGATCAGAGCCGCCCCAACTGGCGCGTTGACCCGCTATTCGTCCAGCGTATCGTCCGTCGAACGAATCATGAGCGACTCTCACGGGCACGACCCCCAGTGCGTGCTGGATCATTTCCTGAACCCACGAAATGTCGGCGACCTCCCCGTCGCGGATGGCGTGGGCGAAGTCGGCGCGGTCGCCTGCGGGGATGTCGTACGCATCAGCATCAAGGTCAGCGAAGGGCGCATCGCGGAGGCACGGTTCCGCGCGTACGGCTGCGGGACGGTCATCGCGTGCGCGAGCGTGACGACCGAACTGCTCCGCGGCCGGACCGTCGGGGAAGCGGAGCGATTCTCGAACGAACAAGTCGCCAATGCGCTCGGCGGGCTGCCCGCCACCAAGGCGCACTGTCCGGTGCTGGCGGAGGAGGCGGTGAAGGCGGCGGTGGCGGATTACTTACGACGACGTAAAACGTGATGCGGGGAACGTGAAACGTAAAACGTAAAACGTAAGCAACCATCACCTGTAGGTTCGCACTCTCACCGCCGCCGCATATTTACGTTTCACGTTTCACGTTTTACGCACCACGCACCACGCACCACGCACCACGCACCACGCACCACGCACCACGCACCACGCACCACCTTTCACGTTTTACGTTTCACGTTTTACGTTTTACGTTCCCCTATGCCTCAAATCTACCTCGACCACCAGGCCGCCACGCCGCTGCTGCCCGAGGCGTTCGAGGCGATGCGCCCGTTTTTCAGCGAGGCCTTCGGCAGCGCGTCGGCTTTGCACCAGCTCGGGCTGCGGGCGCGCGACGCGCTGGCCAGGGCGCGCGAGCAGGTGGCCGCGTTTCTTAACGCCGAGTCGCCCGAGGACATCCTGTTCACAAGCGACGGCACCGAGTCGGCGAACCTCGCGGTCAAGGGCGCGGCTTTCGCGAACCAGCGGCGGGGTAATCACATCGTCGTCAGCGCCATTGAGCACCCGGCGGTGCTGGGGTCGGTGGAATTCCTGGAGAAACACGGCTTCACGTCGACAATGGTGAGCGTGGACGCGGAAGGGTTCGTGGACCCGGCAGCAGTGCGAAAAGCAATCACGGACAAAACAATTCTCGTTGCCGTTCACCTGGTGAATCAGGACGTGGGCGCCATCGAACCAGTGCAGGAGATTGGCAAAGCCGCGGCCGAGCGAGGTGCGCCGTTATTCGTCGATGCCGAGGCGGGCGCCGGTTGGATGCCCATCGATGTGCAGGCCCTCGGCGCGAGCCTGCTCGCTTTTTCTCCGCACAAGTTTTACGGACCGAAGGGTGTCGGGGTGCTCTATCGCGGCCGCAGGGCGCGGCTCGCCAGCGTGCTGCACGGCGGGGTGCAGGAGGGCGGCTTGCGCGCGGGCGCCGAGAACGTCCCGGCCATCGTGGGCGCGGGAGTGGCGTGCGAAGCCGCGGGGCGCGATTTGCCGCGGCGCGTGGCGCACGTCACGAAGTTACAGCGGCGCTTGTGGGACGGGCTGCGCGCGCGCGTGCCTTACGTGAAATTGAACGGACCCGAGCCCGGCCCGCGCCGCATCGGCACGAGCCTCAATGTCAGTGTCGAGTTCGTCGAAGGCGAGGGCTTGATGCTCATGCTGGACACGCAGGGGATCGCGATCGCCAGCGGCACCAGTTGCGTGAGCAAGGCGCTCAAGGTCTCGCACGTGTTGACGGCGATGGGCGTCCAGCACACGCTGGCGCAAGGCAGCATCCTGCTCTCGCTGGGCATGGGCAATACGGACGCCGAGATCGACGCCGTGCTGGAAACGCTGCCGCGGATCGTCGAGAAACTGCGCGGCATGTCGCCGCTGTGGGATGAGTTTCAAAGGGGGGCGATTGATTCGGTGGTCAGCCCCCGAAAACCGATCGCCCGCGGCAGGTGAACAAAGCCCATCCCGGTGATCGGCCTTGCCAACCATTTCAACGCATCGCAAAGTAACCGCGATGAAAGAACTCGTTTTCGAGGTCGAGCAGGACGGTGACGTGCTCGTCGCCGTCTGCCATCAGCCCGAGCTGGCCACACAGGGCGGCACTTTGGAAGAATTGATCGCGATGATTCGCGACCTGGTGCAATGTCGGTTCGAGGATGGAGACGAGCGCTTGCGCTGGCCCGTCCGGTTGCGTTTCAAGCAGGATTCAGTCCTGGCCGCGCTTCCCGCCTCGTGAAGCTGCCGCGGGACCTCTCGGGCGATGAAGTCTGCCGTGCGCTGCAACGTCTCGGCTTTCAATTCGTCCGGCAGACCGGCTCGCACCGTCATTACACCAAGAGCGGCCTTCACCCGTGTGTGCCGATGCACCGCGCGCTCAAGCCCAAGACCCTTCAGTCCATACTGAGACAGGCGAACATTACGGTGGAGACCTTGCTCGAAAATCTTTGACGATTCTCATGTTGAATCAGGAAACCATCACCACCGCTCTCAAAGGCGTGAAGTACCCCGGCTACTCCCGGGACATTATCTCTTTCGGTCTCGTGAAAAACGTGGCCGTCAACGCGGGCGCCGTCAACGTGACGCTTGAGCTCACCTCGCACAACGCCCCCGTGGCCGCGCAGCTCAAGCAGGATTGCGAGCGCACGCTCAAGGCCCTGCCAGACGTGAAGCACCTTTTCGTCGAAGTGAAAATGCCCCCCCCAGCCGCGGGCCCGGCTGTGCCCGGCCCCAGCCCGTTCGCAAGCCAGAACAAGGTGCCCGGCCTCAAGCGCATCGTCGCCGTGGCCAGCGGCAAGGGCGGCGTGGGCAAGAGCACCTGCTCGGTGAACCTGGCTTGCGCGCTCACGCATCTGGGCGAGCGCGTTGGATTGCTCGATTGCGACATTTATGGGCCGAGCATTCCGCTGATGATGGGTATCCGGGGGCGCCCGACCATCAGCCCGCAGGAGAAAATGGTTCCGCCATCCAACTACGGCGTGAAGCTCATGAGCATGGGCTTCCTGATCGAGGGCGACCAGCCGGTCATCTGGCGTGGCCCGATGATCACGAAAACCATCCAGCAGTTTTTCCACGCGGTGGAATGGGGCGAATTGGACTGCCTGCTGGTCGATTTGCCCCCGGGTACCGGCGATGCCCAGTTGTCTCTCTGTCAGACCGTGCCGCTCGACGGCGGTGTCATCGTGACCACCCCGCAGGAGGCCTCGCTGGGAGTCGTGCGCAAAGGCATCGCGATGTTCGGGAAAGTGAACGTGCCCATCCTGGGCCTCATCGAGAACATGAGCTATTTCCTCGCGCCCGGTGGCCAGCGGGTGGAAATCTTCGGGCACGGTGGCGGACGCGCGGAAGCCGAACGGCAGGGCATGGCTTTCCTTGGCGAGGTCCCCATTTACACCGAGATTCGCGTCGGCGGGGATGAAGGCCGGCCCGTCGTCGTTTCCGCGCCCGGCGAGGCGCCGGCGCAAGCGTTCCTCAAGATTGCCGAGGCGTTGCGGAGCCAGCTGGACTGAAGGCGCCAAAGTAACGGTTGGCAACCCACGGAGGCCGTGCTACAAAACGCGTCCGCTCGAAACCGGGCGGCAAACGGAACCGCCCGATCGGTTCGCCGATTTAACAATTCAACTCACTCGACCGGCTTATGTCACAACATCGCAGCTTGCGCGCCGCCAGCACGTCCGGCGCAAAACGGAACGTCCTCAAACGCTTCGAGCGCGTCGAAATCCTCAAGAAACGCGGCCAGTGGAAGTCCGGCGACCGCGTCACCGGCCTGCGCAAGACCAGGGCCGACGCTTAGGCATTGCGGATTGCGGATTGCGGATTGCAGATTGCCAAGGCCTGCGCCGTTTCAGCCAATCTGCAATCCGCAATCGACAATCCGCAATTGACACTCCCCATGGTTCGTCTCCAGAAATACCTCGCCGAGTCCGGCGTGGCCTCGCGGCGGGCCAGCGAGCGGATCATCCTCGCCGGCCGGGTCACGGTGAATGGCAAACCGACCTGCCAACTCGGCGCCAGGATCCAACCCGGCCAGGACTCGGTGGCGGTGGACGGGGCGACCGTCAGCGCGCGGCGCAAGATTTACGTCGCGCTCCACAAGCCCCCCGGAGTGCTCTGCACGCGCAAGGATCCGGAACGGCGCCGGACCATCGCGGATTTCCTTCCCAGGGAATGGGAGCACCTGGCTCACGTCGGCCGGTTGGACCGCGACAGCGAGGGGCTGATTTTCCTGACGAACGACGGCCAGTTCGCCTTGCGCCTGACCCATCCGCGCTACGGCGTGCGCAAGGTCTACTACGCGACCGTCGAGGGCCGCGCCCCACGCGACACCGTCGAACGCCTCAAGGCCGGCATTCGCGATTGCGGGGATCTCCTGAAAGCCGAGCGCGCCCGCATCCTTTCCGCCAACAACTCCCACAGCGTGCTGGAACTCGAATTGGGCGAAGGCCGCAACCGCCAAGTGCGCCGCATGCTCGGCGCCCTCGGATTGAACGTGGCCCGGCTCCAACGCATCCAAATCGGGTGCATCAAACTTGGCGAGCTGCCGCCCGGCAAATGGCGGACGTTGACAGAACCCGAGATAAAATCTCTACTTGCCCCGATATGAACAAGATACTTCGGACGTTCCTCGCAGTGCTGCTTGCGGCCGGCATCGTGGCCCCTACCTTCGCCGCGGATCCCCCCGTCATCCCCGCGGACGCCCCGCCGCTCACGCCGCCGAAGTCGAACGCCAAGAAAAAACCCGCGGCCTCGAAAAGCGCGACCACCAAGGATTCGGCCTCGAAAACCGCCGCGAAGAAGTCCGGCGAAACCGTCAAGCTGCCAAGTCCCGAGCCGGCCGTTGTTTCCCAGAAAAACGTCAACGTCCGCGGCCAGGCCCGGATTAACAGCGAAGTGGTCTCGCATTTGAAAAAGGGCGATAAGGTCACCGTTCTCGAGGAAATCACGACGAAGCAGAAACCGAACGAACCCGATAAGTGGTACAAGATTTCACTGCCTCCGTCCGCCGCGGTTTGGGTTTTTGGTGGTTTCGTTGACGCGGACAAGAAAGTGAAGTCCAATCGACTCAACCTCCGCAGCGGGCCAGGCGAGAATTTCAGCGTCATCGGCACGGTCGAAAAGGGCGCCGTTCTCAACGTCATTGAAACGAAGGGTGAGTGGCACAAGATCGAACCGCCTGCCGGCGCCTACGCGTTCGTCGCGGCGCACCTCGTCACGCGCGAACCTGTAGCGCCCGTGATTGCGTCGAAGCCGCCTCCGCCTCCGGAAGTCGTCGTCGCCACTCAGCCGCCCGTTGTCGTGGCGCAGCCTGTCGTGACGGAGCCGCCTCCGGCTGTCATCACTCCTCCTCCCATCGTCCCCGTCGTTCGGCCCACGCCGCCGGGACCGCCGCCCGAGGAGCCGCTGACCAAGCGCGTCGTCTCTCGCGAAGGCATCATCAAGAGCAGCGTCAGCGTGCAAGCCCCGTCGCACTACGTGCTGCGCGGCCTCGACAACAACAAGACCATCAATTATCTCTACAGCCCCGCCACCAACGACCTGGTCAAGAATTTCTGGGGCAAAAAGGTGTTCGTCACCGGCGAGGAAGTGCTCGACGAACGCTGGCCCAATACTCCGGTTATCGAAATCGAAACGATCCAGGAGATCGCGGAGCCCGAGGCCCCGAAGTAATGGCCTTTCCCAACCTTATCGATGGACGCGCCATCGCAGATGAGATTCATGCGGACACCGCCCGGCGCATTGCCGCGCTGAAGGCCCGCGGCATCCAGCCCGGGCTCGTCTTTGTCCGCGTCGGCGAGGATCCCGCCTCAAGGGTGTATGTCGGGATGAAGGAAAAAACGAGCCGGCGGCTCGGCCTCCATTCCCGGACCCACGTCCTGCCCGAGAAATCACCCGAGTCCGAACTCCTCGGCCTGCTCCACCAGCTCAACGCCGATCCCGGCGTGCATGGCATCCTGGTTCAGGCGCCATTGCCGGCGCACATTCGCGCCGCCACCATCTACTCGGCCGTCGCGCCGGAGAAGGACGTGGACGGTTTCCATCCGGTGAACGTCGGCAAGCTCCTGCTGGGCGATTCATCGGGCTTCACTCCGTGTACGCCGGCAGGCATTCAGCAACTGCTCATCCGATCCGGCGTCGACACCGAAGGCGCGCACGTCGTGATTCTCGGCCGTGGGGACATTGTCGGCAAACCGATGACCGCCATCCTCTGTCAAAAAGCCCGGCACGCCAACGCGACCGTGACCTTGTGCCACTCGCGCACGCGCGATCTCTCCGCCCATTGCCGCCGCGCGGACATCCTGATTGCCGCGATGGGTTCCGCTGAATTCGTGAAGGCCGATATGGTCAAGCCTGGCGCGGTCGTCATCGACGTCGGCGTCAACCGCATCCCGGATGCTTCCGCAAAGGACGGCGCGCGGCTCGTGGGCGACGTCGACTTTGCGCGCGTCCAGCCCATTGCCGGCAAAATTACTCCCAACCCCGGCGGCGTCGGCCCCATGACCATCGCGATGCTCTTGCAGAACACCCTCCGGGCTGCCGAATCGTAAATCATAAATCCCGATGACCCCGACCCGCATCCTTCCCGATCTTCAGTGCTCGCTCGTCTGCGAGGAAGTCCGCCAGGAAGCCAACGGCAACGTCTTCCTGCTCGGCATCCTCGACGTCGTGCGCGTGCCGCAGGTGCCTGTCACCGCTCACAAGCTCGGCGTGTTCAACCGGTGGACAGCCGGCATCGGCGTCTTCACCGAGCAGATCCGCGTCGTCGCGCCCGACCAGACGACCGTCATCTCCAGGAGCGAAGTGAAGTTCCAGATGAAGGACCCGACGGTCAATGCCACCACTGTGACCTACTTTGGCAACGTTCAGTTCACTACGGCGGGCTCCTATTTCGTCGAAGTGCTCGTGGACGACGTGATGAAGCTGCGTTACCCGATCAACATCGTCATCGTGCCAATGGCCGGCGGACCCCAGGGGCAGAGTCAACCGACGCAGGCGACCCCCCAATGACCCGCGGCGATGCCGAGCGCCGATCCCAGCCCAAGCTCGCCCGCCCCATCCCGCAGCAGCGATAGTGGCGCAGCCGTCCCGGCTGATAGTGGCGCAGCCGTCCCGGCTGCGAGCGGGGAGTCCCGGCCATCGCCCAACACAGGGGAAATGCCCGACTCGGCAGGCGAGTCGCCTGCCGGACTGAGGACAGGCGAGTCGCCTGCCCCACTAGTTCCCGCCGCGTGGCAACCGCTCACTTTTCGCGGGGTCGCGGCATTTGCGGAGGCGAAGCTCGGGCGTTTGCTTCTCGTGCAATTCATCGTCGCACTCCTCACGGCGGGCGCCATCGGCTGGTTCCTCTCGATTCACTGGTTCCCGGCCGTTCGCAAAGCCATCCGCCAACTCCCCGACACCGGCGTCATCCGTGCCGGCCAGCTCACGACGCCGCGCGACTCCTCGGCACCGCTCGTGGAAACCCGTTATCTGTCTATCGCCGTGGACGCGGCGGACAGCGGCGTCGCCAGTTCGCTGGCCGACGTGCGCGTCGAGTTCCACCGGACCAACTTCGCCATCTGCGGCCTGGCCGGTTGCGTGAGGCGCGCCTACCCAGCCGGCACGACGATGCAGTTCAACCGCGGCGAAGTGGAATCCTGGTGGGGCGCCTGGCAGCCGATGCTCTTCGGCATCGCCGCGCTGGCCGTCGTGGCTGGGCTTTTCGCAAGCTGGCTGGCACTCGCCACCGTTTACTTTCCCATTGCCTGGGTCATCGCTTACTTCAAGGACCGCCGACTCACCGCTTGCGGCGCATGGAAACTCGCCGCCGCATCGCTCCTGCCCGGCGCGCTGCTCGTGTGCGCCGGCATCGTGCTCTACGGCCTCGGCATCGCGGACCTGTTGAGGTTGCTGGTTCTGTGGCTGGCGCATTTCGCCGTAGGCTGGGTCTATCTCGTCCTGGCGCCATTTCGCCTGCCGCCCGTGACGGCAAAGGCGGCGCCCAACCCGTTCGGCGGTGCGAAGCCGGCCTCGCCGAATCCCTTCACGAGTTCCAAGGGTTGAAGCGACCGAGGGCGGGCGCAGCGGGGGCGGCGTGCAACGTGAGCGCCGCCGCGTCATCTGGATGAAGACAGCGACGCTATCTGTTGGCAGCACGGCGGGCGCAAATCAGGTTTTGGACGAACGCCTGCCAATCCCAAACGGATTGCATCCCAAAGCCCAGGGTTGCCGCGTCGGCGCGGCTACCCTGCGTCACCGGTCAAAAATAGTTTCCAACCCCAACGGGGTTGCATCCAGTCGCCCGCCCGCCGCCGCTACGGCCGAGGTCGGTGGCCGCGACTACCCGTTTCTCCGCCGGCAAAAGGTCGCTACTTCTCGTGCTTCCAAATCATGTCCGCGACCGTGCGGCCGGCGGGGATGAAGGGCAGAACGTGCTCGGCGTAAGGTGTGACCACGTCCAGGACATAAGGCGTCTTGGCCGCCAGCATGCGTTGGAGGGCGGCCCGGAGGTCGCGCTTGTACATCACCCGCTCGCAGGGGACGTTGAAGCTGGTGCAGACGCGCACGTAGTCCGGGTAAATCTGCGCGCGGTCATCCGGGTTGCCCAGGTAAGTGTGGCCGCGGTTGCCTTCGTAGAAGTTGTCTTCCCATTGGACGACCATTCCCAGGTGCTGGTTGTTGATGATGATCGCCTTGGCGGCGATCTTCTCGACGTGCGCGGTGGCCAATTCCTGGATGTTCATCAGGAACGAGCCGTCGCCGTCGATGTCGATCACTTCCTTGTCCGGATGAGCGACCTTGACGCCCAGCGCCGCCGGATAGCCGAAACCCATCGCGCCCAACCCGGCGCTGGTGATGAATTGCCGGGGGAACTTGTATTTGTACCACTGGCCCGACCACATCTGGTGCTGCCCGACGCCCGTGGTGATGAACGCATCGCCCTGGGTCAACTCGTAGAGCATCTCGATCACCATCTGCGGCAAAATCACCTGCTCCTCCTGTCCCTTGAGATGGTCCTTCATGTGATCGCTCTGGGCAATCTCCTGCGTGATGCCGTAGGCGAACGGCGCCCGTTTCTTCCACTCCGAAATCTGTTCGTGCCACGCCGTGTATTGCTTGGAGATGGACCGCCGGGCGACCATCGCGTTGAGACGGGTGAGCGCGTCCTTGATGTCGCCGACCACGGCCAGTTGCGCCCGCTTGTTCTTGTTGTGCTCGGAAGGGTCGATGTCGATGTGGACAATCGTGCCGTGCTTGCAAAACTCCTCGAACTTGCCCGTCACGCGGTCATCGAAGCGCACGCCGAACGCCAGCAACAAATCGGCCCCGTCCTTGAGCTTTTCCAGCGGCTCGGTCGGATTCTTGCGCTGCTTGTATTCGCCGTTGACGGCCCAATTGGCGTAAGCCGCCCCGTGCATGCCCAGCCAGCGCAGCGAGAGCGGATGCGTCTCCGGAAAACCGCCGAGGCCCATGATGGTCGTCGTCACGGGAATCCGCGTCGCCTCGGCGAACTTCGTCAACTCTCCCGCCGCGCCGCTGGTGATAATGCCGCCGCCGCAATAAAGCACCGGCCGCTCGGACTTCTCGATGAGACCGATGATTTCGTTGAGCGCCACTTCGTCTGCGCGTTTGTCGGGATTGTAGCCGCGCAAGCCGGCTTTCACTTCCTCGAACGTCGGCCAGCGCGGCTGCGTCCTGGCCTGCTGGATGTTCTTCGGCACGTCGATCACCACTGGCCCCGGACGGCCCGTCTGCGCGATGTAAAAGGCCTCCTTCACGATGCGCGGGATGTCGCTGACGTCGGTGACCAGATAGGAATGTTTCACCACCGGAAGCGTGACGCCGATGATGTCCGTCTCCTGGAACGCGCCCCGGCCGATCATGTTCTGGTTCACCTGGCCGGTGATGGCAATCAGCGGGCAGGAATCCATGTAGGCATCCGCGATGGCGGTGACGAGGTTCGTCGCGCCGGGGCCGCTGGTGCCCATGCAGACGCCCGCCCGGCCCGTCGAGCGCGCATAACCCTCGGCGGCGAAGCTGCCGCCCTGCTCGTGCCGCGGCAGGATCGTGCGAATCTTCGATTTGGTCAGCGACTGGTGGATTTCCATGCTCGCCCCGCCCGGATAAGCGAACATGACCTCGACCCCTTCCCGTTCGAGGGCCTCGACGAGGATGTCGCGCCCGGGGGCCAGCGGGCCGACCTCGGCCCGCGGCGGGACGGCCGCGGCTGCGGGTGCGGGAGATTTGGCTTTCAGGGACTCAGTCGTATTGCTCATAGGCTGTCAGTATTGCGCCGGGCGGTCGTGAGCGACGAAAAAAACCCACGGCCGTTGCCGGCCGTGGGTATTCGTCGAAATCGTCAGTGTTATCGACAAGCCCCGGCCGCGCCGTCAGCTACGACGACGACAACCAGCAGGCAAGCTTGCCGAATATTGCGCTTCACGGCCCACACTTTAATTCATCGGCAGACGACACGGCAAGCTCAAAAACAAGGGCACCGACGGAGCGGGCGCAACTTGGCACCACCACCACGATCGGAGCGCGGCGTTCACGCCGCTTCACCGTTGGAATTCGACCGGCGTTAGCAAATCCCATCGCCACAGGCTTCATTTTCGATGAAGCGGCGTAAACGCCGCGCTCCGATGAACTTCCAGCCCGCAGTGCGTTCGTGGTGGTGTCAAGTTGCGCCCCGACGGAGCCCGGACAGGAGGCTGGACCGCAGCGAACCAGTTGACATTATCGAGAACCAACTCGTTTCCGGACGCGTCACGCCTTCCGGTTCGACGGGCGTAGCATTCCTTGGGGAAATGGCTTTGCAGCTCTCGTCAAGTTTAGCAATCTACGGCAAGACTGACTCAGTGACCATAGCTGCGACTCCTGATTCGAAAGGCATTCTCACATGGCCGGAGGCGAACGGCCTGGAAACGCTCGCACTTGCGCCAGCGAAAGGCCAATTTTCGCTAACTCGCGAGGAAGTCAGGAGCATATCACAAATTGTGATATCCTCGGGAATCAAGTTCTCCAAGCATGTGTTCGCCTTCACCGAACAGGGCGTGGCGATGCTTTCCAGCGTGCTGAACAGCCCGCGCGCAGTCCAGGTGAATATCGAGATCATGCGCGCCTTTGTGCGCCTGCGCGAGGCCACGGCGGCCAATCGGGAATTGGCCCAAAAACTGGCGGAGCTGGAGCAGAGGATTGCGAGTCACGACGAAGAAATTCAGACGATCTTTGAGGCGATCCGTCAACTCATGACGCCCCCGGAGCCGCCGCGAAAGGAAATTGGCTTTCACATCAAAGAAGACAGCGTGCCTTACCGAATCACTAGAAAGACAGTCCGCCGGTGACACCTGACGAACGATAGGAGATCATTTGCCAGGTGGCCGCGGCCGACGAAAAAAACCACGACCGTTCCCGGCCGTGGGTATTCGTCAAAATCGTCAGTGTTATCGACAAGCCCCGGCCGCGCCGTCGGCTACCACGACGACAACCAGCAGGCTTGCTTGCCGAAAATTGCGCTTCACGCCGCACCCACGAATCCATCGGCACCCGCTCCGGCAAGCTCAAAAAGAGGGACCGAGAAACAGCGGAATCGTGAAGGGGTCAGGACTGACCCGTTTACGCCAATTCCGGCAAGCGGGGACGCCAAAATCAGAAATCGACTCACGATCGCGATTTGAGAAGGCGTTGCATTCCTCGCTCGGACTGCTTAAATCCATTCCGTGACTGTTGAGCAGGCCATTTTTCCCGCGCTGCCTTTTCCGAAGGAACAGGTACCAACAAGAACAGAAGGCCAGAACGGCTTCGATAAAGCGGATCGCGAGGACAATAAACTCAAGCTGGCGGACCGAACCGCGCACCAGTGGTATCGGTTTGTGCTCTCTTACCCACCGCACCTCGTCCGCGACTACGTCACGAAATTTGGTCTCGGCGCCCGTCACCGAGTTCTCGATCCGTTTTGCGGGACGGGCACTACATTGGTCGAGTGCAAGAAACTCGCGATTCCGTCCGTCGGGTTGGAGGCAAATCCGGTCGTCCACTTTGCCAGTCGCACGAAACTCAAGTGGGATGTCGATGCAGACACGCTCTTGAGACACGCAAAGTTGGTCGCGAATGCGGCGGAGAAAAAACTTCTCCTTGACGGCATTGAAGAGACGGCGGGGATGCCTCTGTTTGCCAGCGGGCACCGCACCCTCAGTAGTCTTCGAGAACTGACGGAGGAGCAGAACAAGCTCCTTCTCGCCAACAGCATCAGTCCTTTGCCCCTGCACAAGACCCTTGTGCTGGTGGAGACGCTGAAAGAACACCATGACCCACGGTTTAGCGACCACGAGCGACTTGCCTTGGCGTCGGCCGTGGTGAGCGGAATCAGTAATCTCCATTTCGGTCCCGAAGTGGGTATCGGACCGGCAAAGACCGACGCGCCGGTAATCTCGCTGTGGCTGAGAAACGTGCGCTCCATGTGCGATGACTTGTGCGAGTTGAAGGAGCATGCCGCGACGGAGACAGTAGTGCATGAGGCCGATTCCCGGGAAGTTGCCAAGGTGCTCCCGCCGAACTCCGTGGACGCCATTATCACATCCCCGCCTTATCCGAACGAGAAGGATTACACCCGCACTACCCGGCTCGAATCAGTGCTCCTCGGCTTCATCCGTTCCAAAGCCGAGTTGCAGGCTCTCAAGCGCCGTCTCGTCCGATCCAATACGCGCGGCGTTTACAAGGCGGACACTGACGATGAACTGGTATCCGGTCATGCGGAAATCCAGCGCATCGCCACCGCAATCGAAAGACGCCGTATCGAACTGGAAAAGACTTCAGGTTTTGAGCGGCTGTACGCCCGCGTCACGAAGCTCTACTTCGGCGGCATGGCCCGCCATTTGGCAGAGCTTCGGAAAGTTCTTCGGCCTGGCGCACAACTCGCCTACGTAGTCGGGGATCAAGCGTCGTACCTTCGTATTATGATTCGCACCGGCGAACTCCTCGCCGACATCGCCGCCTCATTGGGCTACCAAGTCACCGGCATCGACCTGTTCCGCACGCGGCTGGCCACGGCGACTCGCGACCAGTTGCGCGAGGAAGTCATACTCCTGCGCTGGCCGGGAAAAACCCGCAAGAAGGGCCGCTCGAAATGAAGCGGAAGACTCGCTACTCCGCGATCATCGAGCGCATTTTCTTGTCGAAGTTCAGGCCGGGGATGAAGCAGGTGGATTTCGAGCGCCTGGAGATTGAGCGGGCGGCTCGCCAGTTCCGCATCAAGCTGCCGAAGAACATCGGCGATTTGATTTATAGCTTTCGTTACCGCGCCGACCTGCCGGAAGCGATCCGCAGTACGGCCGGGCAAGGTGACACATGGATCATCCGCCCCACCGGAAAAGCGCGCTACCGGCTTATCCTTGTTCCCGACCGTCCATTTCATCCGAATCCAAACCTTGCGGTGACGAAAGTGCCGGACGCCACGCCGGGCATCGTCACGAAATACGCCTTCAACGACGAGCAAGCGTTGCTCGCGCGCCTTCGTTACAACCGGCTTATCGACATTTTCACCGGGGTCACCTGCTACTCGCTGCAGAACCATCTGCGAACCACGGTGCCCGAGATGGGACAAGTGGAGACCGACGAGCTGTACGTGGGAGTGGACAAGAAGGGTTCCCACTACATTTTCCCGATTCAGGCCAAGGGCGGCACAGACAAGCTCAATGTCGTCCAGATCGAACAGGACTTCGCCGTTTGCGCCCATAAATTCCCCGGCTTGATCTGCCGTCCGATGGGCGCGCAATTCATGGAAGGCGGCACCATCGCTCTGTTCGAGTTTGAGGAAGGCAACGGACTGGTAACCATTAGCTCTGAAAAGCATTACAAACTGGTCCCGCCAGAAGAAGTAACGGAAACCGATTTGGTCGCGTATCGCCAGCGGACCGCAGAGTGAACAGGTCGTCGCACGTACAGTTCAAAGGCACGCCATGAGCCTTGAAGATCAGATTGACAAAAAGATCGGAGAAGTCCGAACGGAGCCACTTGATCTCAGCTTCGGCGAGATTGCCAATCTCCGGAAGAATAACGAACTCATCATCCAGCCCGAGTACCAGCGCCTTTTCCGCTGGGAGGTAGAGCAGAAATCGAGGCTAATTGAGTCAATCCTCATTGAACTCCCGATCCCTCAAATCTTTGTGATCGAGAATTCCGATGGTGTTTATGAACTGATCGATGGTCTTCAGCGAATCAGCTCAGTCCTCCAGTTTGTCGATCCTGGGGCAATAGGCCTCGACGGGTTCACTCTTGAAGGATGCGACATCATCAAGGATTTGAATGGCAAGGCGTACTCAGATTTGCCAATGAGTCTGAAGCTGCGCTTGAAGCGCTCCACGCTACGGACCATTGTTATCAAACGCCAAAGCAAATCGTTTCTGCGCTACGAGATGTTCAAACGCCTGAACACTGGTGGCGCATTGCTATCGCCTCAGGAGATCAGAAATTGCTCGGCTCGAATGCTTGGAGACCAAGGAGCCACATTCTACGCCTTCCTGAAGGAGTTGGCCGACGTTCCTGGCTTTAAGACCACGACGCAGACACTTGCGCAAGAGGACCTGGATCAGAAGGCAAACGAGGAATTGGTACTTCGCTTCCTGGCAGCTAAGAATTTCCGGCCTGCATTCAGAGGCAGTGTGCGTGATTGGTTGGATGAATTCATGGAAGGCATTTTGCTTGGAACAACCACATTTGACACGCGTTCTGAGAAAGATCTTTTCGCCGAGTTGTTCGCTGAAATCGCGGCCAAATTGGGTGAAACGGCATTTGTAAAGTTTCGCGGCCAAAATCCCATTGGCGGGCTCGCTCCTGCTTATTTCGAGGCAGTTTCAATTGGAAGCTTCAATGCCATGGCCGAGCTGAAATCGAAACAAGGGCAGCGTGTCAAGGATGCGGTTATCAGGGCTGTCCAAAGCGAAAGTTTTCGGAATGTTACTGGCGGTAGTGCCAACACGAAGTCGAAGCTCGAATCGCGCATCCAAATAATTACAGATGCGATTAAGAATGCATGACGAAGTGGGAACGTCAGATCGAACAAGACTTGGAGTGGCGCGAAGCGGAAATGGCTTCCCTGAAGCTCTTGCTTGCCTCTGCGCCCAGAGACAGCGATAGGCAAAGGGCACTGTTGAGGGCTTGTTGTGCAATGCTATATGCTCACTACGAAGGCTTCTTCAAGTTTTGCTGGACGCTGCTGCTCGATACAATTCAAGCTGAGGCTCACCCGCGAAGCGAATTATCTGCGCCGCTGGCGAAACGCGCGCTCGTCACTGTCTTCAAGAAACTTCGTGGCGACACGTCAGACGAGAACCTATGGCAGTTCGGGACGTCAAATTTTCACACCGAGCTACAGCATTTGGCGACGTTCCCCGAAGAAGTCGATACACAGTCGAATCTCTGGCCCAAGCTCGCTCAGGCCATCAACGCTAGTGTCGGAATCAAGTGCCCACTCTTGGATCATCATGATGCCGAGTTAGGACAATTGGTCGGCAGGCGGAACAAAATCGCACATGGGGAAAAGCTCGAAATCTCGGATCTCGGTCAGTTCCAAAGGTTCGAGCATGCTGCAATGGTCGTGATGCACGAACTTGCCATCGCGGTCGTCGAATGCTTGGAGCAAAAATCGTATTTACGATTGGCCAAGGATGGCGTCATGATGATGTAGATGAGATTTTGTCCATTAGCCAAACACGTAAGCCTAAATGTCTTCTTGATTTGGGCAACTACTAAACCGTAAACAGGGCCTCACCATTGACACAGCGGCTCGGTTCTTGGTGCCTTTCCGCCATGCCACGAGCGCTGCGCCTTGAATACGAAGGCGCGATTTGCCATGGCCTGAATGGCCTTCGGCCTGGTTAAACCATTGAATCGTTAAATGCGTTAAAAGGGAAGGCGACTGGAGCGGCGCGCTACCGGATCGAGGTACGAATTTGTGTCGCCCTTACAGGGCTTTGGAAATTTCTTGGACGGTTTACCCAGGGCGTCGCTCGCGGACTCGCTTTGCCCTGGGCTATTATCTTCCGGGCTTTCAGCACTTTTAGTTTGAGCCTCGTGACCTCTGCTGCTACGGCTGCAATTCGCGTTCATCGGTGTTCATTCGTGGTTCAGAAAGGGGTCTCTCCTCGCCATTGCCCGGGTGTCATCGGCGGGCGGTCTTCCGGGTGATTCGGTATGGCACACTGTCTTCTTTGATATGAAAGCCAATTTCCTTTTGCGGCTTTTCCGCGGGCGCCATCAGTTGGCGGATGGCTTCGAACAGCGTGCGGATGCTTTCATCGTGGTTTTCGATCTTGTGTTCCAGTTCAGCGAGCTTATGGGCCAGTTCCTTGTGCAGAGACAGGGTCTCGCGCAAACGCACAAACGCGCGCATGATGGCGACATTGACATGAGCGGCGCGTTGGCTTCGCAGGACGCTGGAAAGCATGGCGACTCCTTGCTCGGTGAAAGCGGACATTGGCTTTCGCCGGCCGCCGTGAGTGGAACTTGAAGTTCCAATCTGGAACTTCAAATTTGCATGCTCCTCAGCCGTAAGCTGAAACCTGTCCTGAATGGCCTTCGGCCTCGTTAAACCGTTGAATCGTTAAATGCGTTAACAGGGAAGGCGACTGGACCGGCGCGCTGCCGGTTCGAGGTACGAATTTCTGTCGCCCTTACAGGGCTTTGGAAATTTCTTGGACGGTTTACCCAGGGCGTCGCTCGGTGCTGGCGCACGGCCACCATTCGCTGTGCCCTGGGCTATTATCTTTCGGGCCTTCGGCCCTTTCGGTTTGAGCCTCGTAACCTCGGCTGTTACGGCTGCAATTCGCGTTCATCGGTGTTCATTCGTGGTTCAGAAACGGGGGTGGCGGTTCCCCGCGTCCTTCCGCCGGGCCGAATCCGGAAAGCACTGATCCCGTTACATGGCGAAACCAATGGAGGGGGCCAAGCTCTTATTGACCCCGTACCGTTCTCCCGCGAATATTGACCGATGGTGTGCGTTGACTCGTGATGATGAACCGCTCCTTTTCCTGCGGGATTCTGGCGCTGTTCGTGGTTCCCTTGTGCGGCCACGCACAGCGGCTCCACTTCGGCACCAACGTCGTTACGCCCGGCAAAGTGATCGAGTTCACCGCGCCGTTGAATGCCCGGGCGCTGACGGAGATCTCGCGCCTTCGGTTGTTTGGCGCGAACGCGCGCTGCGCATGGGTGGCGCCGGAGGGTCTTACGAATCTCTCGCGGCCTTGTCCGTTGCTTATTGCCAGCGTCCCGAGTGGCGGTTCAGCCATCGATTGGATGCGCAGCATCACGAACCGGGCGTTCAAGGAGGGTTGGGCCGTGCTGGCCGCGGAGGGTCCCAAGGTGTCCGTGAACGACGACACGATTCAATTCGGCTGGGGGATGCTGTCCAGCGTGATGGACCAATTCACGCGCACCTGGCCGCAGACGAAGCAGTGGCCGGTGGCATGCGTGGGCTTCTCCGGCGGCGCCAAGCGCTCTGCCGCCGTGGCGGCCGCGATGTCGCACGACGGTTGGCGCGTCATTGGCGTGTTCCTGGGCGGCTGTAACGAAGACCGCGCCACCCTCGGCCTGCAACTCTTCCAGCCCGGCCAACACTTCAAGCAAGTGCCCTTCTTCCTCAGCAACGGCTCGAGTGATCCCATCGCCAATGCTCAGCACGCCGCCGCCGTGGCCGAGTCGATGCGCCGAAGCGGATTTCAATCCATTCGACTGGAGAGCTACGCCGGCGGCCACCGCCAAAACAACGATCATCTCAGCGATGCGCTTCGGTGGTTCCAGCAGCTTGGCGATGCTCGTTCAGTTTCTCGTTGAGTCGCCCGCCAGGTTCCAAGCCTCAGGGCTGCCGTGTTGTGCCTCTCCTTGCCGGGTGCGGCATCTCCTTGTGGGGATAGGGGCTGCTACAGCTGCGATTAGCGTAGCGCAGCCGTCCCGGCTGCGAGTTTGCGGGGCGTCTCGCCCCGTTCCGCGACAGGCGACGAGACGTCGCCCGAATTCGCAGGCGAGGACGCCCGCGCTACGATTGGGACCGATTGCCATAATCAGTTAGGTGGCCCGGCGGCACGGGCGAGTCGCCCATGCTACCCTTCCCCCGTTCCCCCTTTCCCGTTTTCCCCCTTTCCCGTTTTCCCTTCTTCTCACTTTCCCACTCCCCCACTCCCCCACTTATCGGCTTTCCCCCTTTCCTGCTTGGAGTTGATCCTCGTGGACCGCCGTTGTCCTACCCCGCGTGCGACAATGGCCTCACGATGAATAGAGTCGTCATCGCTTTGGACGTGGTAGCGCCGACCTGCCGGTCGGCCTGGTCGCGCAGCAGCGCGTCCCTACCGACGCGGCGCGTTCGGACCGACAGAACGCTCCGTCGGGCGGTGGTGCTGCTTCCCGGCTTTTCTCGGATATTCCCGCATGATTTTTTGCCGCGTCAGCGACGGATCAGTATTCGTAAGTGGTTGAAAATCAACGACAGGACTTTTTGGCCTTTCAACTTCACGGTGCGCGAAGACGGTTTTCTCAGAGAAAAGTTCAAAAACGGGGCTTGCCAAGCTTTTGGCCGCTGGCATACCTTCGCGGCTCTTTTTAAGCAGCCGATGGCATTTGCCGTGCTGCCCGTGTTGGGAACCACTAGAGTAGAGCCGCAATCGAACCGAATTTATGTCAGTCAAAATCCGAATGAAACGCATCGGGGCCAAGAACACTCCGGCCTTTCGCATCGTCGTGGCCGACAGCCGCAGCCCGCGCGACGGCAAGTGCATCGAGGAGCTGGGCACTTACCTGCCGCAAAAGAAAGTGGGGGACAAATACACGCTCGACCTCGAACGGGCCGCCTACTGGCTTTCCAAGGGCGCGCAGCCCAGCGAGACGGTTGCCAGCTTCATTCGCAAGTCGAAGCGGGCCGCCGCCGCGGCGACCGCCGTCGCCTGAAGCGGCTGGAGGCGCCGTCATGCAAGCGTTTCTGGAATTCGTCGTCAAAGGACTTGTCCAGAACCCTGACGAAGTGTCCGTCACGCCCGTCGACCAGGGCGATATGACGGTCTACGAGCTGCGGATGAACCAGGCCGATGTCGGGCGCATCATCGGCAAGCAGGGCGTGACCATCAATGCGCTACGCTCGCTGCTCGTCGCGGGCAGCGCGAAGCAGGGCCTGCGTTGCTCGGTTGAAATCGTGGAAGACCGGCCGCCCAGGCAGCCGCTGGCGTGAGATGAGGGAAGTGCGGATATGGGTTTACGTCCCCTATGCTCGCGTTCCTTCATGGTCGTGACCTTTGTCGAAACCTTTGTCGGCGATTGCGTGGGGCGACAAAGTTTGCGACAAAGATCCTGGTAGCGGCGTGGACGCTGAACACGTTCAAGCGTCGGCTCCCGACGCTGCGCCGCCGCATGCCGGAGAACAGCGCATGAAGATCGACGTGCTCACGTTGTTCCCGGAGATGTTCGCCGGCCCGCTCGATGTGAGCATCGTGGCGCGCGCCCGCAAGACCGGGCTGCTGGATTTGCGGGTTCACAATCTGCGGGATTGGACCCACGACCGCCATAAGACGGTGGATGATCGGCCGTTCGGCGGCGGGGCCGGCATGGTGATGAAGCCCGAGCCGCTCTTCGAGGCCGTGGAAGCCCTGGGCGGCGAGCAGGCGCACGTCGTGCTGCTCGGGCCAGCGGGCCGGCCGTTCACGCAGGCCATCGCGCGCGAGTTGGCGCAGCGCCAGCATGTCGTGTTGATCTGCGGCAGCTATGAAGGCGTTGACGAACGCGTCCGCGAGGGGCTCGTGGACGACGAATTGAGCATCGGTGACTATGTGCTGACCAACGGCGGGCTGCCCGCGATGGTCGTCATCGACTCGGTGACGCGGCTGTTGCCCGGTGCGCTGGGCGACGAGCAGAGCGCGGCCGACGAATCCTTCAGCCACGGGCTGCTGGAGTATCCGCATTACACGCGGCCCGCCGAGTTCCGCGGCATGAAAGTGCCCGAAGTGCTCCTGAGCGGGCACCACGCGGAGATTGTGAAATGGCGCGCCGCCCAGGCCCGGCGGCGCACGGCCGAGCGCCGTCCCGATTTGTTGACACGACCAACTGACGACGAAGACATGAAACACGGGGAAGCGGAGTGAGGGGAATGGAGTCATGGAGTCATGGAGTATTGGGGTACTGGAGTGATGGAGTACTGGGCTGCCGTGCCCAACACCCCACCACTCCAATACTCCATCACTCCATCCCTCCATTACTCCATCACCCCTTTCCCTCATCCCCCATCACCCCATCCCGACCATGAACCAGGCATTGCTAGACCGAATCGAATCCGAACAGTACCGCAAGGACGCGGCGAAGTTCCACGTGGGCGACACCGTCCGCGTCCACACGAAAGTCGTCGAAGGCGACAAGGAACGCATTCAGATCTTCACGGGAGTGGTGATCGGCCGGCGCGGGCACGGTCTCAACGAGACGTTCACCGTCCGGCGCATTAGCTACGGCGAAGGCGTCGAGCGCGTCTTCCCGCTGCACTCCCCGCGCGTGGACAAGATCGAAGTCGAGCGCGAGGGTCATGTACGCCGGGCCAAGCTGACCTACCTGCGCAAGCGCATTGGCAAAGGCGCCACGCTCGTGCGCGAGAAGGAAGCCGCCGAAGAGGCTCCCGCAGCGGCAGCGAAGTAGGCGTTCCGCCCCGGCGAATGCCACGAGAAGCGCGGTTTCGCGCAGCCGCGCTTTTTCTTTCGCGCCCGGTCGCAATTGCGCCAAAAACCGGCCGCCACTGCTTGTCCGTTGGCCCGGCTCGGCGGCAACGCCCCATGAGGACGCTTCGAAGGACCACGAGGAGAGTTCCGAAAGCTTGCTCAAAAAGCTCATGACCCGACGGCGGTGGCCGAGCCGGCATGAAGTCACTCGTCCTGGCCGCGTTCCAAACTTCCAGCTTCGAACTTTCAACTTTGAACTTTGAACTTCGGACTTCTACCCTGCGCCCGATGCGCGTCGTCCAAGTGCCCTTGGGGCCGCGAAGCTACTCCATCTGGATCGGTCCCGGATTGCTCGCCCGGCTGGGCGCGCAGTGCCGCAAGCTGGGCCTGGGACGGCATTGCGCGATTATCACCGATTCGAACGTCGCGCTGCGTTTCGCCAGGGCCGCCGCGGGCAGCCTCAGGAAGGCGGGTTTCGAGCCGGCGCTCATCGTCGTGCCCGCGGGCGAACGCGCGAAGAGCCTCAAAACCGCGGCTGCGTGCTTCGACCAGCTCGCCGCGCACCGACTGGAGCGGGGTTCGTTCATCGTTGCGTTGGGCGGCGGCGTGGTGGGCGACCTTGCTGGCTTCGTCGCGGCGACCTACCTGCGCGGCATCGCCTTCGTGCAAGTGCCGACCACGTTGCTCGCGCAGGTCGACAGCTCGGTGGGCGGCAAAGTGGGGGTGAACCTGCGGGCCGGCAAGAACCTCGTCGGCGCGTTTCACCAGCCGCGGCTCGTCTTGTGCGACCTGGACACCTTGCGCACGTTGCCGGGGCGCGAGTTCCGCGCCGGGCTGGCCGAAGTGATCAAGTACGGCGTTATTTGCGACGCGGTCCTGTTCCGCCGGCTGGAGCGCGACCTTGGCAAGCTGTTAGCGCACAAGACGAAAACGCTGGCGAGTGTCGTGGCGCGTTGCTGCGAGATCAAAGCCGAGGTCGTCGGGCGGGACGAAACGGACAGCGGACCGCGAGCGATTCTGAACTTTGGCCACACGATTGGCCACGCGATCGAGAACTCCGCCGGCTACGGACGCTATCTGCACGGCGAGGCGATCAGCCTGGGGCAGGTCGGCGCGGCGGCCCTTTCGCAGGAAGTGCTTGGCCTGCCGCAGGCCGATGCCGATCGTATTGGTAAGCTCCTCGCAGCGGCAGGTCTGCCGACCCGCATCCGCCTCGCTCCAAAACAACGCCGGTCGCTCCTTGCCGCGATGAGGCTCGACAAGAAAGTGAGTGCGGGCAAAGTGAAGTACGTGCTCGCGCAAAAGATTGGCGCCGTCCGTTGGGGCCAGCGCGTGCCCGAGCGAGCCCTTCAGCGCGCACTCGACAAACTTGCCCTTTGAACCTTAACCCGAAGACCAACAATTCAATCACAAACGAACTCACGGCGGCTGCCGCCGCGACCAAAATGATAACCTCAAAGAACGCAGAGAACACAAAGAAACTTGAATGAAAGGGTTTTCTCTGCGTTCTCTGCGTTCTTTGCGGTTAAATAAATTTGCGCAGAGAAGCACCGGTGACTGAACCCTCTCCGTGAGCGCCGTCAGCGAAACCATCGTCCGCGAATACTTCGAGCTGCACGGCTTTTTTGTCCGGCAACAGCGCAAATATGCCGCCCCGTCGCGCCGCGAGGACGACGAGATCGATTTCCTCGTCGTGCATCCCACGCATTCGCCCGCGGCGAGCCTGCCTTTCGAGTTGCGATCCGCCGACCTGGATGGCGTCACGCGGGCGGTCGTGGTCGTCAAGGGGTGGCACACGGACACGTTCAGCCCTGGACTGCTGGCGAACGCGCCGGAGATTTTTCGTTTCCTCGAGCCGGCCGTGTTTCAGCAGGCGGCCAAATCGTTCGGCGCGGGGCCGGCGCCGCTGAAATTCCTCGTCGTGCCCGCGTTGCCCTCCGGCGTGGAGGCGCGCGAGCAGAGCGTGGCGCTGCTCAAGGCCAAGGGCGTCGACGCGGTGATTCCGTTCCGCACGATGCTGGCGGACTTGATCGCGCGGATCGAAGTGAACCGGAACTATCAAAAGAGCGACCTGTTGCAAGTCATCCGCATCCTGAAGAACTACGATTTTTTCCGCGGGCCACAGTTGGAACTGTTCAAGCCCGGCCGCCGGCGGGCGCGGAGCAAGCCGCCAAGGTAGGGCAGGCGTCTCGCCTGCCCAGTGCCGAAGGCGCGTCTCTGTTTGGCCGCTACGCGGCCAGGGCAGGCGAGACGCCTGCCCTACGTTTTACGGTTCGGCGGCTCCGCGGAATTTTGCCGCTCCAGCGCTCTTTGCAGGTTGAACTCCGGCAGAGCATCGATAAATTCCCGGCCGCAGCCGCGCAACCAGACGTAGTCCCCTTCGATTTTGGCGACCGAAAGCGGGATCCAAAGCCGAAGGAATCCGATTGCGGCGCCGCCCAGCATCACGACAGCAATGGCCATCAGGACAACGTTGGTGGAAACCGCCGCAGCGGCGCCGAGGCCACAGGCTATCAACACAATAAACCAACTCGCCACCGACCACATGCTGCGCTGGTTCCGGTGATGACGGCAAATTGAGAAGGCAACCCGGGGGCGCTTTCGCGCTGGGAGGGCGTGGACCCAGCGCGGCGGGTGCCAGTCGAGCGTACTGGAAGAGTCTGAAAGGGATTCGACGCCGTTGCACTTCACGCATCGGCCGGTCAGGCTCGATCCAGGCATCGTCACAACCAGGTCTCCGTCCCGCCACGCGTCGCCGGAAGCATGCCCGACGGAAAGCCCTTCGCGAACTCTCTGGACCAGCAGCGGCTTGCACGCGGCGCAGACCCACGCGCCCTCGAAAGCGATCACGTCGTCCGACGCAAAGGATCTCGAGCATAGCGCGCACGACATCCGGCCGGTTCCGGGGCCGGGCGCGACGGGCGCGGGCACGGAACGCACGCGGCCATACGGCTGCCACTCCGCCATGCCTTCCCGCCAGACCAACGAATCCGGCGAGAGTGGCCCCGCGCGGACCAACTCGTCGAGTTGCGCGTCCGCCAGCGGCCCGGTCTTTTGGCCTCGGTCGATGTAGTACCAGTTCACCGTTCCGAAACGATTCAACATCCGCGCGCGGCGCACAAGGTCCGGACGTAGGGCAGGCGACTCGCCTGCCCTGGCCGCGTAGCGGCCAAACAGGGTCGCGCCTACGGCGCTGGGCAGGCGAGACGCCTGCCCTACGTTGCGGTTCATGGGCCGCGGCCCGCTGCGGCTACCGGGGATCGGGGAATTCAGGCAGCGAGGCTCGATACTCCTTGCAGAATCCGCGCACCCAGACGTACTGCGCGTCAACCTTCTTCGTGTAAACCAGCATGCCTTTCTGGAGCCCAAGGATAATGGCTGCGAGTTCAGTCACCACTGCCATGATGCCAAGCACGACTGACTCGAAGTAGGGCGCGGCGATGAGACCGACCATTCCAAGCGCCACGAACGACCAGCTCATGGCGATGAACATTCGCCGCCGCTGCCGGCACTCATCGCAAATGGGCACGGACACCCGCGAGCCTTTGGCGACGATGAGGTAAACGATCAGGTAAATCAGCGGAATGAGGAGAAGAATGTAGACCCACTCCGGGTGCCAGTAGAACTTGCGCTCAATGGGCTTGCCGGTCACGGCGCCATTGCACCTGACGCAACGCGCCGGGAGCGTTCCGCCATGCAGCGTCACGACCGCATCGCCGCTTTGCCAGGCCTCCGCTCCACCAGCGGCAAGAGGCGCGCCCTCGCGCAAGCGCTGGATGAAGATCGGCTTGCACTTCGCGCAAATCCACGAGCCCGCGAACGGGATCATCTCTGATTCCGGGAACGCGACTCCGCACTCGGCGCATCCGATCCGGGCGCCCGACTCGACCAGTTGCGGCACGCCCGGAAGCGGAGGCGGCGCGGGCGGCGACGGAAGAGACGAGGGGGCCGCGGTGATCGAGCCGAACGGCTGCCAGTTCGCCAGACCCTCCCGCCAGACCAGGGTTTGGCGCGTGATTCGACCGGATCGAACCAGGTCGTCAAAGTGCGCCAGCGGCACCGGGCCAATCCGGCTTCCGTTTTGAACGTAGAACCAGTCCACTGGCCGGAAGGTCATGGAACAAGAGCGAGGGCGCAAGTTTGGAAATCTCATTCCCTTGCCCCCATTCCCCTGCCACCCGCCGGATTCGGCGGCCAACGACTTTCCCGGGTGTGGCAGGGGAATGGGGGCAAGGGAATCGAAGCCTCGGAATCGCCAACTCGCTCAACAAATCGCCAACGTAGGACAGGCGTCTCGCCTGCCCAGCGCCGAAGGCGCGTCCTCGTTTGGCCGCTGCGCGGCCGGGGCAGGCGAGACGCCTGCCCTACGTTGGGGCGGCGCCAACTGACGCGGAGGCAATGTGAATGGCCGCGTCGCGACCTGGCTTTGCAGCATTTCATGCATCCGCGTCACACAAGAGAATTTTTCAGTCGCCAGTTGCATTCTCGCTTCGGATTTCTATAGTGCGCTGGTTTGGAAAATGACTGTGAGTGAACCCGCCGCTGTGCCGTCTCCCTGGGATATCCAGGCGGCGCGAAACCTGTACAACATCGCCACTTGGGGCGCCCGATACTTCGATATCAACTCCGCCGGCCGCGTCGTCGCGCGTCCGCTCCAGGAGAACGGCGCCGAAGTCGAGCTGACCGACATCGTCGAGGAAGCCAAGGCGCGTGGCCTGAAATTTCCGCTGCTGATCCGCTTCCAGGACATTCTTCGCCACCGGGTCGAGGCCATCAACGTCGCCTTCCGCGCGTCGATGAAGGAATTTGGCTACCAGGGCCAGTACCGCGGCGTCTTTCCGTTCAAGGTCAACCAGCTCCGCGAAGTCGTGGAGGAAATTCTCGACGCCGGCAAGCCATTCCACTTCGGGCTGGAAGTCGGCAGCAAGCCCGAGCTGTACGCCGGGCTGGCATTGCAAAACCAGTTGGGCTCGCTCATCGTGTGCAACGGCTACAAGGACGCCGAATTCATCCGCATGGCGCTGGTCGGCATCAAGCTCGGCAAGAAGGTCATCCTCATCGTTGAGAAGCTGGAGGAGTTGCGCCACATCATCACGATTTCCCGGCAGCTCAACGTGGAACCGCTCATCGGCATCCGCGCCCGGTTGCTCGCCAAAGGCGCCGGCCGCTGGGCCGAAAGCGGGGGTGAGAATGCCAAGTTCGGGCTCAGCACAGCCGAACTCCTCACGGCCACCGCGTTGCTCCAGTCCGAGGGACTCGGCCATTGCTTCAAGCTGCTGCATTTCCACATCGGCTCGCAGGTGCCGGACATCCTGACGGTGAAGAAAGCCGTCCAGGAGGCCGCCCGCTTCTACGCGAAGCTTTACAAGATGGGCTTCCTGATCGAGTTCGTGGACGTTGGCGGCGGGCTGGGCGTGGATTACGACGGCAGCCGCAGCGCCTTCGACAGCTCGGTGAACTACACCCTCCAGGAATACACTAACGACATCGTTTACTACGTCGGCGAAGTCTGCAACGCCGAGCAGGTGCCGCACCCCGACCTCATCAGCGAGAGCGGCCGGGCCATCGTCGCCCATCATAGCGTGCTCGTCGTCGAAGTCTTCGGCGCGATCGAAAAGATTCGCGCGTCCGAACCCGCGCACTGTGGCGAGGCCGAGCACCCGCTGGTGAGGGAACTGTGCGACATCCGCAAAAACCTCGCCCGGCTCAACAAACTGGAAGCGTTCCACGACGCTCTTGAACGCCGCGATGACGCCCACAGCATGTTCATGCTCGGCCTCCTTGAGTTGCCCGACAAGGCGAAGATCGAAACGCTCTATTGGGAAATCAGCCGCGAGGTCGTCGCCAGCTTCCACGGCCAGGCTTATGTGCCCGAGGAAATCCGCAAGCTGGAGGACAGCCTTGGCGACCAGTACCTGTGCAACTTCTCCGTCTTCCAGTCCCTGCTGGACCACTGGGCCCTCGGGCAGCTCTTTCCGATCATGCCCATCAGCCGCTTGAACGAGCGCCCCGTGCGCGAGGCCACGCTCGTCGATATCACGTGCGATTCCGACGGGCAGATCAACAAGTTCATCGACCTGCGCGATGTGCGCGACACCCTGCCGCTCCACCCGCTGGGCCGCAATGGCGACGGCACCCCGGAATCCTACCTCCTCGGCTTTTTCCTGATGGGCGCCTACCAGGACATCATGGGCGACCTTCACAATCTGTTCGGCCGCGTCAATGAGGTCCACGTCTTCCTCGAGCCCGACGAGTCGAGCGGCTACTACATCGAGGAGATTATCGAGGGCAACACCATCGCGCAGACGCTCGCCTCGGTGCAGTATGACGAGAACGAACTCAAGCGCCGGATGAAGGCCCAGATCGACGAGGCCATCAAGAGCGACCGGATGAAGCCCACCGAGGGCATGCGCCTGCTCGATGACTACGAACGCGGCCTCAAGGGTTACACCTATTTGAGCATCTGAGGCGCCTGTGCGCGGCCCGACTCATCGCCGTATGCTTTGCCAATTGCCAATTGCTGATCGCCGATTGCCGATTGCCCATGTGGCCCGAGCGCAGTCCGGGGCTGGACGGGAACAATCGGAGCTCGGAACCCGGAACTCGGAGCTCGGAACCCGGAACTCGGAACTCGGAACTCGGAACTCGGAACTCTCCCATGGCTGATCTCCTCAGCCAGCCCCGGATTGTTGTCGTGCGGGAATCCTCGCCCGATCCGGAACTGCTTCGCGCCCTCGGCCGGCTGGCGCGCGGACTTTCGGCCCTTTTCTGGGGGCTGCCTTTCGCGCTGGTCGTCTGTCTGCAGACTGCCATTGGCGATTTGTTGCGTCCGTTCGGCGTCGCGCCCGCTCTCGTGGCCACGGGACTGCTCTTTTACGGTCTGACCCTGTTGGGCAAGTTCCAGAGGCAGGAGCGACTGTGGATCACCGCGCTGGACCGGGTCCAAATCCTGGCCCTGATCAACCTGGGCCTCTCCCCGTTCCTCTATTGGTGGAGCCGCGTCCCATCGCACCACTTCCTCGGTTCGGCCGTGCAGACGCTGGTCTTCACCGGGCTGCTGTTCCTGATTGGGCTGAACGTCGTCCTCCAACGCCTGACCGCGATGCTGCCCGACGAGGCCTTGCGCCTGGAAACTCGCCTCTTTACCCGGGTGAACCGCAGCATCCTCCTGGTCGTGCTCATCCTGCTCGGCGCGTATGTCGCCTCTGTTTGGTGCGATCCAGGGCTGCCCGACAAGGTCATCGGCTGGCTGTTGGAACGCACCGCGCTGCGGCGGCATGCGTGGCCGATTGTGGCCCTCATCGACCGCGGACGGAATGGCGTGTTTATCCTCATTGTCCTGCTGCCGGTCGCGATGACGATGGCGCTGCTCTGGAAAATCAAGGAAGTGATCCTGGCCAGCGTTTTCGGGCAGGAACGTTAGGTCCCTTGCCTGAATCGACTCGCGTCGCCGGCGTCCAACTGTTCTTCTCGCACTCATGAAGACTCCGCTGCCTTTCCGGCTCTTTCTTCTGCTGGCCTTCGCTTTCCCGTTCGCCTTCCGCGCAGCCGACGGCGCCGATCCGCTCATCGTCAGCGCGCGTACCCGTGTCTGGTCGGGTCCGGGCACGAATGACTGGGGTTCCGTCGACTCCCCTCGCCCGCTCGATCCGCGTCACACCGCCGTCGTCCTCTGCGACATGTGGGACAAGCACTGGTGCGCCGGCGCGACCCGGCGTGTCGCCGAAATGGCCCCGCGCATGAACGACCTCGTGAAAAACGCCCGCCAGCGCGGTATGCTCATCATCCATTGCCCGAGTGATACGATGAAGTTTTACGAAGGGGCGCCCGGGCGGAAACTGGCGCAAGCCGCGCCGCCGGCGGAACCGAAAGTCCCGCTCCAACGCTGGTGCCGGCTCGATCCCGCCAAAGAAGCCCCGCTGCCCATCGACGACGCGGACGGCGGCTGCGACGACTCCCCGCAGTGCAGGACTTCCAGCACCTGGAAGCAGCAGATTCCCGCCATCGAGCTCTTCGACGGTGACGCGATCACCGACAGCGCCGAGGCCTACTACCTCATGCGCCAGCGGGGCATCACGAACGTTCTGGTCATGGGCGTTCACCTGAACATGTGCGTGCTCGGCCGGCCGTTTTCGATTCGCCAGATGGTCAGCCAGGGCCAGAACGTCCTTCTCGTCCGCGACCTGACGGACACGATGTACAACTCCCGCCAGCGTCCGTGGATCCCGCATTGTGCCGGCACCCAATTGATGGTCGAGCACGTCGAAAAATATTGGTGCCCGACGATCGCCAGCACCGCGTTGCTCGGCGGCGAAGAGTTTCGATTCAAGGAAGACCGCCGGCCGCACGTCGTCTTTCTCATCGGCGAGGATGAATACAAGACGTGGGTGACCCTGCCGCAATTTGCGCGGGAGGAACTGGCCTGGCGTGGGCTGCGCGTCTCCGTCATCCAGCAGAGCGAGGGCGACATTCACCGTTTCCCCGGCCTCGTCGACGCGATGCGGGACGCCGATCTCCTTGTGGTGAGCGTCCGGCGTCGCGCGTTGCCGAAGGACCAGCTCGATGCCGTCCGCGCGCATCTTGATGCCGGCAAACCGCTCGTGGGCATCCGGACCGCCAGCCACGCCTTCGCGCCGCGGCCCGCCGACGCCGGCAAAGGCGACGCGTGGGCCACGTTCGATCCCGACGTGCTCGGCGGCAATTACACCGGCCATCACGGCAACGGGCCAAGGGCCACCATCACCGCCGCCGCGGGCGCCGAAGGGCACGCGTTCCTGACCGGCGTCGACCTCTCTCAACTCACCGGCAACGGCTCGCTCTACAAAGTCAGCCCGTTGAAAAATTCCGCGTCGCCGCTCCTGATGGGAACCATTCCCGGCCAGCCCGCTGAACCCGTCGCGTGGCTGCACGAATTCGGCGAAAAGAAGGCGCGCGTCTTTTACACGTCGCTCGGTCATCCGGACGACTTCGCCAACGCCGCGTTCCGCCGCTTGCTGCTGGACGCGGTTCTCTCCCTCGTGGACCGGCCGTTGCCGCCCGCCGGGAAATGAAACGAGGCCGGGATTGCTCCCGGCCTCGCGCGTGGAAACCGCGGACGGGCTCGGCCCGCGGCCTGGAAAGCACGGCAGGCGTCTCGCCTGCGCCGGCAAAGCCGGCACTGGAGTTTGGACAATACTCGGCTCTCCGTTGCTCAAACAGAAATGGTTTTTCGTCCGCTGTCTCCCGGAAAGGAGATTAGAAAATTCACATCCCGCTGGCGCCTTCGACCCAAATCGGAAATCGTCCGTGGGTAATGGCCAACGTTTACTACGAGCCGGGAGAAAATCGCGCGGCCCGCGTGAGCGAGCTCTTCGGCCGGATTGCGCCGCGCTATGACCTGATCAACGATCTCCAGAGCTTCGGCCTGCACCGCTTGTGGAAGCATCGAGTGGCGCGGCTGGCGCGGCCGACGCCGGGTTGCCGCGCGCTGGACGTGTGCTGCGGCACGGGGGACATCGCGCTGGCGCTCGCCGGCCGCGGCGCGCGGGTGACGGGGCTGGACTTCAGCGAGCCGATGTTGAGCGTGGCACGGCGGCGAGCGGAAAGGTTCGGCGCGCGGACGGGTCTCAGCGCGCCGGAGTTCATCCGCGGCGACGCGATGGCCCTGCCGTTCCCTCACAACTCGTTCGACATCGTCACCATCGGCTACGGATTGCGCAATCTGGCGGGTTGGGAGGCGGGCCTCGAGGAAATGTGCCGCGTGGCCAGGCCGGGCGGGCGGGTGCTGGCGCTGGACTTCGGCAAGCCGTCCAACCCGCTCTGGCGGGCTGCTTACGTCGCCTACCTCCGGGTGTGCGTGCCGATCTTTGGGTTGACATTCTGCCGCGACGCGCAGGCGTACGCTTACATTTTGGAATCCCTGCGCCAATTCCCAGCCCAGCACGGCATCGCGGCGAAGATGCGCGGGCTGGGGCTGCGGGACGTGCGTGTCTTCGAGCCTCTTGGCGGGGCGATGGGGCTGAACGTCGGAATAAAAGTGTAATCGCCTCGACAATGGATTCCCGCTCCGGGAAAAGAGGCTCGTGAATGGACCGGCCATAGACTCCACCTGCCTGCGTCCCCGCCTTCCGCGGGCGTTTTTCCTGGCTTGCCGTCGCGCGGGCATCCTGCCGACGCGCTTCGTGCTGGCGGCAAGCATCGCGCGGCAGCGGATGACCCTCTTCAAGCTTGTGACTGGGCCTGTCACGCGTTCCCTCGGCTCAGCCGATGGAGCGCGGTCGCCAAATTATTTATTCCGACGCGAATTCCTGGCGTCCACTTCGCGCTTTGGCATCGGGCAGTTGAACGGATCGAACCGCACGCCGCTGGGCTTGCATCGGGTGGCGCGCAAGGTAGGCGGCGGACAGCCCATCGGCACGGTCTTCAAGGCGCGCCGGCCGATCGGCTTGACGTGGGGAGGGATGGCCGGCGCAGGGATTGTTCACCGGATTCTCTGGCTGGAGGGGCTGGAGCCGGACTTGAACCGTGGCGGCCAGGTCGATTCGTTCCGGCGCTGCATCTACATCCACGGCTTCGGTGACGAAACGACTCTCGGACGGCCGATGTCGCTCGGGTGCGTTCACCTGGCCGCGGCGGACTTGATGCCTCTGTTTGAACTGGTGCCCGAGGGGACGCTGGTATGGATCTCAGAACGGTGAGCCGATGATGAACTGTCCTACTGGGAGCGCCGGCATCCTGCCGGCAAGTTTCTTAACTCACAGCATGGCAACTCGCCGGCAGGATGCCGGCGCTCCCAGCGCATGTTGACACAATTCTTCCTTTCCTTCCGCCCGACCGCCTGCTACATCCGCCGCCGATGAACGTGAGCGTCTTTTGGGACAAGCTTTCCAAGGTGGTTGTATTGCTCCTCGTGGTCGCGCTCGTCGTCTTCGCGTTCCTCCGTTACCTGCCCCTGATCCGGACGAACCAGAATTACCGCAAGGAGCTGCTGGCATCCGACGCGCGGGTCGCCGAACAGGAGCGCCTCGGGCGGCAATTGCGGGCCTCGATGGAGTCGCTGCAAAACAATCCAAAGGCCATCGAGCGGCTGGCCCGCGAAAAACTCGGCTGGGCGAAAACGAATGAGATGGTCATTCGCTTCGAGCCGGCGGGGAGGCGTTAGCAGCCCGTTCAAAAACTGTAGCGGCGCTCTGTGAGCGCCGCAGGCCGACTTAAATTCCGGAGGTTTCTCGGCGGTCACAGACCGCCGCTACACCGCAGTCAGATTTTTGAACGGGAGGTCAGCCGCGGTCCTCAAACCGTCATTATCTCCTTCTCCTTGTGCGCGAGGTGGGCATCGAGCTTGCCAATGTACTGATCGGTCAGCTTCTGCACCTCCACTTCGCCGTGCTTCTCGTCGTCTTCCGGGATCGTGCCCGCCTTGACTTCCTTCTTCAGGTGCTCCATCGCGTCGCGCCGCACGTGCCGGATGGCCACCCGACCATCCTCAGTCATTTTCCGGACGACCTTCACGAATTCCTGGCGCCGCTCCGTGCTCAATTCCGGAAGCACCAGCCGGATAATCTTCCCCTGCACCGCAGGGTTCAGGCCGAGATTGGACTTCTGAATAGCTTTCTCGATCGGATGCACGGACCCCGCGTCCCACGGCTGAATGACCAGCATTCGCGGCTCGGGCGTGGTGATGCCCGCCAGCTCGCGGATGCGCATCTGCGAGCCGTACACTTCGACAAGGATATTCTCGACCAGCGCCGGAGAGGCCTTGCCAGTGCGCACGCCGGACAACTCGTGGACCAGCACTTCCTCCGTCTTGATCATTTTCTCTTCCGCCTCGAGCAGGATGTCGTCGACTGGCATAGCGCAAACAACGCTAGCAAACCGCCCGCGGAAAGTATAGTGGCAAAACGGTACGCCGGTTACAGCAACCCCGGCTGCGCCGACGCGCCCTCCGGCTTCATCCCGAGCTTGCGATAACTGATCTCCGTCGCCACTCGGCCCTGCGCCGTGCGCTTGAGGTAGCCTTCCATGATCAGGTACGGCTCGTAGACTTCCTCCAGCGTGTCCGGTTCCTCGCCGACTGCGACCGACAACGAACCCACGCCGACCGGGCCGCCGGCGAATTTCGTGATGATGGTTTCCAGAATCCGCTTGTCCATCTCGTCCAGCCCGTTCTCGTCGATTTCCAGAATCGCCAGCGACTTGTCCGCCAGCGCCGCCGTGATGCGCCCGTCGCCCTTGACCTGGGCGTAATCGCGAACGCGGCGAAGCAGGTTATTGGCGATGCGCGGCGTGCCGCGGCTGCGCCGGGCGATCTCGCGCCCGCCCTGCTCGTCCATCTCGATGTTCAGCAGGCGCGCCGAGCGCGCCACGATGTGCTCCAGGTCGGCGGTCTGGTAATAGTCGAGTCGCTCGCGCACCGGGAAGCGCGTCAGCAACGGCGCGGTCAGCAGGCCGCTGCGCGTCGTCGCCCCGATGAGCGTGAAGCGCGGCAGGTTCAACCGCACGCTCCGGGCGTTGGGCCCCTGATCGATGATGATGTCGAGCTTGTAGTCCTCCATCGCGGGATAGAGATACTCCTCGATTGTTTTCTGAAGGCGATGGATTTCATCGATAAACAACACGTCGCCCTCCTCCAGGTTCGTCAGCAGCCCCGCCAGGTCGCCGGCCTTCTCGATGGTCGGTCCGCTGGTGCTCTTGAGGCCCGTGCCCATCGCCTTGGCGATGATGTTCGCCAGCGTGGTTTTCCCAAGGCCGGGCGGGCCCGAGAGCAGCACGTGATCGAGCGCCTCGCCGCGCTGCCGGGCGGCGGTGACGGCGATTTCGACGCGTTCGCGCACCTTGGGCTGGCCGCGGAAGTCGGAGAACAACGCCGGCCGCAACGTCAGTTCGAGCGCCGCGTCCGGCTTCGCCAGCACCTCTGAAATCATCCGCTCGGGCATCGTGCGACGAAGATGCGGAACAGCGCCGGGAGCGACAAGGCAAAACGGGGAGGAGGAGATTCAAATTGCAAAAGCCGCCCAGCCCTTTTGCTTTTCCGGCGGGCTTTGGTAAGCTCGTAGGCGTGCGACACAACGAACTCCGAGGCCGCTTCCGATGAGGACGCCGATTCTCTTTCTCCATGGCAGCCCTCCCACCTCCCATCAATGAACTGCTCGCGGCGCTCGGCAAGTTACCGGGCGTCGGACCGCGTTCGGCGGAGCGCATCGCGTTGCAGCTCGTTCAAAGCGATGCAGGGTCGGTGAAGCAACTCGCGCAGGCCATACTCGCGGCGCGCGAGAAAATCCGGCCGTGCCCGACTTGCGGCGGGCTGACCGAAGAGGTTCCGTGCGGCATCTGCGCGGACTCGCGGCGCGATGCCGGATTGTTGTGTGTCCTCGAGCGGGCGGTGGACATCATCAGCATCGAGAAGGCGGCGAGTTTTCACGGCCGCTACCACGTTTTGGGCGGGAAGATTTCCCCGTTGAACGGTGTCGAGCCGGAGGACCTCCGTATCGCGGAACTGGAGGCGCGCCTGGAAGCCGAACCGATCAAAGAAGTCATCCTCGCGCTCGGCACCGACGTGGAAGGCGACGCCACCAGCTACTACCTGGCCAAACGCCTCGCGGCCCGCGCCATCAAAGTCACCCGCATTGCCCACGGCCTGCCGGCCGGCAGCGGGCTGGAGTATGCGGATGAACTGACGTTGAGCAAGGCGCTCGAGGGTAGGACTGAATTGAAATTGTCATGAGCCAACCCGACGCCGTCGTCTTCGATCTGGGCAAGGTCCTGGTTGACTTCGATTACAGCATCGCCGCGAGGCGAATTGCCGGGCGGGGCACCGCCGAACCCGACGCCGTGCAAGGATTTCTCGACCACTCTCCCCTGCTTTATCGATACGAGACCGGGCACATCGGCCGGCAGGAATTCTTCGAGGCAGTCCGGCGCTTCAGCGGCTTCAAAGGCGGCATCGACGAGTTCGCGCAGTTCTTCGCGGACATCTTCACGGAAATTCCGCCGATGATTGCGCTGCACCGCCGGCTGCGCGACGCGCAGGTGCCGCTCTACATTTTCTCGAACACCAACGACCTGGCCATCGGCCACATCCGCCGGAACTTCCCGTTTTTCGCAGAGTTCCACGACTTCGTGCTTTCCTATGAACACGGCGCGATGAAGCCCGACGCGAAACTTTACGAAGTCGTGGAGCGTCTCACCGGCCGGCGCGGCGGACAACTCCTCTACCTCGACGATCGGATCGAGAACGTCGAGGCCGGCCGCGCGCGCGGGTGGCGAATCATCCACCATCGCCAGCCCGCGGAAAGCATCGCGGTGATTGAAAAGCTCGGGCTGATCTGAGATCGACCAGTAACTCATAGGCCGGATGTTTCATACGCACGCAGGCTGCGCACTCAGCCCGTAGCCGCCGACGTGAGGAGGCGGACTCCTACTCCCGTTGTATTCTTCCGCCTCCTCACGTCGGCGGCTACGGCTCTCGGGTTGGTGGTGACTCGGAAGCTTTTTGCTGCGCCGCGCCGCCGTCCGCGCCGAAGGTGAGGAAGGAAAGAAGGTCGAGGATTTCCTGTTTCGAGAAGCTGTCGAGCAATCCGGCGGGCATTTGGGAAACATCGCTCACCCGTTTCGACGCGATGTCGCGCTTACGGACCGTCCAGCGGTTGTCGGGATCAATCGGATTGTTCGCCAGCGTCAATCGCTCATCGTCCTCGGCGATGAGCCGGCCGTCCATGATGACACCCGAACGGGTGGCAATGGTCATGTTGCGGTAGTTCTCGGCGATCACCTTGGAAGGCTGGAGAATCGACTCGAGCAGGTCCTTCGGGCTGAATCGACCGGCCACGCCCGTCAGGTCCGGACCCATTGCAATGCCCTCCCCGGCGAACGGGTGGCATTGACGGCAGCCGGCTTCGGCATAGAGCGTCCGCCCGCGCCGAAGGTCGCGCCGCGGATTGATTTCTGAAAGCGCTGGAGCGAGGTCAGCAGGCTGCCAGGACCGAATGAAGCGGCGGTTGGGATTCGCCGCGACGACCGCAGCCGGCACAGGTTCCGGCGGGGCAAGTGCGGCGCCCAGCGCTGCGCGCTCGGGGTCGTTGATGGTTGCGACCGCGTCGGCGTGGATGTACTTCAAAACCAGCGGCAAATAATGCGCCCCGGGGAAGTTGATGGCGCGGCGCAACGCCTCGAAGTAGCCGCGGCGTTGGTCGAGCGACCAGCCGTTCGTCGCCAACCTGAGGACGTGAAGGTAGTGCAGCTTCTCCTCCTGCGTCGCCGCCGTCGCGAGCAGAGGCATCGTTTTCGCGACGACATTGGACGAGCCCAGAAACACGAGCAGCGCGCACACTTGCTGGTTCGCGCGGGCGTCGCCGGAGGGAAAGCCGGCCTCGAGGCGCGCAGTGATCGTATCCGCCACGGACGCCTCCGGCCCGCCCCAACGGATGAAGGCGACCTCGAAGGCGCGAAAGGCGGACAGCTTTACGTCGCTGGCCGCGCTGTCCAGCGGCAGCGCCAGGAGCCGCGCGAAAAGGCGCTCTGCAGCGTCCTTCGGTCCCATGCGAGCCAGCGCAAGCAAGGCGGTGGCGGCAGCGGCAGGACGCGCTTCGGCCAGGGCGCGCTCTTGCCATTCGCCGACAGGCCGGCGTTCCACAGCGACACGGGCGGCGTGGCGAATCCAATCGTCGTCGTGCCCGAGGTGCGGCCAGGCGAGTGCAAGGGCATTGGTGTGGTCGCCAGCCGCGAACGATTCGATCTGGCGGCGTAGCGCGCGAAGTTTGGCGCAGGTACGTTCGTCGGCGAGGGCGGATGCGGACGGAGCAGCTTCTTCGACCGTTGGCCCCGTGTATCGCACGCGATAGAGGCCGGATTGGGTGTGCCTTCCGCCCGTGACGAAATAGAGCGCGCCATCGGGGCCGAACTCGAGATCGGTCACGTTGAGCGGGCGGCCGTGCAGGAACGCCTCCACGCGTCCGGTGTAGCTGGCGCCGCGCGGCGTGAGATGAATGGCCAGGATGCGCCCATAGGCCCAGTCGAGGATGAACAGCGCCCGGCGATACGCGGGCGGGAAGGCGCTGCGCGTGCCGAAGCGCACGGCGGTGGGCGAGCCTTTGCCGATGTCGACGGCGGCGGGGCGCGAGTCGGGCAGCCAGGCCGGAAGCGTCGTCGTGTGAAGCCGCCAGCCGTAATCGGCGCCGGGCACCAGGTGCAACACGCGAGTCGGGTGATACCACGGCAGGCCGATGTCCCATTCGAGATCGGCGTCGTAGGTGAAGAGTTCTCCGTCGGAATTGAAGTCGATGCCGAACGGGTTGCGCAATCCGGCGGCCAGGATTTCCCATCGCTTTCCTTCACGGTCGGTGCGAACGACGTGTCCGCCCGGGGGCATCACGCCGCCACCGTAGAGATGCGTTTCCCATGCGCACGGGAGCAGCCCGGCGGGCGCCAGGGCGCGAAACGGCGACGAACCGCCGGCTCCCGCTTCGGGCACTCGCACGTCGTCGCCGTGGATCGAGTAGATGAAATCGTCCGGCCCGAGCACGAGGTCGTTGCGTCCGTGCCCGACCCCGCCGGCGGTGGACCGGAGCAACTTGATTTCATCGAAGCGATCGTCGCCGTCGGTGTCGCGCAGGCGATAGAGCGCCTTGGAGTTGTTGGCGTTGGCGTAGAGCGCGTCGAAGGCGAAGAGCAGTCCGCGACATTCGAGCAGGTTAGTGGCGAACAATTCGGCGCGCGCGGCGGTTGTATTCGTCGAGAGATCCAGGCGAAGCAATCCGCGATCTTCACGTGCGATGACCACGCGCCCGCGCGGGTCGAACGCGAAGCTGACCCACGAGCCTTCGTCCGGCCGGGCGGCGCGGACCAGCTCGACGACGAATCCCCGCGGCGCCGAGAGGTTCGTGGCCGGAGTGGCCGCGGCGCGGAGAGCTTCCTTCCATTGGTTGTAGTCCTCGGAGAGCGCCGCCTGGACGCGCGGCGCCGCGGCGGACACGGGAAGCCCCGAGCCCAGCAAGGAAAACAGTGCGGTCCAAAAAGCTCGGTCGGGCAGGGTCATGAGAGCGACTTTGCCGATGGACACGCCGGGGTCAAGCTGGGATGGACAAGAAGGACATGAATCCGAGCGGCAAAGGAACACGTCGCCACGGAGCTGCAACTTAGGAAGCGCAGATGCCGCCGATCCCTCGCGGCCAGCGTGGGTTCCACGTTTATCAGGCATTGAGGGCTGACGGCCCGTCCTGTGACAGCCTGGGCTTGAAGCGAGTCCGCGAGCGCAGGCCCAGGTCAAAGTCACCCACACACGCTCCAAGGCCTGAAAGGCCGTCACTCGGCTCGGCGTTGGGAGTAACGCCCTTTCAGGGCTGGGAAGTTCTGTGCGTCAGCGGACCTGGGGCTGCGCGCTGCGCGCTCCACCCCAGGCTGTAACATCCCAGGCTTTCAGCCCGAAGCGCGGATGGCTCGCTGCGTTCCATTACCCCCAAAATAGGGAGGAATCTGCCGAGAGCGCTATGGGCTTGCGCAATGGTGCGGGCAGGATCCAAACCTCGACGGTGCGGGAAAGGGAACTGGGAGCTTGAAATTCGGGGCTTTGAAGCATAGAACATTTGCCAGCATGAGTTGGGTTTTGTTTTTTCATAGTGCTCGCTGTTGTCGATTATCACGGTCAGCGACTCAATTCATGCGTTGCCGAGTTCGTTAGGCTGCTTCAGTCGCGTATGCACCTGCTGAAAAACTCAATCCTGTTCGGAGGCTTCCTCTGCATGCTGCTGATGACCGGTTGCGCCGTGTGGCCATACAACGAGAAGCACATCATCGCCGACCGGCCCGAAAACGGCACGAACAGCGTCGAGAGACTGGTCCAGTCCGACACTGGATGGGCTTCGTGGATGCTTCTGAAACCCTGCTATGCCGGTCCTGATGTTTCGAAGTCCCCTTCCAAGTACACCTACTTCATTGAGGGCAAGTCGGGCCGACGCACCAAAGTGGAGGGCCTGACGTTCCTCAAGAAGCACGACTTCGAAAACCATTCGTATCAGGATACGCTTTGGCGGGGTTATTATGACGTGCGCCCAGTGATAAATACGAATCTCTGGCTGGCCCTCCACCGTTCGCTTTCATCCTATCGGCGAACTGCAAACGACACGAACCGCGTGGAGTACGAAGCGTCCTTCGAGCTGTATGTCTTCAATAGTAGGGAGATAGTCCATCAGCGGTCATGGACGGCCACGCCTTGGCGTCAAGATGGTACGAATGTGGAGTTCAGGATCGATGCGACCAATCACCGAATTACTTATCAAACGACCCAGGGATACGAGACTTATGATGTACTGCGAAACACCGTTGCTCCGAGCGACATGCCGCGGTAAAAGCCTAACAAGCCGCCTAACAGCCCGTTCAAAAACTTCAGGTGGGGTTGTAGCGGCGGTCTGTGCCCGCCGAAATCGGGCCAGAATGCGCAGCTTCTGCGGCGCTCACAGAGCGCCGCTACAGTTTTTGAACGGGCTGCTAATGCCGCGCTGCAGCAAGCCGCCGCCCCGCTTCTCCGTTGTGGAACGGCGCGACAGTTCCTGAGCGCGTCGTATCGGCGGGCGTCCCGGTCGGGCGCCTTGGCTTCAACGTGAGTCCGTTAATCAAAGAACATTTATGAGTGCAAAAGAAATCCTCCAGGAATTGAAACCGCTGGGCCGGGAGAGCTATAAACAATTGCTCTTTAAGAACTACGCCGTCAAGGAGCCTTGCTTTGGAGTGCCCATTAGCGAGCTGAAGAAGTTTCAGAAGCGCATTAAGAAGGATTACCAACTGGCGCTCGATCTTTACGACACCGGCAACTATGACGCGATGTATCTGGCCGGATTGATCGCCGACGATGCGCGCATGACCCGGAAAGACCTCCAGCGCTGGGTGGAAAAGGCGTATGCCGGGTCGCTGCCCGGTTCCACCGTGCCGTGGGTCGCGGCCGGGAGTCCGCACGGGCGCGAATTGGCGCTGGAATGGATCGAATCGGCGAAGCCGCTCGTGGCGACCGCCGGTTGGGCGACGCTGAGCAGCTTGGTGGCGATTAAGGAAGACGCCGAGCTCGATCTCCCGGAGTTGAAGCGGCTGTTAAGTCGCGTGCAAAAGACCATTCACAAAGCGCCGGATGCGGTGCGCTCCGGGATGAACTCGTTTATCATCGCCTTGGGCAGCTACGTGAAACCGTTGACGGAATTGGCGATTCAAACAGGGGAAGCGATTGGTCCAGTGACAGCGGACCTGGGCAATAGCAATTGTCAGGTCTTCTCCGCGCCGGATTACATTCGCAAGGTGCAAAACCGCGGCGCCATCGGGAAGAAGCGGAAGACGGCTAAGTGCTGAACGATCTGGAATTCACGCCCGGCCTGTGACCATCCCGGCCAGGCCGCGGACGGCCTTCGTGATCCAACGCGGCGGCGCGGGGCGTTCACCGGCGGCGCGCACGAGGGCGGTGCCACGCAAGGAAGCGTACAATTCGGACCTTGCTCGACGCCCGCTTGCGATGGCCAGCGGAAGACTGATGGCCACCCAAAGCCCGACCGTCCACGGAAACGTGGATTGGAAATCGAGCAGTTGGTTGAGCGCCAGCGCGGCTATCATGACGCCGATCCACGGAAGCGTGAGCAGCCGGAACTGCGCCTTCGAGGCGCCTTCAGCGCCGTTTTTCGCCCGGGCGCCGAGCCAGAGGGCGACCCAGCAAAGCGCCCAGAGGTCGGCAAAAAAGACGAGGAGGTTGGCCGCGTGCGCATAGGCCCAGAAGCCCCACCCTCGATTGGCGCTGTCCGTGCCGCGCGTCAGCGCGTAGAGTATCCAGAGGATTTCAAAGACGAGGAAGAGTCCGATCGGCGCGGCGAACAGCCGCCGGAGTCCGAGCCAGTGGCCGCGCAGGAGTTCGTTGGTCGTCAGCGGCGTCGAGAGCAGCAGTTCGAGCGCGCCGCGGTCGCGGTCGGCCGAGAAGGCGCAGGCCGACTGAGAACTGACCCACGTTTTGAAGACAAGATGGAGCAACCAGCAGGCACCCAGCACCAGTCCATGTTCCTTCCAGCGCGCGTCCAGCGTCCACGTCGCCCACGCGGCCAGGCTGGCCATCGCTGCAAGGAATATCCACGGATACCACGGCACAAGGCGGTCGCGATAGTTCAGCCAGTAGACGGGATTCACGGCCAGCATCCGCCGCCGTCGTTCCGTCCGGGCTGCCGAATCGCCCTCGACGATGACGCGGAATCGTTCGTTCCGGGTTTGTTGTGAAGCGGTCGCCGGCCGGTCCTGCCAGACACGTGGGACAATCCGGCAGGCCAGCGCCAGGCAGCCCCAGGCGCACAATTGGCCGCTTGCCAATGGAACCCAAATGAACCCGGAACCCATCCCACCCGGGCCAAGGAGTAGAATAAACGCGGCCGCCGGACTCAGCAGGAGCAGGGACTTGAAGACGGCTGACGGCCAGTCCTCCAGCCAAGCCAAGATCGCCGCGGCCAGCGGCGTGGCGCCCACGATCCCCAGGAACAGCAGCCACGCCAGGCCCGACGCGGCCTTCTCGTTGCGGGAGAGAGTCGAGGCGAGCATCCCGGCCGCTGCGGCCAGGAACACCATGTTCATCAACACCCCGGCAAGTTGGGCAACGTCGCTCGCGGTCACCCCGCCCATCAACATCGGTATCGCGAGCACCGGCACGACAGCCAGCGCCCGGTAAAACGTGGTGAGCATCGTCACGGCCAGTTTGCCAAAGACGACGTCGTACGGCTTGAGGTCCGTGAGGAAGAGCAGGCCGAGCGTGCCTTCGCGTTTTTCGGCGGCGATGGCCGGCGCGGTCAGTCGCAATGCCGTGGCGACCGTGGATAGCGTGGCGACCAGGGCCAGCGTGATAAAGGTCGCGCGCCCCGCGCGATTGGCCCACGAGGGACTACTCGCGTGGGTGTAGACCGACCAAATCGTCAGCCCGATCGCCGCGGCGCCAGCCCCGACTCGCCCCCAGTGCGTTCCCGCCCGGCGGGCGGAAAGCCGCAATTCACGTTCGACGATGGGAAGCTGAATCATTGGTTTACCATGTCTTGTCCGCCTCATTTATTTGGCGGTCTGTTGACCTCACGTTACCTGCGCCTGGCCGCACAGTCGACGACGCGGCGCCTATTCTTTGACCGTCGCGCGGTGGGGTGGTCACAGTCTATTCCCGATGTTTTCGCCCGCCGAACCCGCGAAGCACAGTTCAAGGATGAGCTGAGAGGAGAGCCGACGCATCTGAATTTCTTCCAGGGATGAACTCCGGCCTCCTCGCGTCTCACCCCCGGCCCGCTTCTCTCACTGGGGAGACGGTTGGGGTAAGAAGTTCTCGAAAGAAAACCTCGCGCATTGACCCCCAGAACCGCGAATGGAGGATAGGGACTCGCTGCCGCGCGTCCAGGCCAACCAGCAGGTCGGCCCTACCAGGTTCATTGAAAGAATTCTCCCAAGCAAGACTTCGCGCATTGAACCCCTGAACCGTAGCAGCCGACGTAAGGAGGCTCCTTTCCTTTTTCCAACAACGTTGTATGGTGAGTTTCGTCAACCCAGTGCCAGCTTAGTGCAAAGCATGAAGCCGTGTTGTGTCCTTCGGTCGGCGGGTTTCCCAGGGTGCCCGTTGGCGGAAGAATCGTCTTCGTGCCCGTGGACCTTCACGTGTCAGACCAAACCATGAACGCAATTCTCTTCTCACTCTTCCAGTGCTTGCGCTCGCTGAATCGGGCCAGTTCAATCCCTCGACTGTTCCGCAAACTGAGCGGCGTTGCGGCCCTGCTCGCCGCCCTGCTCGGCTCGGCGCCGCCCGCGGGCGCCGCCGACACAGTGACCATCACCGAAGTCGTCTCGCAAAACAGCGGCGGGCTGGCGGACGAGGACAACGAGTCGCCGGACTGGATCGAGCTGTTCAACTCCGGCTCCAGCGCCGTGAATCTGCAAGGCTGGTATCTCACCGATGATGCCGCCGACCTGCACAAATGGGCGTTCCCCGCCACGACGATCCCGGCGCAGAGCTTCCTCGTCGTGTTCGCGTCGGGCAAGGACCGCGCGACCAACGGCGCGCCGCTTCACGCCAACTTCAGCCTCGACCAGGACGGGGAATACCTCGCGCTGGTTCATGGGAGCACGATCGTCACCGAGTTTGCGCCGAAGTTGCCGCCGACGGGGCGGGCGAACTATTCGTACGGCACGAGCCAGACGGTCGTGACGAACGTCTTCATCGCGGCCGGCGCCACGGCGAGGGTTTTCATTCCGAACAACGGCTCGCTCGGCCTGAACTGGACGACGAACGGATTCGACGACTCGGGCTGGATCGCGGCGCTGAACGGCATCGGCTTCGAAGGGGTCGTGTCCGGCTGGGCGGTGCGTTACTTCAAGGCGAACATCATCGTCGACTCTTTGGCCAAGGCTGATGGGGTGGTGACGAACCCGGCGCAGCAAAGCCTCGTAGCGTCGGGAAACTTTCCCGTGATCAACTTTTTCGGGACCGGCAGCGAGGCGCATTACGTGAACAATTACGCGTTCCCGACGCAGAGTCCGGGGCAGGACGTGGAGGACTTCGTCGTGGAGGCGACGGGCATCGTCACAATCCCGGCGGCCGGGGCGTGGAGCTTCGGGGTGAACAGCGACGACGGCTTCCGGCTCGATGTGGGGATCAACAGTGTCTCGTTCCCTGCGCCGCGCGGACCGGCCGACACACTGGCCACGTTCAACTTCGCCGCGGCCGGAGAGTACCCCATCCGGCTCGTCTACTACGAACGCGGCGGCGGGTCCGGCGCGGAAGTGTTCGCGGTGCAGGGCGCCAGTGCGACCTGGAGCGGCACGTTCCGGCTCGTCGGGGACACGCTCACCGGCGGACTGGCCGTAAAGTCGCAAGGTTCCGACTATCGCAGCCTCATCCGCACGGACGTGGCCTCGGTGATGCAGAGTAACAACGCGACGGCCTTCCTCCGCATCCCATTCAGCGTGGTGAACGCGGCGTCGGTCACCCAATTGACCCTGCGGATGCGGTATGATGACGGGTTCGTGGCCTACCTCAACGGCCAGGAAGTGGCGCGTCGCAACGCGCCGGCGTCGCCGGCCTGGAATTCGGCCGCGACGACGTTCCGCTCGAACCAGTTGGCGCTCGTGGCGGAGCAAATCAACATTTCCGAGCGCCTCGGCGCGCTGGTCAACGGGAGCAACGTGCTGGCCATCCACGGCTTGAACGACGCGGCAGACGGTTCGGATTTTCTCATCGAGGCGGGACTCGTCGAATATCGTTTCACAGCGGGCACCAACACGTTCTTCGCCGCGCCGACGCCGGGCTTCTATAACGTCGGCACGGGCGTGGCGGGGTTCGTGGGGAACATCCGGACCAGCTCGGACCGCGGGTTCTACGACGGGCCGTTTTCGCTCATCCTCACTACCGCGACCGCCGGGGCGACGATTCGCTACACGCTTAACGGCAGCGCGCCGTCGCTGGCCAATGGCTTCACCTATGTCACTCCGCTGTTGATTACGAACACGACCACGCTGCGCTCGGTGGCGTTCCTCGACGGGCTAATCCCCTCGGAGATTGATTGCCAGACTTACCTGCTGCTCGACGACGTCATCCGCCAGTCTCCCACGGGCGCCGCGCCCACACCGGAGTGGCCAGCGCCGCGCACCAGCGGCGGACAGGTGTACGACTACGGCATGGACCCCGACATCGTGAATAACGCCACATGGGGCCCGCTGATGAAGGACGGACTGAAGTCGCTCCCTTCCTTCTCGATCGTGATGAAGCTGGGCGACCTGTTCGATCCGGTCTCCGGCATTTACGCCAACCCGAGCGGGGACGAACTCGCCTGGGAACGGCCTGGCTCGCTGGAACTGATTTATCCGGACGGTTCGCAAGGCTTTCAGATCAACTGCGGCATTCGCATCCGCGGCGGTTTCAGCCGCGACCCGAACAACCCGAAGCACGCTTTTCGCTTCTTCTTCCGCCAGCAGTACGGCGAATCGAAGCTGAGCTATCCGCTGTTCGGGGACGCCGGCGCGGATCGGTTCGACAAGATTGACCTGCGCACGATGCAGAACTACTCGTGGGCCTACCAGAACGACCCGCGCATGATTTGCGTGAGGGATACGTCATCGCGCGACGCGCAGCGAGCGATGGGCCAACCCTCTGAGCGCGGCGACTTCTGCCACCTTTACCTTAACGGCCAGTACTGGGGCCTCTACAACGTGGACGAGCGTCCCGAGGCCAGCTATGGCGAAACCTACTTCGGAGGTCGGGCCGAGGACTACGACACCGTGAAGGTGGACCCCGACATCGGCTACAGCATCGAGCCGACCGACGGCTATCTCGACGCCTGGATGCGGCTCTGGCAGGCCGCCACGAACGGCTTTGCCAGCGACGCCGACTACTTCCGCGCGCAGGGGTTGAACCCGGACGGAACGCCGAACCCGGCTTACGAGAAC
>WNGA01001595.1_pt1 | contig 55141 bp, 59 predicted proteins | sample 5400061 | NCBI WGS metagenome assembly WNGA01 (sample SAMN13153366, study PRJNA577476) | soil metagenome | isolation source: 100 cm soil or saprolite under grassland replicate 2 | place: USA:California | collected 2016-06-15
GGCCTGTCCGGGCTTCGGAGCCAGAATCTGGATCTCGACGTGCTTCGGCCGCTCGAGATACCGCTCCAGGTACACGTCTCCCGATCCGAAATATGCCTTCGCCTCCCGGCGGGCGGACTCGAGCGCAGCTTCGACCTCGCCCGCATCTCGGGCGACCTTGAGACCCCGGCCCCCGCCACCCCCTGCGGCCTTGATGACCACCGGATACCCGTGGTCATCGCCGAAGCGAAGGACCTCACGCGGGTCGGTAACCGGGTCGAAGGTGCCGGGGACGGGGGCCACGCCAACGGACTCGGCCAGACGTCGGGCACGGATCTTGTCGCCGGCGGCCCGAGCCGCGTCGGCCGGCGGCCCGATCCAGGCCACGCCCGCGTCTGCAACCTGGTCGGCCACGTCCGCCCGCTCCGAGAGGAACCCGTAGCCCGGATGGACGGCCTCGGCACGGGTGTCCACCGCCGCCCGGATGATCGCCGCGACGTTGAGATAGGTCTCGGAAGGAGCCACACCGGGCAGGTGGACGGCCTCGTCGGCAAGCGCCACGTGGCGACTCCCGGTATCTGCATCCGAGAACAAGGCCACGACGCCCACTCCGAGCTCCCGGCACGTCCGAGCGATCCTGACCGCGATCTCCCCACGGTTGGCGATCAGGACCTTGCGGAACATCAGCTCGTCGGCTCGAGCGGAGCGGCCACGCTCCAGCGAGGCCCAGCCTTGGCCACCTGACTACGGAGCTCGTGTCCAACCAGTCCCTCCACGAACCGCGCCACCTCCAGCAGCTGCTCTAGGCTCTTCACCCCGGTCTCGATGCCCATGTCGGTGAGCATGTGGACGAGGTCTTCCGTGGCCACGTTCCCGTTGGCTCCCGGGGCGAAGGGCGACCCGCCCAACCCCCCGATGCTGGAGTCGAACTCGTTGCACCCCAGCTCCATTGCCGCCAGCACGTTGGCCATGGCCGTCCCACGGGTGTCGTGAAAATGCAGGTTCAGCGGGATTTGCGGCAGCTTGTCCAGGAGCAGCCCGAGCACCGCCCATACCCTCGAGGGCGTGGCCATCCCGGTGGTGTCGCCCAGGGACAGGCCGTTCACGCCGGTATCCAGGAGGCGCTGGCTCACCTCCAATACCCGTTCCGGGGCCACGTCCCCGTCATACGGGTCACCGAACGACGCCGAGATGGAGACCTCGACGGGAATCCCGGCCGCCTCGGCCACGTGAACGACGTCGGCCACATCACGCATGGAGTCCTCGACCGACTTGCCCAAGTTGTGGCGGTTGTACCCATCGGATGCGGCCAGGAAGGCCTGAAGGGAGGAGAAACCGCCGACTCCAACCGCGGCTTCGGCCCCGCGACCATTCGGGACCAGCGCCGAATACGCCACCTCCGGTCGGCGCTCCACGTGGGCCCACACCTCCGCGGCATCCGCCATGGCCGGCACAGCTTTGGGCGAGACGAACGACACGGCCTCGATCTTGGGGACGCCGGTACGGGAGAGCTGGGTGATCAGCTTGGCCCGGTCGGTCGTCGACAGGGGCTTCTCCGCCTGAAGACCATCCCTCGGCCCGACCTCGCGGATCGTCACCCGGGCCGGGAGTCCTCTCACCGCCCTCTCCACTGCGGGTCGCGTTTCTCGTTGAACGCGGCGATCCCCTCCCGGCGATCCTGGGACGCCACGGCCCGTCGCCAGGCGAGATCCTCCAGCTCGATGCCGTCCTCCGCAGCGACATCGAGACCGCGATCGATGGCGAGCTTCGCCTCGCGGACCGCCACTGGTGAGGACGCGCAGATCTCTCGGGCCAGCTCCATCGTGGCGCTCGCTAGGGCATCCCTCTCCACCACCCTGGCCACCAGCCCCAGGCCGTACGCTTCCTCGGCGCTGATGCGCCGACCCGTGAAGATGAGGTCCTTCGCCCGAGCGGGTCCGATTCGCCGGACCAATGCCTGAGTGCCGCCCCCGCCGGGCACGATCCCCACCCTCACTTCGGGAAGGCCGAACACGGCGTCGCTGGCGGCCACCGTGAGGTCGCAATTCAGCGCGAGCTCGAAGCCTCCGCCCAGCGCATACCCGAAAACCGAGGCGATGGTCGGTTGTGGCAGGGCCCTCAGGGAGTCGAACAGTCCCCGCATCAAAACTCGGTTTCGCATCCAGCCGGCTTCGTCCAAGAAGTTGCGTTCCTTCAGGTCGGCGCCCACGCAGAAGGCCTTGTCGCCGGTCGCCGCCAGCACAACAACCCAGGCGTTCGGGTCGGCGGCCGCCTGCAGCAAGGAGCCCGCCAGGAAGTCGGCAACTTCTCCGGAGATGGCGTTCATGGCTTCGGGTCGGTTGAGGGTGACCACTGCCACGTGGCCGTCGATCCGGATCTCGGCGAGGGTCAAACCGGAGGTACCCCGTGACGGCGGCCGCTGAAATCTCGGTCCTTGGTTCGGGCCTGGGCCAACCGGAGGATCAGCTCGTCGCGGAGCTCGTCGGGTTGAACCACAGCGTCCACCACGTTCTCCGAGGCCAGGTGTACCAGGTCGATGTCCTCTTCGTATGTGCGGCGCTTCTCCTCGACGAACCGGGTGCGCTGCTCGGGCTCCTCGATGGCCTGGATCCTGTTGTAGTAGACGGCGTTGACGGCCGGCTCCGGGCCCATGACTGCGATCCTGGCGGAGGGAAGGGCAATCGTGGCATCCGGCTCGAACCCCGGCCCGGCCATGGCGTACAAGCCCGCGCCGTACGCCTTCCGGACGATGACGGAGAACTTGGGCACGGTGGCCTCGGAGATCGCGGTGATCAGCTTGGCCCCGTGCCGAATGATCCCCTGACGCTCGACCTTCGAACCGATCATGAAGCCCGGGACGTCGGCCAGGAAGATCAGCGGGATATTGAAAGCGTCACACAGCCACACGAACCGGGCCACCTTGTCGGCTGAATCCACGAACAGGACACCGCCCAGATGGGCGGGTTGGTTCGCCACGATCCCGACCGCGTGACCATCCAGCCGAGCCAGGCCGGTGATGACCTCCTTCGCGAAATCGGGCTTGATCTCGAAGAAGGAATCCTCGTCGACGACGCCCGCGACCAGGCCGTACATGTCGAAGGCATGCGACTCGTCCTGCGGGACGATCTCGGCGAGAGATCCCCGATAGGCGGGGGGGCGTCCCTCGATCCGGGGCGGGTCCCGCTCGAAGTTCGGAGGGAAGTACGCCAGGTAGGATCGGGCGGCCTCGATGGCGGCCTTGTCGTCCGGAACGCACAGGTCACCCGAGCCGCTGACCTCGCAGTGCATCCGCGCCCCGCCCATCTCCTCCAGGCTGACTCTCTCCCCGATGACCTCCTCTGCCATCCGTGGAGAGCCCAGGTACATCGACGCGTTCTTCTCCACCATGAACACCACGTCGCAGAAGGCCGGGATGTAGGCGCCGCCGGCTGCGGAAGGTCCGAACAGACAGCACACCTGGGGGATCCGTCCCGAGGCCTGGACCTGGTTGTAGAAGATCTTGCCGGCGCCGCGGCGGCCGGGGAACATCTCGACCTGTCGGTCGATCCTCGCCCCCGCCGAGTCGACCAGATAGACCAGCGGAACCTTTCGCTTCCGGGCCAGCTCGATGATCCGGATGATCTTCTCCACGGTATGCGGCCCCCACGAGCCGGCCTTCACGGTGGGATCGTTGGCCATGACTGCGACGGGGCGGCTGTGGATCGATCCGACCCCGGTCACCACCGCGTCGGCGGGGAGATCGCCCGCGAGGGCCTGAACCAGCAAGCCCTCCTCGGCGAACCCGTCGGCCTCGTCCAGGAGCAGGCGAAGCCGTTCCCGGACGAACAGCTTGCCCTGCTCGGCAAGCTTCTGGTGGTATTTCTCCGCGCCTCCAGCCTGGGCCCGGGTCACCGCGTCCGCGATCGCCCGGCTCATGTCCCGCCGTTCTTCGCCCACGAGTTGAGTCTAGCTCCGGCTCAGCCCTGGGCCGACCGGATGAAGAGCGATCCCTGGTTGTCTTCGTAGAGCAGTCGCCAGCCTGGTGCGCGGTGGAGTTCTCCGATGAGTTGCCTCTGCTGGTGCCAGCTGGCTACCACGATCTCGATCCGCCAGCGGTCCAGAATGCTTTGCCACGATGGGCTCGCCGCAGACACCGAATCGTAGTCGTGCCAGGTCGATTCCTTGAACACCTCGATCCGGGGGTCGACGAACACCTTCCGCTCGGGAACGGCCAGCTCGAACCACGAGCCCCAGATCTGCGGATTGAACATCCGACCCCCACCAGGAACGTGGTGGAGACTCTCGGTGAGCGCGATCGGCGCATGGTCGAGGAGCCTGCCCTGCCCGTTCGCCGTCCGCCACCACGGCAGCGACGCCATCCCGAGCATGACGACGAGCAGGACGAGGGCCCAATTCAGGGCGGGGAGGCCTCGATCAGTGGACCTCGAGACCCTCCTGCTTTCAAGCTCTCTGGCCACCACAACCGGAGCCACCAGCGCCCACCAGAAGATTCCGCGAACGGCAAAGAGTCCGATGAAGAAGAAGATCCCCAAGGTCAGCAGGGAGGGCCATCCGATCCGGCGATCCTGGCTGGCCAACAGGGCGACCACGGCGGCGGCAGAAAGGAAGAACAGGAGACCGAGGGGGGTGCGCACGCTGGGAGGCCGCCATTCGACGATCGTGTTTGCGACCACCCGGTTCGTGGGGATGCCGACGGCGTAACCCCACACGCGATATCCGAAGGGGTTGAGGTTGGCTGCGAGGATCGAGACCACGGCCACCGAAGCCGTGGAGCGAACGGGTCTCCCTTCGTACCGATCCTGGAAGTAGAAGAGCCCAACCAGCAGCGGCCCGAGGAAGAAACTGCCGTGAACGTTGGCCCATACGACGACCACGATAGGGATCGTCCAGATCCATGTTGGGTTCTGTCTGCGCCGGGCCAAGATCCACGTCACCAAGGCAAACAGCGCCAGTCCGAGTAGCTGAGGCCGAAGAATGAGGCCTCCATAGGACACGGCGAAGCTGCCGAGGGTGAGCATCGCCGCTTTCTTCGGGCCGATGCCGCGCCACCGGCAAGCGAGGAACACGAAGGTGTAGACGAGGCCTCCGAGCAGGGCGCGCATCAGCACCAACCCCGGCCAGCCCCCCGCCCGGAACACGGCCGCAAAGATCACCTGAGCCCCCCATTGCTGGTTGAGCCAGGGTGTGCCAGCGGCGGTGAAGGTGAACACATCCCTCGTCAGCACGTGATGGGATTCGAGCATGATTTGGCCGGCCCGAATCTGATAGGCGAGATCGATGGTGGAGAGCTTTGGCCGGAGCAATGCGACGATGGGGAGGGCAATAGCGATGAAGACCCAGACGGTCTCCAGGCTTGGCCGACGGGCCAGGGTTTCCTTCAAACCCGGCCTGATCCTCGGATGGGCCTTGACTGAGTGGCGAGGTCCTTCACATCGATTGGCGAGCCCGAGAGATGAGTGCGCCCCAACGCTGGTTCGCCCCCAACTCGTTCAGGGTTGAGCGATGGCGTGGCCTGGTGGGCTTGCGAAGCCCAATGACCCCGGGGAGGTATCGGCCCCCAGGCTCGCGGTCGACCGGCCCTGCCGCCCTGGGGGTCAGCTCCGCGATTTACGCAATACCACGACGAACGCGGCGATCAACAGGACGATCACGATCGCGAGCGCGACGATGCCACCGGTGCCCAACGCGAGCATTTCAACCTCCTCCCTCGGTTCGCTGGTGAATGGTTACCTGTTCACACAACCGATACAAGAACACCGGTCCACATTTCTTCACGCCGCGTACTGACCGTTACGTATCTGCGATCCGAGCTAGGTCAGGAAGGTACGGATCAACCGGATGATGCCAGGGCCGACGACCACCACGAACATCGCCGGCAGGATGCAGAAGATCAGCGGGAACAACAACTTCACTGGGACCTTCATGGCCTTTTCCTCGGCCAGCTGGCGCCGCTTCGTGCGAAGCTCTTTCGCCTGCCCCCGGAGCACCTTGGCGATGCTCACACCGAAGATGTCGGCCTGGATCATGGCCAGGACGAAAGCCTTCAACTCGTCCACGTCGGTACGATCCGCCAGGCTGCGTAGGGCATCGCTCCGGGGTACGCCGAGCTGCATCTCCTGGAGCATCCGGCCCAGCTCATCCGAGAGAGGGCCCGGCACGTTCTTCCGGACATGGGTCACGGCCGCGTCGAAGCCGAGTCCGGCCTCCACACTGATCGTCAGCAGGTCCATCGTGTCGGGAAGCGCTCTACGGATCGTCTCCTGCCGGTCGATGGCTTTCTGCCCCAGCCCGGCTCCCGGCAGGAGGTAGCCGAACGCCATCAGGAAGGCTGCCGCCGCGAACGTCTTGTTACCGGAGAGTCCGGCCATGCCCCCCAGAACAAGCCCGAGGATGCCCCCACCCAGCGCTCCGAAGAGCTTCGTCGCCGCCACCTTCTCGGCGTCCCATGTCCCAGGGCTTCCCGCCAGGACGAGCTTCCGGGCGATGCGCTGTCGCATGCCGAGGGGCGTCACCTGTTTGGCAGCTCTTCCCAAGCTGTTGACGAACGGAACCAACACGCGCTGAAGGAACGGCTGTGACAGCTCCTGCTGACGAAGGTTGGGAACCTCTCCGACCTGCGCACGAAGGAGCTCGACCGACCTTCGGCCCTGGGCAAGCCAGGCGTCCAGGACGAAGCCGCCCACGAGGATCGCTCCGAACGTCGCGAGGAGGCCGAGAGGCAGATACAGGCTAGACATCGATCTTCACGACCTTTCGGGACCAGAAGATCCCGATGCTCATCAGGACGACGGCCATGCCCAACATGAGAAGGCCGGGACGTGTGGTCCACAGCAGCCTGATGTAACCGGGATTGACCTTGGCGATATAGAGGGTCATGAGGAACGGCAGGGCTACCAGGATCTTGACCGACAGCCGGCCCTCCGCAGAAAGAACCTTCACCTGTCGACGCACCGTATCGCGCTCTCTCACAGTCTCGGCGACGGTGTCAAGGATCTCGGCGAGGTTCCCACCCACCTCGCGCTGGACGTTCACGGCCATGATGGCCCACTTGAATTCGTCGGTCCCTACCCGTTCGGCGAGAGCATTCATCGCCTCCTCCACGGGCCTGCCGAGTCGAACCTCGGCGACGACCCGCGAGAACTCGGGGGCCGTGGGGTCCCCGACCTCCTTGGCCACCGTGTCGAGAGCCTGGAGGAAGCTGTGACCCGCTCGCATCGAGCTCGCCAGGATCGTCATCACGTCTGGCAATTGGCTATGAAGGTCGCTGACCCGTTGGTTCAGTTTGAAGCCCAGGTAAGCCCAAGGGACGACCCCGCCGGCCACCGCGAAGATCAGGGCGAACACGAGGTTCCCAAAGATCAGCTCCGCGGCGAGGCCGGCCCCAAGGCCAGCGAGGACGCTGGTGGCGACGAACTCGCCCACCCTGACCGGCATTCCGGCCTGCTCGAGCCTGTGCTCGACGGCATCACTGAACCTTCCGGCCTCGGCCAGTTGCTTTCCGGCTGCCGCCAGGGGCGTGGGCCGGACATCTTCCTGGCCAGCTCCTTTTCCCGTCGGGTCCGGGCGGCCACTCCCAACGCCATCGTGATGAGGAGGAAGAGCGCGGCGAAGGAGAGGGCGAGAGCGATGGCCATGCCCGCCGAGCCCCTCAGAAACGCGGGAGCCCTGGCGGCAGGGGCGATGGAGGGAGGTGCTGCTGGGTTGAGTATGAGGGAGGTGTCTGACCCGGAGGAAGTGCTGACCGTCAGCGCCACCTGCGACCCGGGCGGTGAGACGGTCCGGTACGTGACCACGTACTGGTGGGAAAGCTGCGAGACGAGCGCCTGGTAGACCGCGGACAGCTGGTTCTGGACGGTCGGCGTGTAGGTTCCACCGGTTCGAGTGGCCAGGGCCTGGAGAACGGAAGGATTCGTCTTGTCGCCAAAGCCGATGGTGTAGATGGCCACCTTCTTCGCGTGGGCCGCCTGGACGGCGGCGTCCAGATTGGCCCGGCTACCGAAGTCGGCGCCGTCCGTGAGCAAGACGATGTTGTGCTGCGCGTCGCCAGCGAACAACTCGCTGGCAGAGACGACCGAGTCGAAGAGCGAGGTTCCGGGCTGGGTCTGGTTGATCCCGTTCAGAGCCTGGAGCGAGGAATCATGGTCCGCGCTCACTCCTTGGACGACCCGTGGATGATCGGAGAACGTGACCAGGCCCAGTGGAATCCCTGGTGCGAGCCTGGAGACGAAATCGCCAGCGGCGGCCACCGCCAGCGTAAGGGGCTCGCCCCTGACACTGTTGGAGGTGTCGAGGGCGAGGATGACGTCGAACCGACGGCCGGTCTGCGAAAGCGTGTTCACGCTCAGGACCTGGGCCCGTCGCCCATTCTCCGTCACCGTGATGCCGCTTGGAGTCACCGGACCGTCGACGGAGACAGTCGTCTCCATCTTCGGGTAGCCCTTCGGCTGGACTTCGCGGATGTGAACAGAGGATGCCGCGCGGGCGGAGCCAACCGCCCCTAGCAGGACGAAGCAGACCGCGAGCGAAAGAACTGAAGCTCTGCGGATCATCGAGCCTTGCTCCTCAACTCGGGCATGAACAGGACCGGAGGAACGTTGACGCCTCGGTCGCTCAGCTTTTCGATGAAATGGGGACGGATGCCAGTGGGCCTCAGGTGACCGAGAAACCTTCCGTGCTCGTCCAAGCCGGCCTTGAAGTCGAACAGGAAGATGTCCTGGGTCGTGATCATGTCGCCCTCCATGCCCACAACCTCGGTCACGTGGGTGAAGCGACGGGTCCCATCCTTCAGCCGAGCTTGGTGGATGATGAGGTCGATGGCCGCCGAGATCTGCTCGCGCACGGCCCGAATGCTGATCTCCATTCCGGCCATCAGGGTCATCGTCTCCAATCGGGACAGCACATCTCTTGGCGCGTTCGCGTGGATGGTCGAGATCGAACCGTCGTGGCCGGTGTTCATGGCTTGAAGCATGTCCAAGGCTTCACCCCCCCGGACCTCACCGACAACGATCCGGTCCGGGCGCATACGGAGGGCGTTCCGGACGAGGTCCCGGATCGCTACCTCACCCTTTCCCTCGATGTTCGGTGGCCGGGACTCGAGCCGCACCACGTGGGGCTGCTGGAGACGGAGCTCCGCTGCGTCCTCGATCGTGATGATCCGCTCGTCCTCGGGGAGGAACGAGGAGAGAACGTTGAGCGTGGTCGTCTTGCCGGCACCCGTCCCCCCCGACACCAGGATGTTGACGCGGCCGCGAACGCATGCATGGAGAAACTTGGCGACTGGATCCGAGAGCGTGCCGAACGAGATGAGGTCCTCTGCCTCGTACGGGTCCGCGGCGAACTTCCTGATGGTGAGGGAAGGCCCGTCGATGGCGAGCGGCGGGATGATCGCATTGACCCGGGAACCATCGGGCAAGCGCGCATCGACGTACGGAGAGGATTCGTCGACTCGACGCCCGACCCTGGCCACGATCTTGTCGATGGTGTGTCGAAGCTGGTCGCCACTGTGGAACCTTGCTCCGGTCCAGTAGAGCTTGCCTCCGCGTTCCACGTAGATCGAGTCCGGGCCATTCACCATGACCTCGGTGACCTCGACGTCCCGCACGAACGGCTCCAGGGGCCCCAGGCCCATGACGCTGTCGCCTATGGACTGGAGGATCTGGGCCTTCTCCTGGGCAGAGAGCGGGGCCTGTTCCTCGGCCAGCAATTCGCGTAGGTGCCGCTGAACCAGGTTCTGGAGCTCCCTGTCCGAGATGCCCGCGTCGTAGAGCTTCGGACCCAAGGTCTCGACCAGGCGTTCCTGAACACGATTTCTGATCTCATAGACTCGATCGGGTCGATCGGTCTTCGCTAGTCGTTCTGCCAGAGACACGCGGACCTCCTATTTCTTCTTGAAGAGCCGGCGTTTCGAGTCACTTGGCGCCGGAGTGTGAACGATGAGCCGGTCAGCGATGCCGAACACTGCCTTGGAGACGTCCGCCCTGGGGTCATGGATCACCAGCGGGAGCCCCATGTTGAGGGAGGTGGGCACCAGGCGACTGGACGGGATCATGTCGTCAACTCGAAGCTTCACTGCCCGCTGGATCTCGTCTGGCGTCAGACCAACTTTGCTGTCCGCTCGGTTCATGACGATCCGGAACCGCTCTTCCGGGTACCCGAGGGAGCGCAGCGTCTTCATCGCCATGCTCAGGTGCCGGACGCCCACGACGTCCAGCCCGGTGATGAGACACACCGTGTCCGAAAGGTCGAATGCGGCAAGGGTAGAGTCCGAGTAGTCGGCGGTGGCATCGATCACCGTGTAGTCGAAGGTGCTGCGGAAAGTCCTGAGGACCTTCCCGACCGCCTCTCCCGAGATGGACGGAGCGCTCGGGTCCGGAACGGCCCCGAACCCGAACAGATGATCGTGCAGTTGCTTTCCGAAGGTAAGGATGACTTCCCGATCCGCCTGGTCGCCCAGCGCCAGGAAGTCCTGGACCGGGTGTTTTGGCTCAGTGCCGAAGTACGAGAAGACGTCTCCCATGTCGAAGTCGAAGTCGAGCAGCGCCACGTCGCTCTTCGAGCGTTCCGCGATCGCGGCGGCCAGGTTGCACGCCAGAAACGTCTTGCCGGTTCCTCCCTTGGAGGAGAAAACGGAGATGACGGTCCCTCGCGGCCTCGAGTCGCGGGCAGACTCCTCATCGGTCGAGAACGACCGGAGGCTCTTCGACCAGGCCGCGGCGCGAACCAGGGCATCCCGGAGCTCCTGGCCTCCTCGAGACAGATCGACCACGTCTCGGATTCCCGCCCGCATGGCGGCGGGCAGGATCCCGTTCAGGTTCCTTTCCCGGACCAGAACCACGGCCGTAGCCGGAGACGAGCGGCCGACGAACTCGGCCAGCCCGAAAGCCTCCTGCTCCTTGACGGCCGCAGACAGCACCAGGACGTCCGGCGATACCTGCCCCTCGGAGAGCAGGCCCTCCACTGCCGTGACCGTGGGAACCCACTGAACCGAGTCGGCATCGATCTCCAGGGCCCTGGCAACGTGCTGCCGGAAGGTCTGGGGAACACCGACCGCGATGATCCTGGTCTCGGTCATTTGGTGAACTGACCCTGTGTGACAGGTCGCTGGGGCACGCCCTGCTGGTTGGGGGGCAGGAGCGAGAGCCAGATCTGAGCCTTCTCCTGGGCAAGGACGACCTTCGCGGCGTCCTCCGGCTTCAGCTCCAGGGTAATCAGCTCATTCCCGGTGGCTGCCGCTCCCCCTACAGCACCGGAAGACCCACTGACCTTGAGCACGCGAACGTCGGGAACCAGGGTCGCAGTGAGGGACGTTCCGCCCTCGCTGTCCAGCGTCGCATAGAGGACGACGTGGTCGCCGCCCTGGATGAAACCGCTGACCACGCGCTGAGGCTCGAGGTTGAGCGTCACGGCCTGATAGCCGCCTTGGATCCCGAGCAGGCCACCGGTCGACTGCGAACTGCCCTGGAAGCGCGCGGAGGTGATCTGCTCGCCCTGTAGGATGAACGCAGCCGCCGTCTTGCCTTGCAGGTCGGCAAGCGTGCTCACGGCCCCGCTGACAAGCGCATCCCTGGGCACGGACACCGTCGTGAACGCCCCCTCCTGGATGAGGGTGTCGAGCTTGGTTCCCGCAGTGATGTTCTTCTTGGAGACGATGACGGTGACGTTGCTCGCTGCCGGCTTCGCCTCCCTCTTCACTCCCTGGACGTACAGGAAGATGGCCGAGGTCGCACCGACTGCAAGCAGCAGGGCCACGGCCATGGCGAGTCCTCTAGGTTTCATATCCATCCTTTCCGTGCCAAGCCAGCACTCTTGTCCGGCAACTTCTCTCTTTTGTCATGCGGAGAGTCGAACGGCCCGCAGGCCGAAGTCGGCCCCGCCGCCAGGATTGAGACCACCGCTCTGGTATCCCTGCCACGAACTGACCAGGCAGATGGCGTTCGGGTCGGAGCCCCGGGCTCCACACGCCCCGGCCGTGTCATAGTCCCAGTCGACTCTCGTGTTGAGCACGATCTGGTTCAGAGGATCCTCGCTGACCCACGTGATCACGTGGGTGGCGGGATCGTACGTGTAGTCGACGCCCGGCCCCGGAGCCTGGCCGTATGCATACTCCTTGTTTCCCGTGGCCTCCCGGATCCTCGGATAGAGCTTCGTCCGGTCATTCCCCGGAAAATGCAGGTTGAGCAAGGGGCATTGCACTTGCGTGGTCAGGTCGAAGGTGTGGTTCGGCCCCGGAGCAGCTGTGAAGTCCCTGTTGATCGCGGGGCTGCACAGGACGTTCTGGGCGCCGACCGCGTTCTCCTCGTTCCCCTTGTACACGTGGTCGACCCGGAGGACGTTGAACCCGATGATGTCGTACTTGTCCACGTTGCACTGTCCCGCTTGCTCCATGGGAGGCGTGCAGAGGTCACCGTTCTTGTCCACCTGGCCGTCGGGGTCGTTCACCGGGAAATATCTGAACTTCGTCTCCAGGTTCTTCAGGTCTTGGTAATGGTTTGCCGACTTCCCGACCACCTTGCACCCATAGGTTGGAGCTGGATAGTTGAGGGCGAGATTCCCGACCGGATACGAGCCATTGATCCAGCCGTCCACGATATTGGATGAGACGTTCGTGCAGCCGGGGTTCGCCTTGTTCTTCGGGACGTCCCAGCCCCAGTTGGGGTCCGTCTTGTCCGAGATCAGGTTCACGAACGACCACTGCGCGTCTCCGACGGCAGCATTGTCCAGCCAGAAGTCACACTCTGTGGGCGGGTTGTCGTTCGGAACCGGAACCTTGCACTGTGTCTGCATCCAGTCGAACCGGACCATGATGGGCTGCGGGGTGGCTCCGCCCGCCGGCCCCCAGATCGCCTGAGCCTTCTCGTGGAGGATCGCGTTCCTGCCGTGTCCGAAGATCTGGGCGAAGAACAGGCTCATGTGGCCCAGGTACCAGACGGTCACCGTGCCGCACTTCGCCGGATCGCAACTGCTCCCCGCGATACCCCCGACTGCCTTGAACCCTTCTGGCGCAGGACCGTCCGGGTCGCCCGCGGGCGCCGGATAGCGCACGGCATCACCGATGTTCTGCGTGGCGAACGAGTCGGCCTGGTTCCTGCCAACGCTGGGATCCGCCAACGAGGACTCCTCCTTCGCGAAGGAGATCGCGGCGGCCAGGGCCGCGGAGTCGTTGGAGTTGACCATGACGCGGTGCTTCAACAGAAGGCTTCCGATGTCGATGGAAAGGACGAGCATCCCCAAAAGCACGAACAGCGAGACGACAACGATCGCTGCTGCCACACCATGCTCCTCCTGGGGCTTGAGCCGACCAGTGATCATTCGCATCGGAACACCCCCTTCACGTCATGGTCGAAGCTGAGGTCGGGGACGAACGGGATCTGGATCGAGAAATGCTGGTTCCAGCTGACGGTTACTTCCGACCCGGCATTCGAGTCCCCGCAGACGGTGTCTGCAGTGGGATCGTTGCTGAGCGCGTAGCCCGCTGCACTGTCTTCTACTCGGGCCACGATCAGCGGGTCTGGCTGCGAGGTTCCACAGCCGGTGCTGCTATCCGGCTTGCATCGCACGGCGGCATAGCGCGCTCCCTCCCGCGCGGCACCGATGTAGACCTCGTACTTGCTCAGTGTGATCCCGAACTCGATGACCCCGAACAGGATCATGAAAAGGAGGATCATGATGACGGCGAATTCCACCGCCACCGCTCCCTCCTCTCTGGGGATCCGCTTCCTGATCATCTCCGCCTGTCTTCCTTCTGGCGCTCGGCTTCCGAGCGCGAGGTCGTAGCAGCCTGTCAGCCCTCACCAATCGGATAGCGTCCGACGGTGAGGGCCAACCAGACCGTTCATGTCCAACCCGCGTCTAGCAGCTCCCGGTGCTCGAGAGCGGGGTGATCACGCTGCTGGCGCAGTTGAACTTGTCGTTGATCGCGGCAGCGAGGACCGAGGCCCCGGCGATGATCGCGATGGCGATCAGGACCAGCAGGACGACGTACTCCGTCGCCACAGCCCCGTGCTCGTTCTCCATCCGGGACCGGATTCCGGCCCACATCGTCTGCGTTCTTGCGTATAGACCTAGAAGCACTTGTTCACCCCCTTCAACCATCACCGTGCCGCTCGCTCAGTCGTCAGGCGCTCCGGAAGGGACGCACCGGCTCCGCGGCGAGATCGTCCTCAGCCACTCTCCTTCACACTTCACTGCAGGACCACTTCGTCGGCCCCTCGCTCCCCGCTTCGAACGAGGAGAGAGCGGCCGACGAGGCCGCTCTAGCAGCGCGTCAGCAGGTCGAGCTCAGGGCATCGATGCTGCTGCTGGCGCAGTTGAACTTGTCGTTGATCGCAGCCGCGAGAACCGCGGCGCCGGCGATGATCGCAATGGCGATCAGAACCAGGAGCACCACATACTCCGTCGCCACAGCCCCATCCTCGTTCTCCATCCGGGACCGGATACCGGCCAGCGTCGTCTGCATCTTCACGAACAGACTGAGAAGCACTTGTCACCCCCCTTCGCTCTATACCACTCAGGAACGCCCTCCGGCGCCCTTCCCACGCGTGCTAGGTTGACTGCCCGAGAGTAGGGGGGAAGAGCACATCGGACCATTCCGACTTCCCCGGATGAGCCGTACGTAGTTCTACGTACAGTCGAAAGCCCGGCCAGTTGCCGGTAGACGGAGCGATCGACTGATTGACCGGCCCCCTACCATGGCCTGGTGAGCACCCAGGTAGAGGAAAGGCCCGGGCACGTCAGAGCCCCCCCGCGGTGGGCGATGACGCTTCCCCAGCTGTGGGCGCTGGTCGCCGTTGGTCTGCCGATGGTCGTCGTCGTCGGCTATCTCGGAGCGATCGACCTCGCGTACCACATCCGAGCGGGCGACCTCATGCTCCATACCCAATCTCTGCTCCGAACCGATAGGTTCTCGTTCACAGCAGGCGGGAGCGCTTGGCTCAACCAGCAGTGGGGAGCTCAGGTCGTCCTCGCGTTGGTGTTCAAATGGCTTGGATGGGCCGGCCTGGCCATGGCTCACGCCGTCCTGGTTGGCACCATCTTCCTTTTCGTGTATCTCGCGTGCCGGGCGAAGGGGCCCCCCGCTCGGATCTCAGCGTGGGTGTCCCTCGCGGCCTTCGCGGCGTCCCTGGTGAACCTCTCTCTGCGTCCACAGCTCCTGGGCATGGCGTTCTTCGCCCTCGCCCTGTGGCTTGTAGTGGACCGAAAGAGGCACCCTCTCCGATTCCTGGCGATACCGGTTCTGGTGGCCGTCTGGGCAAACGTCCACGGGAGTTTCATCTTCGGACCGCTGCTGGCTGCACTGGCATGGGTCGAAGACCGCCGTGAGCGTCCGATATTGGCCCGGAGGACGTTGCTGGTGGGGATCGCTTCTGTCGCGGCCAGTTTCTTGAACCCGTTCGGCCCCCATGTGTGGAGCTATGTGATCAGTCTCTCCAGGAACAGCGACATAACTGCGCACGTTGTCGAGTGGCAGGCACCAAGCGTCCGAGGCCCCGGGGGCGCTCTGTTCTTCCTTTCGGTGGCGGCGGTGGCCGGCCTCCTGGCCCGGAGGCAGCGGCTGGTGCCCTGGACCACCATCACCTGGCTGGGAGTGTTCTTCCTCATCGGGTTGACCGCGATACGAAGCACGGCCTGGTGGGCCCTGGCCGCCGCCCCGCCGGTCGCCGGCCTCCTCGTGAACCAGAGGAGTCGCCCTCACAGGGCGCTGCCCGCGTCGGCTCTGAACACCGCGATCGCCTTCCTCCTCGTGATTCCCAGCCTGGCGCTCTTTCCGTGGTCCTTGGTCGGATCACCGGCCGATTCACCCGGCAAACGAGTCCCTGGTGCACCCGTCGGCCTGACCAGGGAGCTGCAACGCCTGCTCCAGCCTGGAGACCGAATCTTCAACGCGCAGGCCTGGGGCTCCTGGTTCGAGTTCGCCCTCCCGAGGAACCCGGTCTTCGTCGATTCGCGAATCGAGCTATTCCCCCACTCCATCTGGGAGCAGTACAGGACGGTTTCGAACGGCCGGCAGGGCTGGCAGGCGATCTTGGGCCGATGGAGAGTGCGAGCGGTGGTGGTCTCTTCCGGCCAGCAGGAAAGCCTCATCCCCCTCATCCGGCGAGACTCGGGTTGGACCCTCGCATACAAGGATGACGACGGTCTGATCTTCCTCAGGCGCTGACCCCGATCCCTGGCGATGGCGGGATAGACACATCCCATGCGCAACGGTTTGTTGGACGATACGGTGCCGAACCACCGGGGACTCATTCGTGGTTCCAGGTGGGCCGCTGGAACCGTGCAGCAACATTCCTTGGTCTTCCTGATGTACCTGGCCGCCTCGCTGCTACTTTTCGGTGCCCCGATCCTGCGCGATCCGCTTCACACGTACCTTGGGATCGGGCTCGAAAACGTCCACGCGGGCTACACGGACCCATCGTTCTACATGTGGAACTTCGTGTGGTGGCCCCATGCCATCGCCCATGGATGGAACCCACTCGTTTCACACATAGCTTGGGCGCCCGATGGGTTCAGCCTGGCCGCCGCCCAGACCGCTCCCGTGGTGAGCCTGGTCATGTCGCCGATCACTCTGGCTGTCGGTCCGCTTGCCGCCTACAACGTGGTGATGCTGCTGGCTCCCGCCCTCGGGGCTTGGACGGCCTATCTCCTTTGCCGCAGGGTGACCGGCTCAGTCTGGCCATCCGTTGCTGGAGGCTACTTCTTCGGGTTCTCCAGCTATGAACTTGGACACCTGACGGACCATCCCAACCTTTCCCTGACCCTCCTGGTGCCACTGGCCGTCTACCTCGTGATCAGCCGGGTGGAAGGAACCCTGGACCCGAGAAAGTTCGTGGGCCTCCTGACCACGGTGTTCGTCCTCCAGTTCTTCATCTCCCCAGAGATCTTCCTGACCATGGCCCTGTTTGGGCTGGTGGTTGGAGGGCTCGCACTGTGGATGTACGGCAAGGAGCATCCGAGGAGAACGCTCGTCGAGGTTCTCCGTCCGATCCGCGGTATCGCCATCGCCTACAGCCTGACTGTCTTACTGGCGACGCCGTACCTCGCCTACGCCGTCTCGCACGGCCTGCCTCGGCTGCCCGCATCCTGGCCTTTCGTCTACACGACCGACGTGGCGAACTTCGTCGTGCCGACTCGACTGCATCGATTGGGTGGAAGCCTCATGGCCCCTCTCTCGGATCGCTTCCTTGCCCCCGTCGATGAGTCCACTGCCTACCTCGGACCCCTCGTGGTCATCGTCGCCCTCTTCGCCCTGAGGCGGCCGCGCACCCTTCTGCAGCGCGTTCTCATCTGGTCGCTGGGTGCGGTCAGCCTCGCTTCGCTGGGACCCACGTTGACGGTTGCGGGGTCCCGCATCGTGGCATTGCCCTGGACCATCCTGGCGGTAGTTCCGATACTGAAGTTGGCCCTTCCGGCCCGCTTTGTGATGTATGCATGGCTCATTCTCTCGGTCATCGTTGCCCTCTGGCTGGCTGCGCCGGGAGGGCGGAGATCGATGAAGTGGGCGCTCGTTGTGGCGAGCGCCGTCCTTCTCCTTCCCAACACCTGGCTTCCGTTTTGGCGGAACACGCCTCCGGTGCCGACATTCTTCTCCAGTGGCGTGTACCGCCAACACCTGAGGCCCGGAGAGAACACCTTGATCATTCCGTACGGGGGCATCAGTTTCTCCATGTTGTGGCAAGCGACCACAGGGATGTGGTTCTCCATGCCCGAAGGTCGCCTGTGCCCCATGCCGCCCGGCTTCCAGACTTGGCCCATCGTACGGACCTTCCGCGGCGGTCCCCTCACCGGGGCATATCAACAAGACCTCGAGGAGTTCCTGGCGGCGAAGCGTGTCCGAACGATCGTGGTGGTCAATGGCAGCCCGGGGCCGTGGCGTCGACTCTTCTCCACCCTCGGCGTGCAGCCGCGAGAGGTAAAGGACGCCGTGGTCTATGACGTTCCAGATCGGATCTTGACAACTCGGCCGGAGCTCGAGGGTCGACCGATCCTGAAGCAACTATCGGGGAAGTGCGGATAAGCAGAACCTTCTGGAAGGTCCAGAACAACACTCTTTTAGAGATTCAGTCCCGAGCACCCATGGTGATGATCCCGGACCGCGTGGCCGCGGCGATCGCTCCCACGCGGCTGTCCGCTCCCAGCTTCTTGTAGATGCGGAACAGATGCGTGGTCACGGTTCGCTCCCGCACGCCCAGCCGGGACCCGATCTGCCTTCTCGATGGCGGCCGATACCGTCTGCGATCGGGGCCAGCCAATCCGGCGGCAGCCCTTCCAGGACCATCTCCCGCCGGGCTCCCCGCCTGATGGCGTGCAGGAAGTCCTCCGGCCGCGCGGTCTTGTCCACGAAGCCGTCCGCCCCGAAGAACAGAGCCCGCGAGATCGAGATGGCACCGGAGTTCGCACCGCAGGCGATGACGGGGATCGACGGGAAGGACTCCCGGATCTCTCGGATCAGCCAGTAGCCGTCGCGCTGGCCCCCCAGATTCAAGGCGACCAGGGCGACCAATCCGGTTCGGCGGGCAAGTGCTCTCAGGGTCTCCAGCGCCTCGTCGGCCGTGGCGGCCTCGCCGACCACCGTCAGGTCGGCTTCGCCACAGATGAGCAGGCGGAGGCCGCTCCGCACCACCAACAGCGGATCGACCAGCACGACGTTCACCGTGGGGAGGGGGGTAAGCCGGGCCAACCCTCCCCGGTCAGTTCGGGTATTCATCATCATCACGGACACTGACAGAATGAGCGATACTACCGCCTTGCACCATGGGGGAAACCACGTAGGAAGAAAGAACTAGGCCCCGATTTCGACTTAAGGCCCTAATCTCTGCCACGACCTGGGCGATCGTCGGGATGGGTGATGAGATCCACCAGCCCGAGGCCGGCTGCCCGATAGAGCGCCTGGACCCGGGTACGTACGTCGAGCTTCTGATAGATGTTCCCGATGTGGCTCTCGACCGTTCGCGCCGATAAGCCCAGCCGATTGGCGATCTGCCTGGTCGAGAGCCCCTCGGCCAACAGGGCGAGCACCTGTCGCTCCCGAGGGGTGAGGCGGGCCAGGGCGCGGGCCGTTTCTCTCGCCTTCCGGGCGAACTCTCCCAGTTGGACCTGAGCCCGGCGCTCCAGCTCCTTGCTGAAGACGAGCTCGCCCCTGGCGACCGCCTGGATGGCGTCGGCGATCTCCTCGACGGAGGCCGTCTTCTCCACGTACCCGCTCACGCCCAGGCGCAGCGCCTCGAACACGGCCGACTTGTCGTCCGTAGCCGTGACGATGAGGATGCGAGCCAAGGAGTCGTCGAGGGCCAGCCGACCGACCACGTCCAAGCCGCCCATGCCGGGAAGGATGAGGTCCAGCACGATGACGTCGGGCTGGAGACTCGCGGCCAGCTCGAGGGCTTCGTTGCCGTTCCCGGCCTCACCCACCACCGTGAGACCTTCCCGTTCATCGCAGGCCATGCGGACCATCATCCGCACCATGGGATGGTCGTCCACAACCAGGACGCGAATCTCTTCCTTGTTCTCAGTTGGCATCACAGCAAACATCGACGCCACGCGGAGCAGTCTGAAGGAAAGGGAGCTGGAAGGCACATTCAGCCCTTGAGGTGGCGCTTTCGGACTGACAAACTCAGGAAGCAAGCCTCGCATCGACATGAACTTTTCCCCTGCCAACCCGTACGCACCACCGAGGGTCCGCACAGGTCAGCTTCGCGTATCGCTGGCCATCCTCTTGGGGGTGCTGGTCGCCTGGACGGCACTGGTGGTCAGTTGGGTCGTCCCATCGAGCGTCTCGTGGCCGCGAGCCCGCCTCCCCCTGGAGACAGCGGGGGTCTTCGTGGTGAGCCTTCTCGCCGCACTCGCCTACATCCGGTATTCACTCACCGGGGCGCCATCCCAGCTGTTCGTGTCGCTGGCCTTCGTCGCCCTGGCCTCGACTCAGCTCGTCCTGGGCGTGATCTGCATCCCGGCACCCTCGGGATCACCGCTGACAAGGTCCTCTACCTGTGGATGCCGGGACGGCTGTTTGCCGCGCTGCTCCTTCTCGCAGCAACGTTTCCGTCCAGCCTCGAGGAGCATGACCACCCTGCGCAACTCAGAGAGTTCATGATGAGGGCGGCCATCGTCGGTTGCGGGCTCTTGCCCGTGGAGATGATGTTGTGGATCGCCCGGCATGACCTTCCCGCCCTTTCTCATCCGGGCGCAGGTGGCTTGCTGCCTCGACTCTCGAGCGGGCGGCTTCCCGCGGTCACGACGACCGACGTCCGCCTCGGACTGGCGTTGACAGGGACATACCTGCTTGCCGCGTACCGCTTCTGGCGGCGGGCCGAGGAGCCGGACGGTCTTTCGTCTCGCTACCTGGTCCTGGCACCGCCCGTAGCCGCATTCAGTCAGTTCCACAACATGCTCCTGCCCACGATGTCACCCGGTCGCATCTCGTCGGGAGACGCGCTGAGAGTCCTGTTCTGGGGCACCCTGGTGATCGGCCTGATCGTGGAGGTGCGAGCGACCTACTCTCGGATCGCGCCCGGGCCCTCGAGTTGGCGTCGGCGTACGAGACCGAGCGGGACAGGGTACGGGACCTGGAACAGATCGACCGGGACAAAGCCGAGCTGGTGCAGCTCCTCACCCACGACTTCCTGCATGCAGTGGCCGCCCTGCGGAGCTATGCGGTGACCCTGACGAAGCGCTGGCCGGACCTGAGCGACGACCTCCGTCTCGAGGTCGATCTCGCCGAGCAGGGAGTCTTCGTCCTCGAGGGGAGGGGCGGCGAAGTCTTGGTCAGGCCAAAGCCCGAGCGAGCAGCCGAGCTGGTCCGTGAAGCATCCGATGCCGTCGACCAGCTTGGAGGCCGGCTGCAGGTCATGGTGCCGGCCGGCTCGGAAGGCGTGCTGGTCTTGGCCGATCGGACCCGAGTGCTGCAGGTGACCAGGAACCTCCTCCTGAACGCCGAAAGCTACTCGGAACCGGGCACTCCCGTCGGGCTCGAGGTGGTGGCCAACTCGACGGAAGTCGTCTTCTCCGTGAAGGACAAGGGCCCGGGCATCCCGCCCGAGCTGACCGGGCTGCTCTTCAAGCAGTTCTCTCGTCTGCCAGGATCCGAGCGGGACGGCGGGGGTGGCTCAGGGCTCGGACTGTACATCTCTCGGCAGATCGTGGAAGCGCACGGTGGGCGGATCTGGGTGGAGAGTACGGTTGGAGAGGGGTCGTCGTTCTCTTTCTCCCTGCCCCGATCGAAGGATGCGGGGTGACGGATCCGATCCGCGTCCTCATCATCGACGACCACCGGATGTTCGCCGATGCCCTTCAGCTGCTGCTGGGTGGGGAGGACGACATCGACGTGCCCGCGGCGGCATCCACCGCCGAGGAGGCACTGGAAATCTCGGGGACGATGCAGCCAGACGTGGTGCTCATGGACATCGACCTGCCGGGGATCGATGGGATCGAGGCCACGAGGATCCTCCGCCAGCGGCAGCCCCAGGCCAGAGTGGTGATCATCACCGCATATCAGCAACCCGACGTGATCGCTGCGGCCATCGACGCCGGCGCTTCCGGATACGTTCCCAAGACGCACGCCGCCGACGAGCTCGTGAGCGTCATCAGGCGCGCGGCCGCCGGAGAGATGGTGCTGCCCTCCAAGGACATCGGGGCAATCCTGGGTCGCTTGCAGAAGGCGCGGGAGATTCGCACCGATGAGGGTCAGCTGTTGGCCCGGCTCACGCCCAGAGAGCTCGAAGTGCTGCAGTCCCTTGCAGATGGCAAGTCGACCGCCGAGATCGCTGCCTCGCTGTTCATCAGCCCTCGGACGGTTCGGAGTCATGTGAAGAACGTTCTCGCCAAGCTGGGCGTTCACTCGAAGCTCGAAGCCGTGACGATGGCCCTGCGGTACGGCGTGATCCGAGTCGACCGGCTGACCTGATCGGCCGGTGCCCCGCCGATCCGGAAGATTACCGGTCGAAGCGGTGCGATTCCGGAGCCACCCTCGAGGCGGCCTCCCTCAGAGCCCGAACGGTCGGTGTGTCGGGCATCAGTTCGGGCGCGAGTGGGATGTCCATGCATACGATGCCCGGCGAATCGAACTCGGCCCGAGCCCCCAGCCCTTCGAGCAACGTCCGCATGGGCAGGTTCTGCTCCAGGACGTAGGCGCGGAAGATGAAGATGCCGGCGGTGAGAGCCGCGGCCGTCAGCAAGCCGAGCAGGAATGTGCCCAGTCCACGCCGCTGGTACACATCGACGACCGTTACCGCGGCCTCGGCCACACCGGGCTCGCCCTGAAGACGGATGTATCGAGCAACCCCCATCCCCACTGTCGGCCGGTCGGCTCGAACCGCCCCCCAGGCGAAGTGGTCCCAGTAGTCCAGGTGCGTCAGGTAGTCCAGCTCCGGCTCGGTGAGCATCGAGGTTGGGACCAGGAACCGGCGGAGGCGAGATTCCTCCGACAGGCTGTGGAACCCCTGCTGGATCAAGGCCCTGTCCGACGGTCCGATGGGCCGCACGAGCACGGGGGTACCGTCTCGGAGCCCGGTCTCGACTCGGTCCGTGGACAGCCGAGCGAGGACCCCCCGGCGCACGGTGGGGACCTACCCGCGGTCGAGCAGGCGGGCTTTCTGCGCGGAGAACTCGTCGTCGCTGATGACGCCCTCGCCTCGGAGTCGGTCGAGCTTTGCCAGTTCGTCGGCGAGTGATGGCGGGACGGATGGAGCCTGCATCCGGCGGAGGTTTGCCTCGTTCATCTCGTAGATCGTCTTCTGGACGACTTCCGGGCGGCGGATGTTGGTGAACGTCTCCTGGCCGAACTCGCCCGCCGACTCCAGCACCAGATCGCCCGCTCCGATCATCCTTTCGAACACTCCCTGACTGAACCTGACGTCGCTGATGTTCTCCAGCGGAATCTCCATGGAACGCTTGGCGAACCACCCGGACCGATGGATCACCCGATCCGTGGTGACGACGAAATGGGAGGTTGCCCACGCCACGATCTTCGGCACCGCGCTGAGAGTGATCAGGGCGGCCCCCACCGCTACAACCAGCCATCGAACCCATGTGGGCCATGCCTGCGGCATGTAGGCGAGGATCAGCCCCACGCCCGCCGCGTCGAGCGCGATCTCGGCCAGGGGCCACACGAGCGCGATCCAGTGGGGCCGGAGATCGAGAACGAGATCCTCGCTCTCCGCGAGGAGCCTCCGGGGGAACGTCATGGCGCGGACGCTACCCTGAGGGGTCACGCAAGGGCAACCATGGGCCGAGCGCTCCCGAGCGATCAGTCCAGGTGGGCGATCTCGCCGAACCGAACCGGCTGCTGGCCCTTGGCCGTCTGGACGATCAGCTCGCCGAAGTACCCGATCGCCGAGGCGCGGCCCGCGATGGCCACACGCGACGTCGTCATCGCACGGACGAACCTCCCGATCGTGTCACAGACTCCCACATACGCAGCGAGGACCTGAGTTCGGATCCTGGGATCGGACGTATCGCAGAGACGTCTCAACCGGGCCAGGTAGGTGGTCAGGAGTGCCCCAGGCTCGGAGCTTCCCGCCTCCGTGGCCACGCTCGTTGCCGCCTCCCGAAACTCCGAGGGGAAGTCCTCGGGTTTCTGGGTGAGGTTCACCCCTGTGCCGATCGCTGCGTAGAGCAACCGGGCTTCCTGGACCTTGGCTTCCACCAGGACGCCACCGAGTTTGCGATCGTGCACCATGAGGTCGTTCGGCCACTTGCATGTTGCCGGGACACCGCACGCCTCGCGGCAGGCCTGTGCCATGGCTGCGCCGGCGGCGAGGCTGATCAGTGGGGCGTCAACCGGAGCGAGCTTCGGCCGGAGAAGCACCGAGACCAGCAGGGAGGACCCGGGCGTAGAGACCCAGGTCCGGCCCAGCCGGCCCCGCCCTGCCTCCTGCTGGTTCGCCGCGACCACCGTCCATTCGGGTGCGCCTTCTTCCGCCAAACGCAGGAGATCGGAATTGGTGGAGTCGGTCACCTCGAGGAAGTGAATCGGGGCATCGAGGCGGGCGGCCCGGACTGCCTCGGTGACCACCCGTTCCGTTAGCATTGCCCCGACCTCCAAAGGGCGGCCGGCGTCGACGCCGGAGCCGTCACCGGCCCACGGGGAGACGATACCTGCCGATGGCCCAGCCGCGCCTCCTCATCGCAAACAGGGGCGAGATCGCCGTCCGGGTGATGCGGACCTGCCGCGAGATGGGGATCCCGACGGTGGCCGTGTACTCGGACGCCGACCGGGAGGCCCTCTTCGTCGAGATGGCCGACGATGCCTACCACCTGGGACCCTCCTCTCCCTCGGAGTCCTATCTCAACGTTCCGCGGATCCTCGAAGTGGCAGGGCGGGCCAGGGCGACCCTGGTCCATCCCGGGTACGGGTTCCTGGCCGAGAACGCAGGCTTCGCCCGGGCCGTGGCCGAGGCCGGCCTCACGTTCGTCGGTCCGCCTCCCGCGGCCATGACGCTGATGGGCGACAAGGCGGCGGCTCGCCGAACAGCGGAAGGCGTCGGAGCCCCGACCATCCCGGGGACACCCGAACCGATCACCGCGGACCGGGCCGCCGCGGAGGCCGATCGGATCGGATTCCCCATCGTGGTGAAGGCGGCCTTCGGAGGTGGGGGCAAGGGCATGCACCTGGTGGACTCGCCGGACGAACTCCCAGCGGCCGTCGAGCGGTCAAGCCGGGAGGCCAACGCGTACTTCAGTCGACCCGAGGTGTACCTGGAGCGCTACATCACCCGCGCCCATCACGTGGAGGCTCAGATCGTTGCGGACCGGCACGGGCACGTGTCGTTCCTGGGCGAGCGGGACTGCTCGCTCCAGCGCAGGTATCAGAAGCTCGTCGAGGAGAGCCCTTCACCGGTGGTCGACGAAGGCCTGCGTGCGCGGATCGGGCAGGCGGCGGTGGACATCGCCAGCGCCGGCGGATACCTCAACGCCGGAACGGTGGAGTTCCTGGTCGAGGAAGACGGGTCCTTCTATTTCATCGAGATGAACGCTCGGCTCCAGGTGGAACACCCGGTGACCGAGATGGTCTCGGGGCTGGACCTGGTCCACCTGCAACTCCTGGTGGCCCTGGACGAGGAAGTAGAGATGGAACCGCGGACGCGGGGCCACGCCATCGAGTGCCGCATCAACGCCGAGGACCCGTATCGGGACTTCCTCCCGGGGCCGGGCCTCATCACCTCGTATCGGCCGCCGGGCGGGCCATTCGTCCGACTCGATTCCGGCGTGGCCGAGGGTCGCCGCGTGGTCGGGGACTACGACTCACTGGTGGCCAAGCTGGTCGTGTGGGGTGAGGACAGAGAGAACACTCGCAGGCGGATGCTGCGCGCGCTGGACGAGTTCGTGGTCGAGGGCATTCCAACCACCATGCCGTTCCACCGGTGGGTCCTCGACACCGAGGAGTTCCGAACAGGAATCGTGCACACGAAGTGGGTGGAGGAGGCCCTGGCCGCGGGCGGCCTCAAATCGCCCGAGGAGAACGCGGTCGTGCCCGGTGCAGGGCCGGCCCCGGCCGGCCCGGTCCGCCTCCTGGTCGAGGTGGATGGACGCCGGGTGCCCGTCAACGTGTGGGGAGACGACGTCCGCACCCCCCCACGTCCACCGACTGTCTCTGCCCACGGCCACGCGTCCGTGGGCGCCGGCGAGGTCATCGCCGCGCCCATGCAAGGCACGATCCTGCGGGTCCTCGTCGAGGCCGGCCAGCAGGTGGAGGCGGGCCAGACCGTATGCATCCTAGAGGCCATGAAGATGGAGAACCACATCGTGGCCACCAGGGAGGGGAAGGTCGTAGAGGTGGCCGTGTCGAACGGCGACGTGGTGGATACCGGCCAACCTCTCGCGGTCATCGAGTAACTCGAGGGGGGAGGGAAGCCCAAGATGGCGCGCACAGGTGTCGTCGATCATCGCCGGGCGCCCGACCGGACAGGGGCCCGGCGGCTCCCTCCGGACCACGAACCCGGCGCATCTGGACGAGGTGGTGGCCGAGGCGCTCCTCGGCGACGCTTCCACCTTCGTGGAGGCCTGCAGGGCCGCTCGTGCCGCCCAGCAAGGGTCCAGGTGGATGTGGCCGACGTCTCGGCCGACCTCGGCTACCCGCATCGAGGGGTGAGGACGGTCACGCCTCTCCGGAGGGGGGCGGGCCCCAGCTCTTGCGTCCGGTCAGCGAGATGCCGGATTCCTTGATCCGGTAGTTGCGGTTGACGCTCACCAGCACGGCCGTCAGCCGCTCCACGATCCTGGCCATCGAAAGGGGCCCGACGTCCACCCACCGCAGGTTGGCGATCTTTTCCGCCAGAGCGCCGACCGCTGCTTTCGCTTCCGGCTCGGCACCGCACACGAGCACGTCTCCCTCCATCGGTTTCTCGAGGTCTTGCAGCTGCTCCGCGGAGACCGTATGGAATCCGGACACAAGCCGCAGGTTCTTGGGAAGGATGGCCTTCGCCTGCTCGGCCGCCGACCCCTCCCACGGCGTCACCACTTGAGACGCGGGACGTCCCACCGCCGTGGCCAGGGGGGTGGTGGTGTCACACACGACGGCGTCGGGCCGGAACGCGTCCCGGATCGATCGATAGATCTCGGCCTGCCCGGCGTATGGGACCGTGACGAAGACCAGGTCCGAGCGCGCCGTTGCGTCCTCGTTCGAAGAACCTGAGATCGAACCGCGGGTTCCGGAGCCCGAACCCAGCCCGAGGAGGTCCGCGGCCTTCTCAGCGGCCGCCTGGCCGCGCTCGGCCGACCGGGATCCGATCACCACGTCCTCGCCGGCTCGCACCAGCCGGAGGGCCAGCCCGAACCCCTCGTCCCCGGTCCCCCCGATGATGGCGATCGTCACGAGCGCGAAGCATAACGGAAGCTCATTTCGGCTGGTCCTGACGTCGATACCTATGCCGATGAGCCAGTGGCGCTGGCGAGCTTACGCCTGCCTTGGGATCTGCTTGAGCGTGCTCTACTTCCTGGTCCCCTCGATCGCTGCCCAGGACATCGTCTATTCGCTGGTAGGCGGGTCGGCCGTGGCCGCCATGGCGGTGGGAATCTCCACGAACCGCCCACGGGGCAGGCTGCCCTGGTATCTCATGGCGGCAGGCCAAGCTTGCTTCGTGGCCGGAGACGTCCTGTGGGACGTCTTCGCGAACGTCCTGCACAACACGCCGTTCCCATCGGCCGCCGACGTCCTGTACCTGGCAGGGTATCCGCTCCTCGCGAGCGGTCTGGCTCTCTTGGTTCGCGACCGGGACCCCGAGCGGGATCGAGCCAGCCTGATCGACGCCCTGGTCATCTCGGCCGGCCTTGCCGTGGTGACCTGGGTCTTCTGGATCGATCGATACGCCGGCGACCAGACCCTGTCGGTGCCCGCCTTCCTGATCTCCGTCGCGTACCCGATCATGGACCTCCTGTTGATCGGTTTTCTGGCCCGCCTCACGCTCTCGCCGGGACAACGACCGATCTCCTACCGGCTCCTCAGCGCCAGCCTGTTCCTGACACTCGGCGCCGACGTGGCGTTCGCCGGCCTGGAGCTCGCCGGCGCGTACAACGGACGCAATGTCATCGACATCGGTTGGCTACTCTCCTATGTGGCGATCGGCGCGGCCGCTCTTCACCCGACCATGGGCGCGCTGACCCAGCCGGCCGCCCCACCGTTCGTGTCGTCGAACGCGCGGCGGCTCGTCCTTCTTGCCGGAGCGTCGCTCATGGTCCCCTGCGTCTTCGCCGTGCAAGCCCTCCAGGGAGAGCCGGCGAACACGGCAGCGCTCGGTCTCGGGTCCGCAGCCATCTTCCTTCTGGTGCTCGCGAGGATGGCCGGACTGATCAAACAGGTCGAGTGGGACGCCGAACAGCTCAGGCAACAGGGGAACTTGCTGACCAGAGCGCTGGAGAAAGAACAGCAGGTGGTCGGCCAGCTGCAGGAGCTCAACCGCCTGAAGGGAGACTTCGTGGCCATGGTCTCCCACGAGCTACGCAGCCCACTGACCGCCATCATCGGCTACGCGAAGATGCTTCGGCTTCCCCCCGTCTCGGAGGATCCGACCCTCCAAGCGGAGTCGCTACAGATCCTCGAGCGGCAGGGGGAACGGCTCCTTCGGATGGTGGAGAACCTCCTGACTGCATCTGAGCTCGAGAATCGAGCCGTTCCCTTCTCGATGGGTCCTGTTTCGGTGGAGGATCTGTTCCGAGAGGTCACCGAGAGCCATTCGTCGGCCCAGGGTCGTATCCGCGTCTCGCTTCCAGCGGAACGACTGGTCGTCCACACAGACCGCCAGCTCCTCGGTCGGGTGTTGACCAACCTCATGGACAACGCCCTCAAGTACTCGGCTCCCGGGTCGGAATGCGAGATCGGGGCGATGAGGGTCGATCGGGTGATCCAGTTCTGGGTAACGGACCACGGGGTCGGCATCGAGCCGGACGAAGTCGGGCGGATCTTCGACCGCTTCTATCAGGTCGATTCGTCGCGCGGTCTCAGTACCAGCGGGGTTGGTCTCGGCCTGAGTCTGGTCAGGGACATCGTGGATGACCTCGGGGGGTCCGTCGAGGTGACCAGCGAGCTGGGCCGAGGGAGCACCTTCACGGTGACGTTTCCCCTTCGGGTCCCCCAGGTGACGGAAGCCGATTCAGGCTCTTCCGTGCTCACCGCCTCGTAGGCGGCCGATCCAAGCATTTTCGTACCGTCTCAGCACAGCGACGAGTCCGGCCCATCCCCCAAGACGTGGTGCCGGAAATCGACAAAGAGTCGCTGGCTGCACCGAAACGCTTCCCGATACTCGCCCTCTCGAACTCCAGCCCGATAGGCGGCCCTCGACGCCAGCAGGCCGACCACGCCCAACAGTTCGAGGCTGTAGCCGCGATCGAATGCGAGGGCCACCGTCGCGGCGACCAGGAAGATCACCAGAGGGACGACCAGTGATCGGGCCAGTTGCCAGGGGACGAGGGCGTCAACGATCTCCAGGAAAGGCTTCGCTGGTTGCCGCCCAAGCGAATGATCGATGGGAGAGGAGAGCCGGGTCGCTTCCATGCTCACTGTCCTCGGCGACCGACCCTGCTCGGCATATAGCCCGGAAGGGTGGTTTCCGCTGCCTCGTTCGGACCAGTCCAGCTGTGGGGCATCGGACGGAGCCAGACATCGTCCGTCGGCGGAAACGTCGTGATCTGGTTCCACGCCAGCAACCCTCACCGTGGGTGACTAGTCCGAACGGGTGATACAAAGCTCCCGAATTGGGGATTCGCTTCCTTCTCCCGCCCGCCACCATTTGTCGGCCAAATGGGGGCAGGCAGGAGCTGTCGGCCGCTCAGCTGCTCCGCCCGTAGAACGACTGTTCGGGGAAAGGTGAGACGACGGGGGGATTCTGGCCGAGTGTCAAATCTGCGCGGGAACCACTTTCCCGCCTGCAAACGGAAGGAGAAGAGCAAAAAAATGCAACTTGGAAAGATTCCATTCATCGGACGCCGGGCCAGGCGAACGTGGCTCGTCCTGGGGACCGTGGTCGCCTTGACGTTGGCCATCGCCCTGCCCGGCCTGGCCACTCTCTCGCCCAGCACGTTCAACGCCGGAGACGGGAACCTCACCGTCCAGGGCAGCGAGACGGACTGGGCTACCCCAGCCCCGAACCTGCAGAAGGGGATCGACAAGCCCACCGGGCAGAACGACGACTCGTTCGGCCAGGGGACGAAGGAGGACACGGCGGTCCCGACCGTTGTGAGCGGGCAGATCCCGAACAACAAGAGCGACCTGACCCGCTTCTACGTGGCGAACGAAAAGGTGGGGGGTAAGGAGTTCCTGTACCTCGCCTGGGAGCGGGTCCAGGAGCCGAACGGCACCACCAACATGGACTTCGAGTTCAACCAGGACGCCACGAAGAGCTCGAACGGGGTCACCCCCGTCCGCACTGCAGGAGACGTCCTGATCAAGTACGACCTCTCGCAGGGAGGCACCCATCCCACGCTCGGCTATCACCTCTGGGTGACAAGCGGGAACCCGGCCACCGTGTGCGAGGCGAACAACTCGGTGCCCTGTCGGGGGAAGGTGCAGTCGCTGACCGGGAACTTCGAGGCTCGATCAATGATCCCACCAACAACCCGCCCAACGGCGAAGTGGTGGACCCGATCCCCCCAGACGCGCCGAGGACCCTGAGTGTGAGGACCTTCGGGGAAGCGGCGGTCAATCTGACCGACTCAGGGATCATTCCGGCCGGCAGCTGCAAGAGCTTCGGTGCCGCGTACCTGAAGAGCCGGGCATCCGACTCGTTCACCGCGGCGGTGAAGGACTTCATCGCACCGGTCCCGGTGAGCATCTCGAACTGCGGGCAGATCATCATCCGGAAGGTCACCAGCCCGAGCCCGGATCCGACCAGCTCGAGCTTCAGCTACTCCACGACGGGCGGCCTCACCCCGGCCAGCTTCTCCCTGAAGGACAGCGAGAAGCAGGACTACGGCGACAACGTCCAGGCCGGCGCCTACTCAGTCACCGAAGCCGACCCGGCACCGAACTTCAAGCTGTCGAACAAGGGTCCCAGTCCCCTTGCGGGAGCGGAGTTCGACATCAGGAAGGCGTCGGACAACAGCCTCGTGGCGCACCTGACCACCGACAGCAATGGTGTGGCCTGCGTGGACAAGCTGCTGTTCGGCGAACTACAACGTCAACGAGACCAACGCGCCCAGCGGGTACAAGATCGACGACACCACGACGCACAAGGTCACCGTTGACAACGCCGCCACGTGTGGAAGCGGGAACGAGGAGACGATCTCGTTCAGCGACACGCCGCTGTCCAAGGTCACGGTGAGCTTCGAGTCGCTGGCCCCGGGGAATCCGACCTCGGCCACGATCCAGTGCACCGGCGAGGGTTCGCCCAGCCCTCTCCCGGAAGCACGCCAAAGGTCCTGGACAACCTGGCGCCCGGCACGTACAGCTGCACGGTGGTGGTTGATCCGTAGGAGATCGAGACACGCCGTATTGGACGGAAAGGGGGCCGGCTCACGGGGGCCGGTCCCCTTTCCCACGTGGTGACGAGCGATCAGTACGCGTGCGCGAAGCAGGTGATGTAGACCTTCATGTTCCCGCGCTCAGGGCCGAGAACTGATACGTGGGCGTTGAACGAATCATCCCAGTACCCGGGGGACCACCACCACCCTTGGCGGCGCCAGCAGAGCCGAACATGGGCCCGACGACGAGTAGCGAGGCCCCCAGGAACGCGATGCGCCACCGGGACTCCCGTCAACCCCGTGTGATCAGACTCTCTCTAGCACGATCACGCGGTCCGTGGATCGTCGCCGAAGGGGCACGTCGGGATCCGGCAACAGTCGCAGCTCCTCGATGACGGGTTCGACCACCTGCCGCCACTGATCGTCCGGCACGCTCCACAAGACCGAGTAGGATCGACTCTCGATCTTCGCGATGGCCTGGGCTGGAGACTCGAGGTAGTCGTGCTCCGGCCAGCGCCTCGCCTGAGCGAGGGCAAATCCGGCGGCTGGGGCCAGCTCGCGCAACCGGTCCTCGTCGTCGATCCGCCGACGGTGGGGATCCGCTGCGCGCCACATCCGGGCGATGGCCCGCCCGATCGGGTCCGCGGGCTCCTCCGAGGACCCGGCCGGGACCACCAGGTAACGGCCGCCCGGTCGGAGAACTCGAGCCACTTCTCGCAGCACCGCGGCGGGGTCGCCAACGACGTGGAGCACCCACACGGAGAAGGCCTGGTCGAGCGAGCCGTCTGCCACGGGAAGCCATCGCGCGTCTCCCACCACTACGCGAGGGCCGATCCTTTCCCTGGCCCTGCGAGCCATGGCCTCGGAGATGTCCACGCCGAAGACCCGATGTCCCAGCTCGGCCAAGCCGAGGGCGATCAGGCCTGTCCCGATGCCCACTTCCAACACGGGCTGAGCCGATTCGAGCATGCCATCGAGCTCGCCAGCGAACCGCCGTCCTCGATCCTCTCCACCCCGGGTCCGGTCGTAGCTGTCGGCGATGCGCCCGAAGTCGAGCGACTCGGAGAGGGCTTCGCTCACGAGCCTCGGCCCTCCGCGCTCACCCGCCCCCGCCCACGTCGTCGAGCTCCTCGTCCTCCGCGGGCCGGGCCATCGATCCGCGCTCGTCCTCCAGCGTCTGCCACAGGGTCTCCGCCCAGTCCCGGATCCCCGGCCACATCCGCCAGAAGTTCTCCTTGGTCACCTCGCCGAAGGCCCGGTCGGCCTCATCCGGAGAGATCTTCTCGGCCGTGTGGTCGAGGACGAAGACCGCCGTTCCGAACCCGTACTCGAGCTGGTCGTCCATCGGAACCCCCCTCTCAGTGCGTCGGACGATACTCGCCGAAGACCTCGCGAAGGGCATCGGAGACCTCGCCCAGAGTTGCCTCTGCCCGCAGTGCTTCCTTCATCGGATGCAGGAGGTTGCCCGTTCCCCGAGCCGCGTGCGCGACGCCGGCCAACAGCTCTTCCACCTTCCCCTGATCGCGCCTGCGGCGGAGATCCCGGACCCGTTCCTTCTGGGCCTCGACCTCGGCGTCATCCATCCGCAATAGCTCGGGAGGGATCTCGTCGTCCTCCCGGTAGCGGTTCACTCCGACCACCACGCGATCGCCGGCTTCCACCTGCTGCTGGATCCGGAAGGCGGACTCGTGGATCTCGTCCTGGATCCACCCAGCCTCGATGGCGGCCACGGCACCACCTATCCCGTCGATCTTCTCGATGTACTGCCAGGCTCGCTCCTCGACGTCGTTCGTGAGGGTCTCGACGAAATAAGAGCCCCCCAGCGGGTCCACTGTGTCGGCGACGCCGCTCTCGTACCCAAGGATCTGCTGGGTGCGCAGGGCGATCTTCGCGGCTCGCTCGGTAGGAAGGGCCAGCGCCTCGTCGAAGGAGTTCGTGTGCAGAGATTGTGTCCCACCGAGTACTGCGGCCATCGCCTCCAGGGCGGTGCGGACGATGTTGTTCTCGGGCTGCTGGGCGGTGAGGGTGGCCCCTCCCGTCTGCGTGTGAAACCGGAGCATCCCACTCCGGGGATCCGTGGCCCCGAACCGCTCGGTCATGATCCTGGCCCAGAGCCTTCGGGCCGATCGGAACTTGGCCACCTCCTCGAAGAAGTTCATGTGGCAGGCGAAGAAGAAGGACAGCCGCGGGCCGAAGTCGTCGACTGCCAGGCCGGCGTCGAGAGCGGCCTGCACGTAGGCGACGGCGTTGGCCAGGGTGAACGCCACTTCCTGCACGGCCGTCGCCCCGGCTTCTCGCATGTGATACCCGGAGATCGAGATCGTGTTCCACCTCGGGATGTTCCGGCGGCAGTAGGCGAACAGGTCGGTGATCAGGCGCATCGAGGGCTTGGGCGGATAGACGTACGTTCCTCGAGCCGCGTACTCCTTGAGGATGTCGTTCTGGACCGTCCCTCCGATCGCGGTCGGGGGGACGCCCTGCTCCTCCGCCACCAGCTCGTACAGCAACAGGAGGATCGCGGCCGTGGCGTTGATCGTCATCGACGTGGTGACCTGGTCGAGGGGGATGCCGTCCATGAGCGTTCGCATGTCCTCGATCGAGTCGATGGCCACCCCGGTCTTTCCCACCTCCCCCTCGGCCCGGGGGTGGTCCGAGTCGTAGCCCATCTGCGTGGGCAGGTCGAACGCGATCGAGAGCCCTGTCTGGCCGCGATCGAGGAGGTAGTGGAAGCGAGCATTGGTCTCCCGGGCCGTCCCCATACCCGCGTACTGACGCATGGTCCACAGACGGCCTCGATACATCGTGGGATAGACCCCTCGCGTGAAGGGGGGGCTGCCCGGGACGCCCAGGTCTCGATCGGGGTCGAAAGCTTCCAGATCCTCGGGGCCGTAGACGGGCCGGGTCTCGATCCCGGCATCGGTCACCCGCCGATCCTCGACAGCCTCGGGACCGTCCCGTTCGGCGCTCATCGCTTGAAGCGTAGCGAACCCGGAGGGCGCCAGACGGTCCTGTCTATCCGGTCAGGATCGACAGGGCCTCCTCGTGGAGGAGCCCATTCGTGGACAGGGCGCTGCCGCCGGAAGGCGTGGCCCGGCCGGACAGGTCTGTGAACCGGCCGCCCGCCTCTTCGACGATCAGCTTCACCGCCGCCAGGTCCCACACGCTGACCTCCGGCTCCGCCGCGATGTCGGCCGCCCCTTCGGCCACCAGCATGTGCATCCAGAAGTCTCCGAACCCACGGCCTCGCCAGCATCGAAGGGCCAGGTCCAGCAGGCGGTCCAGAAACCCCGTCCTCTTCCATGCGTTGAGCCCGCCGAAGAGCATCTGCGCATCGTCCAGCCGTGAGACCTCGGACACCCGGATGGGGCGGTCGTCGGCAAATGCGCCCTCGCCGAGGGCCGCCCACCATCGTCGCCTGCTCATGGCAGGAGCCGAGACCACTCCGGCGGCGATCCCGCCGTCCCGCTCGAGCGCTATGAGGGTTCCCCACACAGGGATGCCCCGCACGTAGTTCTTGGTGCCATCGATCGGGTCGATGATCCACCGCGCTCCCTCAGAGCCGTCCGCACCGAACTCCTCCCCCACCACGCCGTCGTCCGGCCGGTCGCGGGAGATGCGATCTCGGAGCGCCTGCTCCACCGCTTGGTCGACGTCGGTCACCGGGGTCATATCTGGCTTGGTCTCCACGACCAGGTCGGCGGCGCGGAACCGGGGCAGGGAAAGAGAGTCCGCCAGGTCGGCGAGCTCGAGGGCGAAAGCGAGATCCGGATTCACGCCGGTGCGAGCCTATCCCCCGGCGGGCCGGACCGTATCCCTGGTGAATGACCCCCGGCGGGCAACAATCCCCGCGGTGATGTCCGCTGTCGGCCGGGAGGCTAAAGTCTCCGCCCAATGGAGATTACGAACCCCACGATCGAGGGCTACATCCGGGGCTTGCTGGCCCGCCACGACGAGCCGGTCCTTCTCGAGATGGAGGCCGAGGCCAAAGAGAAAGGTTTCCCCATCGTCGGTCGCATGGTCGGGGTGGTCTTGGAGATCCTGGCGCGAAGCATCGGGGCGAAGCGGGTGTTCGAGCTGGGCTCCGGATACGGCTACTCGGGCTACTGGTTCGCCCGCGCCGTGGGCTCGGATGGCGAGCTCCACCTCACCGATGGTGATCCGGAGAACGAGAAGAAGGCCCAGGACTACCTCTCGCGAGCGGGGTTGTGGGAACCGGTGACGTTCCACGTCGGCGACGCGGTCACCGCACTGAACGCGACTGACGGAGACTTCGACATCGTCTACTGCGACATCGACAAGCACGGCTATCCGGAGGCATGGCGGGCCGCACGCGACCGGATCCGCGTTGGTGGCCTGTACATCTGTGACAACACGCTTTGGTCCGGCCGTGTGACCGAGGATTTCGAGGAAGAAGACCCGCGTCCGGAATGGACCGCCGCAATCAAAGAGATGAACCAGGCGGTCGCCTCCGACCCTGACTACCTGGCCACCATCCTGCCCATCCGCGACGGCGACACGGTGGCTCTGCGCCTGCGCTGAACCCGCCCGATGGAGACGCCACCGGATTTCAGGCCGCTAGGAGCTACCTGTCGCCGATAGGGAAATCCCCTCTCTTCAAGCCGCGTGGGTTGACGGGCCCCGGAACTGGGCATATCCTCCCAACTCCATAAAGTCCATCGATCTGATGAACTCGATTTCAATGGTGGAGAAGGGGGTTCGGTCATGGCCTGGACAAAGGTGAGAACGATCGCGGCGATGGGCTTGGTCGCTCTCCTGGCGGCCGCCTGCGGAAGCAGCTCCGCAACCAGCGCCAACGGCGCATGCGTGGCGCCGAAGACCCCCGTGATCACCTTCGCCGCGTACAGCACCCCCCGGGAGGTCTACGGAAAGATCATCCCCGCCTTCCAAGCGAAGTGGAAGCAGGACCACAACGGCCGGAGCGTCATCTTCCAGGAGTCCTACGGGGGCAGCACGTCGCAGGCCCAGAACGTGGCCAGCGGTTTCCAGGCTGACGTCGTGGCGCTGTCACTGGCCCCCGACGTCGACATCATCAAGAAGGCCGGCCTCATCACTCACGACTGGACGAGCGCACCCGACGGCGGGATGGTCTCGTCGTCGGTTGTTGTCTTCGACGTACGCTCGGGCAACCCGAGGCACATCGCCGATTGGAACGATCTCACCCAGGCCGGTCTGAAGATCCTCACCCCGGACCCCGCCCAGAGCGGCGGGGCCCGGTGGAACATCGTGGCTGCCTACGGTGCAGCCACACGTGGGAAGGTCCCCGGGGTGAGCCCGAACGACGCTGCCGCGCAGAGGCTCCTCCAGGGCATCTTCACGAACGTCAAGGCCCTGGACAAGAGCGCCCGCGACTCGATCAAGAACTTCGAGTCGGGCTTCGGCGACGTGGCCATCACCTACGAGAACGAGGTATTCACCGCGCAGAAAGCGGGTCTTCCCGATCGGTTGGTGATCCCACCAGCGACCGTGTCGATCCAGAACCCCGTGGCGGTGGTGGACAGATACGCGCAGGCACACTGCGTGCAGGACGTGGCGAAGGCGTTCGTCGATTACCTCCACTCGCAGGATGCCAAGGACCTCTACACGAAGGTCGGATTCCTCAGGCCCGTCGATCCGACGGCAGCGGCAAAGGGCGATAGCGCCAATTTCGCCCCCATCAAGGGGCTCTTCACTGTCGAGGACCTGGGTGGGTGGACCCAGGTCGACCAGAAGGTGTTCGGGCCCAACGGCGTGTTCACCAACGCGTACAAGGCTTCCCATGGCTAGATGAGCGCCGGCGTACGAACCGAAGCGATCGGGCCCGCTCCGAACATCTCGAGGCCGAGCCCCACGTCGGCCTCGAGGTTTGGGCGCGCCGGCATGCGCACGGTAGCTCTCCTGTACCTCGGGCTCCTGGTCGCGCTGCCGCTGGCGGCCGTCGTGGTCAAGGGATTCGGTCACGGTTTGGGCGATCTGCGGGCCGCCCTCGCCACCCCTGGGGCCACTGCGGCCATCCGCTTGACGCTGCTGGCTTCTCTGGCGACCGCGGTCATCAATGGGGTCCTCGGGACGCTTCTCGCCTATGTCCTCGCCCGATTCCGGTTCCCCGGGCGGGGGTTACTGGCGGGGATCGTCGACCTCCCATTCGCCATTCCCACGCTGGTGACCGGCGTGATGCTCGTTGCGCTGTACGGACCGAGCTCGCCGGTCGGGCGGGTCCTCGGCAGGCACGGGCTCCAGATCGCCTTCGCGGCTCCGGGCGTCCTGCTGGCGCTGCTGTTCGTGACGCTTCCCCTGGTCGTTCGGACGGTCGAGCCGGTGTTGCTCGAGCTCGATCCTGCGGAAGAGGACGCAGCGAGGGTCCTCGGGGCCGGGGCGTGGACGACGTTCTGGCGGGTCGTGCTTCCCGCGATCCGGCCGGCCATCGCCGCCGGCGCCCTGCTCACCTTCGCCCGCGCGCTCGGCGAGTTCGGAGCCGTGGTCATCATCTCGGGGAACATCACCGGAAAGACCCTGACCGCCCCCGTCTTCATCTTCCAGCTGACCAGCCAGTTCCGCCCCGAGCAGGCGGCGGCCGTGGCGACCTTGCTGTTCGCTATCTCCTTCGTCCTGGTCCTGGTGACGGAGCGACTGGTGAGCCGAAGGCAGGGGGCGCTATGAGCGCGGCGCTCCCCCGTTCGACCGTGCCCCAACCGGCCGGGCGCGCCGGGTGGCCGCGGATCGCCCTGGTCGCCGTGGCGTTCCTGTACGTGGGAGCCCTGCTCATCGCTCCCCTTGCCGGGATCGTGTGGACCGTGGTCAAGGGCGGACTTCAGGTGGCCACCGAGACCTTCGGTGCGCCGGATGTCCGGCACGCCTACCGGCTCACCGGCGTGATCACGGTGCTGACGGTGGTGGTGACCGGCGTGGTGGGAGTGATCGTGGCGCTGGTGCTGACAAGGGATCGTTTCGTGGGACGCCGGCTCGTGAGCGCAGTGGTCGACCTGCCGCTGGCGGTGTCCCCCGTCATCGTGGGGCTGGCGGCCGTCCTTCTGTTCGGGCGGGGCGGCTGGTTCGAGAACTTCTTCGCCGCCCGGGGCATCCAGATCCTGTTCGCCCTCCCCTCGATGGTCCTGGTGACGATCTTCATCTGTATCCCCTTTGTGGTCCGCGAAGTGGCTCCGCTCCTTCAAGAGCTGGGAACGGAGGAGGAGGATGCGGCCGGGACCCTGGGGGCGTCGCCCGTGCAGACCTTCTTCCGCGTCACGCTCCCGAACATCCGGTGGGGAGTGCTGTATGGCGTCGCCCTCTCGGCGGCCAGGGCGATGGGCGAGATCGGGGCCGTCCTGATCGTGAGCGGCGCGCTTCAGGGAAAGACCGAGACGGCCACGCTGTACATCTTCCGCGCTCTAGAGGAGCGGCAGGACGCATCCGCGTACCTCGTGGCCCTGACCCTGGCCGCTGTGTCCATCGTGCTGCTGGCGGCCATCGAGCTCTTCAAGCAAAGGCGCGTCAAGGAGATGGGGAGATGAAGGAAGGCATCAACGTCGAGGACCTGAACAAGCGGTTCGGCCCGTTCCGGGCCGTCGACGACGTGAGCTTCCAGGCCGCCGACGGCCAGATCACCGCGTTGCTCGGCCCGAGCGGCTCGGGCAAGAGCACCGTCCTTCGGATGATCGCCGGCCTCGAGCGACCCGACCGGGGAAGGATCTGGGTGGCCGGCGAGGAGCTCACCACCAAGGCTGTCCAGGAGCGCAGGCTGGGGTTCGTCTTTCAGCACTACGCCCTGTTCCGCCACATGACGGTGCGCCAGAACGTCGCCTTCGGGTTGTCGGTACGCCACGAGCCGAAGCCCACCCAACGGGCAAGGGTCAACGAGCTCCTCGAACTGGTGGGGCTGGCACCGTTCGCCGAACGGTATCCCGATCAGCTGTCGGGCGGCCAGCGCCAGCGGGTGGCCCTGGCCAGGGCGCTTGCGCCTCATCCCAAGGTGCTCCTCCTCGACGAGCCCTTCGGGGCCCTCGACGCCCGGGTACGCCAGGAGCTCCGGAGATGGCTGGACAGCCTTCACCGGGAGCTTGGAGTGACCAGCCTGCTGGTCACCCACGACCAGGAGGAGGCGCTGGAGCTGGCCAATAGCGTGGTCGTCATGAATGCTGGGCGCATCGAGCAGATCGGGACGCCCGACGAGATCTACAACAAGCCCGCCACACCCTTCGTCGCGGGGTTCGTCGGCGCGGCCAACGTGCTCGCGGGCTGGGTATGGGAGGGCCACGTCCACTTCGGGCGCTCGGCGGTCAAAGGCGCCTATCACCTCGAAGACGGGCTGCCGGCCAAGGCGTATGTCCGGCCCCACGACGTCCGTCTGACCAATATGGAGAGCGAGACGTCATTCGGTGTGACAGTGGATCGAAGGACGAACATGGGGTGGGAATCGAAGCTCCACCTTCGCATGACCGACGGGCAGGTGCTGGTCGCTCAGCTACCCAACGACGAACTGGCAGACGTCTCTTTCGCCAGGCCGCTTTTCGCAGAGCTGCGGTACGCCAAGGTGTTCCGTTCGGACGGAGACGGCGAGACGCCGGAGGATCTCGGCTCGGCGGAGTTTCCGGCGACCGTCCCGGGGGCATAGCCGACAGATGCTTTTGTTAGACTCCGCGGGCTTCCCACGGTCACTCTCCCTCCGGCAGCGAGATAATCGGAGTTGCCAGTGGCACAGCGACGCATCGCGCGACGAACCGGCGAGTTCGGCAGGCTGTACAGGGGCCGCGAGGGTCAGTGGTCCTGGCTGGCGCACAGGGTCACCGGCGTCGCCATCATCCTGTTTCTGTTCGCCCACGTAGTCGATACCGCCCTGGTTGGGTGGGGTCCCAAGGCCTACAACCGAGTGATCAGCGTCTACCACAATCCAATCATCAGGCTACTGGAGCTCGGCTTGGTGGCCGCGGTCATCTACCACGCATTGAATGGCGTCCGGATCATGATCATCGACTTCTGGCCGCGCGCCTCCGACTTCAATCGCAAGCTGATCTACGGGACGGTCGGCCTGTTCGTGGCCGGAATGATCCCGATCAGCTATCTGATCGTGAGGCCGATCGTGGAGAAGTATCTCTGATGGCGATCGAGACTCCGGCCGCCCAGCGCCCCGCCCACCACCGGGACAGCCTGGGCATCGGGCTCCCCTATCGCGCCGGCCGGGAGCGCCCCGGCAAGGGCGCGGAGTTCTGGTGGTGGGTGTTCATGCGGGTGTCGGGCATCGTGCTCCTGGTCCTGGCCGTGGGGCACGTCCTGATCATGCACGTGTTCGGCGAGGGCGTCGACCGCGTGAACTTCGCCTTCGTAGCCCTGCGGTGGCAGCAGCCGTTCTGGCGAACCTGGGACTGGCTGATGCTCTCCCTCGCCCTCGTTCACGGGATCAACGGCCTGCGCGTGGTGATCCTGGACTACATCCGTCGGCCGGGCCTGCGCATCGCCACGACCTGGTTCTTCTTCATCGCCGGGATGATCATGTTCGCCCTGGGCACCGTGGTGGTGTTCTCCTTCGACCCCTGTAAGTGGCCGGGGACCGCGGGGATCAGCTGCTGAGCGTGCGGGCTCACGTCCCTCATGTCTCCTCCTCGAGCCCCCGCCTGCGGCGGGTCCTCGACGAGCCAAGGGGTCCGCATCCGCTCCGCTGCGCTACGCGGAGTGCTACCCCCCTGGACCCCCCGTGACTGTCGTTCACTCCTACGACGCGGTCATCGTGGGAGCCGGAGGGGCCGGCCTAAGGGCCGCGCTGGAGGCCTCCAAGGAAGTCAAGACCTGCGTCATCTCCAAGCTCTACCCCACCCGCTCGCACACTGGGGCGGCCCAGGGAGGGATGTGCGCGGCTCTGGGCAACGTGGAGGAGGACTACCCCGAGTGGCACGCCTTCGACACCGTGAAGGGCGGGGACTATCTGGTCGACCAGCCGGCGGCCAACTTGATGTGCCGGGAGGCGATCGACGCGGTCATCGAGCTCGAGCACTGGGGGTTCCCGTTCAACCGGACCCGGGACGGAAAGATCGACCAGCGCCGGTTCGGCGGGCACACCCGCAACCACGGCGAGGCGCCCGTCAGGCGGGCCTGCTACGCGGCCGACCGAACGGGGCACATGATCCTGCAGACGCTGTACCAGCAATGCATCCGACAGGATGTCCGCTTCTTCAACGAGTTCTACGTCCTCGACCTGATCATGACCGAAGATGGTCGATGCGCCGGGGTCGTCGCGTACGAGCTGTCCAACGGGGAGATCCACGTGTTCCGGGCCAAGGCCGTTCTGTTCGCCACCGGCGGATACGGCAAGATCTTCAAGGTCACCTCGAATGCCCACACGCTCACGGGCGACGGCCCGGCGATCAACTACCGGCGGGGCATCCCCCTGGAGGACATGGAGTTCTTCCAGTTCCATCCGACCGGGATCTACAAGATGGGGATCCTCATCTCGGAAGCGGTGCGGGGCGAGGGGGGAATCCTCATCAACAGCGATGGCGAGCGGTTCATGGAACGGTACGCGCCCACCATCAAGGACCTGGCCCCCCGCGACATGATCAGCCGGGCCATCTATCAGGAGATCAAAGAAGGTCGGGGCATCGACGGTAAGGACTACGTGTACCTCGACGTTCGCCACCTCGACCCCGAGATCATCGAGCAGAAGATCCCGGACGTCACGGAGTTCGCCCGGATCTATCTGGGGGTTGAACCCCTGACCGAGCCGGTCCCTATCCAGCCGACCGCGCACTACGCCATGGGCGGCATCCCGACAGACGAGGATGCGCAGGTGGTGGTGGGGCCCGACGAGACTCCCGTGCCCGGTCTGTACGCGGCCGGGGAATGCGCGTGCGTCTCCGTCCACGGGGCGAACAGGCTGGGGACCAACTCGCTGCTCGACATCGTGGTGTTCGGGCGGCGAGGTGGCAGGCACATGGCCCAGTTCGCCGCCGAGGCAGGCCCGCCGAAGCTTCCCCATCACCCCGAGCTGGAAAGCGTCGAGATGCTCCGCGGGCTCCTGAAGGGACCAAACGTCGAGTACGCCGCGGACATTCGATCCGATCTCCAGAAGCACATGTTCGACCTGTGCGGAGTCGTCAGGTCCGAGGCGGGCCTCGGCCAGCTCCAGGGCATCCTGGCCGGGTTGCGGGAGCGCTACAAGCTCATCGGGGTGCACGATCGAGGGAGGACGTTCAACACGGAATTGATGGAGGCCGTGGAACTCGGATTCCTTCTTGACGTCTCCGACGCAGTCGTGGCCGCCGCCCGGACCCGAGACGAGAGCCGTGGGGGGCACTACCGGGAGGACAATCCCCTCCGCGACGACGACAGGTGGCTCGTGCATTCCCTGGCGTACAAGGAGTTGGACGGATCCATCAAGTTGGAATACAAGAACGTGAAGCTTGGCCCATATGTACCCATGGAGAGGAAGTACTGATGGGGGTCCAGGGGGTAGCACGCGCCGGCGAAGCCGGTGGGCAGTGCGGACCCCCTGGCTCGTCCAGCGACCCGCCGCAGGCGGGGCACTGAGGAGGAGATGGAGATGTCCAGCGAGCTATGGCCAGAATTGCTGCCGGAGGCGCCGGAGGAGATCGAGCTCTGGGAAGAGGGACCGCCACGGGAGCCGGGGGCGAAACCGAGGACCGGGCCCCCCGCACCCGGACAGGTCAGGCTCACGCTCCAGATCCGCCGCTACGACCCCGAGAGGCGCGAAGAAGCGTGGTGGGAGGAGCACTCCGTCAACATGGAGCCGACCGATCGGCTCCTGGACGCGCTGCACGAGGTGAAGTGGTACCACGACGGCACACTGGCCCTCCGAAGGTCGTGCGCCCACGGCGTCTGCGGGTCCGACGCGATGCTGATCAACGGGCGCAACGCCCTGGCATGCAAGATCCTGGTCAAAGACGTGGCCCCCCGAGTCACCGTGGAGCCCATCCGGGGGCTCCCCGTCCTCAAAGACCTCATCGTGGACATGGAACCCTTCTTTGCCGGCTACCGCCGGATCCTCCCGTACCTGATCAACGACGAGCAGCCGCCCGACCGGGAGCGGCGGCAGTCCCAAGCGGAACGGGAGCGATACGACGACACGACCAAGTGCATCCTGTGCGCGGCCTGCACGACCTCCTGCCCGATCTTCTGGGGAGACGGCGAGTACATCGGCCCCGCCGCCATCGTGAATGCTCACCGTTTCATCTTCGATTCACGGGACCAGGGAGCCCGGGAGCGCCTGGACATCCTCTCCGACAGGACCGGGGTGTTCAGGTGCCGGACCACCTTCAACTGCACCGAAGCCTGTCCTCGAGGCATCAAGGTCACCAAGGCCATCCAGGAGGTCAAACGGGCCATCATGTTCGACCGGTTGTAAACAGGAACGCCTCCGCGCGTACCCCTTCGCCGGGTAAAAGGCGCTCGGGATCTCCCTCTTAGAATGGCCTCCGTGGAGACGTTCGTTCACGACATCGTCATCGTGGGGGGCGGGGCCGCAGGTCTACGCGCGGCCATCGCCGCTGCTGAAGTGTCGGATTCCTTGAGCATCGCCCTGGTGTCGAAGGTCTACCCGATGCGCAGCCACACGGTTTCGGCCGAGGGCGGCGCGGGGGCGCCGCTCGGACCGGACGACAGCCCGGACCTGCACGCCTTCGACACCATTCGGGGGAGCGACTACCTGGCCGACCAGGATGCAGTCGAGGCCTTCGTGGCAGAGGCGGCCGATGAGGTCGTTCAGCTCGAGCGCTGGGGATGCCCGTGGAGCCGGGAACCGGACGGAAGGATCGCGGTGCGGGCCTTCGGCGGCATGAGCGTGAATCGAACCGCCTTCGCTGCCGACAAGACTGGCTTCCACCTCCTGCACACCCTGTTCCAGACCTCGCTCAAGTACGAGCGCATCGTCGAATACGACGAGTACTTCGTGACCAACCTGCTCGTGGAGGACGGCCGGTGCTCGGGCGTTGCTGCCATCGACCTTCGTGACTCCGAGATCAGGTGCTTCGCGGCCAAAGCGGTGATCCTGTGCACGGGGGGGCTGGGGCGGATCTTCGCGTTCACCACCAACGGTGCCATCTGTACCGGTGACGGGATGGCTCTTGCGTACAGGGCTGGCGTCCCCCTCAAGGACATGGAGTTCGTCCAGTACCACCCCACAGGCCTTCCGGGCACTGGGATCCTGATGACCGAAGCCTCACGCGGTGAGGGCGGCTACCTGGTCAACAACGAGGGGAGACGGTTCCTCGAGGACTACATCCCGTCGAAGATGGAGCTCGGGCCCAGGGACATCTTGTCCCGGGCCATCATGCAGGAGATCGAGAAGGGGCATGCCTTCGAGGGGCAGTACGGGCATTACGTCCACCTCGACGTGCGGCACCTGGGCGAGAAGGTCATCGACGAGAAGCTTCCTTTCGTCAGAGAGCTGGCAGAAAAGTTCGTCGGGATCGACCCCGTGCACGAGCCGATCCCGGTCCGGCCGGTGGTGCACTACATGATGGGAGGCGTGGACACCGACATCGTGGGACGCACCCAGGTGCCCGGACTGTACGCGGCCGGCGAGGCGGCGTGCGTCAGCATCAATGGAGCGAACCGGCTTGGGTCGAACTCGCTCACCGAGTGCCTGGTGTTCGGCGCTCGGGTGGGACGGAGAGCTGCAGAGGACGCTCTGGAGGCGACGACGCCGGCCCAGAACCCCCTCATCCAGATGGCGGAGGCGGAGGAGGCTCGGCTGGCGGCGACGCACCTGGAGAAGCCGGAAGGACGAGAGAGGGTCGCGGCCATACGCAGAGATCTCCAGCAGGCCATGGAGCGAGGGGTGGGCGTCTACCGGACGAAGGAGTCGCTCAAGGAAGCGGTCGAGGAGGTTCGCGCGCTGCGCGATCGGTATCGTGACCTTGCCCTGGACGATCGGGACCGGGCGTACAACACCGAGCTGGTGGCAGCATTGGAGCTCGAGAACATGCTGGAAGTGGCGGAGACCGTGGTCGGCGCCGCCCTGGAGCGGCGGGAATCCCGCGGGTCGCATACTCGCCGAGACTGCCCTGAGCGAGACGACAACGGATTCCTCAAGCACAGCCTGGCTTTCGCTGCAGACGATGGCCCGCGGATCGACTACCACGACGTGACGATCACCCGCTGGCCGCCGGCGGAGCGGAAGTACTGAACCCGATCAGGGAAGGAGAGGGATGGCGGAACGGACGATGACCCTGAAGGTGGCCCGGTACCGGCCAGAGCACCGGGAGAAGCCGTATTTCGACGAGTTCGACGTCCCCTACCGCGAAGACATGGTGATTCTCGATGCGCTGAACCACATCAAGGACGAGATGGACGGCAGCGTGACGTTCCGGTGGTCGTGCCGGATGGGGGTGTGCGGGTCCTGCGGCATGATGGTGAACTACCGGCCCCGGCTCACGTGCTCGACGTTTCTCAGGGAGTTCTACCCCAAGCCGGTGGTCGTCCAGCCCCTGGAAAACTTCCCGGTGATCCGAGATCTGGTCGTGGACATGACCTCGTTCATGGACAAGCTGCGCCAGGTCAAGCCGTGGATCATCAGGGAAAACGAAGCGGCGCTGGAGTCTGGAGAGTATCTCCAGACTCCGGATCAGGTCGAGAAGTACAAGCAGTTCAGCATGTGCATCAACTGCATGCTGTGTTACGCCGCATGTCCGGTCGTGGCGAAGGACCCGGAGTTCCTCGGCCCCGCGGTGATCGCCCTGGCCCATCGATACAACCTCGACTCACGGGACCAGGGACGAGGCGAGCGGCATCGAGCCATCGCCGTCGATTGGGGGATCTGGGACTGCACCTTCATCGGGGAGTGCTCGGTCGCCTGTCCCAAGGACGTGGATCCAGCCGCGGCCATCCAGCGCGAAAAGGTGGCCAAGACGACGGACACGATGCTGTCGATGGTGCTGCCCTTTGGAGGGCAGGAATGACCCCGGAGGAACGGCGCCGGTATCCCGTCTACGTTCCACAACCCAGTCGCACATGGTGGCTCAGGACGGGCCCCTACCGTCGGTTCGCGGCGCGAGAGGTCACCTCAATGTTTGCCGCGATACTCTCGGGTCTCCTGCTCGCGTTCCTGTTCGCCCTGTCGAGTGGCCAGGGGTCCTACCAGGACTTCCTGAGGCTGTTGGATTCGCCCGGAATGGTTGCCCTCTCGGCAGTGATCCTCGTGGCCCTGCTTTACCACACGGCGACGTGGTTCCGGCTCACGACCCACATCGTGGTGGTCCGGCTGGGCCGGAGGACAGTGCCGAGAGGCGCCCTGCTCGCCGCGCTGGCCGGGGCGTGGATCGCCGTTTCCGCGGCCGTGGCCTACTTCCACATCTGGTTCTGATGCGAAGGGGCAATCCACCGGACCCGCCCTCCCTGGGAGACGTCCTCGAGTGGTCCGACGCGAGCGAGGTCAGTCCTCGCCAGCGACGATCCCGACCCCGAGGCCCCCAGGCCAGGCTGGAGGCCATGGCGTGGGGGCTGTTCTCGGCGGGCGGCTTCGTGGCGGCGGTGCTTCTCCCGATCCAAGTGGCGATCCTGGGGATCGCCTTCGCCGCCGGCTGGCTCCCCGACAGAGCGTTGTCGTACAGCCGGATCCTGCACCTCGCCCGCAACCCCCTGACGAAGTTGTATCTCCTGGCGGTCATCTCGCTACCTCTGTACCACTGGGCCCACAGGTTCCGGTTCGCCATCCATCACCAGTTCGGTATCCACTTGAGGCGGCTGGTGGCGGCGGCGTGTTACGGAGCCGCCCTGGCAGGCACCGGACTCGCGGTCTGGGTTCTCCTGCGGATCTGAAGAGATCACGCCTGCGCGTAGAGCGCCTCGATCTCCTCCGCGTACTTCTCGTGGATCACCCGCCGCTTCAGCTTGAGTGTCGGGGTGAGCTCTTCGCTGTCCACGGTCCACTCGGTCGGCAGGATGGTGAACCGTTTGATCTTCTCCACTTGAGACACGTGCTGGTTGGCGTCGTCGACGGCTTTCTGGATCTCGGCGTGGACGCGGGGCTCACGGGAGAACTCGGCGATCGTGGAGAACGTGAGCCCGTTGGAGGAGGCCCACCCCGGGGCGACCTCTGCATCCAGCACGACGAGCGCCGAGACGTACGGCCTCCTGTCCCCCACCACGCAAGCCTGTCCGATCAGGGGATGCTGCTTAAACAAGCGCTCCAGGTTCGCCGGCGAGATGTTCTTCCCACCGGCGGTGATGATCAGCTCCTTCTTTCGATCGATGATCCTCACGTAGCCATCCGCGTCGATCGTGCCGATGTCCCCGGTGTGGAGCCAGCCGTCCGTGTCGAACGTCTCGGCGCTCTTCTCGGGGTCCTTGTAATAGCCAGGGCAGACGTTCCCCCCCCGAACCAGGATCTCGCCCTCATCGCCCAGCTTCACTTCCACACCCGGCAAGGCGAGGCCGACCGTCCCGAGCCTGATTCGGTCGGGAGGATTGGCTGTGGCCGGCCCGGTGTCCTCTGTCATGCCGTAGACCTCGGCCAGGGGGAGTCCGATCCCGGCGAAGAACTGGAGGGTGTCCGTAGAGATGGGTGCGGCCGCGGTCACCCGAACCATGCTGCGGTCAAGCCCGATGGCGTGGCGGATCTTCGAGTACACGAGCTTGTCGAAGAGGGCCCGCTTCAGCTTCAGCCCGAGGGGGACCGGGCTGCCCTCCGCCTCCAGCTTGGCTCCGAGTCGGCCGGCTTCGATGGCGGCGAGCGCGATCTTGCGCTTCCGGGCGTCCTCCTCCGCTGCGAGCTTGGCCATCACGCCCGCCTGGACCTTCTCCCACACCCTGGGGACTCCCACGAACGCATGGGGGCGCACCTGCGGCACGACCTCGAACACACGGAGCACATCCGGGCAAAAGTGGATGTGGCCGACCTTGGCCATCCCCACGTAGTGAGTGGCCGCGCGCTCGGCGATGTGAGCCAGCGGCAGATACGAGATGCCCTTCAAACCGGCGGGGTATTGAATCGTTCGGTCGAGCGAGTTCACCGTCCAGACCACGTTGCGCTGGGTGATCATCACGCCTTTTGGCGGCCCCGTGGTCCCGGACGTGTACACCAGCGTCGCCAGGTCCTCGGGCTTCACGTCACGCCGCAAAGCTTCGAAGGATTCCCCTCCGCCCGGAGCGTCCAAGGCCGCGGTGCCTCGGGCCAGAAGGTCTGCCCAGGACAGCACCCAGTCATAGCCGGGGAGCTCTTCGGCGTCCGAAAGGAGGATCACTCTCTCCAATGCCGGGAGATCGGCCTTCACCTTCTCCCACCGCTCCATGAACTCGCGGCCCTCGAGCACGGCCACCTTGGCGTTGCAGTGGTCCGCGATGTACTGGATCTGTTCCGGAGCCAGCGTGTTGTACAGGGACACTGGCGTTGCTCCGGCGTGCACCGCACCCAGATCCGTGATCACGTGCTCGGGCCGGTTCTTGGTCATGATGGCCACGAAGTCTCCGCGAGCGATGCCGATGCTCCGCAGGCCCATCGCCGCGGCCGCGACCTGATCCCGGTATTGCCTCCATGTGAGGGTTCGCCAACGCCCTCCTTCTTCCCAGGACAACGCCGGGTGGTCCGGATAGGTCTCCGCGTTCCGGGCCAGCACGTCGCAGGTCGTCTTGCCCTCGCTCTGTGCGTCGATGGACGCCCGCTCCGCGTGGACATCCCGGGAGATCGTCGACATGCTTCCTACCTCCGATGCACTCGCCGACTCTTGTGGGGACTGAACCACTCCCCCCGCAGGATGGCAAGACGTGCTGGTCTAATCTCGGCTCATGGCTCATCGCGTGACGCTCATCCCTGGGGACGGGATCGGGCCGGAGGTGGCCGAGGCGGCTCGTCGTGTCGTCGAGGCAACGGGCGTGGAGATCAATTGGGACGTCCAGGAGGCCGGCGCCGCCGTCACGCGAACCGGGGGAACGCCGCTGCCGGACAGGGTGCTCCGCTCCATCGAGACCACACGAACCGCCCTCAAGGGTCCCATCACCACCCCGGTCGGAACGGGCTTCCGCAGCGTCAACGTGGCCCTCCGACAGGAGCTCGATCTGTTCGCCGCGGTCCGTCCGGCCCAGAGCCTGCCGGGCATCCCCTCGCGCTTTGCCGACGTGGACCTGGTGGTGATCCGCGAGAACACCGAGGACCTCTATGCCGGCATCGAGTTCATGGTGGCCAGCAATCAGCTCGCACGATTGCGAGAGCTGGTCCGCGATCTCCTCGGCATCGAGATCCCCTGGGATGCAGGGGCCACGGTGAAACCGATCAGCGTGACCGGAACCCGGCGGATCGTACGGTTCGCCTTCGACTTCGCCCGCAGGAACGGCCGGGAGAAGGTGACCGTTGGTCACAAGGCGAACATCATGAGGTACTCGGACGGGCTGTTTCTGTTCACGGCGGCGGCCGAATCGGCCTCGTACCCCGACATCGAGTTCGAGGAATGCCAGATCGACGAGCTCGCCTACCGTTTGGTCGTGGAACCGGAGACGCTCGACGTGCTGCTCCTGCCGAATCTCTACGGCGACATCCTGAGTGACCTGTGTGCCGGCCTGGTCGGAGGACTGGGGCTGGCGCCCGGCGCCAACCTGGGCTGGGAGTACGCGGTGTTCGAGCCCGTGCACGGTAGCGCGCCCGACATCGCCGGCAAGGGGCTGGCCAACCCGACGGCCATCATCCTGTCCGCAGCCATGATGCTCGACCACCTGGGGGAAGCAGAGGCCGGCCGGGGCGTGCGGAAAGCCGTGAGATCCGCCCTGGCCCAAGGCGACGTGCGAACCCGCGACCTGGGAGGTTCGGCGTCCACCGAGGAGATGGCTGAGGCCATCGCCAGAGCTACGAAGGCGGCTCTGGCCTCGTCCTAGGGTTCCCTCAGCTCTTCGGCTCCCGACCGGGAGCCTTCTTCACCTGTCAGCAGCCCGGTTCCCCGTGGTGGCCGCAGCATCCCTTCAGCCGGGTCACCGAGAGGACGCGATTGCGAGCCGTAAGCCACAGCTTGGTTCCGAGGGGCCCTTCATACTCCCGCCAGTTCGTGAAGAACTGCGAGGCGTAATCGCCTGCTCCACGATCGTGCTCGTGTTTTCCGGACATCCCACTCGAGCTTACCCAGTAGAGGCGACCGCTGCTTCAGGCGAGCGAGACCAGCTCGAGGAGCTCCTCACTCCAATAGTCGAGGACGCCCTCGGGCAGGAACAGCGCCCGATCGGGCTCCAGAGCCTGGACGAACTCGGGGTCGTGGCTCACCAGGATCATCGTTCCCGGCCACCCTCCGAGAGCCCTGGACACGGCTTCGCGGGAGGGCGGGTCGAGGTTGTTGGTCGGCTCGTCCAACAGCAGCAAGTTGTGCCGTCCCGCCACGAGTTGGGCCAGAGAGAGCTTCGTCTTCTCGCCTCCCGACAGCGTCCCGGCATCCTGGAACGCCTTGTCACCGCGCAGCTCGAACATCCCGAGGAGGGCCCGGAGCTGCTGGTCGAGGGCGGTGGAAGCGGCCCGCATGTGGGAGATGACGTCGACACCGGGCGTGATCCCCTCATGCTCCTGGGCGTAGTACCCGAGGGAAACGCCGGCACCGGGCCGAACGTGGCCGCTATCCGCCTCGGACTGCCCGGCCAGGATCCGAAGAAGCGAGGTCTTGCCCGCTCCGTTCAAACCGATCACCATGAGCCGCTCGCCCCGGACGAGGTCGAAGCTCAGGCCCTCGAAGACCGGCGGACCGCCATACCCCTTCGACAGGGCGGTCACGGTGAGCACGACCTTTCCCGTGTGGGGCGGCTCTGGGAACCGAACGTTCACCTTTCGCTCCCGCTTGGGCGCCGAAACCGCCTCGGCCTTCATCCTCTCCACTCGAGTGTCCAGGGACTTGGCTTTCCGGGCACGCTTCTCTGTCTGGTGTCGCATCGAGTCGGCCAGTGTGGACAGGCGCTTGATCTCCGCCTGCTGGCGGGCAGCCACCCGGGCCTGGCGCGACTCCTCCTGCCGGCGGGCCTCCCGGTACTGCGAATAGGTCCCGCGATACTCCACCAGCCGGCCCTCGTCCAGGTGCATGACCCTGGTGATGGACCGGTCGAGCAACATGATGTCGTGGCTAACGACCATGAGCGCTCCCCTGTAGGAGGCGAGGAACTTCATGAGCCAGCCCTTCGCGTCGTTGTCCAGGTGGTTGGTGGGCTCGTCGAGCAACAGAACATCGCTTCCGGCGAACAGGATCCGCGCCAGCTCGAGTCGCCGTCGCTCTCCTCCCGACAGGACTCTGACCGGCAGTTCCATGCGATCGGGAGCCAGTCCGAGCCCGGCCGCGATCTGCCTGGCTTCGGCTTCGGCCGAGTAGCCGCCCGCGTGCCGGTATTCCTCCTCCGCCCGCGAGTAACGAGCCACGTTCCTCGCCGAGTGGTCCTCCTCCATCTTCAGGCGCAGCTTCTCCAGCCGGTCGGCCGCCAGAGCGATGCCCCTGCCCTCCAGGACGTGGGTGATGGCCTTGATGTCGAGGTCCACTCCACGCGATCGAGGATCCTGCCGGAGGTAGCCCAAGCGTCCCCGACGAAGGACCACGCCCTGGGCGGGCGCGGCCTCGCCTGCGAGGACCTGGAGCAGGGTGGTCTTGCCGGTTCCGTTCCGCCCGACCAGGCCCACCTTCTCGCCGGAGTGCAGGTTGAACGAGACTCCCTCGACAAGCGGAAGTCCTCCAGCTTCGATCGCGAGCTCACGAACCTGCAACATGGCCGAACGATTATGTCGGATCGCCAAAAACCCCGACCAGAGGAGGCCCGATTCAGCCGAGCTTGGCCAGGTCCTCGCACTTGGCCCGGATGCCCTCGGCTGCCTGACGAAGAGCGGAGATCTCTTCCTCGTTCAGCTCCAGCTCCACGATCTCCTCAACCCCAGCCTTGCCCAGGCGGACCGGAACCCCTACGTACACGTCGCTGATCCCATACTGTCCGGTGCACCAGGCGCACACGGGGAGGACCTCCTTGGTGTCGCCCGCGATCGCATTGACCATCTGGGCGATGGCGGCCGATGGGGCGTAGTAGGCGCTCCCCTTCTTCAGCAGGCCGACGATCTCCGCGCCCGCGTCTCTGGTCCGCTGATACAACCGTTCCAGCGTTTGTTCGTCGACCAGCTCGGTGAGGGGCTTGCCGCCGGCGGTGGCCTGTCGCGGGAGCGGGACCATCGATTCCCCGTGCGACCCTAGAGTCATCGCTTCGACCTGCGTCGGAGAGATGCCCAGCTCCTCTGCGATGAAATAGCGGAGCCTGGAGGAGTCCAAGACCCCTGCCATGCCCATCACACGATCCTTGGGGAAGCCCGAGACCTGTGAGGCGAGGAACGTCATCTCGTCGAGGGGGTTGGTCACAACGATCAGGATCGCGTTCGGTGAGTGGTCGGCTACATCTTCGACCACGCCGCGGATGATGCCGGCGTTCTTGTCGAGAAGATCCATCCGGCTCATCCCCGGTTGACGCGGAAGCCCCGCCGTGATCACGACGACGTCAGAGCCGGCCGTGTCCGCGTAGTCGTTCGTCCCCCGGATGTTCGGTTCGAAGTTCTCGATGGGCGCCGATTCCCTCATGTCCAGGGCCAGGCCCTGGGGCAGACCCTCGATGATGTCGATCATCACCACGTCGTCGGCCAGACCCTTCTGCGCGATCCGCATCGCGGCGGTGGCCCCGACGAACCCGCTTCCAACCACGGTCACCCGCATTCCATCGTCTCCAATGCAAGAGGGAACGCTCAGGAGGAATCCTACGGAACTTTTCACGCCATATAGTGCCTGGTACGGGCTCTCTCTTGGTGTCTGGTCCGGACACCGGACACCGCCAGGTCTTGTCCCGGGCGAGCTTCTATGGGCCTCCAGTGCCCTGCCGCACGCGATTACATGGGAAACCGTGGGGCGTGTGTCCGCGCCTTGCCCTTCATAGGATGGCTGCATGGCGATCTATGAGATGTGCGCCTCGGGTCTGGAGTACCTCGCTCTCGCGACGCAGCTCCTCCAGCGCGTTCGCCTGGCGGATCCGGAAGCAGGGGTATGGGAAGCCGCTGATCTGCAGTGGTGGTGGCGCACGCCTCGGCTCTCGGACGCGATCGACCAGCTCTTCTGGATCGATGACGAAGGGCCCGTTGCGGGCCTCGTGCTGACGGACTGGCATAGAGCATGGGGGTGCGATCCCATCATCGTCCCGGGAGTTTCCGCCGTTTCGCTGCCCACCGTCTGGGCCCGCGCCGTCGAAGCCATCGACTCCTTGGGGCTCGAAGCAGTCGAGGTGCTCGCCCGTGACGACGACTTCGAGCTGCTGGACCTCCTGGCCGGGGCCGGTTTCGTGGCCGACGACGACGACCGATCCGGGAGCACCTGGATGAACGCCAAGGACCGGCCCTGCGTGGCGGCCGTGCCGGAAGGATTCGTGCTCGTGGACCGCGCGCAGGAGACGACCAACCCACACCCGATGCGGCGGCGAGGCGGCGAAGCGATCGAGGCCCGGCTCTGGCAGTGCTCGCTCTACGACCCGGCACTCGACCTCGCGGTCGAGGCTGCTGACGGCGAGGTCGCCGGTTACGCGGTCTTCTGGTTCGACCCCGTGACCGAAGTAGGGATGGTGGAGCCGATGAGAGTCGAGGATGCGTACCAGCGGCGCGGTCTGGCGCGTGCAATGCTCACCACGGGCCTCGCTCGGCTGGTGAAGCGAGGGGCACGCCGCTTGAAAGTCGGCTATGCCACCGACGTCGCACGTGGCCTCAACGTCGGCGCTGGCTTCCAGGTGACTTCTACGCCACCTCATACAGTTGGAGACGGGTTGCGATGGACTGACGACCGCTCCGCGTGTTCGATCTCGGCTTGAGGCGTCTCCGCGGACGCTACGCCCGTGTAGCTGCTAGCTACGACGGAACACCCGTTTTCAAGAAGTGGAGAGCCTAGGAAAAGCACCCTGTCCAGGCGTGGGGAGACGCCGTCCGCGAAGTCGACGGCCTGGGGCCGAGAGATCGGTCACGAAGCTCGCGGCCATATTCCTACGGATTTTCGGCGGACCGGCTGACGAACTGCGGACTACGAGGCGGGGGCGACCGAGCGGTCCATGGTGCGCAGCCCGGCCTGCTCGAGCATCAACAGGAAGTCGTGTGGCTGGGACGAAGCGTGGAGCGCGTCGTCGATCGAGATGAGGTTTTGCCGGACCATCCCGAGCAAGGACTGGTCGAACGTCTGCATCCCGTAGTAATCGCCCTCGGCGATGATCTCGTGGATCTCCGCCGTCCGGGCGGCGTCCATGATGCGGTCGGCGATGCGGCCGTTGTTGACCATCACCTCGACCGCCGGGATACGCCCGCCGCCGGCCTTTGGAACGAGCCGCATGCAGACGATCCCCCGGATCACGCTGGCCATGGTCACGCGGACCTGGTGCTGCTGGTACGGCGGGAAGAAGTCGACGACCCGGTTCATCGTCTCCACGGCATTGGTCGTGTGCAGGGTCGATAGGACCAGGTGACCGGTCTCACCGGCGGCCAGGGCCGCCCACACCGTCTCGGGGTCGCGCATCTCACCGATGAGGATCACGTCGGGGTCCTGGCGGACGACCGCCCGCATTGCCGCCTCATAGCTGTCGGTGTCCATGCCGATCTCACGCTGGTTCACCGTGGCCACGCGGTCGGGGTGGAGAACCTCGATGGGCTCCTCGATGGTGACGATGTGGCACGCCCGGTTGGCATTGATGTGGTCGATCATGGCCGCGAGCGTGGTGGTCTTTCCGGCTCCGGTCGGGCCGGTGACCAGGATCAGGCCGCGAGGGGCCTCGGCGAGCTGCTGGACGACTGGAGGAAGGCCAAGATCCTCGAAGCTCTGGCTCCCCACGCGCACGCGACGGAGGACCAGGGTGATCGAACCGCGTTGGTAGAACACGTTCGCCCGGAACCGCCCCACTCCGGGGACGGAGAGGGCGAAGTCGGTCTCCTTCTTCTGTTCCAGCCACCCCCGCCGGTCCGGCGGCATGATCGACTGGGCCAGGAGCTGGGTGTCCTGAGGGGTGAGCCGCGGGCCCTCCAGACGTCGAAGGACACCGTCTACCCGAATGAGCGGCGGCGACCCCACCTTGAGGTGAAGGTCCGAGCCATCGTTCTCTGCCAGTGTTCGAAGGAGCGCAGCCAGGTCCAGATCGTGCACGAGACTCCTCCCAATAGCCCGTCCGAGCGGCCGGAGGGCCGATCCACTAGGGAATCGGCATCAGGAGGTTCGCGCTTGAACCCAAGCCAGCGGCTTCATTTGGGGAAGGTCAGCTAGGACTTGACATGGCTGGACGAGTCCGGAGCTGCCTTGACGAAAACGGCCCCCCGTTAGCACACTCGGGGTTGACG
>WNGA01001787.1_pt1 | contig 55107 bp, 50 predicted proteins | sample 5400061 | NCBI WGS metagenome assembly WNGA01 (sample SAMN13153366, study PRJNA577476) | soil metagenome | isolation source: 100 cm soil or saprolite under grassland replicate 2 | place: USA:California | collected 2016-06-15
TCATCCCGTTCCCGAGCGCCTGCGACCCCGAGACGTCGGTCCCGATGAAGTTGTTCAGGACGAGGTTGTCGGTGGCGCAGGAGTTCCCGATGAAGATGCCGTGCCCGTCGTTGCCGGAGATGACGTTGCGCTGCCACGGCAGGGTGCCGCCGACGACGTTGTGGACCCCGTCCACGGCGATCCCCTCGCGGCCGTTGCCCAGGTCCAGCTCGCCGAACACGTCGGTGCCGATGAACGACTCCTCGACCCGGTTGCCGCTCCCCCGGGTGCCGCAGCCCCCGAAGCCCCCCAGGATGATCCCCTGGCCGGAGAACCGGTTGACCGCAAGGGCGTCGATCACCGCTCCGATGGCGCCCTCGGTCTCCAGCCCGGGGCAGGCCGAGCACCCGCCCACGGTCTCCCCGTCGAGCTCGATGCACGGGTGCCCGGTGAACTTCCAGCACCGCAGGTGGAGGCCGAAGCCCAGATCCGGGAACGCGAGCCCGATGAGCGGCTGTGTGGTGCCGTCGACGAACACGGGCCGTGTGATCGGCGGAAGTCGCGTCCCCGGCCGCAGCGTCTGGGTCCCGCCCAGGACGATCGGGCCGAGGGCGGTCGCGATGGAGAAGGTGATCCGGTCCTCGGTCCCGGCGGTCTGGCTGGAGGCCTGCTGGATGGCGGCGCGCAGCGAGCACATGTTGGACGGATCCTGCTTCTCCACGTCCACGGCGTCGCAGTACCCGTCATTGGTGTTGCCGTCGTCGAAGTCGACCGCGGTGTTCACGGTGTATCCGGCACAGGCGTCGCCCACTCCGTCGCCCATCGTGTAGCTCTGCTTCCCGTTGCCGAAGTCGGCCTGGTCGGGGTTGAAGACGTTCGGGCAGTTGTCGAGGACGTCGGGGATGGGCGCGGGCACACCGAAGACCAGGCTGGCGTCGCCGTCCCGGTTCGACAGGAAGCTCTCCGGCGGCGACGTGCACCGGACCCCCGCCACGACGTCCTTTCCGGGCGTTGGTGCGGGGACGTGGAGCCCCAGGCCGGCGATGACCGCCGCGGCGAGGTGGTCCCGGTACGATCCGTGCCCGGGGGCGCACGGATGGAACGCCCCATACTGGTTCCCCTGCTTCTGAAGGGACTCCTCGAGGCGAAGGATCCAGTGCGGCTCCGCGCAGTACCCGTGCCCGGGCGGGCCCCGGAAGTCCGCGACGATGCCCGCGACGTCGTGCCATCCGAACTGCGCGGCCTTCTGCGCGATCATCGAGTTGAGGCCGCCCACCACGGTCGTGGAGGCCCACGAGCCCTCGGCGCCGTCCACCATCCCCGGAATCAAGGGGTCACATGACTTCCCCTTCTCGTCGAACGTGGGGTCGAAGTACTGGGGAACGTACACGTCGCCGGGATCCAGGACGGCCCCCAGCTTCGACCGGAGCGCGGCGTCCAGCTGGTCGTACCGGCCGGGGAGGAGCGGGGAGCGCTCGTCCCAGATGTCCACGGCGTCGGGAATGGCGGCGTGATGCTGGTCGCAGCCGAAGATGTTCACGAGGCAGTTCAGGACGATGTCGGAGAAGCCGACGTCGTTGGCCCCGATGCTGAGCAGCAGGGCGTCGATGTGCTGACTCCCGACGAGCGCCGCGACCTGGTCCACCTGGGGCGGGATGGCCCCCGCACCCTCTGGTGGCTCGATGCCGCGGTACGGGTCGAGGAGCCCGCCCTCGGGGAGGTTGTCGTTCGGGTCGGAGTCCACGATCGACGCGCCGGAGCACGCCAGGTGGACGAAGGTCACGGTGCTGTGGGTGTCGGCCAGCTCCAGGTACCGGGCGGCCTGGGCCGGCCCGGCCACCTCCGACCGGTGACACCGCCGGTCCTGCCACACGCCACCGATCGGGATGCGGACCCGGTTGCCGTGGACGTCGGAGTCGACTCGGTAGACGGTCCGGTACGGGTTGCCCTCACCCGAGGCCAGGGAGTCCCCGATCGAGACGATCAGGAGGTCCCGCACGACGACCCCTTTCGTCAGGCTGTCGGTGCCGTTCCTCGAGGACACCGTCAGCGTGACCTGGAAGGTGCCCTCGCGGGAGAAGAGAGCCTGGACGTTGCACCTGGCGTCGTCGAGGGTGCGGCCGTTCACCTCCCAGGCGAAGGCGCGGATGGGGGCTCCCCCGCCGTCGGACTCGCACCCGTCGAGCTCGAGGTGGAACGGCTCGGCGATCTGGGCCGAGGTGGTGGCGGGATCGAAGTAGCCGTCGCCGTTCCGGTCGGCGTAGCGATCGACGGCGCGGTAGGTGAACCTGGCGGTGGGGGTGTCATCGGCCCCGGCCGCGTGGGCGCCCCGCGCGGAGGCGGTTGACGCGATCGACGCGGCGAGGACCAGGAGCAACGCAGGGATGGAGGAGCGCTTGGCCATCCCTAGCACGCCACCGCGAGATGGAATGCCCGGTCCGCGGGAACTCCGCCGCTGTCGAAGGTGTTGACGGCTACGGTCGAGCCGGCTGAGCCGGCACCAACCGCGATCTCCCCTGGGGCCAAACTCCCCGAGGTGATGTCGCCACCGGTTCGCCGGGCCAGCGTCGCGACGTAAGCGCAATCCGACACGATGCGTTCGAACGAGACGACATAGATGCCGCCCGGCGTGTACGCCACCGACGCGGCGCCCTGTCCCCGCGTGAGCGAGCCCGTGGCGCCGACCACGGCCCACAGGTGGATCGCGTCAGCGCCCGGGTCGCCCTTGTCGCCCTTCGGCCCCTGCGGGCCCACGTCGCCCGGAGGCCCCTTGTCTCCCTGATCACCCTTCGGGCCCGGGTCGCCCTTCGGACCCGGGTCTCCAGCCGGGCCCCGGTCGCCAATGTCGCCCTTCGGCCCCGGCGGGCCCACGTCGCCCGGAGGCCCCTTGTCTCCCTGATCACCCTTCGGGCCCTGGGTGTTCCAGCTCACAGCGGCCTCGAACGGCTTGCACTGGGCAAGGTCCTCGACGAGCCGCACGTCGCCGTTCCTGTTGGCACATGCCGAGATGACGCCCCCTGCACCGAATTGCGAGTTCGCCGCATACGCCGTGCCCCCGGCGACCACCGCTCCGACCAGGAAGCCGATGAAGGCATTCCTCATGCCCGTCCTCCCTTCCGGCGGCCGCCCCAGCAGAGGCTGGACGAGGCGCGGACCCACCCGTGCACGGTTCATCTGTCGCGTCACGAACAAGGAACGCGCAGGGTGGCCCCGACCGCTGCTACCGGGAGGACTTGACGCAGAAAGAGTTGCGCACGGTGTACGTGACCGGGGAGATCTACGGATCGTCGAGCTACGACTTCGCCACCTGGCCTCCGACGTGAGCTGACGCTAGCCGAGTCGACCGAGATGCTCGGCGGCCACTCGCTTGGGGACGACCATGCGCCAGGCGTCGATCACGATCTCGCGCATCTCGGCGTCGTCGATCGCGGCGAGGCGGACGACCACCCAGTGGTACCGCATGTCGGAGGGCTTGGGCATCATGAACTTGTCCGGCTCGGAGGCGACCAGCGCCTCACGCTCCTCCTTGGGGAACGCGAACCCCATCCGCGACTCGTCGCGGGAGAACGCCAGGTAGACGATCCGTCCGACCCGGAACTTCACGCGGTCCCGGACCAGCGCCTCGTACGACCGGGGCAGGCTGAGCGCCACCTCGCGCACACCATCGATCGTCGCCATGGCCCCTCGACGATAGCCCCGCCCACCGACACGCTCCCCCGTTTGTGCCGGCGCGGCCCCGCGCGTAGGGTGCCCGACAGCGATGGCTTCCCCGGTCGTGTTCGTCCATGGTCTGTGGCTGCACGCCGACTCCTGGGGAGCGTGGGTCGACCTGTTCCGGGAGTCCGGGTACGCTCCGGTGGCGCCCGGATGGCCGGGCGACGGGAGCACCGTCGAGGAGACTCGGAGCCGGCCCGAGCAGGTCGCCGGACACGGCATCGACGACGTGGTCGCCCGGTACGCCGAGGTCATCGGCGCGCTCGAAGCCAGGCCGATCGTCATCGGGCATTCGTTCGGCGGCCTGGTGGTCCAGCGATTGCTGGCGCAGGACCTCGCCGCCGCCGCGGTGGCGATCGACCCCGCGCCGATCAAGGGTATCCTCCGCCTCCCGCCGTCGGCGCTCCGGGTGGCCTCGATCGCGCTCAAGAATCCGGCGAACAGGAAGCGTGCGGTCTCCCTCTCGCCCGAGCAGTTCCGGTACGGCTTCGGCAACGCGGTCTCCGAGCAGGAGTCCGCGGAGCTGTACGAACGGTGGACGATCCCCTCGCCGGGCAGGCCGCTGTTCGAGGCCGCGTTCGCCGCGTTCTCCCGGCGGTCGCCGGCCAAGGTCGACACCGCCAAGGCGGCACGGGGGCCGCTCCTGGTGACCGCCGGCGGCAGGGACCACACCGTCCCGCCCGCCATCTCGAAGTCGACGGTCAAGCGGTACCGGCGCTCGCCCGCGGTGACGGACTACCGGGAGTTCCCCGACCGGGGCCACTCCCTCACGATCGACGGCGGCTGGCGCGACGTGGCCGACGCCGTGCTGACGTGGCTGAAGGAGCGCTCCCTCTAGGGCGTCACCACGTGCTTCTAGGGCGTCACCACGTACTTCCCGCGAGCCCTCCCGCTCCCGAGCAGCTCCAACGCCTCCGGAACGTCCTCCAACGCGAAGGTCCGCGTCACGGGGACGGTGAGGATCCCGCTGCCGGCCGCCGCGACGAGCCGGGCGAAGGCCGCCGGATCCCCCTGCGCGAACACGTTCGTCGCCGCGATGCCGCGGGCCGAGAGGCCCTCGACATCGGCCGAACCCATGGTCGTCGCAGCCCTCCCTCCGTCCCTCACCAGCTCGGCGAGCGTCGCGAACGCGCCGGGGTCCCGGTTCACCAGGTCGATCAGGCCGTCGATCCCATCGGGCCGGCGCTCGCGGACCAGCGCCGCCACGTCGTCCGTGTAGTCGACGACCTCGGCCGCGCCCAGGTCCCGCAGTCCCTGCTCGTCCTCCGGGAGCCCGGTGGCGATGACCGCGGCGCCCCGGCGGGCGGCAAGCTGGACCGAGAAGCCGCCCACTCCCCCGGTGGCGCCGACCACAAGGACGACGTCGCCCTCGGAGGGCTCCACCGCGTCGACGGACACCAGCGCGGCCAGCCCCGCGAGCCCCAGCGCGGCCCCCTGCTCGAACTCGACGGTGGCGGGCTTCGGTTCGATGTCGCCGTCGGAGGGCACCACCACGTACTCGCCGAACGTGCCGTGCCCCAGGACGTTCCCGGAGGGCGTGATGCCCACCACCTCGTCGCCGGGGGCGAAACGATCCACCCCCTCGCCGACCGCGTCCACCACGCCGGCGAAGTCCTTGCCCACTACCACCGGGAACCGGTGCTCCATCATCTCTTTGGCCTGCCCGGACGCCACGAAGACGTCGAACCCGTTGACCGAGGCCGCCCGGACGCGAACCCGGACCTCGCCCGGCCCCGGGACGGGGACCGGCAGGTCGAGCACCCCGGCGGGTTCGTCGAAGCTCCTCAACGCGAACGCTCTCATCGTCTCGCCCACGACGCCGCTCATTTCCTCCGACTCACGTGGTCACCGTGTGGTGACGACCACCACTTCGTCCTCCGGGGCGAGGGCGATCCGCGACGACTTCTCGGGGTTGAGGACGACGCGCCCGTCGCGGTGGGAACGATAGCCGAGCACCGACTCGGCGAAGTGGTTCCCGGCGGCCACGATCTCGGCGAACGTGGCCGAGCCGTTCTGGGCGAACCGCTTCGACGGCCGGAGCACGATCGAGGCCCCTTCGGCGTCGAACAGCTCATCGAACACCTCGCGGAGCTGCGCGTTCTCTGAGAGCTGGGCCAGCATGAGGCTGGCCAGCTGGTCGCTCACGATGAAGTCGTCCACGCCGGCCAGCTGGGCGATGGGGACGTTGCGCTGGTCCAGGACCTCCGCCACCAGCCGGACCTCCGGGGGATGGCCCCGGGGCCACTGCCGGCGCAGGGCCATCAGGGTCAGGAGGGTGCGCGCGTCGGCGTCACCGGGGGAGATCCCCTCCCGGTATCCCAGGAGGATTCCCTGGTCGTAGGCCTCGTCGCCGAGGATCTCCCCCAGGAGCTCGGGCCCGCCCGACAGGGCCCGGACGGTGGCCGTCGAGTTGACCAGGCCCAGGCCCTCCCCCGCGAGGATGTGCGCGACCGCGGAGGGATCGACCAGCTCGGGATCCACCAGCACGCTCAGGCGGGAATCCGCCGGGAGGAACTCGTCGAGCTCCTGGATCACCCGCGGGGCCAGGCTGCTCCACCCCACGACGAGCATCCGCTGGGGGAGCTCCGGGTCGGGCTCGTCCCGCGCCACCACCTGGGGGACCTCGGCCCGCCCGGCGCACACGAACTTCGAGTCGTCCTCCACCAGGGCCACCACGCGGTCGCCCGGCTCGAGGACCTGGTCCGGGGGCGGATTCAGCGTGACCCCCTCGGTCGTGGCGATCCCCATCACGGCGGCCTTGGGGAACGACTGCTGGGCCTGCGCGTACGTCGCGCCGTGCAGCTCGGGGAACTCCCGGAAGTACAGCTCGTCGCCGTCGAAGTCGAGCAGCTCCTGGAACACCTGCGACAGGCCCCGCTCGTGGCACGCCTGCGCGGTGACCTCCGCGATGATGCGGTCCGAGGTCACCGTGACCACAGCTCCGTCGGTGACGTGCTCCAGCGTGTCGGCCCTCGCGGCCGAGGCCATCTCCACCACGATCGGCACGCCCTCCAGGCCAAGCCCGATCACGGCCAGGGAGGCTTTGATGGCGCCGGCGTCCCCCTCGGTCCCGCTCATCACCAGGATCGAACGGGCCCGGGACGCTCCCACCAGCTCCAGGTCGGCCATGCTCGCGGAGTCCCCCCGGCGGCCCACCAGCCGGGTGGTGCGGAGGTCCCCGACGGCGGCCCGGAGGATCTCCTCCATCTCGGTCTTGTCTCGGTCGGCCAGGATCACGATGGCGGCCCGCTTCTCGCTCTCGTTCGCCACCACCAGCTCGCCGACGATGGTGGGGACGCGGGGCGACCATCCCAGGATCAGCGTGTGGCCGTGCTCCAGCACGTTGCTCCGGCCCCGGCGGAGCGCGTCCACACGCTGGTCCACCGAGGAGGAGATCAGCCCGATGAGGCTGCCGGCGATGAAGATCCCGGCCAAGGTCACCACGAGGGCCAGGAGCCGCGTGGGCCACGTCGCGTCCGACGCGAAGCTCCCGGCGTCGACCACGCGGACCAGCATCTGCCAGAACGACTCCAGGCCCCCGAGCCGTCCCGAGGTTCCGCCGAAACCGATGAGGTGGGCGATCACCGTGATCACGGCCGCCAGCACGACGATGGCCAGGGTGACCAGCCCCAGGTAGCCGATCACGACCCACGCGCCGCGCGACAGGGCGTTGTCCAGCCGGTACCGGAACCGGGCCCACGCCGAGGCCGACGGCTTCGTCGTTCGCTCCCGCACGGGGCCGGCGCCGATGGTCCCGCCACGGTACCGGCGCCCCACGGCCTTCGACTGGCGCGCTCTCCCCGCGCGGCTCGGCGCCTCACCGCCAGGAACGGACATGCGGGCAATTGAACCCCTCACGGCCCGCGAGGTCCAGTGGGCCGGATGCGTGACCCCTCGATCCCCCGGGCACGGGTGGGGCGTGCCGGCGCCGGTTCCCACACGGGCGGGCGGTGGTCCGCCTGCACATGCGCCTGGACGGCGTCGCGGCCTGACCCCTGATTCGCACCGGCCCCGGGTTCGATGCGAGGATGCAGCAACTCGACCGGAGGAGGTATGGCCGTGGCGGAGAGCATCTATCGCGTCACCGAGGTCATCGGGACCAGCCCCGATTCCTGGGAGGCGGCGGCGAAGAACGCCGTGGAGACGGCCTCGAAGACCCTGCGGGACCTTCGGGTCGGCGAGGTCGTCCGGTTCGACCTCACGATCGAGAACGGACAGGTCACCAGCTACCGGGCCCGGGTCAACATCTCCTTCAAGTACGCCGCCGGCGAGTAGCGGCTCGGACGGGGTCCGCGTCCAACCTGCGGGAGGTGAGCCTGCTCACCTTCTACGGGTACGGCTTGGAGTTCGTCAGCAGGCCCGATGCCACGCCGGCCAGCAGGAGGACGAACACCGCCGCCCCGGCCAGGAGCACGGCCAGGATCACCCTGTCGAACAGCCGGCGGGCCATCTAGAACTTCACCCCGACGTCCTTGAAGTACCACAGCGCGCTGGTGATCCAGATCGTGACCAGCGCCGAGAACAGCAGGCCGCCCATCAACGGCAGGGCCCATCTGGGCATCCGCCGGGTCCGCACCACGAGCACCTTGGTGGTGAGCGCGCCGAAGAAGAAGCACCCGGCGATGCCGTGGACGAGGACCCTGCGCCCCTGGCCGGACTGGAACCCCAGGGCCCACAGGCAGTGGTAGGCCACCGGGATCGCGAACAGGAACGCGCCGGTCCCGGAGATGCGATGCGCGGTCCGGATCCACCGGGGCCCGCGCTTGCGCCCGAGCTTGCCGTACATCCGGAGGCCGGTCAGCCCCTGGAACACGGCCAGACCGACGGCCACGGTGGCGAACCACACCTTCAGCGTGATGGTGTCGGTGAAGAACAGCGTGACCAGGCTGCGGCCCGTGGGGTCGTGGACCCGGCCGTAGATCCCCAGACTGAGGGCGACCAGCGCGCCGACGGCGAGGGCCGCCAGGAACCGAGTCCGTGGCTGGCTCGTCGCGACCGCTACCTGCGCCACCCGCACCCCTCGTCTCGACCGGCCGCCGAACCGTAGCGAACCCGGCGCCCCCGCGCAACGAGCGGTCTACCGCGCGTACCGGTGCAGGGTGATGACGATCGCGTCCTCGATGTCCTTGGCGTCGGTCACGTCGAACCCGCCCGACATGATCGAGAACGCCACCCACTCCCCCGTCCGGGACAGCTGGACCCACCCCGAGAGCGCCGAGACGTCCTCCAGTGTGCCGGTCTTCGCCACCACCGGGATCCCGTCCAGGCGGTCCTCGAGCGTCCCCTTGCCCGGGCCGGGGAGCGAGGCGCGGAGGGCGGGGCCCCACGACGCGCCCTCGACGACGTGCAGGAGGCGGACCATCCCGATCGGTGTGGCCCGGTCGCTGTAGGAGAGCCCCGAGGAGTCCTCGGTGACCACCGTGACGCCGTGCGCCGCCGCGAACGCCCCCACCGCGTCCGCGCCCTTGTCGATGGTCCCGGGCGCCCCGGAGGCGACCACCCCGAGCAGCTTCCCCAGGACCTCCGCATCGAAGTTCACCGAGTCGAAGTTCTGGTGGCGCAGGATCGTCCGGACGGGGGCGGAGGTGATCTGGCCCGCGGTGTGCAGCCCCGAAGGCTCCGGCCCCTCGCCGGGCGTCCCGACCACCGTGATCCCCCGGGCCCGGAGCATCTTCGTGAACACCGCCGCGGCGTGGCGCTCCGGGTGGGAGATGTGGGTGCCGTTCACCTCGTTCCCCATGTACGTGAGCGCGGTGGGCAGCGCCACCTCCTCCGCCGGGAACTCCGGCTTCCACCCCGGGGCGAACCAGTCGTGGTCGAAGTAGGACGTGCTCCCCACCACCGAGCCCCGGACCTCGGTGATCCCCGCGGAGGCGACGATGTCGGCCAGGGAGGCCAGCCGGTGCTTCGTGATCTCGGGGTCGCCCCGGCCCACCAGCCACAGGTTCCCGGGGACGACCCCGCCCTCGGACACCGACATCACCCGGACCCGGGTGACGATGGTGGTGGCGGGCCCAACGGCGTCGAGGACCGCCATCGACTGCAGGAGCTTCTCGTTCGAGGCGGGGATGTGGGCCACGGCGTCGTCGTGCTCGTACAGCGGGGCGCCGCCGTCGGCCACGGCGATGCCCATGTCGTGCGAGCCGGCCAGGTCGTCGATGTGGCGCATCCAGGCAGCTTCGACGAACCGGATCGCGACCGATGCGGACGCGCCGTCGGCGTTGAGCCGGTCGCCGGAGTCGGCCGCCGTCCACACGGCCCGCCAGCGTTCGGTGCCGATATCGGTCCATCCGCCGCACCGCTTGGTGCCGGCCCGGGAGGCGCCGCCCAGGGTCGGCGAGGCCACGGTGATCCAGCTGGAGCCCCGGAGCCGCTGGAGGTGCAGCGGCGTCCCCGGCTTCGGCGGCTGCACCTCCCCGGTGAGCGAGGCGCACGAGCCGGCGGGGACGGGCTGGTCCGGCCCGGATAGCGTGACCCGCACCGCCACCGGCACCTGGATGGCAGCGCTCGTCACCAGCTTGCAGATGGCGGTCTTCGGCAGGGAGACCTGGTACTTGGCGGTGTGCTCGGGCTGGAGGCCGAACGCGAATGCGCCGTCGGCATCGGTGGTCCCCGTCTTCAGGATCGACCACTGCCCGCCGTCGTCGGCCTCCACCGCCCGCAGGCGGACCTCCCGGCCGGAGCGGCAGGGTTCGTGGGCCTTCACCACGCCCGTCAGGCGGACCCAGCCGCCGAACGTGATTCCGGCCTTCGAGGCGCCGAGCGTGGCCGTGCCCCCGATGGTGGGGCCGGCGACGGCGCCGGTCTTCGGCACGAACAGGGCCACGGTGGCCACGCCGATCACCAGCGGGCGCCCGGCATGGCGGAGCGGCCGCACCACGCGGATCAGCGAACGGCGGAGGCGCTGCAGGATGCCTGGTGCCGGGTTGGACATTCGTCGCATTCTGCCGGTTCAGGGGGTCCGGACTCAAGACCCCCCTTCGGCGGAGGGCGAGGTCGGCCGGACTACACTTCGGGATCGTGAGCGAGGAGCCTGTGCAGGGCGGGCACGGCGGGCCGGAGGGCGGGCACGCGCGGCCGGAGGGCGGGCACGCGGAGGCGCTGGCGGGGGCCGCTGAGCGGGCCCGGGCCGGCGGCGCGCCGAAGTACCACGAGAAGCTCGCCGAGCAGGGCAAGCTGTTCGTTCGGGAGCGTCTGCGGCTGCTGCTCGACGACGCCGAGGGGTTCGCGGAGAACGGCCTGCTGGTGAGCGCGCTGGCCGGCGACCTCCCGGCGGACGGCGTGGTCACCGGCGTCGGTTCGATCCACGGCCGGCCGGTGGCGGTGATGGCGAACGACCCCACGGTGAAGGCGGGGTCCTGGGGCCCGCACACCGTCGAGAAGATCATCCGGATCATCGAGTCGGCCCGGCGCTACGCGATGCCCATCGTGTATCTGGTGGATTCGGCGGGCGCGCGCATCGACCGGCAGGTGGAGATGTTCCCGGGGCGGCGCGGGGCCGGGAAGATCTTCTACAACCAGGTCCTGGCCAGCGGCCGGATCCCCCAGGTGTGCTGCCTGCTGGGGCCGTCCGCGGCGGGCGGCGCGTACATCCCGGCGTTCTGCGACGTGGTGTTCATGCAGGAGCACAACGCGTCGATGTACCTGGGCTCGCCGAGGATGGCCGAGGAGGTCATCGGCGAGCGGGTCACGCTGGAGGAGATGGGCGGGGCCCGCATGCACTGCGAGGTCAGCGGGTGCGGCGACCTGCTGGTCCCCGACGACAAGGCCGCCATCGAGGCGGCCCGGTCGTATCTCTCGTACTTCCCGCAGAGCTTCGCCTCGGACCCCCCGCTGGCCGAGGCCCGGCCGCCCGCCTACCGGGGCTCGCTGGCCGGGATCGTGCCGGAGGACGAGTCGAAGCCGTTCGACGTGTACTCGCTGATCGCCGGCGTGGTGGACGAGGAGTCGTTCTTCGAGATCAAGCCGGACTGGGCCCGGGAGGTGGTGGTCGGGCTGGGCCGGCTGGAGGGCCGAGTGATCGGCGTGGTCGCCAACCAGCCCATGCACAACGGCGGCGTGCTGTTCGTGGACTCGGCGGACAAGGCGGCCCGGTTCGTCTGGCTGTGCGACGCGTTCAACATCCCGCTGGTGTTCCTGGCGGACGTGCCGGGGTTCATGATCGGGAGCGCGGTCGAACGGCAGGGCATCATCCGCCACGGGGCGAAGCTCATCACCGCGGTGAGCGAGGCCACCGTGCCGAAGTTCTCGGTGATCGCGCGGAAGGCCTACGGGGCGGGGCTGTACGCGATGGCCGGGCCGGGGTTCGAGCCGGACGCGACGATCGCGCTTCCCACCGCCCGGATCGCCGTGATGGGTCCGGAGCCCGCGGTGAACGCCGTGTACTACAACAAGATCCAGGCCATCTCGGATCCCGACGAGCGCGCCGCGTACGTCGCCGAGCGCCGGCGGGAGTTCGAGGAGGACATCGACCTGCTCCACCTGGCCAGCGAGCACGTGGTGGACGCGGTGGTCGAACCCGACGCCCTGCGCGGGGAGCTGGTCCGGCGGCTGGCCAACGCAGGCGGGAAGGACCGTTCGTTCAGCGAACGCCGCCACGGGGTCCCCCCGGTATGAGCTTCGTGGAGGTCGCCCGCGACGGGCACGTGGCGACGGTCACGCTGAACCGGCCCGAGGCGCTGAACGCGATCTCCGGGCAGTTCGCCGACGAGCTCGGCGGGACGTTCCTGCAGGTGGCGGCGGACCCCGGGACGTGGGTCATCGTGCTGGCGGCGGCCGGCGAGCGGGCGTTCTGCGTGGGGGCGGACCTCAAGGAGCGCAACCAGCTGGACGACCGCGGGTGGAACCTGAACCGGGTGTTCATGAAGGGCATGTTCGAGGCCATCCGGTCGGTCCCCCAGCCCACCATCGCGTCCGTGTTCGGGTACGCGCTGGGCGGCGGGTGCGAGCTGGCCCTGTCGTGCGACCTGGTGGTGGCCTCCGACGACGCCCTGTTCGGACTGCCGGAGGTTCGGGTGGGGATCGTGCCGGGCGGCGGCGGGACCCAGATCCTGGCTCGGAGGATCGGCGTGGCCCGGGCCAAGGAGATGGTGCTCACGGGCAGGCGGATCAGCGGGGAGGTCGCGTTCGAATGGGGCCTGGCGGCGAAGGTGGTCGAGCGTGAGGCCCTGGCGAACGCCACGCGCGACCTGGCCGAGGAGCTGTGCCGCTCCTCCCCCATCGGCGTCCGCGAGGCCAAGTGGGCCATCGACCGCGGCCTCGAGGTTCCGCTGCAACAGGGCATGGAGCTCGAGGAGCTGGCCTGGCGCCGCGCCGTCGGCAGCGACGACCGCCGGGAGGGCATCGCCGCCTTCAACGACAAGCGCGACCCCCAGTGGAAGAACCGGTGAGCCAACGCGGGCCGGACCTGCCTCGGCGGGTGACGATCCGCGAGGTGGGGCCGCGGGACGGGCTCCAGGCGGAGCGGCCGCTGCCCGTGACCGTCCGGGCCGGGCTCATCGACATGCTGTCCGGAGCCGAGCTGCCGAAGATCGAGGCGGTGTCGTTCGTGTCGCCGGCGGCGGTCCCGGCCATGGCGGACGCGGCCGAGGTGTGGAAGATGGCCCGGGCTCGGGAGGAGATCGCGTACTCGGCGCTGGTGCCGAACCGCCAAGGGGCGGAGGCCGCGCTGGAGGCAGGCGGGTTCTCCTCGCTCCAGGCGTTCCTGGCGGCGTCGGATGGCTACAACCAGCACAACGTCGGGAAGTCGGTGAACGAATCCGTGGAGGACGTGCGCGGGGTGATCGAGGCGGCTGGGGCGGCCGGGGTCTTCGTGGAGGTGTCGATCTCGTGCGCGTTCGGCGACCCGTTCGAGGGTGAGGTGGCGCCGGAGCGGGTTTGCGAGGTGGCGGAACGGGTCGCGGAGCTGGGGGCGGTGGGGGTGTCGCTGGGGGACACCACCGGCATGGCCAACCCGGCGAAGGTGTGGGAGCTGGTCCCGATGCTCCGCGAACGACTCGGCCACGTCCGCGTCAACTGCCACTTCCACGACACGCGGGGCGCCGCCCTGGCCAACGTGCTGGCGGCGATGGAGGCCGGAGTGGACGCGTTCGACGCGAGCATCGGCGGGATGGGCGGCTCGCCGTTCGCTCCGGGGGTGAACGGGAACCTCCCCACGGAGGACCTGGTGGCCATGCTCGAGGGGATGGGCGTCGAGACCGGCGTGGACGTGATGTCGCTGTTCACCGCGGCACGGATGGTGGAGGGCATGGTGGGCCACCGGCTCCCCGGCCGGGCCTGGCGGGCCGACTACCCGGAGCGGGGATGGCACGCGCCGGCCCCGATCGCCGGGCTCCCCGGCTACGTCGAATCGCCCGAGGGCTGAGGCGGCGTGTTCGGCAAGGTCCTCATCGCGAACCGCGGCGAGATCGCCGTGCGGGTGGCCCGGACGTGCCACGAGCTGGGCGTGGCCACGGTGGGGGTGTACTCGGACGTCGACTCGACGGCCCGCCACGTGCGCGCGTCCGACGAGGCGGTCCACCTCCCGGGCGTGTCCCCGGCCGAGACGTACCTGAACCTGGAGGCGATCATCGAGGCGGCGCGTGCGACCGGGGCCGAGGCCGTGCACCCCGGCTACGGGTTCTTCTCGGAACGGGCCGATGCGGCGGAGGCGTTCCTCTCCGCCGGTCTGGTGTGGATCGGTCCCCCGCCGGAGGCCGCCCGGGGCGTCGGGGACAAGGTGTCCGCGCGCCGGCTGGCATCCGGGGCGGGCGTGTCGGTGGTGCCGGGGACGCTCGAAGCCGTCGAGGGCGAGGGGGAGGTGCATGCCTTCGGGGAAGCCAACGGATACCCCATCGCGATCAAGGCCGCGGGAGGGGGAGGCGGCCGGGGGTTGAAGGTCGCACGGGCCGCGGACGAGGTGGCCGCCGCGCTGGAGTCCGCCGTCCGGGAGGCCGAGGCCTGGTTCGGTTCGCCCGGCGTGTACCTCGAGCGGTACCTGGAGCGGCCCAAGCACGTGGAGGTGCAGGTGCTGTCGCCCGCCCCGGGCGGGGCCATGTGGGTGGGCGCCAGGGACTGCTCTTTGCAGCGCCGGCACCAGAAGCTGGTCGAGGAGACGCCGCCGCCACTGTTCGCCGACGCCGTGCCGTCCATGGGCGCCGCCGCCGTGGCCGTGGCGAACGCGTGCGGTTACGTGAACGCGGGCACGGTCGAGTTCCTGGTGGACACCGAGGACGGCTCGTTCTACTTCCTCGAGGTGAACGCTCGCCTGCAGGTCGAGCACACCATCACCGAGGAGGTCACCGGGCTGGACCTCGTGGCGTGCCAGCTCCGGATCGCCGCCGGCGAGGATCTCGGGTTCGCCCAGGAGGACGTGCTGGAGGGCGGGCGGCTGGCGCCCCGCGGCCACGCCATCGAGTGCCGGATCAACGCCGAGGACCCGGCGCGGGGGTTCGCCCCAGGCCCCGGCCGGATCGCGGCGTACGACGAGCCGGCCGGTCCGGGCGTTCGCGTGGACTCGGGCTACGGCGAGGGCGACGAGGTCCCCGGCGCCTACGACAGCCTGGTGGCCAAGCTCGTCGTGCACGCCTCCACGCGCGAGGAGGCCCGCCGCCGCATGCTCCGGGCCCTGCACGAGTACCGGATCGAGGGCGTGCCGACCACGATCCCGGCGCACCTCGTCCTGCTCGACCACCCCGAGTTCGTGGACGGCTCGTACACGACCCGGACCCTGGAGGCCGGCGCCCTCGACGGTCTCGCGGCCGCGGGCGTGCGCGCGGGGGCGGGCCCCGACGCCGACGGGTCCGGCGCCTCGGGAGGCCAGGACGCCGTGCTCCTCGTGGGTGGCCGGCCGGTCCGCCTGTGGAACCGGGGCATGGCCGCGTCCGCGCCCCACGCCACCGCGCGCGATCGCGGCGGTTCGTCGAACGGCGTGGTCACCTCGCCGATGCACGGGACCATCCTCCAGGTCGACGTGTCGGAGGGGGAGGAGGTCGCGGCCGGCGACCCCGTGGCCGTGCTCGAGGCCATGAAGATGGAGACCCGCGTGGCCGCGCCCCGCGCGGGGTCGGTGACGGCCGTCCACGTCTCACCCGGCGAGGTGGTCGAGGCCGGCCAGCCCATCGCCGACATCGGCTGATCCCGCGGTCGCGCGGTGCGCCCCGGGCTGGCCCCGGCCGGTGTCGCCCGGTAGTGTGCGGAGATGCGTCCCACCGGCTCGGTCGTGCACGAGGAGCAACGCCCCGAGGAGGCCCTGCCGGGGTCGAACGCCTGGGTCCGGGTGATGATCGACTCCTCGATCGGCGCCCGGCACTTCGTGCAGCGCGTGTTCCGGTTCGAACAGGGCCGGACCCCGGACCTCTCGAACGAGATCAGCGAGGACGTCATGTACGTGGTGTCCGGGCTGGGGAGCGCGGAGATCGGCTCGGGCTCCATCGAGCTGGCGCCGGGGACCGCGTTCTACGTGCCGGCGGAGGTCGACTACGCGATCGAGAACGACGGTCCGCACGACCTGGTGATGGTCTCGGTGCTGTCCCCGCCGCCCGGAACCCGTCCGGGGCCGGATGCGCCGCCGGACACCACCGGCCATCGGAGGTTCTGGGTCCGGGAGGAGGACCAGGAGACGTTCGAGGCCGGGCCCAGCCGGACCTTCCGCATCCTGGTGGACCCCAGCATCGGGTGCCGCGCCGTGACGCAGTTCGTCGGCGCCATCGACAACGTCCCGGCGCCGCCGCACCGCCACACGTACGAGGAGGCCATCTACATCCTCGGCGGCGAGGGCACCGTGGAGATCGACGACGACGTCCTCCCGATCGGCCGGGGCACCAGCATCTTCCTGCCCCCCGGCCTCCCCCACCGCCTGGCCAACTCCGGCGCCGAGACCCTCCGGCTCCTCGGCGTGTTCGCGCCGGCAGGCTCACCCGCGTCGAAGGACGATCTCCCGGCCTGACCAGGGCGGCTCCGCCTTCCCGCTTGACCCCTCGCGGCCGGCGTGGTTGCCTGCCGCCCATGCCGGTCTCCGAGGCCAATTCCAAGGTCGTGTACGAGGCGCTGAAGGCCGCCGGGGTCACGATCTGCTCCGCCCTTCCGGAGACCTGGCTGGTCCACCTCATCCGGCTGGCCGACGACGACCCCGACATGACGCTGATCCGCCTGGCCAAGGAGGAGGAGGGCGTCGGCATCTCGATGGGGGCGCATTTCGCCGGCGCCCGGTCCGCGCTGCTCATGCAGAACCACGGGTTCCTGCAGGCCGTGAACGGGATCGTGTCGGGGGCGATGCTGTACAGGGTCCCGCTGCTCCTGGTGATCAGCGACCGCGGCCACCTCGGCGAACGCGACCCGTGGCAGACCGAGGGCGGGAGGTTCACCCGCCGTGTCCTCGACGCGCTGAACATCCAGTGGACGGAGCTCGGGTCGCCGGACGAGGGCGACCGGACCGTCGCGAAGGCCATGACGCTGGCGCAGTCCTCGCTGTCGCCGGTGGCCGTCCTGCTGACCCGGGACCTGATGTGGGAGGAGCCGGCACCGTGAGGGGTCGGCCGCGGTGAGGCGGATCGACGCGCTGGAGGCCGTGTACGACGACATCGCCGACTGCGCGGTGGTCACGATCATGGGCGCGGTGGCGGTCGAGCTGTACTCGCTGGGCCACCGGCCGAACTTCTTCTACCTGGAACACGCGATGGGCCTGGCGTCGTCGGTCGGGCTGGGGATCGCGCTGGCCCAGCCCACCCGCCCCGTGGTGGTGATCGACGGCGACGGCTCGCTGCTGATGAACCTGGGCACGCTCACCACGCTGGCCCGGTACGCGCCGCCGAACCTCACGCACATCGTGTTCGACAACGAGAGCCTGCTGTCGGTGGGCGGCTTCCCCACCGCCACGTCGACGGGCTCCGACCTGGCCGCGATGGCTCGCGGCGCCGGCATCGCCCGTTCGCGGATGGTCAAGGACCTTGACGAATTCACGGCCGCCGCTCGCGACGACCTCGCCGCCGGCGAGCTGTCCTGTCTGGTGGCGAAGGTCGACGACGTGGGCCCGGCGTCGTTCCATATGGACCTGCACCTGCTGGAGAACCGGTTCGACTTCGCCCGCGCGCTCCGCCCGGTCGAATGAGACACGATTCGAAAGGACGCCACGGATGACCGCACTGTCCGGACTGCTCCAGGCCCTGGCCGGTGGCGAGGTGGACGTGATCGACCTCACCCAGCCTCTGTCGGAGGCCACGCCGATCATCCAGCTCCCGCCCCCGCTGGCGAACACGCCCGGCTGGAAGATGCACGAGATCAGCCACTACGACGACGCCGGCCCGGCCTGGTACTGGAACTGGTTCGAGGGCGGCGAGCACGTCGGCACCCACCTCGACGCGCCCATCCACTGGATCACGGGCCAGGACTCAGACGACGTGAGCGAGATCCCGGTCCGCAACCTGATCGGCCCGGCCGCGGTGCTCGACGCCACCGAACGGGTGGCGGCCGACCCCGACTTCCTGCTCTCGATCGGCGACGTCCGCGCGTTCGAATCCGAGCAAGGTCCGCTCCCCGAGGGCGGATGGCTCCTGTACCGAACCGGCTGGGACGCAAGGGCCCAGGACCAGGCCGCGTTCCTCAACGCCGACGACACCGGTCCCCACACCCCCGGCATCGCCATCGACTGCGCGAAGTGGCTGGCCGAGGAGACCCCGATCGTCGGCCTCGGCGTCGAGACCGTCGGCACCGACGCCGGCAAGGCCCACTCCTTCGAGCCGGCCTTCCCCTGCCACACCTACATGCTCGGCGCCAACAAGTACGGCCTCACCCAGCTCGCGAACCTGTCCCAGCTCCCGCCCACCGGTTCGATCCTCGTCGTGGCCCCCCTGAAGATCGTCCGCGGCAGCGGCAGCCCCGCGAGGGTCCTGGCCCTGGTCCCCCGGTAGGAGGAGACCCTGCCGGGTCGCGGTTCGCGTCGGGGTCGGGCATCCTTGCGGGCATGACGGATCAGCTCAGCGAGAGAAGCGTGCGGCGGGGGCGGGTGGTGCAGAGGCGGGCCGGGGGGGCCACCGAGGATCAGGCGCTGCTGCAGCGGCAGGTGCCGGACTTCGTGAACGAGGACCCGTGGCGGGTGATGCGGATCCTGTCGGAGTTCGTGGAGGGGTTCGACGCGCTGGCGGCGATCCCGGTGGCGATCAGCGTGTTCGGGTCGGCCCGGATCCGGGAGCCCGACCCCATGTACGAGGCCGCGCGGGAGATGGGGCGGCAGCTGGCCCGGGCCGGGTTCGCCGTGATCACCGGCGGGGGGCCCGGGATCATGGAGGCGGTGAACCGGGGGTGCCAGGAGGGCGGCGGGCTCTCGATCGGCTGCAACATCGAGCTGCCGTTCGAACAGCGGATGAACGACTTCGTCGACCTCGGCATCGACTTCAGCTACTTCTTCGTGCGCAAGACGATGTTCGTGAAGTACGCGGAGGGCTTCGTGGTCTTTCCCGGCGGGTTCGGCACGTTCGACGAGCTGTTCGAGGCCCTGACCTTGACCCAAACGGGCAAGATCCAGCACTTCCCCATCGTCCTGTACGGCTCGGAGTACTGGCGGGGCCTCCTGGACTGGCTCAACGAGCGCGCCCTGGCCGAGGGGAAGGTCGCGCCCAAGGACCTCGAGCTGTTCGTCACGAGCGACGAACCCGAGGAGGTCGTGGCGCACATCCGGAAGGTGCTGGCCCAGCGGACCGGGCCGGGCCTCCAGGACACCTCCGAGCCGCGGGAGGAACCGCACGTCGAGCCGCACAAGGCCGACGCCCAGTGACCCCGGGGGACTCCCGGCTCCTCGAGGCCCGCACGCTCGCCGACGGCGCACACCGGGCCGAGGACGTCGCCGCCTGGGTGGCCGAGTTCCTCGAGGGCGCCCAGCACACCCTCGACATCGCGCTCTACGACCTCGCGCTCGATGGCGAGGCCGAGTCGATCGTCCTCGGCGCGCTCCACAAGGCCGTCGCGCGGGGGGTCTCCGGGCGGCTCGTGTACAACGTCGACCACGCCCGACCCATCCCCGTCCCGCCGCCGCCGAAGACGGACATGGAGACGGTCCACGGCCTGGGGATCCCCACCCGGGGCGTCCCCGGCATCCCCGACCTGATGCACCACAAGTATCTCGTCCGCGACCTCACCGACGTGTGGACCGGCTCGATGAACTGGACCGACGACTCGTGGACCCGCGAGGAGAACGTGATCGTGGTGGTCCGAGAAGCGCCGGAGATCGCGAAGGCGTACGCCCGCAACTTCGAGGAGCTGTGGGACAAGCAGCGCGTGATCGGCTCGGGGAAGTTCGTCACGCCGCCGGTGGAACGGGACGGCGCGAGCGTCCGGCCGTGGTTCTCCCCCGGCCGGGGCCGGCGCATGGCCAGCCGGATCGCCGGCGCCATCGACCGGGCCGAACGCCGCATCCGCATCTGCTCGCCGGTCCTGTCCGCCGGGCAGATCATCGGGTCGCTGGCCGAACGGGCAGCGAAGGGTGACGTCGACATCGCGGGGATCGTCGACGCCACCCAGGTCGGCGAGGTGTTCGCCCAGTGGCGGGCCGACCCCCACGCCCAGTGGAAGGTCCCCACCCTGGAGACGGTCCTGTCGAACGCGCCGTTCTCGGGCAAGCGCTCCACGCCCTACGGCCCGGGGACCGTGCACGACTACATGCACGCCAAGTTCGTGGTGGCGGACGACATGGTGTTCGTGGGCAGCTACAACCTCTCCCACTCCGGCGAGGAGAACGCCGAGAACGTCCTCGAGATCAGGGACCCCGCCCTCGCCGAGCGGCTGGCCGCCTTCGCGGACGACCTCCGGGCCCGGTACCCGGCCATCGGCCGGCCCGCGGTGTGACCGGCGGTCATCCCGGGTACATCACAGCGCGCATCGAGGGGGCTGCCCGCCCGCCCGGAACCGACGACGAAAGGACCCGCCCGTGTCCACGTCCCGCCGAACCCGTTCCGTCCCGCTCCGAGCCCTGCTCGCCGCATCGCTGGTGGCCGCGGTCGTGGCCTCCACCGGATCGGCCGGCGCCTCCCCCCCGACGCTGGCGGCCAAGGCCGGGCCCCTCGGCCTGCAGTGCTCCGAGTCCACGCCCGCCGGCGCGCCGGCGTTCACGTTCTGCACCGGGGAGCTCGCGTCGTTCGACGGGATCGGGCTCGACACCGACCTGTCGCTCCCCGCGAACGCCACCGGGCCCCTGCCGACCATCGTGATGCTCCACGGGTGGTCGGGCGACAAGACCGACTGGGAGACCGACTCGCTGGCCGGCGGCAGCGCTGACCGCTGGCACTGGAACAACGTCTGGTTCGTCTCGCACGGCTGGGCCGTCGTGAACTACACGGCCCGCGGGTTCATGGAGTCGTGCGGGACCCAGGACCAGGACGCGAACTGCGCCGACGGCTACACGCACCTGGCCGACCGGCGGTTCGAGGGGCGCGACTCCCAGACCATCCTGGGCAAGCTGGTCGACGCCGGGATCGCCGACCCGGCGAAACTCGCCGCCACCGGCGGGTCGTACGGCGGCGGGCAGACGTGGCTGCTCGCCACCTCGATGCCGTGGCACTCCCCCCAGGGCACCAAGCTCCGGCTGGCCGCCGGCGTGGCCAAGTACCCATGGACCGACCTGGAGGACTCGCTCACGCCGAACGGCCGGGCCACCGACCGCGTGGACCAAAGCGCGTCCCACACCGTCCCGTTCGGCGTCCCCAAGGCCAGCTACATCAGCGGGCTGTACGCCGTGGGCCGGGCCGAGGCCAACGGGCGGTACGACCAGAACCCCGACCACCCGGGGACCAACCTCGACCTGCAATACGCGCTGGTCCAGAGCGGCGAGCCGTACTCGACGAAACCCGACACCCAGGCGATCATCGACTCGTTCCCGCCCAGGTCGCCGTACCACGCAGACGCCTACCTGGACGCCGTGCACCACCACACCGTCCGCGAGGTCCCGGTGATGTCGATCAACGGCTTCACCGACCCGCTGTTCCCGCCGGTCCAGACCCTCCAGATGTTCCGCAAGCTCAAGGCCGCCGATCCGAGATACCCGATCACCATGGCGTTCGGCGACGTCGGCCACTCGAACGCCCAGAACCCCGCGGCCCAGTGGCACCCCATCAACCGGCTGGCCTGGCGGTTCCTGCAGGCGAACGTGATGGGGCGAACCCGTCTTGCCCCGAAGGCCCAGGCGTACGTGTTCCGGACGCACTGCCCCGTGTCGCAGAAGGAGCAGCTCCCCCTGGCCGGGACGTGGGGCGCGCTCACGCGGGGCGTGGCCCTGGCCACCGGTGCCGGCTCGCAGGGCATCACCTCGGCCGACCAGAACCCCGACGAGGGCCGGGCCGACGACCCCATCGCCAGTGCCGGGTGCCTCGTCGCGGACGACTCGCAGCGGGATCCCGCGCACGCATACTGGTCGTGGAAGCCGCCCACCGGCGGGTTCCCCCTCCTCGGGCTGCCCACGGTGGCGTTCCACTACGACCTCAGCGGGAACGACGCCACCGTGGTGCTGAAGCTGTGGGACGTGAAGCCGAACGGGTCGAAGACCATGGTCACCCGGGGTGTGTACCGGCTGTCCACGGACGAGGGCGACCCCGCCTCCGGCACGGTCCGGACCCAGCTGTTCGGCAACGACTGGCTGTTCCCGCAAGGCCACGTCATCCAGCTGCAGATCGGCCAGCAGGACTCCCCGTTCGCCCGCCCGGACAACGAGCCCTCCTCGATCCAGGTCTCGCAGTTGCACGTGCGCTTCCCGACCCATCGCGCGGGCACGCTGACCCTGCAGCCCACGTAGCCGGGTCTCGGGGACGCCGGTTCCGCCCTCCGGCGATAGGCTTCGAACAAGGAGCCAGTCGCACCAGGAGGCCGAACGCCGGTGAACATGACGGACTACGAGGAGACCCGGCGGACGTTCCGCCTGCAGGTCCCCGACGACTTCAACTTCACCCGCGACGTGGTGGATGGGTGGGTGGCCCGCAAGCCCTGGAAGACCGCGCTGGTGGCCGTGGACCCGGCCGGCGAGAACCGCCGGGAGCTCACGTTCGCCGATCTCTCCCGCGCGTCGAACCGGGTGGCGAACGCGTTCGACGGGCTGGGGGTGGACCGGGGGGATCGCGCGTTCGTCATGCTCCCCAGGATCCCGGAGTGGTACGAGCTGCTGCTGGGCATGGCCCGCCAGGGCAGCGTGCCCATGCCGGGGACCGTCCAGCTCTCCGCGAGGGACATCGAGTACCGGGTGAACGCGTCCGAGGCCTCCGTGGCCGTCACCGATCCCGAGGGCGCGGCGAAGGTCGAGGAGGTCCTGGACCGGTGCCCCACGCTGAAGCACCTCGTCGTGGTGGGCGAGCGGCCCGGCGGGCGGTGGACGTCGTATGCGGAAATGGTCGAACGGGCCTCCGAGGCCGCCCCGGAGGACCGTCCCACCTCGAAGGACGACCCGCTGCTCATCTACTTCACCAGCGGCACGGTGGCCTCTCCGAAGATGGTCCTGCACACCCACGCCTCGTACGGCGCCGGCCACGAGATCACCGCGCGGTTCTGGCAGGACCTCACCGAAGGGGACCTCCACTGGACCGTGAGCGACACGGGCTGGGCCAAGGCGGCGTGGGGCAAGCTGTTCGGCCAGTGGCGCGTGGGCGCCTCGGTGTTCCTGTGGGACCAACGGGGGAAGCTCGATCCCGAGCTCACGCTCCGGGTCCTGGAGCGCTCCGGCGTCACCACGTTCTGCGCCCCGCCCACGCTGTTCCGGGCCCTGGTCCAGCTGCGCCTCGGCGAGTTCGACCTGTCCCGGGTCCGGCACAGCGTCTCCGCCGGCGAGCCGCTCAACCCGGAGGTGATCAAGGTGTGGAAGGAGGCCACCGGCACCACGATCTACGACGGCTACGGACAGACCGAGACCGTGAACATCGTGGCGAACTTCCCGTGCCTGCCGGTGAAGCCGGGGTCCATGGGCCGTCCCACCCCCACCCACGACGTGGACGTCGTGGACGACGACGGGAACCGCCTCGCCGCTGGCCAGGAGGGCCACATCGCGCTCCGGGTGGAGCCCGACCGCCCGGTGGGCCTGATGAAGGAGTACTGGCGCGACCCCGACGCCACCGCCGCCGCGTTCCGGAACGGCTGGTACTTCACCGGCGACCGGGCCACCCGCGACGAGGACGGTTACCTGTGGTTCGTGGGGCGGAGCGACGACGTGATCATCTCGGCTTCGTACCGGATCGGGCCATTCGAAGTGGAGTCGGCGCTGGTGGAGCACCCCGCGGTGGCGGAGTCGGCGGTGGTGGGCAAGCCCGATCCCGAACGGACCCAGATCGTGAAGGCGTACGTGATCCTGGCGCCGGGCTACGAGGCCGGCCCGGACCTGGTCCGTGAGCTCCAGGAACACTGCAAGCGCGTCACCGCCCCGTACAAGTACCCGCGCGAGATCGAGTTCGTGGCGGAGCTCCCGAAGACCGTGAGCGGGAAGATCCGCCGGGTGGAGCTCCGCGAACATGCCTCGAACCAAGGGGCATGAGGGGGCCGGCTGCGGGCGCCGGACCCCGGAACGGGCCGTTATCGTTCGTGCCATGACCGATCACGAGGATCTGCGGCAGCGGGTGCACGACGACTTCGACCGGGTCCGCGACGAGCTGGAGGGGCTGGTCCGGATACCTTCGGTGTCGTTCCCCGGGTTCGATCCGGCGCACGTGCAGGCGTCGGCGGAGGCCACGGCGGAGATCCTGGAGGCGTCCGGGGCCCAGGGCGTCCGCCTGCTCGAGCTGGAGGGCGCCGCGCCCGCGGTGTTCGCCGACGTCCCCGGGCCGGCCGGCGCGCCGAGAGTCCTGCTGTACGCGCATCACGACGTGCAGCCGCCCGGGCCCGAGGAGGCGTGGCTGTCTCCGCCGTTCGAACCGGCCGAGCGCGAGGGCCGCCTGTACGGGCGGGGCTCGTGCGACGACAAGGCCGGGGTGGTGGTCCACGCGGCCGCCCTCCGGGCCCACGGGGCCAGGCCGCCGGTCGGCGTGAAGGTGTTCATCGAGGGCGAGGAGGAGGCCGGCTCGCCGAACCTGGGCCGGTTCCTGGAGGCCCACGGCAACGACCTCGCCGCCGACGTCATCGTGCTGGCGGACACGTCGAACTGGGACACCGGCGTGCCGGGCCTCACCACCACGCTCCGGGGGCTGGTGGACTGCGCGGTGGAGGTCCGGGTGGCCGACCACGCCGTCCACAGCGGCATGTACGGGGGCCCGGTGCCGGACGCCATCACGGCGCTGGCCCGGCTCCTGGCCACCCTGCACGACGAACGGGGGAACGTGGCCGTCCCCGGCCTGGCCACCGGCGAGCGCCCGGCGGCGGACCTCACCGAGGACGAGTACCGGGCCGACATCGGGGCCCGGCCCGGGCTCCGGCTCATCGGGGAGGGCTCGATCACCGAGCGCCTGTGGGTGAAGCCCGCGGTGGCGGTGCTGGGCCTGGACGCGCCGCGGGTGGACGAGGCCTCGAACCAGATCGTGCCGGTGGCGCGGGCCAAGGTCAGCCTCCGCCTGGCCCCCGGCGACGACGCCCACCGGGCGCGGGACGCGCTGGCCAAACACCTGGAGACGAACGCGCCGTGGGGGGCCGAGGTCACCGTGCACCCCGGCGGGGCCGGCGAGCCGCACCGGGTCCGGGCGGAGGGCCCGGTCTACGACGCCGCACGGCGGGCCTTCCGGGACGCGTGGGGGGTGGACCCCGTCGACATCGGCGCCGGCGGTTCCATCCCGTTCGTGGCCGACTTCGCCGCGCGGTGGCCGGAGGGGGCGCTCCTGCTCACCGGGGTGGAGGACCGCCGGGGCCACGCGCACGCGGAGAACGAGAGCATCGACCTGCTGGAGCTGGAGCGGGCCTGCCTGGCCGAGGCCCTCCTGCTTCGGTACCTGGTCCCCTGATCCCGGCGCCCCGGCAACCTCCGGCTGCTACGGTGGGTCGATGAGCGAGACCCCCGAGGACCAGGCGGCGCCGGAGCCGCTGACCCCCGGCGTGCCGCTCGTCGCGATCCCGGTTCCCCCCGGACAGCACCCGAAGCAGTCCCCGGAGGAGTCCCCGGACGAATCGAAGGACGCGATCACCGAGCCGGGGAAGCTCCTGCGGATCGCGTCGATGGTCCGGGAGCTGCTGGAGGAGACCCGGGGATCACCCCTCGACGAACAGGGCCGGACCCGGCTCCGGGCGATCTACGAGCGGTCCGTGGAGGAGCTCCGGGAGATCCTGCCCAACGAGCTCGAACAGGAGCTCCAAGGGTTCATCCTCCCGCTGGAGGGCGTCCCCACCGAGTCCGAGATGCGGGTGGCCCAGGCGCAGCTGGTGGGCTGGCTGGAGGGCCTGTTCCACGGGATCCAGGCGGCCATCGTGGCCCAGCAGCAGCAGGCCATGCAGCAGCTCGCCGAGATCCGCCGCCGGGGCCTCCCGGCCGGATTCCCCGGGCCCGCCGGCCGGGGACCGGGACAGCCCGACGAGGCGCGCCCCGATCGCCCGGGACAGTACCTCTAGGTCCGTTCGGCCGGACAGTTGTGTCCAGTCCACCCACGGATCCCGCCCGGCCGCAAACCGCTCCCCCCTCCCGCGGGTAGATCCATGAAGAGGCGCCCCGGCAGCGAGGAGGCCCACATGAGCGACCAGAGTGCACGCTCCGGGTACGGAGGGAGCGGCAGCAGGTGGATGAAGTGGCTCCTGCTGTACCTGGCCATCGGGGCCGCCGTGTACGCCCTCATCTACTTCGTCTTCCTCCAAGGCGGCGGGGGCGGCGGCGGAGGGGGCGGCGGGGGCGGCGGCTACGCCCTCCTGGCCCTTCGCACGGCGTGGCTGCAGCGCCGCGCCGGCTGACCCGAACGATCCCGCCGGGGAGCGGCCGGCCCGTCGGTCGCTCCCCGGCGATCCCCTCCCTACAGCCCGCTCCACCACGACGCGGCCCAGGTCACCTGGGCCAGCGCCGCCTGCCCCGACAGGCTGGGGTGGAAGAAGTCGAGCTTGCTGACCTGGCTCCCGGAGAACTGGTAGTTGAAGACGGCCAGGTTGTCGAACCGGCAGTTCGCGTACTTCGCGCACTCCTCCCCCAGCACGACGTTGAACGCGACCTCCCGGTCGAGCACCGCCTGGCGGTCCGCGTCCGTGTTCGACGTCGAGAGCATCGACTGGCAGATGTTCGCCTCCGACCAGATGAGCTCCGCGAGGTCGTTGTCGTGGAACAGCTGCCACAGCTGAAGGATGTTCGGGATGCTCGCCACGAAGATGTGCGCGTTGCCGGGGAGCCCCGATTCCAGCGCCGACAGCGTCTGCTGGAGCTGCGCCCGGAACGTATCCACGGGCGTCATCGTGTCGATCGAGGGCCTGCACACGTCGTTCGCGCCCATGAGGATCGTCACGTACTTCGCCGACTGGGAGACCGCCTGGCCTGCCTGTCCCGGCGCGTCGGACATGCGGGCGCCGGACTTGGAGTCGTTGAAGTTGTGGCCGGCGATCCCCGCCTTGTGCGCCAGGATGCGTTCGTAGTGGCTGTTGATGCCGTCCCACGACGTGTCGCCGGTGCTCCACGACTGGTGGGGGTGGTCCCCGTACCAGCAGCACACGTCGGCGGCCCGCGTCATCGAGTCGCCGATGGCGGCCATGCTGCCCGGCAGCGGCGGCGAGGTGGAGGCCGAGGCCCACGGCCCCGAGGAGAGGCCGGCCAGGCACAGGAGAACGACGAAGGCGACCCGTCCGCGCATGTGAGCTGCTCCTTTCCGTGCAGGCGGGCACCCGATGCCGTCCACCAGGCGGCGTTCCCGGCGGACGAAACGCCCAAACCAGACCAGCCCTCCGGTCGACCACGACGGTTGACGGCGGGCTCGATTCGGGCCTACGGAGCGGGTTCGAGCGCGGAGGGACGGGCGGCCACCTCGCGCGAGGTCCGGTCCTGCGTGAGGCGCTGGGCCAGGGACACCGGGATCAGCGAAGCCACGATCACCACCAGGGCCACCACGTTGACGAGGGGCCGGTTCCTGGGCCGGTGGATGTTGTTCAGGATGAAGATCGGGAGCGTCTCCTGGGCCCCGGCCGTGAACTTCGTGACGATGATCTCGTCGAACGACAGCGCGAACGCCAGCAGGCCCCCTGCCACCAGCGCCGTGGCGATGTTCGGCAACGTGACGTGCCGGAAGGTCTGCCAGCCGTCGGCGCCGAGATCCATGCTGGCCTCCACGATCGACCCCCACGAGCGCCGGAGCCTCGCGATCACGTTGTTGTAGACCACCACCACGCAGAAGGTGGCGTGGCCCACGATGATCGTGAGCAGCGAGAACGGGATCCCGCTGAAGTTGATCGCGGAGTTCAGCGCGATGCCCGTGAGGATGCCGGGGAGCGCGATCGGCAGCACCAGGACGAAGGAGACGACGTTCCGGCCGAAGAACCGGAACCTGTGGACGGCGAACGCTGCGGCCGACCCGAGCAGCAGAGCGACGGTCGTCGCCCCCAGCGCGGCCTTCACCGACAGCCACAGCGCGGCCCGGAACTCCTCGTTCCCGAACGTGACCCCGAACCAGTGCGTGGTGAACCCGGAGGGGGGCCAGTTCTGGCTCCGGCTCTCGTTGAACGCGTACACCATGACGATCACCAGCGGCAGGTACAGGAAGGCGAGGACGAACCAGGTGGCGAGGCGGAGGAGGATGCGGGTGGCCCGCGACTCCACGCCGGCCGAGCTCAGTCCGGCGGCGGCCGACACGGTCGCGGCCCGGTACGCCATGGCTACAGCGCCTCGAACGCGCCCAGGCGGCGCGCCATGAACAGGTAGACGGCCATGATGGCCACGGGGACCATGCAGTACGCCGCCGCGAACGGCAGGTCGCCGATCACCCCCACCTTGTCCGACACGATGTTCCCGATGAACTTCGTGTTGCCCACCAGCTCGGGCGTGATGTAGTCGCCGAGGGTGAGCGAGAACGCGAAGATCGACCCGGCCACCACCCCCGGCAGCGCCAGGGGCCACACCACCTGCCGGAACGTCCGCCCGGCCCGGGCCCCCAGGTCGCCGCTGGCCTCGAGGTACGACGGGGGGATCCGCTCGAGCGCCGCGTAGATCGGCAGGATCACGAACGGCAGCCACAGGTACGTGAATGCGATCCAGATGGCCCAGTTCGAGAACGTCAGCCGGATCCCGCCAAGGCCGATGTGCTGCAGGAGCCACTGGGCCGGCCCGCCGCCCTCCAGGATGGTCTTCCACGCGAACACCCGGACCAGGTAGGAGGTCCACAGCGGGAGGACCACCGCCACCAGGAGGGCGTTGCGGACCCGTGGGGTGGCGATCCGGGCCGCGTAGTACGCGACCGGAAACGCCAGCGCGATGTCGGTGAGCGTCACCGCGGCGGCCATGCCGACCGTCCGGATCGCCACCGTGCGGAACGACGACTCCGTGAGGAGCTGGTGGTAGTTCTGCAGGGTGAAGGTCCGCTCGATGAATTGCGTGAGCGGGTTCAGCCTCCAGAACGACGTGACGAACAGGAGCACCAGGGCCGCCAGGTAGACGACCAGCATCCACCCCAGTGGCGGCCCCAGTGTCAGCGCGAGCTGTGCGCCCCGATGGCGGTGGAGCCAGGCGGCCAGACGGCCGGTCGCTACCCCGCGGTGATCTCCGTCCACTTGTCGGTCCACGTGTTGAGGTCGGCGCAATCCTGCTTGCCGTTCCCGCAGTCCGGCAGCGGCACCTTCCACAGGTACAGACCCCCCAGGAACGCGTCGTCACCGCAGTGGTACGCATCGTCGGCGTCGGTCCCGATGTCCTTCCGCAGCTGGTCGCACGCGGTCTTGATGGAGGGCGTGGCGCCGTACCATTCCGCGACCTGCAGCTGGATGTCCGGCTTCATCGTCCACTGCATCCACTTCAGCATGCAGTTGGGGTGGGGGGCGTTGCTCGACATCATCCACGTGTCCGCCCATCCGGTCATGCCCTCGCTCGGGAACGTGAACGCCACCGGGGTGTCGGCCTTCGCGTAGGTGTAGTTCACCGGCCAGGCCGTGCCCACCACCATGTCGCCCGAGCCGAACCCGTCGATCTCCTCGGTGTAGGCGGCCCAGTACTTGGACACGAGCGTCTTCTGCTGCTTCAGCAGGTCCACGGCAGCGTTCAGCTGATCGTCGTTGAGCTCGTACGGGTCGTCGATCCCGAGCTCCGGACGGTGGGCCTTGAGGTACAGTGCCGCGTCCGCGATGTAGATCGCGTCGTTGTACGCGGTGACCTTCCCGGCGTACGGGTTGGGCTGGCCGTTCAGCTCGGTCTCGAACACCACGTCCCAGCTGTCGGGTTTCTCGGTGACGACGTCGGTGTTGTACATGAGGAAGTTCGGGCCCCACATGTACGGGACCCCGTAGTGCACGCCGTCGACCGTGTTGTGCCCGGGCGCCTTCAGCGAGTCCATCACGATCGTCTCGTAGTCCGGGATGATCTTGTCCACGTCGATGCCGGCGACGTCGCCGTGCGCGATGAGCAGGTTCGTGGCGTTGCCGGAGGCCGACACGCCGTCGTAGACCTTGCCCCCGCCCTGGCGCATCAGGGTCACCATCTCCGGCGAGGTGTCCGCGTACGTGACGGAGACCTTGCAGCCGCTCTCGTCCTCGAACGGCGTGACCCAGTCAACGGTCTTGTCGGCCTCTCCGCTCTCGGTGTACCCGTTCCAGGCGATGAGCTTCAGGGCGCCCTCGCCCTTCCCGACCGAGTCGTAGATCGTCGTTCCGCCGCCGCCTCCCTTGCCGCAGGCGGTCGCCATCATGGCCAGCACCGCCCCCAGCGCCAGCACCATCCGTGCTCGCTTCATCCCCTACCCCCTTCTCCGTCGGCGGGCGCGCCGCCCCGGGACTCCTCGACCGGCCGGTTCAGCTGGGCGTCCCACAGCAGCCGGACGGGCTTCCCCTGCACCTGCAGGGCCTCCATCGAGGACGTGGCCAGGTTCTGCTGAGTAACCACCAACTCGCCGCCGGGGTCGAGCGCCACGATGTAGCGAGTCGAGGCACCGAGATAGACAACTTCGCGGACGTGGCCGGTCACGGTGCTCTGCCCCGGGCCGACTTCGTGGTCCGGTTCGACCAGGGCGATCTTCTCCGGTCGCACCGTGAAGGCGTTCGGCGAGCCGGTGATGGCCCCGGCCACATCCCCCTCCAGCACGTTGCTGATGCCCACGAACCCGGCCACGAACCCCGTGGCCGGCTGCTCGTACACCTCCGCGGGGGTGCCGACGTGTTCGATCCGCCCGGCGTTCATCACCGCCATGCGGTCGCTCATCGTGAGCGCCTCCTCCTGGTCGTGGGTGACGTAGACGAACGTCAGCCCGACCTCGTGCTGGATCCCCTTCAGCTCGATCTGCATCTGCTGGCGGAGCTTGAGGTCGAGCGCGCCGAGGGGCTCGTCGAGGAGCAGGACCTTGGGGCGGTTCACCAGGGCCCGCGCGAGCGCCACCCGCTGTCGCTGGCCGCCCGAGAGCTGGGCGGGCTTGCGCCGGTCGAACCCGTGCAGGCGCACCATCTCGAGCGCCTCGTGCGCGCGGTTGCGACGTTCGTCCCGGGGGATCCTGCGGACGCGCAGGCCGTACTCGACGTTCTCGATCACGGTCATGTGGGGGAACAGGGCGTAGTCCTGGAACACGGTGTTGACGTCCCGCTGGTACGGGGGGAGCGCGGTGACGTCCCGTCCGTCGAGGTGGACCCGGCCCTCCGTCGGCGCCTCGAACCCCGCGATCATGCGCAGACAGGACGTCTTCCCGGAGCCGGACGGGCCGAGGAGCGAGAAGAACTCGCCCGGCAGGATGTCCAGGTCGACGCCGCCCACCGCGACGACGTCGCCGAACCGTTTCACGAGGCCCTCCAGCCGGACGGCCGGGGGCAGCGTCGACCGCGACGATGGCGCCGCGGTCTCCGTGGTGTGCTGGGACAAGGGTTCGAACCTCCCCGGGGCCGCGCCATCTTGCCCGGCCGGACGAGGCCGAGGCAACCCGAGCTACGCGGCGGACGTCACGGTGGCCGCCGAGCTGCTGCCGGATCCGAGGGCCGTGTCCAGTCCCCGCGTGAGCTGCCGGAGGAGACGAGGCCCCTCGTACACCAGCGCCGTGTAGACCTGGACGGTGGTGGCGCCGGCCTTCAGGCACGCCAGGGCCTCGGCGGCCGTGGAGATGCCACCGCATGCGTTGACGGGGACCAGGCCCCCCGTGGCCTCCCTGACGGCGCGCACGGCCTCGATCGTCCGTTCGAACAGGGGCCGCCCGGAGAGGCCGCCGGTGCCGACGGCCTGGCGGCGGTCGAGGACCGGCCTGGTGTTCGAGCACGTGAGGCCGGCGGCGCCCGACTCCGCGGCCACCACGGCCAGGGCGGTGATGGCCTGGCGCTCCCGGTCCGAGGCGAACGGGGGGAGCTTCACGAACAGCGGCTTGGCTGTCCGCAGGACGAGGGCCCGCACCAGCTCGCGGAGGTGCTGCTCGGTGTCGCGGTCCCGGCCCCACGAGACGTTGGGGCAGGAGGCGTTGAGCTCGATGGCGTCGGCGTGGGTCTCGAGGAGCTCGAAGCTCCGGACGACGTCGGCGAGATCCTCATCGGCGATGCTGACGAACCTGGGTGCGGTGCGGGGGTGGCGGCGGAGGGTCGCGGCGGCGACCTCGGGGCCGGGGTTCGGCAGGCCCATGGAGTTCACCATGGCGCCCCGTCGGGAATACCGGACGATGCGCGGTCTCGGGTTCCCGTCCCTCGGCTTCGAGGTGATGGTCCCGCCGACCACGTACCCGAACCCGAGCCTCCCCAGCGAGTGCAGCACTCGGCACCGCTTGTCGAACCCGGCGGCCAGCCCGATGGGGTTCCGCAGCCGGATGCCGGCGAGGTCCGTTCGGAGGGCGGCGTCGTCGGTGGCGCCTCCGATCCACCGCCACGGAAGGGGGAGCTCGAGGAGCGTGCCGGCCATGCGATGGGCCGTCTCCGGCGGCGCCGCGAAGACGAGCGGCCGGAGAGAGCGGTACAGGCCCATGTCGGGGACCTATGCTAGCGCGCCATGGCCGGCGAACCCGGAAACGAAGCGCCGAACGCAAGATCGGACGACCTCGCGGCGCGGCTGCTGGCCGTGTCGGAGCTCCACGGCGACTTCGTGCTCTCGTCCGGCCGGCGCTCCAGTGTGTACTTCGACAAGTTCCGGTTCCTGGCGGATCCGGCGCTGCTCCGTGAGGTGGCGGGGCGGGTCCGGGAGCTGCTGCCGGCGGGGGTGACCCACCTGGCCGCGCCGGAGGGCGCGGCCACACTGCTGCTCGCCGCCGTGGCCCTGGAGACCGGCCGCACGGTGGCGTGCATCATCCTGGCCCTCGACCGCGGCGGCGCCGACCAGCTCCGGGCCGCCGGCTACGAGGTGGAGGCCGTGGTCTCCGTCTCGTCCGCCGAGTAGGCCGGCGGGACGGAGGCCGCCCTCCTGGATTCCAGAGCGGGGATCACGGCCGGGATCGCGAGGAGGCCCACCACGCCGCCGAGGACGTAGGTCCCGCGCGGGCCGAGGGCCGCGACCACGGGTCCGGCGATGGCGAACGAGACCGCCAGCGACAGGTGGGCCACCGACTCGTACCCCGCCGCGACCCGGCTCCTCACCGCGTCGGGCGTTCGCCGCTGGACGATGCCCTGTTGCGCGACGACCTGGGTGCCGTCGCCCACGCCCATCAGGAAGATCGCCCCCAGCACCCCCCCGAACCAGGGCGACAGCCCGGTGAGGACGGCGGTCACGGCGACCACGCAGGCGCCGGCCGCGAACGCCAGGGGCTCCGTCCGGCCCTTGAGGTACCGGCCGCTCAGCGTGCCCAGGATCGAGCCCAGCCCCCAGCACGAGATCAGGATGCCGTAGCCCGTTCCCCCCGCGCCGAACAGTTCGACCAGGGGCACGTCCGCCACCAGCGTCATCCCCTGCCCGAACATCAGTGGGATCCACGCGAGCGCCAGGGCCCGGAGCACGCGGTCCCGGGACAGGAACCGGAAGCCGGCCCACACCCCCACGTGCTCCGACGCGTCGTCGCGCCGCCCCGAGAACGGGCTGGTCACCGACCACACCAGGGCCGCCGACCCCACGAACGACACCGCGTTGAGCCCGAACACCAGCCCGGGCCCGGCGAGGGCCACCAGGACGCCGCCCACGAGCGGGCCGACGACGATCCCCGCGTTCGCACCGAGCGCGACCAGGCCGTTCGCCCATCCGAGGTGCTCGTCGTCCACGAGGTTCGGGATGGCCGCCGCCGAGGCCGCCAGGAAGGGCGACTCCACCAGGGCCGAGAGGAAGGCCCACCCGATGAGCCACCCCGGATCGTCCACGAACGCCATGACGCCGAACACGGCCGCCCCGGCGAGGTCGCTCACGACCATGAGCCTCTTGCGGTCGAACCGGTCCCCCAGCGACCCGGCGAATATGCCGGCGATCCCGCCGGTCCCCCACGTCAGCAGCAGCGACGCCGCCACCCATCCGGGCGAGTGGGTCCGTTCGTAGATGGCGACGTTCAGCGCGGCGAACGAAGCGGCCCCACCGGTCAGCGAGATCGCGCGAGCGAGCGCAAGCCTTCGAACAGCGGCACGAGCGTCGGGAGTCATGGGAACGGTCTCCGGTCAAGAAAGCACGGGAACGACGGCCGGACCGCGAAGTGCGTCCGGCGATCAGGTGTCGTCAGTCAGACCGTTCGCATAGCCCGGCGAGTCTAGCACCGGACCCGAGGCGGGCAGTCACTGATCATGGCGTCGCGAGAGTTCCGTTCTCCAGTCCACCGGAAAGCCCGGATCGAAGCATCGACCCGATCACGCGACCACGAGTTCACGATCGGGCCCGTCCCGGGGTGGTGGCCCCGGCCCCGCCCGGAACCTCCGCCCGTCCGGGGTGTGCCACCGGACCTCCCCGTCCGCACGCCGGGTCAGGCTCCACCCCAGCTCGTGGACCAGGCGCACGTGGTGCCACTTGCACACCAGCACCAGGTTCCCGAGCTCGGTGGGACCTCCCAGTCGCCACCACGCGATGTGGTGGGCGATGGAGTACCGCTTCGACCCGCACCCCGGGAACGTGCACCCGACGTCCCGGTACCGGAGCTGGCGCATCATGGCGGGGGTGGGGTCGTGCGCAGCCGTGGTCATCCTGACCGCGTTGCCGCAGCTGTCCTCCAGCACCGCCTGGACCCGGGCGTGGCACAGCAGGCGGTCCACGGTCTCCGGCCACTATCAAATCGAGATCACGCCGGATCGGCTCAGTTACGGGTACTCAATCCATAACGATGACGAGATGCCCATTCCCCAGCCGTCGCCGCTCGGGAGCGAGCCCCGACGGAAACGCCGCTTGAGGCACCCAAAGCCGCAGTTTGACGACAAACCATCCGTCCGGCGATAGTCGCAATGCCTCGTCCGCCGCCCGCAGCCGGGGAGGCAGGGAGCGCCCTTGGTTGCGCGCTCGGCTCGACGTCGAGTGCCCGGACGAAAGGAAGGCGTCATGGGTCGGATGGCGCGTCATTCGGTGATCGTCGGTGCGGTCGTGCTGGCGACCGTAGCCCTCGTCGCCGGCCCCGCGGGGGCCAATCACTCCTGGAATGGCTACCACTGGGCGCGGACGGCGAACCCGTTCACGGTCCAGTTGGGCGACAACGTAACGTCGACGTGGGACGCCTCCCTGTCCGGGGCCTCGACCGATTGGTCGAAGTCGACGGTCCTGGACACCGTGGTCGTGCCCGGTGGCGCGAAGCCGAGGTCGTGCCGGCCGACCAGCGGGCGCGATGAGATCTGCAACTCGACCTACGGGAACACGGGATGGCTGGGCATCGCCCAGATCTGGATCACCGGCGGGGTGCACATCACCCAGGGCACGGTGAAGCTGAACGACACCTATTTCAACAGCTCGCCCTACAACACCTCCGCGTGGAGGAACCTGGTGACGTGCCAGGAGATCGGGCACACATTCGGGCTGGCGCACCAGGACGAGAACTTCAACAACCCGAACCTGGGCACGTGCATGGACTACACGAACGACCCCAGCACCAACCAGCACCCGAACCAGCACGACTACGACGAGCTGGTGACCATCTACTCGCACCTGGACAGCTTCTCGACCGTCGGCTCCCCTTCGGCCGCCACCACGAGTCGGGGAAGCTCGGGCCGGGCGCAGGCCTGGGGTCGCGCCGTGGCCCGCTCCAGCGACGGCCGTTCGTCGACATATGTCCGTGACCTGGGCTCGGGCCTCAAGGTGGTCACGTTCGTCATCTGGGCATAACCGGCGACGCGGCCGGACTTCGGCCTCTCGCCCAGGCATCCCGGCGCCTCCACGAGGGTGGACGCCGTCGCGGATCGATGGAGATCCTGTCGCCACGCCGGTCGGCACGACCGCGTCCCCATAGGGTGAACGACGACGCCAAGAGGACGGGGAGATGCGGGGCGAAGGCCGGTGGTTCGACGCGTTGATGCTCGCCCTCATCGTGGGCGGTTTGTTCCTGGTCGCGTTCTTCTCGATCTCCTCGGTCGCGCTGTCGGCTCAGCGCAGCATGGAGCCCGAATCCTGGGCCGAACGGCAGTGCCGGGGGACGCTGCACGGCCTCGAGGACACGCCGGATCACTCGCGGTGCCTCACGGCGGTCCTCGGCCGCCCGGCCTGGTGGCCGGCCCTCCCCGAGCTCGTCGGGGCGGCGGCCTGCTTCTCCGTGGCGGTCACGGCGGGGCCGTGGCGGGGCGCCCGCTCGCGCCGGGCACGCGCTCCGTGAAGCGCCCCGGCGCCGGAGCCGTGCCCCGGCGCCGGTCGACCCGACCGCGGAGCGACCTATGCGCCGTTCGCGTATCCGCCCATGGTCAGGGAACACAGGGCCTTGCCGGTGTGCATGCGGTTCTCGGCCTCGTCGAAGACCACGGACCACTTGCCGTCGATGACCTCGTCGGTGACCTCGGTGCCGCGGTCGGCCGGGAGGCAGTGCATGTAGAGCGCGTCCTCCTTCGCCAGGCCCATCTTCTCCACGTCGCAGATCCACCCGGCGTATTCGGTCGCGGCCCGCGCGGCCTCGTCGCTGAACGCGTCCAGGCGGCCCCAGGACTTCGGGTACACCACGTCCGCGCCCTCGAAGGCCTCCTCCATGGAGTTCGTGAACGACAACGACGCGCCGCCGTCGGCCGCGGCCTTCTTCGCCTTCTCGATGGTCTCCGGCATCAACTCCCACCCCGGCGGGTGCGCGACCACCACGTCGATCCCGTACCGCGGGAGCAGCATGGCCAGGCCCTGGGGCACCGACAGCGGCTTCGCGTACGACGGCGCGTACGCCCACGAGACGGCGACCCGAAGACCCCGGAGGTCCTCCCCCCGGTGCTCGCGCAGCGTCATGAGGTCGGCGAGCGTCTGCGTCGGGTGGTCCACGTCGCACTGGAGGTTGATGATCGGGATGTCCGCCCACTTCGCGACCTCCCGCATCCACGTGTTCCCCTCGTAGGGCACCAGGTCGTGCCGGATGGCCAGCCCGTGGCCGTACCGCGACAGGATGATCCCCATGTCCTTGGGGCTCTCGCCGTGCGCCACCTGGGTCTTGTCCGCGTCCAGGAAGATGGCGTGGCCGCCCAGCTGGGTCATGCCGGACTCGAAGGCGTTGCGGGTCCGGGTGGACTTGTCGAGGAACAGCATGAACAGCGTCTTGTCCTCGAGCAGCCGATGCCGCTCCCCCGCCTTGAACTTCGCCTTGAGCTCCGACGCGACCGCGATGGCCTCGTCGATCTCCTCCGTGGTCCAGTCGCTGGTCTCGATGTAGTCGCGACCGGTCAGCGTCTTGCGGTCCATGTTCGAACGACCTCCTCCCGCGGCCGGCTCACGAACGCGCGGCCTCCTCGAAGAACCTCTACTCCGCCTTCATCAGCTCCTGCTGTCCCATCCCCATCCCGTGGAGCTCCGGGATGGACACCTGCCACGGCACGTCCGGCACCGGCGGCTCCGGGCCGGGGTCCGCCGGCGCGCGCAACCCCACGATGTCATCCGGCGACACCGGGGCCCGGTTCAGCGGCAGCCCCGTCGCATCGCGGATGGCCGCCACCACCGCGGCCGTCGACACGATCGTGGACGCCTCCCCGACCCCCTTGGCCCCGAACGGCACGTCCGGCTCCGGCTCCTCGATCAGCACCGACTCCACCGGCGGCACGTCGAGGATGGTCGGGATCAGGTAGTCCGTGAACGAGGCGTTCTTGATCAGCCCCGCCTCCAGCCGGACCTCCTCCATCACCGCGAGCCCCAGCCCCTGCGCCGTTCCCCCCTCGATCTGCCCGTACACGGCCTGCGGGTTCAGCGCCTTCCCGACGTCCTGGGCCGCCGCGATCTGCAGCACCCGGACCAGCCCGAGGTCGGTGTCCACCTCCACCACCGCCCGTTCGCACGCGAACGCGAACATCACGTGGATGTCGCCCTGCCCGTGCTCGTCGAACTGCTGCGTCCGTCGATGGTGGTGCACCGCGCTCTTCGAGACCGACCCCCCGTCCAGCAGATCGTTCACGAACGCCACCAGCCGGCCCTCGGCGTCGATCACCCGGCCCTCCCGGAGCCCCAGCGGGCCCTCGACTCCGGCCTCCTGGCGGGCCCGTTCGAACAGCTCGTCGCGGACCCCCCGGCAGGCCAGCTGGACCGCGCCGCCGGCCATGAAGGTCTGCCGCGACGCGGACGAGGAACCCGCCGACCCGATCCCCACCGTGTCGTGCGGCTCGAACACGACCTCATCCACCCCCAGCTCCTCCCGCGCGATCTGGCCGAGCACCGTGAGGAGCCCCTGCCCGCACTCGACCGCGGCCGTGTGGATCGAGGCAACCGGCCCGTCGGTGGCGGCGAACAGCGTCACCCTGGCGTCGGCGGAGTCGTCGAACCCCTCGCTGTACGCGACGTTCTTGTAGCCCAGGGCCCATCCGACGCCCCGCCGGAGGTTCTCCCCCCGGCTCACGTTCCCCGCACCGCCCGGGTACTCGATGGCGTCGCGGCCGGTGGCCACCTCGTCCGGCGGCTCGGGGATCTCCCGGCACGCCTCCAGGCACTCCCGGGCCGGCGCGGTCCCCCGGATCACCTGCCCCGTCGGCAGGACCGACCCCGTCCTCAACGCGTTCCTCAGGCGGAGCTCCACGGGATCCATCCCCAGCTCGCCGGCCAGCCGGTCCATCAGCGCCTCGCCGGCGAAGCACGTCTGCGGCGCCCCGAACCCCCGCATGGCCCCGCATGGCGGGTTGTTCGAGTAGACGGCCGTGCCCTCCAGCCGGGCGTTCGGGACCTCGTAGGGCCCGGCCAGGAACGTGGTGGCGTTCGCGATCACGGCCGGCGAGGACGACGCGTACGCCCCGCCGTCGATGACCATCCGGGCCCGGACGTTCACCAGCTTGCCGTCCCGGTTCGCCCCGATGCGCATCCAGATCCGCGACGGGTGGCGCTTCTTGTGCGCCACGAACGACTCCTCCCGGCCGAACGACATCTTCACCGGGCGGCCCGTCCGCAGGGCCAGCATGCACGCGTGGATCTGGAGGTGGACGTCCTCCCGCGAGCCGAACGCGCCGCCCATCCCGGCCAGGGTGATCCGGACCTTCTCCGGGGGGAGCGCCAGGCACGGGGCGATCTGCTGGAGGTCCACGTGGAGCCACTGGGTGTTCACGTACAGGTCGACGCCGCCGTCCTCGGCGGGGACGGCCAGGCCGCCCTCCGGCCCCAGCGGCGCGTTGTCCTGCATGGCCGTCTCGGAGTACCCCTCGACCCAGACATCGGCCTCGGCATCCGGGTCCCCGTGGGTGATGTGGATGTGGCGGAGCACGTTGCCGAACTCGTGGACCCTCGGTGCACCGGGGTCCAGGGCCTCCACCATGTCGGTCACCGCCGGGAGGACGTCGTACTCCACCCGGACCAGGTCCCCGGCCCGGCGGGCCTCCTCGGGGGTCTCGGCGGCCAGCACCGCGACCGGCTCGCCCGTGTAGCGGATCTTGCCCTCGGCCAGCACGGGCTGGTCCGAGAACTCCAGCCCGAACGTCCGCTTGCCGGGGACGTCGTCGATGGTCAGGACGGCCTTCACCCCCGGCGCGGCGAGCGCCGCGGACGGGTCGATCGAGAGCACCCTGGCGTGGGGGTACGGGCTGCGGACGGTGTGGCCCCACAGCATGCCCTCCGCCCACAGGTCGCTGGCGAACGCGAACTTGCCCTGGACCTTCGGGATGCCGTCCACGCGCGGCGCCGAGACCCCGATGCCCCGGCTGACCCGCTCGCGAACCCCCGGTCCTGTCTTCGCGTTCATCCGTTCACTCCCTTCCTCCGGCGATCCGCCGAGCAACACGGTGGCCCTCGGCCGCCAGGTCGTCCTCGTCGATCCCGGTGAGCCGCCCCGAGGCGACCACCCGCTGGCCCTCCACGAACAGGTCCCGGACCCTCCGCGGCGCGCAGAACACCAGCGCGGCGACCGGGTCCGCGTCCGCCCCGGAGAACGCCAGGCCGGTCACGTCGAACAGGGCCAGGTCGGCCCGCTTCCCGGGTTCCAGGGACCCGATCTCGTCCTCCCGGCCCAGGCAGGCTGCGCCGCCGCGCGTCGCGACGCGCAGGGCCTCCCGGGCCGAGAGCGCGGCTGGGTCGGGGGCCGCGCGCGCCACGAGCATGGCCTGGCGAACCTCCCCCAGGAGATCGTTCCAGTCGTTCGACGCCGAGCCGTCCACGCCCAGACCCACCGGCACGCCGGCGTCCAGCAGGCGCCGGACCGGCGCGATCCCGCTCCCCAGCCGGAGGTTCGACGAGGGGCAGTGAGCCACGCCGGTCCCAGTGTCCGCCAGTCGGTGGACGTCGTCGCCCGACGGGTACACGCAGTGGGCCAGCCACACGTCGGAGCCCAGGAACTCCAGATCCTCCAGCAGCTGGATGGGCCGCATCCCGAATTGCTCCTGGCAGTACTCCTCCTCGTCCAGAGTCTCGGCGATGTGAGTGTGCAGGCGCAGGCCCAGGCGGCGGGCCAGCGCGGCCGACTCCTTCATCAGCCCGGCCGTCACGGTGAACGGCGAGCACGGCGCCACGGCGATCCGGAGCATGGAGCCGGGCGAGGGATCGTGCAGGCGCCGGACCGCGTCCTCCGTCTCGGCCAGGACGGTGTCCCGGTCCTGGATCACCGAGTCCGGCGGGAGACCGCCGGCGGACCGCCCGAGGTCCATCGACCCCCGGCACGGGTGGAACCGAAGGCCCACCTCGCGCGCGGCGTCGACCTCGGCGTGGAGCAGATCGCCGGAGCCCTCGGGGAACACGTAGTGGTGGTCGGTGCTGGTGGTGCACCCGGAGAGCGCCAGCTCCGCCAGGCCCACCGCGGCCGCCGTCCGGGCCCACTCCTCGTCGAGCCCCGCCCACAGCGGGTACAGCTCCTGGAGCCACCGGAACAGGCCGCCGTCCTGGACCCGGACCCGGGTGAGCGCCTGGTACAGGTGGTGGTGGGCGTTCACGAGTCCCGGGACGGCCACGCAGCCGGCGCCGTCCAGGAGCTCGTCGGCCGCCACGGGCGGTTCGCCGGTCCCGACCCACGCGATCTCCCCACCGTCGAACAGCACCGACCCGCCGGGGATCTCCGTGCCGGCGTCGTCCATCGTGGCGACGGCCTCGCACCCCCGGACCAGCAGCCTGGTCACGACGCGCCCGCTCCCGACATCCGCGCGGCCGCCAGGTGCACGGCGTCGATGATCTTCTGGTAGCCGGTGCACCGGCACAGGTTCCCCGACAGGGCCTCCCGGATGGTGGGGTCGTCGGGATCGGGGTTCTCCCCCAGGAGGTCCGCGACCGCCACCACGAGCCCCGGTGTGCAGAACCCGCACTGCACCGCGCCGGCGTCGACGAACGCCTGCTGGACGGGGTGGAGCTCGCCGCCGGCCGCCAGCCCCTCCACCGTCAGGACGTCCGCCCCCTCGGCCTGGGCCGCCAGCACCAGGCACGAGCACACCAGGTCGCCGTCCATCCACACCGAGCAAGAGCCGCACTCGCCCTGTTCGCACGCGTTCTTCGACCCGGGGAGGTTGAGGTGCTCCCGCAGCATGAACAGCAGGCTGGCCCCCGGCCAGACGTCGGCCTCCTGTTCCTCCCCGTTCACCCGCAGACGGACCAGCATTCGACCTCCTCGAACATCGCTCAGCCCTCCCGGGCCCGGCGGTCCTCCAGGCACCACGCGAACGACCGCCGGGCCAGGACCTCCACGGCATGGCGGCGGTACGCCGCCGTGCCCCGGACGTCGTCGATCGGCCGGGCCGCCCCGGCCACCATCCGCCCGAACTCCTCCGCCACGCCGGGGTCGACCGGCACGTCCGGGTCCTCCCACACACCGGCGTCGGCCAGGGCCCCCGCCGCAGAGGCCTCCGCCTCCGGGGCCCGCAGGATCACCGGGCCCACCGAACCCAGGGCCACCCGGACCTCCCGGGCGTCCTCGTCCAGGACCATGGCCAGGCCGGCTACCGCGATGACCATGGCGTTGCGGGTCCCGATCTTCGAGAACGTCCCCGGCCCCCTGACCACGTCCCACTCCGCCCCGAGGATGATCTCGTCCGGCTCCATGGCGTTGCGCTTGGGCCCGGTGATGAACCCGGCGAACGGCACCTTCCGGGTGGCGCCGCCGGCCCTGCCCAGCACCACGTCGGCCCCGTACACGGCGAGCGGCGGCAGCGCGTCCCCGGCCGGCGAGGACGTCCCGAGGTTCCCGCCCACGGTCCCCCGGTTCCGGATCTGCGGCGACCCCACCGACCGCGACGCCTGGACCAGCGGCGTGAACTCCGGCAGCTCCCGGACGATCCGCATGTACGTCACCCCGGACCCCAGGAACATCCGCCCGTTCTCCCGGCGCCACTCCTTCAGCTCGGACAGGCGGGCGACGTCGATGAGCCCCGCCGGCCTCCCCTTGTCGAAGTTCAGCTCGACCATGAGATCCGTGCCGCCGCAGATGGGCCGGGCCTCGGGCATCTCCCGCTTGGCCTCGAGCGCGTCCTCCAGGGACTCCGGCAGCAGCACTTCCATCAGAACTGGCCCCCGGCAAAGGCATCGAGCATGGCGCCCACGTCCGGCCCCAGGGGATACAGGATCGGGCACGTGCAGCCGTTGTCCACGTACTCGCGGACCTTGGCCCGGCACTCGTCGGCCGTGCCGGAGGCCGTGATGAGCTGCACCACCTCGTCCGGGACGAGCTTCATGGCCGTGCGGATCTCCTCGTCCGAGGCCGGCCACGTGAGGACCTTGCCGATGTCGTCGAGGAGCGACTGGTCCACGCCGCTGGCCTTCATGATGTGGGGCTGCTGCCCCAGGTACTGCGTGACCAGCTCCCGGGCACGGTCCAGGGCCACCTCGCGGTCCTCGTCGAGCGAGCACACCACCAGCTGGGGCCGGTCGATGTCCTCCACCGTCCGCCCCGCCCGTTCCGCGCCGGCCGCCAGGTGCTCCAGCGCGGTCTTGTTGTAGGGCGGCCCCACCAGGTAGTTCAGGCACACGCCGTCGGCGATCTCGCCGGCCAGCTCCATCATCTTCATCCCGGTTGCCCCGATGTAGATCGGGACGTCCTTCGGCGAACGGTCCCCGTGGACGATGTCGATCTCGATGTCCTCCACGTCCACGAACTCCCCGTGGAACGTGACCCGCTCCATGGCCAGGAGCCGGCGGACGGTCTCCACGGTCTCCCGCATGGCCAGCAACGGCTTCCGCCGCGTGATCCCCACCTTCCGGGCCAGCGGGTCCCACCACGCGCCGATCCCCAGGATGACCCGTCCCGGCGCCAGGTCGTCGAGGGTCGAGAACGTCGCCGCCAGGAGCCCGACGTTCCGGGTCCAGTTGTTCACCACCCCCGAGCCCACCTTGATCCGTGAGGTGACCGCGGCGTAGGCGGCCATGGGCACCGTGGCCTCCCGGACCAGCCGGCTCTCGGCCTGCCACACGGCCTCGAACCCGCGCTCCTCCGCCATCTGCGTGTACCGCATGCCGTCCCGGATCGGGTGCGCGTCCTGCAGGTAGAGGGAAACCCGTCCCTCGCTCGTCACGGCCATGCCCGCCTCCCTGTTCGCTCGCTCAGCCGGCCGGCTGGAACTCGTGAACGTCGATCGCCTCCAGCCGTTCCCACAGGCGGCCGGCCTGCTCGGCGCACCGGGCGGCCAGCCCGTCCTGATCCACCCGGGCCAGCGCGCGGTCCCGGACCGCCCACTGCCCGGCCACCATCACGTCCCGGACCATCCGCGACGACAGCCCGTAGGCCCAGTGCCCCGCCAGGTTGTCGCTCGTGAGCGGGGTCGGGGGCTCGTACTCGAGGACCACCAGGTCGGCGGGCGCCCCCGGTTCGATCCGTCCCAGCAGTGGCTCCCAGAAGACCCGTCCGGCGAACCGGGCCGACTCCGCCATGCGCTCGAGCGCCCATTGCGGCCCGCCCGCGTCCCCCGCCTCCTGGGCCCGCCAGAACCCGGCCTGGGACTCGGCGAACATGTCGCCGCCGATCCCGTCGGTCCCGAGGGCCAGGCGCGGGAACGCCCCCACGGGGGCGTGCCCGACCGCGTTGTTCATGTTCGACCGGGGGTTGTGGACCGCGGTGGCGGACAGGTTCCGGATGATCTCGAGCTCGCCCTCCTCGAGGTGGATGCAGTGTGCCAGCAGCGAGCGCTCGTCCACCGCGCCGAGCTCGGCCAGCCGCTCGACCACCCGCCGGCCGAACCGAACCTCGCTGTCGGCCTCGTCGGCGCCGTCCTCGGCCACGTGGATATGGATGCCCGCCTCGGCCTCCCGGGCCACCTCCACGCACGCGGCGATGGTCTCGTCCGACATCGTGAACGAGGCGTGCGCCCCGACCATCCCTCGGGTGAGGTGGCGCTCGGAGGCGAGGAACCGGCGGTTCTCCGTCACCCCCGCGGCGGCCCGCTCGGGGCCGTCGCGGTCGGTGACCTCGTAGCACAGCACCGACCGGACCCCCAGGGACTCCAGCGCATCGGCGTAGACGTCGAGCGAACCCTCGATGGCGTTCGGCGACGCATGGTGGTCGACGATCGTCGTGGTTCCGGCGAGGAGAGCGTCCGAACCTCCTGCCAGGGCCGAGGCCCGGTTCGCCTCGTCGTCCAGGGCCCGGTCCAGCCGCCACCAGACACGCTGGAGGACCTGCACGAAGTTCTCCGGCGGCTCCAGGGAGTAGGGCATCCCCCGCGCCAGCGCCGAGTACAGGTGGTGGTGCGCGCAGACGTTCCCCGGGACGATCAGGCACCCCGAGCAGTCCAGCGAGTCGTCCTGGGTCCACCCGAACCCGCCGACCTCCGCCACCCGGTCGTCCCGGACCAAGACGTTCGCTCGCTCCACCCGGGGCGGGTCGAGCGAGGTGACGACCGTGGCCCCGGACAGGACGACGCCGGCCCCCGTCGAACCGACCCCCCCGCCCGAGGTCACTCCTCGCGCCTCCCGGCGGCGGCCAGCTTCGGCACCGCGAACCTCGCCGCGGTGGAGTCCTTCATCGGCAGGCGGGTCCGGCGGACCCCGTCGAACCGGTACAGCGCCGCGGCCACGGCGGATGCGGTCGGGACCAGCGGCCCCTCCCCCACGCCCTTCGCGCCATACGGTCCCTCTGGCTGGGGCTCCTCCACCAGGATGACCTCGACCTCGGGCATGCCGACCGGCGGGACGATGTTCAGGGACTTCAGCGTGTCCGTCTTCGGGACGCCGCCCTCCACGACGAACTCCTCGGACAGGGCGTGGCCCAGGCCCATGTGGATCCCGCCCTCCACCTGGCCCTCGGCGAGCGTCGGGTTGATGGCCCGCCCCACGTCGTGCGCCGCCACCATCTTCACCAGGCGGCCCTCGTCGTCGAGGATCGCCACCTGCGTGGCCCATCCGTACGCCACGTGCGTGATGGGCTCGGGCGCGTCGTTCTTCGTCGTCCAGTCGGCCAGGAACTCGCCGTAGAACTCCTGCCCGGCCAGCTCCTCCAGCTTGCCGCCATTCAGCGCGTCGCGGAGCTCCTTCGCCGCGAGGATCACGGCCTGGCCTCCGAACGTGGTCGAGCGCGACGCCGTGGTCTGCCCGGTGTCGAGCTCCTTCTCCGTGTCCACGAACACGTGGACCTTCTCCGGGGGCAGCCCCAGCTCCTCGCACGCGATCTGCTGCATGACCGTGTGGACCCCCTGGCCCATCTCGGTCCACGAGTGGAACAGCGACAGCGTGCCGTCGTGCTCCGGGCGGAGGATGACCTTGCCCCACTCCTTCATGCCGTTGCCGATGCCGGTGTTCTTCACGCCGCACGCGATCCCGGTGTACGTGGAGCCGTAGTACGCGTCCTTCACGGCCATGAGCGTCTTCTTCAGCCCCACGCCTGGGCCCAGGAGCTGGCCGGTGCCGAACCGGTCGCCGGACTCCACGGCGTTGCGCCACCTGACCTCCCACCCGTCGATCCCGACCTTCTCCGCCAGCATGTCCAGCACGGTCTCCATGGCGAAGTTCGTCTGGTTCACGCCGAACCCCCGCATGGCGCCGCACGGCGGGTTGTTCGTGTAGACGGCGCGGGACTCCACGTCGACGTTCGGGATCCTGTACGCGCTGCAGGCGTGGCCGGCGGCGCGCTCCAGCACGGCGGCCCCCACGCTGGCGTACGCACCGGTGTCCCCCACGATCCGGGCCTTCAACGCCACCAGGTGGCCCTCGGCGTCGCACCCGGCCGTGTACTCCATGGTCAGCGGGTGGCGCTTGGAGTGGAAGAACAGCGACTCCTTCCGCGACAGCGTGACGAGGACCGGGCGGCCGGTCCGCAGCGCCAGGAGCGCGGCGTGGCCCTGGACGTTGAGGTCCTCCTTGGCCCCGAACGCGCCACCGCAGGCCACCAGCGTGACCCGGACCTTCTCCTGGGGCAGTCCCAGCATCTGCGCGACCTGGTGGCGGTCCTCCCACACCCCCTGGCCCTGGGAGTACACGTGGACGCCCGGCGTTCCGTTCGGCTCGTCGGGGACGGCCAGCGCGGACTCCGGTTCCAGGAACGCGTGCTCGATGAACTGCGTGCGGAACGTATCGGTGACCACGTGCGCGGCGTCGGCCAGCGCGGCGTCGGCGTCGCCCCGCTTCACGTCCGACTGCGAAAGCACATTGCCGTCCGGGTGCAGCTTCGGCGCGTCCGGCTCCAGGGCGTCGAACGGGTCGGTGACCGGTTCCAGGACCTCGTACTCCACCTCGACCAGCGCGGCGGCCTCCCGGGCTGCGTGGCGGGTCTCGGCGGCCACGGCGGCCAGCATGTCGCCCACGTAGGAGGTGGCCTCCCCCTCCGCCACGAACTGCCGCCAGTCCTGCTGGATGGTCCCCAGGGCGCGCTGGCCGGGGATGTCCTTCCACGTGGTCACCGCGACCACACCGGGGTGAGCCTCGGCCTTCGTGGTGTCGATCCGGACCACCCTGGCCCGAGGGTGGTCGGAGAACCGGATGGCGCCGTGGAGCATCCCCGGCAGGACCATGTCGTTCACGAACGGCTTGTCGCCCAGGGCCAGCTCGTCGCCGAGGTACCGTGCGGTGCGGCTGCCCACCCGGCCGGATCGGTCGATCTCCGGCAGGGGCTCCCCGCGCTTGCACGCCGCGGCGTGCTCCACGGCGTCGATGATCTTGATGTAGCCGGTGCACCGGCACAGGTTCCCGGCCAGCCCCCGGGCCACCTCGTCCCGGGTGGGCGAGGAGTTCTTGGCCAGCATGGCCTCGGCCTTCATCACGATTCCCGGCGAACAGAACCCGCACTGCGACGCGCCGGAGAGCACGAACGCGTCCGCCCACACGCGGCGCTGCTCCGGCGTGAGCCCCTCGTGCGTCACGATGGACTTCCCCTCGGCCCGCCGGGCGGGCTGCGCACACGACACCACGGCCTTGCCCTCGACCATGACCGTGCACGCGCCGCACGATCCCTCCGGTGCGCAGCCGTCCTTCATCGAACGCAGGCCGCACTCCTCGCGGAGCACGTCGAGCAGGCTGGAACCCTCCCGGGGCTGCACGTTCACCGGACTGCCGTTCAGCATGAACTCCATCGGTCGCTCCCTCGTGTGCGCCGACAATCGCGCGGGCCTCGCCCGCTACATTAGGGCAGCCGGGGTACCGGCGGAAGGGGGCCGGGAGGCACCCGGGACCCGGGACCTTCGCCCTGTTGCCGCACGCGGCCGCGGCATCCACACTGGAGCGACCGGACCTGCGCGATTGGGGGAGTCGAATGCGACGATTGGGGTTGGAACGCGACCTCGTGGACGCCGACGTCTACGAGCGCACCGTGGGGAGGTTCCGGGAGGCGGGGATCGTGCTCCCGACGTTCGCCGAGCTGGCGGATCCGACCGCCGTCCCGGAGAAGATCAAGGTGGCCCTGGGCTCGGTGGGACCCGACGAGGCCCACCCGTTGAACCTGTTCCGGGTCCACTGGTACAACGGGCCGGACCGGGTGGAGCCCGTCGACGTGCCCCAGCACGTGGTCCTGCCCCGGGAGCTCACCGGCGTGGACGCGAAGATCGTCGTGGCGTTCGGTGACCGGTTCCCCATGATCCGGGCCCACAAGGTGCTGGCGGCGTACGGCTGCCTGGCCCCCCGGATCGTGACGGGGCAGTTCGACCCCACCACGCAGAAGGCCATCTGGCCGTCCACCGGGAACTACTGCCGGGGCGGGGTGGCCATCTCGCGCCTGATGCAGTCGCGCGGCGTGGCCGTGCTCCCCGAGGGGATGAGCCGGGAGCGGTTCGACTGGCTCGAGCACTGGGTCCTCGACCCCTCCGACATCATCCGGACTCCGGGAACCGAGAGCAACGTCAAGGAGATCTACGACAAGTGCAACGAGCTCTCCGAGGACCCCCAGAACGTGATCTTCAACCAGTTCTCGGAGTTCGGGAACCACCTGGCCCACTACCTCGTGACGGGGAAGGCCCTGGAGCGGGTGTTCGAATCGCTCGGGGGGGACGACGCTGACCTCCGCCTGCGCGCGTTCGTGTCCGCCACCGGGTCGGCCGGGACCATCGGGGCCGGCGACTACCTGAAGGAGCACCACGGGTCCATGGTGGTGGCGGTGGAGGCGCTGGAATGCCCGACAATGCTGGCGAACGGGTTCGGCGAGCACAACATCCAGGGCATCGGCGACAAGCACATCCCATTCATCCACAACGTGATGAACACCGACGCGGTGGCCGCGGTCTCCGACGTGGCCACGGACCACGTGGACCTGCTGCTGAACACGCCGGTGGGGCGGGAGTACCTGGCCTCTCGGCACGGCGTGTCGTCGGACGTGATCGAGGCGTTCTCCTCGTTCGGGCTGTCGTCGATCTGCAACGTCCTGGCCGCGATCAAGGCCGCGAAGTATCACCGGATGGGCCCGGACGACGTGATCATGACGCTGGCCACGGACGGCTCCACGATGTACGGCAGCGAACGGGAGCGCGCCACCCGGGAGGACTTCGGGGGCGAGTTCGACGCGGTCCACGCCGGCGAGGTGTTCGGACAGCACGTGGCCGGCATGGGCACGGACGACTACCTGGAGACCTCGCTGCGGGACCGGGAGAGGATCTTCAACCTCGGCTACTTCACCTGGGTGGAGCAGCAGGGGGTCTCGCTGGAGGAGTTCACCGTGCGGCGCGACCAGTCGTGGTGGCACGAGCTCCAGGACGTCATCCCGGTGTGGGACGCCATGATCGAGGAGTTCAACGGCCGGACCGGCGTGGCGCCGTGAGGGGGTGACGGACACGCGGACCGAGCCGGACCCGCCGGCCATGCGCAGCCGGATGGTGTGCTCCGGCTGCGGCACGGAGGTCGGGCCGGACGAGCCGTACCCGTTCCGGTGCCCGAAGGCCGGGGTGGATCCCGAGGTCGACCACGTCCTGGTGCGGGTCCTCGACCCGGGGGCGGTGTCGTTCCCGGAGGACCGGGCCGACGCGGAGGCGAACCCGTTCCTCCGGTACCGGGGGCTGTTCCGTTCGAACCATCTGGCCGCGCACTTCGGCCTGGCCGACGCGGAGTACCGCGGGATCGTCAATCTGCTTGACGACTCTGTGTCGCTCGTGGAGGGGTACGGGTTCCGGGTCACGCCGTTCGTCCGGGAGGACGACCTCTCGGACCGGCTGGGGTTCTCCGCTACCGGCGGCGTGTGGGTGAAGAACGAGACCGGGAACGTGTCGGGATCGCACAAGGCCCGGCATCTCATGGGGCTGCTCGTCCACCTCGAGGTGGCGGAGCGGGTGGGGCTGGTGGATCCGGAGATGCGGGACTCGCGGCCTCTGGCCATCGCGTCGTGCGGGAACGCCGCGCTGGCCGCGGCGGTGGTCGCGCGGGCCGCCGACCGCCGGCTCCAGGTCTTCGTGCCCACGGACGCCGACCCGGTGGTGGTGGCCCGGCTCAAGGAGCTGGAGGCGGACATCGTGGTGTCCCCGCGGGAGCCCGGCGTGCCCGGCGACCCCACGTACCACGCGCTAAAGCGTTCGTTGGCGGCCGGCGCGCTGCCGTTCACGTGCCAGGGGAACGAGAACGGCCTGGCCATCGAGGGCGGGATCACGCTCGGGTACGAGATGGCGTCGCAGCTCCGGGAGGACGGGGTGGCGCTCGACCGCATGGTGGTGCAGGTGGGTGGCGGGGCGCTGGCGAGCGCGGTGATCCAGGGGCTCCGCGAGGCGCACGAGCTGGGGGCCCTGGAGCGCGTGCCGGCGCTGCACACGGTGCAGACCACGGGGGCGTCTCCGCTGGCCCGGGCATTCGAACGGGTGGAGGCGTGGCGGGAGGAGCACGGAGTTACGGTGGATGCGGCGCTGGCCCACGCGCGGACCCACCGCGGCGACTTCATGTGGGCGTGGGAGGAGGCCCCCCACTCCGTGGCCCACGGCATCCTGGACGACGAGACGTACGACTGGGTGGCCGTGGTGCGGGCCATGCTCGAGACCGGTGGCTCGCCGGTGGTGGTGGACGAACCGACGTTGCTCGAGGCCAACGAGCTGGCGTTCGCGGAGACGGGGATCCCGGCCGACCACACGGGGTCTGCGGGACTGGCCGGGCTGGTGGAGCTCCGCCGCCGGGGGGCCATCGGCGACGACGAGCGCGTCGGAGTGTTGCTGACCGGCATTCGCCGGGAGTAGGAGTTCGGCCCGACATCGGGCCAGGCAAGTCAGGGAAGGGAGGACGACATGAGGAGCTTCGCGGGGCGCGACATCCTGTCGCTGAAGGAGTTCGAACGGAACGAGTTCTTCCGGGTGTTCGACGTGTGCGACGACCTGCGGCCGCACGCGGCGAACCGGAAGAACACGGACCTCCTGAAGGACAAGACGCTGCTGACGGCGTTCTACCAGCCGTCCACGCGGACCCGGCTGGCCACCGAGGCCGCGATGCACCGCCTGGGCGGGCACGTGCTGGGGTTCTCGGACGCGAAGATGACGCGGGCCGGCGACTTCTACCAGGAGTCGATCAAGGACACCGTGCACATGCTGGAGTACTACGGCGACGTCATCGCCATGCGGCACTTCCAGCAGGGCGCGCCGGCCGAGGCTGCCCACTGGGCCACCGTGCCGGTGATCAACTGCGGCGACGGCTGGGGCGAGCACCCCACCCAGGTCCTGACCGACCTGTACACGACGTACAAGGAGCTGGGCACGCTCGACGGGCTGAAGTTCCTGCTGGTCGGCGACATGCGGATGCGGACCATGCACTCGATCCTGTACGCGCTGTCGCAGTTCGACTCCGAGGCCTACGTGGTCTGTCCGCCGGAGATGTCGCTGCTCGACGACTTCAAGAAGGAGATCGACGGCTACAACGTGCGGTACACCGAGGTCGGGTCCGTGGCCGAGTGCATCGCCGACGCCGACGTGATCTACATGGAGCCGGTCGTGCAGGCCGACTACACGAAGGGCCGCGACGAACGGGCCGCCGAGCTGCCCACCACGCCGGCCGAGTACAAGGTCACGCGGGAGCTGCTCCGGGACACGGCGAAGTCCGGCTCGATCGTGCTGCACTCGCTGCCCCGGATGGACGAGTTGCCGACGGACGTCGACTCCACCCGGCACGCCCGGTACTGGACGGAGGCGTTCAACGGCGTCGTGATGCGGATGGCGCTGCTGGCGCTGGTCCTCGGGGCCGTCGAGTAGGGGTTCGAGGCGCGCGAGACCCGGCCGGGGCGGGTCCGACTCCCCGGTCGGGCGTGCGTTCGGCGATCGAAGGGAGGGTCAACGATGGATCTCGCTCATTGGCTGCGGGTGCCGCAGTGGGTCGTCTACATCCTGGTGGCGCTCGTCATGCTGAACCTGCTCGTTCGAATGGGGAAGAAGTGATGGGCACGAAGACGGCCGTCGTGGCGATCGGCGGGAACTCGCTGATCAAGGACAAGGAGCACCAGTCCGTCCGGGACCAGTACATCGCCGCGGGCGAGACGTGCTGGCACATCGCGTCGATGATCTCCGACGGGTGGAACGTGGCCATCGGCCACGGGAACGGACCGCAGGTGGGGTTCATCCTCCGGCGGTCCGAGCTCGCCGCCCACGAGCTGCACGAGGTGCCGCTCGACGTGTGCGGGGCGGACAGCCAGGGCGCCATCGGCTACGCGCTCCAGCAGAACCTCTACAACGACTTCGCGCGGCTCGGTCTCGACAAGTCCGCCGTGACCGTGGTCACGCAGGTGGAGGTCCCCGCCGACGACCCCGGGTTCCAGAAGCCCTCGAAGCCCATCGGCTCCTACATGGACGAGGCCCGGGCGAAGGAGCGTCAGGAGAAGGACGGCTGGGCCGTGATGGAGGACGCCGGGCGCGGGTGGCGCCGCGTGGTGGCCTCGCCGGAGCCGATCCGGATCGTCGAGGAGGCCGCGGTGAAGGACCTGGTCGCCGCCGGGTTCGTGGTGATCACGGTGGGCGGCGGCGGCATCCCGGTGGTCCGCGACGCCGACGGCAACCTGGTGGGCGTGGCGGCGGTGATCGACAAGGACCTGGCCTCGTCCCTGCTGGCGCGGGTGCTCGGCGCGGAGCTGTTCATGATCTCGACGGCGGTGGAGAAGGTGGCGCTGCGGTTCGGCACGCCGGAACAGGAGTGGATCGACCGGATGACCGTGTCGCAGGCGAAGCGGTACCTGGCCGAGGGGACGCACTTCGCGGCCGGCTCCATGGCCCCCAAGATCGACGCCGCCCTCCGCTACGTGGAGGCCACCGGCGGCACGGCCGTCATCACCGACCCCCAGAACGTCGAACGCGCCCTGGCCGGCGAGACCGGCACGAAGATCGTCCCCGACTAGAGTCCGACAGAGAGGGGAGGACGCCATGGCCCGCACGGTCGTCGAACGTCCCGCGGCGACACTCGGGCCGCCCCGACAGCGGCGCCTCGATCTGTGGATCGCGATGTCTGCCGCGGTGTTCGTCGTGGCCGAACTGCTTCCGTGGCAGCGCGAGTGCATCCGTCACGACATCTCGGGGGTGGAGGTCGCCGGCTGCTTCACGGTTCGCGGGTGGCAGGGGAATGCAGCGCTGTTGGGGATGCTGGCGCCTCTCGGCGCGCTGGTCCTCATCGGTGTCGTACTTCGTCGGCGCGGGGGGGCGGGGGTCGGGTCGCGGCTCGTGGACTGGATGGTCCTCTCGGTGTTCGTGACGAGCGCTGCGCTGAAGTGGCTGTTCACCCTAGGGGCCGTATCCACAGTGGGCTGCTGGATCGGCGGGCTGGCCGTGGCGGTTGCGGTCGTCGCCGTCGGGCGGACGGCGCGCGTGCGATGGCGGGAGGGGACGGTCGAACCGGAGGACGGGGCGCATCAGCCGGATGGGCCGCCGGTCCGGGCCGTTCGGCCGGGGCGCCTCGGGACGGCGCTCGCCGCCCTCGTGCCGGCGGCGCTGATCCTGGGAGCGGCGATCCCGTACCAGGCCACCGGGCTCGGCAGGTGGGGTGGGCCGCTCGCGATCGGGTCCTTCAGCGAGTCCGGCGGCGCCTCCGCGGGTGTGCTCGCTCCGGTCGGCCGAACCGTGGGGGCGAACGCGGCGACGTGGATCCGAAACTGGGACGACGTGCTGGACTTGGGCGAGGCGGCATCCACCATCGCGTTCCCCGACGGCCGGCACGGCATCATCGTGGGTCTCAGCACTGACCGTGTGCTCCACAGCGCCGATGCCGGCGCCACGTGGAGGATGATCGTCCCGGGCTGATTCCCTATCGGGGATCGCTTGTCAAGTAGGCCTCACCTCCTCGCTTGACGAGGAGCCGACGGTCACCGACGATCCGGTGGGGAAGGTCGCCTCGTAGCCACGCTTCGAGCGCGAGCGTGCATGTCCCACGAGGACTTGGTGAGGGACCTTCCCCACGTTCTTGTTCCGCCGGCGCCGCCGGACCTCCTCGGGCACCGTCCAGTGCTCGGCGATGATGGCCTTGGCCTCCGCCTTGCTCACGGGACGACCGTCGACGCCGCACACGACGTACGGTGTCCCACGGACCATGACGGCCCAGCCCCGCTCCCCGAGGTGCGCCGCCACCACGCACAGGGCCTTGATGTGGGTCGCCCCCGCTCCACCATCTGGACCTAGTAGATCCGGGCGAGCTGGGGATCCTGGGCCCTGGCGGTGTCCGCCGAGTGAAGGAGCTGGGTCCGGAGCATCGACGGTCCGGCCCTCGACATGGGCTGGCCCTTGCGGTCGGACTCCCCGGTGAGCCGGTCGCAGGCCCGGACCCTGCGGTCCAGGGAGGCCCGGGTCGGCTCCCGGGAGCTCCACGGGGTACAGGCTCCCCGGGGCCACCAGGGGCAGCCGGGCCAGGGTCTCGGCGTCGATCGAGTTGGACCTGGCGTGGCGGTGCAGCAACCGGCGGAGGTCCCCGGCCTTCTGCGAGCTCGGCCGGTACACCCCGTGGCCCCGGTGGCCGAAGTACACCGCCACCGGGAGCCAGGCCGGCCCGGTCGGCTCGATCACCACGTCGAGCGGGGTCCCCTCCGGCGCGTCCTTCAGGGCGGCTCGCTCGAGCTCACCGAAGCTCCCTGCGGTGGGGACGCACCGTCGCCGTAGCACCTCCGTACCATCGGCACGGAGCACCACCGCGGTGTGGGCGCTCGCGATGCCGAGGTCGATGCCGAGCAGTCGTCGCTCGAGCATGTCGCTCCTCCTTCCCGGGCCGCACGTCACCGATGACCTCGGCCGCCCGAGCGGGCGACGCCTCGTCGACCACGGTCCCAAGGTGGCTGAGCCCAACCGCGGCTCCCACTCATGTGCTGCAACCGGGCCCGGCCGCGTGTGCGGCGATTCACTTCCCTCATACGGGGCATCCGTGGCCGGGCTAGAAGAAGGCCATCAGTCCAGCGAGGCTCCACACCTTCCGGTGCTTCCCTCAGATCCCCGTGTTTCCATGGGCTGCCAGATCCGGGTGAGACCCCGGATAGGGTGAGGGCCGGGCCAGGGGCTGACCCATCTCAGATCTCGACCCCCGTGAGGGGTGTCCTTGCTCTGAAGTGTCGCCTCCGGCCCGGGACCCCTCGAGGTCGGCCTGACTTGATAGGAGCGTTGATCCCTCAACGGGGATATGTCGGCCGATCCTCACGCCAACCCTACACGGCC
>WNGA01001915.1_pt1 | contig 55034 bp, 60 predicted proteins | sample 5400061 | NCBI WGS metagenome assembly WNGA01 (sample SAMN13153366, study PRJNA577476) | soil metagenome | isolation source: 100 cm soil or saprolite under grassland replicate 2 | place: USA:California | collected 2016-06-15
GTGCTCGATCTCGAGCTGCATGATCCGGCGCTGCACCTCGTCGATCTCGGTCGGCACGGAGGTCAGCTCGATCGCCACGCGCGACGCCGCCTCGTCGACGAGGTCGATCGCCTTGTCGGGCAGGTAGCGATCGGCGATGTAGCGGTCGCTGAGGGTCGCCGCGGCGATCAGCGCCGAGTCGTCGATGCGGACGTCGTGGTGGGTCTCGTAGCGGTCCTTGAGCCCGCGCAGGATGGCGATCGTCTCGGCCACCAACGGCTCGCCGACGAAGATGGGCTGGGAGCGGCGCTCGAGCGCGGCGTCCTTCTCGATGTGCTTGCGGTACTCGTCGAGCGTCGTCGCGCCGATCGCGCGCAGCTCCCCACGCGCGAGCATCGGCTTGAGCATGTTGGCGGCGTCGACGGCGCCCTCGGCCGCGCCCGCCCCGACGATCGTGTGCAACTCGTCGATGAAGAGGATGATCTCCCCCTCGGCCGCCTTGATCTCGTTCAGGACCGCCTTCAGGCGCTCCTCGAACTCGCCGCGGTACTTGGAGCCGGCGAGCAGCGCCCCGATGTCGAGCGCCCACACGCGCTTACCCTTCATGCCGTCCGGGACGTCGCCGGCGACGCTGCGCTGCGCGAGCCCTTCCGCGATCGCGGTCTTCCCCACTCCCGGATTGCCGATCAGGACGGGGTTGTTCTTCGTGCGGCGCGAGAGCACCTGGATGACGCGGCGGATCTCCTCGTCGCGGCCGATGACCGGGTCGAGCTTGCCCTCCTCGGCGAGCGCGGTCAGGTCGCGGCCGAACTTCTCGAGCGCCTGGTAGGTCTCCTCGGGATCCTGGGAGGTGACGCGCTGGCCGCCGCGGACGTCCTTGATGCGCTCGAGCAACGCGTCGCGCGGGACGACGTCGAGCGCGAGCAGGAGATGCTCCGTCGAGACGTACTCGTCTTCCAGGTCGCGCGCCTCGTCGAAGGCCTTGTCCAGCACCTTCGAGAAGGCAGCGGAGACCTGGGGCTGCTGCGCGGCGCCTTCCATCGTGGGCTTGCCGCGCAAGGTGGTCTCGGCCTCGGCGCGGAGGGCGGCGGCGTCGGGGACGAGCTGCTGCGGCAGCTCCTGGTCGAGGAGCGCGAGCAGCAGGTGCTCGGGATAGATCTCGGGGGTGCCCATCTGCCGCGCCAGCTCCTGGGCGGTGCCAACGGCCTCTTGCGATTTCAAGGTGAGCTTGTTGAAGTCCATTACGCCTTCCTCCGCACGGGCTGGGTCTCGGGCTGCCAGAGGACGAGGTCGCGACGGTACTGCTTGTGCACCTCGTCGATGCGCTCCCGCATCTCGCGCTCGAGCCTGTCCATGCGCGCCTGCATCCGCTGCATCTGATCCTCCATCCGCAAGACGATCTCAACCCCGGCGAGGTTCAGCCCGAACTCCGTGGTCAGTCGCTGGATCGTTCGCAAGCGGTCGAGGTCGGCGTCCGAGTACAGGCGCGTGTTGCCCGCGGTGCGCTTCGGGCGGACGAGGCCCTTCTGCTCGTAGATGCGCAGCGTCTGCGGATGCATGCCGACGAGCTCGGCGGCAACCGAGATTATGTAGCGGGGAGAGTCGTCCATCAGGCGAACGCCTCCTCACGCGGGTCCTCGCGCGAGGCCTTCTGCAACGCCTCGATCGCCTCCCGCTCCGCCTTCGTCAGCTTCTTCGGCACGGTCACCTTCACGCGGGCGAGCAGATCGCCACGGCCAGACCCCTTCAATCGCGGCGCGCCGTGTCCCTTCAGCTTCAAGAGCTTTCCGGTCTCGGTGCCAGGCGGGATCTGCACGGACAGCCGCTCGCCATAGGGCGTCGGCACCTCGACCTTGGCCCCCAGCGCCGCCTCCGCATACGTGACCGGAACGTCGACGACGAGGTCGGCCGCGCCGCGCCGCTTGAACAGCTTCGACGGCTGGACGCGCGTAACGACGAACAGGTCTCCCGGCGGCCCGCCGCTAAAGCCGGGCTCGCCCTTGCCCTTGAGCCGAATCCGCGTGCCGTCCTTGACGCCGGGCGGGATCTTCACCGAGTAGCGCTTCGTCCGCCGCTCACGTCCGGTTCCCCGGCACTTCGGGCATGGCTCCTCGATCACCGTGCCGTTGCCCCGGCAGCGCGGGCAGGGCTGCGAGATCGCGAACAGGCCCTGGCTCTCGGCCAGGACTCCACGGCCGTTGCACGCCGGACAGATGACGGGCGACGTCCCAGGCCGCGCCCCGGTGCCGCCGCATTGGCTGCAAGCCGTGTCGACCTCGACGGGGATTTTCGTCTCGACGCCCTTCAGCGAGTCCTCGAAGGAGAGATTGACCACCGCCTCGATGTCGGCGCCGCGCTGAGCGGCCGGCCGTTGCCGCCTCCCCGCGCGACCGCCGAAGAAGCCCCCGAACAGGTCACCGAGATCGCCGAAGTCGAACCCTTCTTCGGTCGTGAACGTCCAGCCCGGGCCGCCGGGACCGCCGAAGCGGCCGTCCGCCGACCCGACGGTGTCGTACTGCTTGCGCTTCTTCTCGTCGGAGAGAACGTCGTAGGCGGCCTGGACCTCCTTGAACTTCGCCTCGGCCTCCTCGTCCCCGGGATTCCTGTCCGGGTGGTACTGCCGAGCGAGCTTGCGGTAGGCCTTCTTGATCTCGTCCTTCGACGCGTTCTTCGCCACTCCGAGGACGTCGTAGAGGCTCTTAGCCGCGGTCGCCACTCGGCTCCCCCTCGGGCGCCGCTACGACGACTCGGGCCGGCCGCAGCACACGGTCACCGAGCCGGTAGCCCTTCTGAACGACGTCGATGACCGAGCCCTCTTCCGCGTCCGAGGGCTGGGCCAGGAGCGCCTCGTGTACGTGGGGATCGAAGCGGCCGTCCGTCTCGATCTCGACGAGGCCCTCCTTGGAGAGCGCCTCCTTGAGCTCGCGGTGGACGAGCCGAACCCCCTCCTCCAGTTTGGCCTCCTCGTGCTCGGCCGCCGCCTCCAGAGCCCGCTCGAGGTCGTCGAGCACGGGCAGGAGCTCCTTCACCAACCGCTCATGGGCACGCGCGACCAGGCTCTCCTGGTCGCGCGCCGCCCGCTTGCGGTAGTTCTCGAAGTCGGCCGCGACCCGCTGGAGGTCGGCGAGATACCCGTCTCGCTCGGCCTCCAGCTCGGCGATCCTCTTGCCCAGCTCGGCCAGGGTCACGACTTCTTCGCCGCCTCCTCACCCTCGTCGACGACCTCGTAGTCGGCCTCCTCGACCTCCTCGTCGTCAGAGGGCTCCGATGCGCCGTCACCGCCGGCCGCAGCCTGCTGATCAGCGGTCGCCTGCGCGTACACCGCCTCGGCCAGCTTCTGCGAGGCCTCCTGCAGCGCCTCGGTCTTCTGCCGGATCTCGTTGACGTCGTCGGAGTCGAGCACCTGCTTCAGCTCCATGACGCGACCCTCGATCGTCGAGGCGTCGGACTCGTCGATCTTGTCGCGGTGCTCCTTGAGCGACTTCTCGGTCTGGTAGGCGAGGTTCTCCGCGAGATTGCGCGCGTCGACGAGCTCGCGCAGCCGATGCGCCTCGTCCGCGTGCGCCTCCGCGTCCTTGATCATCTGCTCGACCTCCTCCTGCTTCAGGCCCGAGCCGCCCTCGATCGTGATCTGCTGCTCGTTCCCGGTGCCGAGGTCCTTGGCCGAGACGTTGATGATCCCATTCGCGTCGATGTCGAACGTGACCTCGATCTGCGGCATCCCGCGCGGAGCCGGCGGGATCCCGGTCAGGTTGAACTTCCCGAGCGTCTTGTTGTACTGGATCATCTCCGACTCGCCCTGCGCGACGTGCACCTGCACCTCGGGCTGGTTGTCCTCGGCGGTCGTGAACACCTCGGACTTCTTCGTCGGGATGGTCGTGTTGCGCTCGATCAGCTTGGTGAAGACGCCGCCCTTGGTCTCGATGCCAAGGGAGAGCGGGGTCACGTCGAGAAGCAGGACGTCCTTGACCTCGCCCTTGAGGACGCCGCCCTGGATGGCCGCGCCGACGGCAACGACCTCGTCGGGGTTGACGCCCTTGTGCGGGTCCTTGCCGATCAGCTCCTTGACCTTGTCCACGACCGCCGGCATGCGGGTCATGCCGCCGACGAGGACGACGTGGTCGATGTCCTTAGCCTCGAGGCCGGCGTCGGTGAGCACCTGCTTGGTCGGCCCGACCGTCCGCTCCAGCAGGTCGTGCGTGAGCTCGTTCAGCTTCGCGCGCGTGAGCTGGAGGTCGAGGTGCTTGGGGCCCTCGGGCGTCGCGGTGATGAAGGGGAGGTTGATCTGGGTCGTCATCGTGGACGACAGCTCCACCTTCGCCTTCTCGGCCGCCTCGTACAGGCGCTGGAGCGCCATGCGGTCCTGGCCGAGATCGATGCCCTGATCCTTCTTGAACTCGGCGATCATCCAGTCCACGATCGCCTTGTCCCAGTTGTCGCCGCCGAGGTGGTTGTCCCCGTTCGTCGCCTTCACTTCGAAGACGCCCTCGCCCAGCTCGAGGATCGAGACGTCGAACGTCCCGCCGCCGAGGTCGAAGACGAGGATCGTCTGGTCGGACTCCTTCTCGAGCCCGTAGGCGAGCGACGCAGCGGTCGGCTCGTTGATGATGCGGAGGACGTTGAGCCCGGCGATCTTGCCGGCGTCCTTCGTCGCCTCACGCTGGGCGTTGTTGAAGTAGGCCGGGACGGTGATGACCGCGTCGGTCACCTTCTCGCCGAGGTAGGACTCGGCATCCGTCTTCAGCTTCTGCAGGATCATCGCGGAGATCTCCGGCGGTGCGTACTCCTTGCCGCCGACCTTCACCCGCACGTCGTCGTTCGGTCCCTTGACCACTTCGTACGGGACGATCTTCATCTCCTCGCTGACCTCGTCGTACTTGCGCCCCATGAAGCGCTTGATCGAGAAGATCGTGTTCTCGGGGTTCGTGACCTGCTGCCGCTTGGCCGGCGCGCCGACGAGCCGCTGGTCATCCTTCGTGAACGCCACGACGGACGGGGTCGTTCGCCCGCCCTCCGCGTTCGCGATCACGGCCGGCTCGCCGCCCTCGATCACCGCCATGGCGGAGTTGGTCGTCCCCAGATCGATTCCGAGTACCTTTGCCATCTGCTTCGCTCTCCTCCTCAGAAGTTATGACTTGCAGAAAATCTAAGTCTTGGATTGTCAAGTATAGCGAAGCGAATCGCGGCTTGCCGCCCGGTGCCAGGCACGTGCCTGGCACCGTTCTGGGCGGAGGCACCTCTGAGCGGACGGCATCGATCCGGAGAAACTGAGAAAGAGCTATGCCGCGATGAGCGCCTGAAGCGAAGTTGCTTCGGAACCCTCTGCGACGAACGCCGTGTACCGATCCCGCGCAGAATTCAAGTCAGGGCCAAACTGCTGCAGGAGCGCTTCGACTGCGAGGAACGGAAGAGGTGGGACGAGCCCCGCCGTCGACCGGAAACTGCTCCATTTCCACTCGTCGGCAGCTTCGCAGAGCGCGGCGCGCACTGGATTCAGGACGATGTAACGACAGGCCTCGAGCAGATGCGCCTCGCGATTGATCAGCACAGCGTGATAGCGCTGCTCGAAGAGATGCCCGCGACGCCCGTGGCGGCGATTGAACCCGCGGGCGTACTGCCCGTTGAGTCGGCACATCCCGATGCCCAGGTCGCCATTCGGCGTCTCAAGCAGAAGGTGGTAGTGGTTGCCCATCAAGCAAAACGCATGGCATCTCCATTGGAGGACGCCCAGTGTGGTCGCGAACACTTGCAGGAAGAGCTCGCGATCCCGGTCGTCAATGAAGATCAGCCGCGCGTTGTTCCCGCGGGCAGTGACGTGATAGATCGCGCCATCGAATTGAGTCCGAAGGGGCCGGCCCACACATTCGACCGTACCTGGTCACCGACGACAAGTTGCATCGACTTCGTCACGAAGACGCGCCGGTCGTGCCTGGCACGTGCCAGGCACCCGGTAGCGTGCCAGGCACCCGGTAGAGTCCGCCTCCGTGCCAGCCGACCCGCGGATCGAAGAGTACGCGCGGCTTCTCGTGGAGAAGTGCGTGGACGTGCAGCCGGGTTGGCAGGTGGTCGTCCGCTCCCAGCCTCTCGCCCGGCCGCTCGTCGACGCGGTCTGCCGTGAGATCGCGCGGCGCGGCGCCTACGCTCTGCTGCGGCTGAGCTGGAGCTCGGTCGGTCTCAGCGAGTCGTGGGTCAAGGAAGCCCCCGAGGAGCTCCTGCAGAAACTCCCACCGATCGAGGCGCACTCCATCGACAACTGCGACACCTTCATGGTGATCCTCGCGCCCGAGAACACCCGCGAGGGCGCCGACGTCCCGGCCGAGCGCTTCGGGATGCTGGCGGCCGCGTCGCGCCCACATGCGGAACCGTTCTTCAGCAACAAGAAGCCCTGGGTCGGTTGCCAGTACCCCACCTCGGCGCTCGCCCAGGACGCCGGCATGACGCTCGAGCAGTTCGAGGACTTTCTATACGGGGCAGTGCTGATCGACTGGGACGCTCTCGCCCGCGAGATGGAGAAGATTGCCGAGCGGGTCAGCGGCGCCAAGGAGGTGCGGATCGTCGGTGAGGACACCGACCTCACCTTCAGCCTCGAGGGCCGCGAGGGGAAGGTCTCGGCCGCGGACGCGAACATGCCCTCGGGAGAGGTCTTCTACTCCCCGGTCGAGGACAGCGCCAACGGCGTCGTCACCTTCAGCGAGTATCCCGCCTGCTATCAGGGCCGGGACGTTTACGGCGTGCGGCTCCGGTTCGAGAACGGCCGCGCGGTGGAGATCTCCTCACGAACGGAGGAGGAGTTCCTGAAGACCGTGCTCTCGACCGACGACGGGGCCTCGGTGCTCGGCGAGTTCGGCATCGGCTGCAACCCCGGTATCCAGCAGCACATGCGCAACACGCTCTTCGACGAGAAGATCGAGGGCACCGTCCATCTGGCGATGGGGAACGGCTTCCCCTTCATTGGGGGCAAGAACGAGAGCGCCGTCCACTGGGACATGGTCAAGGACCTCCGCCCCGGCGGAGAGCTCTACGTCGGCGGCGAGCTCGTCCAAAAGGACGGGAAGTGGCAGTTGTGATCGTCGTCTGCGGGGCGGGACGCGGGATCGACGCCCACGTTCAAACGCGTCATGCGGCACTGAGAAACAGGCGGAGGAGGGCTCGGCCCTCCGGACGCCTGTTTGGCGCCTGGCAGTTCTGAGCGCCGCCTACGTCAACTCGGTCTAAACCTCACCAGACGAGCGAGCGCCGCAGCCGCCGCGGGCTCGGCGACCAGGATCCCGGCGAGGATGACTGCGCAGCCGCCCCAGCCGAGGGCACCCAGCCGGTCGCCCGCGATCGCGTAGCCGAAGATGCCTGCGAAGACGGGCTCCATGGTGAAGGCGAGCGCGGTGCGAGTCGCGCTCGTCCGCCGCTGCGCCCAGGTCTGCACGAGGAACGCGAGTGCGCTCGCAAAGACGCCCGTGACAAGGAGCGCGCCCCACACCGTCCAGCCGCGCGGAGCCTCGAGCTCCCCCCGCGCCAGGGCGACGACACCGAAGCCGGCGAAGGCGGCAACCATCTCCACCAACGTGAACGCGAGGGGTCGTAGCTCGGGGCGAAGCGCTCCATCAGGACGATCTGGAGCGAATAGACGGCCGCCCCCGCGAGCACGAGCAGGTCGCCGGTCACCGAGCCGGCCTCGATGGCGGACAGCATGGCCAGCCCCGCGACCGTGAGCGCCACTCGATCCAGACCGTTACGCCTACCCGCAGCCGGAAGAGCCCCAGCGCGATCAGCGGCGTGAAGACCACGTACATCCCGGTGACGAAGCCCGTGCTGGAGACGGTGGTCCGGGCGAGGCCCTCGGTCTGGAGCGCATAGCCGCCGGCGAGCAGCGCGCCGAGGAGCGCAGCCGCGAGGCTGCCGCGCCGGCCGAGGCCGCGCAGCCGCTCGGCTCCGGGAAGCCCCAGTGTCATGCTTGCGATCGCAAAGCGGAGGGCGAGGAAGGCGTACAGCGGATAGAGGTCGAGGGCGTCCTTGACCTGGACGAACGTCACGCCCCAGACGGCGGTGACGAGGATGAGGGCAACGAGCGCGATGCGGAACTACAGCATGCTCCCAAGACGTTTCGACACCAAGCGTCCGCGTTACTCTTAGAGGCATGACGGCGCCGCTCGTCGATTCCTGGGGACGCGAGATCAAGAGCCTGCGGGTCTCGGTCACCGACCGCTGCAACTTCCGCTGCCGCTACTGCATGCCGGCGGAAGGGCTCGAATGGGTGCCGCGGGAAGAGGTGCTCTCGTTCGAGGAGATCAGCCGGCTCGTGCGTGTCATGGCCGAGATGGGCGTCGACGAGATCCGGCTGACCGGCGGCGAGCCGCTCGTTCGCCGCGATCTTCCCGTGCTCGTGGGGATGCTGTCCGGGACCCCCGGCGTCCGGGATCTCTCGCTGACGACGAACGGCGTCCTGCTCGACCGGCTGGCCGCGCCGCTCGTGGAGGCGGGGCTCAGGCGCGTGAACGTCTCGCTCGACTCGCTCTCACACGTTCGCTTCTCCGAGATCACCCGGCGCGACGCGCTCGACCGCGTCCTCGCCGGCCTCGAGGAAGCGGAGCGCTACCCGGAGCTGCGGCCGATCAAGGTCAACTGCGTCGCGATCCGCGGCTTCACCGAGGAAGAAGTGCCGGCCCTGGCCGAGCTGGCTCGCCGCAAGCCCTACGTGGTGCGCTTCATCGAGTTCATGCCCCTCGACGCCGACGAGGTGTGGCGCGAGGACGAGGTCCTGACCGGTGGAGAGATCCGCGCGCTGATCGAGGAGCGCTGGCCGCTCGAGGAGATCCCGGCCAAGCCCTCGTCGACCGCGCGCCGCTTCCGCTTCGCCGACGGGGTGGGCGAGATCGGGTTCGTCAACCCGGTTTCGGAACCGTTCTGCTCCTCGTGCGACCGCATCCGCCTGACCGCCGACGGCCAGCTTCGCACGTGCCTCTTCTCGCGCCGGGAATGGGATCTCAAAGCGCCGCTGCGGAACGGCGCCTCAGACGAGGACCTCGCCGGGCTCATCCGCTGGGCGGTGAGCCACAAGGAGCTCAAGCACCGGATCAACGAGCCCGGATTCGTGCGGGCCTCGCGCTCCATGAGCCAGATCGGCGGTTGATCCGGCTCAGGCGACACACCGCGACAAAACCGCAGGAACCGGAATTTCCGTCTGCACCGGGTCGTTAGAATCTCCCGTTCCGACGCGAGGAGTTCTGACCCCGGGTGACAGCGATCACGCTCATCGGCAAGAGGTACCTTCCGAGAGGCTGGACCGACTTGTTCCGCCAGCTGCTGATCTGGTTCGGGTTCCTCCTCGCCTACCAGCTCGCCCGCGGGATCGCCGACCGGAATCCGGTCAAGGCGTTCTCCAACGGGCTCGGCGTGATTGACGTCGAGAAGCACGCGCACGCCCTCTTCGAGACGAGCCTGCAGCGGGTGATCGACTCCTCGCACTTCCTTGCCACCCTCACGAGCTGGACGTATTGGATGTCGCAGTTCACCGTGCTCGGGCTGGCCCTGCTGTGGGTGTACCTGCGCCGGAACGAGTACTTCGTGCGCTTCCGGAACACGATCCTGGTGGCGAACGCCATCGGGCTTCTGGGCTACGTGCTGCTTCCGACCGCGCCGCCGCGGATGTTCCCCGACATGGGCTTCGAGGACACGCTCACCCGTCTGGGCGGGCTGAATCACGAGAGCGGCCTGATTCACCTGGCCTCGAATCAATTCGCCGCGATGCCGAGCCTCCACGCGGCCGACGCCCTCATCGTCGGGGTGACGCTCGCCTTCATCGCGAAGCGGCGGATCTTCAAGACGCTCTGGCTGCTGTGGCCGGCGTGGGTGTGGTTCTCCGTGATGGCGACCGGCAACCACTTCTGGCTGGACATCGTTGCGGGGATCGCGGTCGCCGCACTCGGCGCGCTGATCGTCTACGCGCCCGAGCTGCGCAGGCGGCTACGGCCCGCGTGAGCACCGCGATCGCGCGGCTAAAGGAGAGCTACACCACCGGCGTACGGAGGCTCGCTTCCCGCGGCATCCACCGGCTCGCGCAGACGCGCGTCTCGCCGAACGCGCTGACCGCGGCCGGCGTCAGCCTGTGCGTCGCCGGCGCCATCCTCGTCTACTTCGAGTACCGCAACGAGTACCTCTTCTACTGGCTGGGCGGAGCCCTCTTCGTCGTGGGCTCGATCCTCGACATCCTCGACGGAGCGCTCGCGAGGACCAGCGGGAAGCAAACGCCGTTCGGGGCGTTCCTGGACTCGACCACCGACCGCGTCGGCGAGGGCTTCATGCTCGGAGCGATCGCGCTCGTCTTCTTCCGCCACGGCGACGAGGTCGCACTCGCGTTCGCCATCGCCGCCATCGCAGGCTCCTTCCTCGTCAGTTACACACGCGCGCGCGCGGAGGCGCTCGGGCTCAAGGGCGACGTCGGGATCGGCAGCCGCGCGGAGCGCGTGGTGGTGATCTCGTTCGGGCTCGGCCTTGCGCCCTGGGGCGTCCTGCCCTGGGCGATCTACCTGCTCACCGCGACCGCCTGGATCACCGTCGTCCAGCGCATACTTTCGGTTCGAGCCCAGCTTCAAACAGACGTGCGGAGGGCGAGCCCTCCGCCTGTTTCTCAAGGCTCAAGTGACGCGACGACCACGGGTGAGGATCTGCCGGATCGTCGCGGCCAGGGCTAGCCTGCCTTCCGGTGCGCGCTAGAGATAGCACTTTTGTGCTATCAATGTGCGCGTGTCGGCGGCCAAGCGCGCAAATGTTCTCGTCCGACTGCCCGAGGAGCTGAAGCGGCGCCTCGCTGACGAGGTCTCCTCGGGAAAGGGAAATCTCAACGACGTGGCGGTCGGAATCCTCGCCGCCCGCTTCGCCGTGCCCTTCGAAGGCAGCGGACGGCCCGGGGCCCGCCCCAAGGCGAGTGGAGACGTTCTCCTGCGCATGCCGAGCCAGCTCAAGGACAAGCTGCAGCGGCGGGCCGCCGAGCGCCGCCGCAAGACCAACGACCTGATCGTCGAGACGCTCTCCGAGCGACTCGGCCTGAAAAGAGAGGAATCGATGGCCTCACAAGACGGAAGAACACGCAGCAGCGCAGGCAAGGTGCGCGTCGCGATCGTGGGTGTCGGCAACTGCGCGAACTCCCTCCTCCAGGGTGTGGAGTACTACAAGGACGCCGACCCCGACGACTTCGTCCCCGGGCTCATGCACATTGACCTCGGCGGCTACCACGTCCGCGACATCGAGTTCACCGCCGCCTTCGACGTCACCACGGCCAAGGTGGGCAAGGACCTCGCGGACGCCATCTGGGCGCCGCCGAACGACACGATCAAGTTCGCGAACGTGCCGAAGACCGGCGTGAAGGTCTCGCGCGGAATGACCCACGACGGCATCGGCAAGTACCTGTCGGAGGTCGTCGAGAAGGTTCCGGGCGAGACCGACGACGTGGCCGGGATCCTCAAGGAGACCGGCACCGACGTCGTCGTCAACTACCTCCCAGTCGGCTCGGAGGAGGCCACCAAGTGGTACGCGGAGCAGGTTCTCGCCGCCGGCTGCGCCATGGTGAACTGCATCCCGCAATTCATCGCGCGAGAGGCGTACTGGCAGCGGCGCTTCGAGCAGGCGGGTGTGCCGATCATCGGCGACGACATCAAGTCGCAGGTCGGCGCGACCATCGTCCACCGCGTCCTCACGTCCCTCTTTCGCGACCGTGCCGTGCGACTCGACCGCACCATGCAGCTGAACGTCGGCGGCAACTCGGACTTCCTCAACATGCTCGAGCGCGAACGCCTGGAGTCGAAGAAGATCTCGAAGACGAACGCGGTGACGTCGATGCTGGACTACGACATCGGCGAGAAGAACGTTCACGTCGGCCCTTCGGATCACGTCCCCTGGCTCACCGACCGCAAGTGGGCGTTCATCCGCTTGGAGGGATCCAGCTTCGGAGACGTGCCGCTGAACGTCGAGCTCAAGCTCGAGGTCTGGGACTCGCCGAACTCGGCGGGGATCGTCATCGACGCCGTCCGGCTGGCGAAGCTGGCGCTGAACAGCGGCGTCGCCGGCGCTCTCGAGGGACCGAGCTCCTACCTGATGAAGTCGCCTCCGAAGCAGGTGCCGGACGACCAGGCGCGTGAAGCGGTCGAGCGGTTCATCAAGCAGAACGCGCGCACGAAGAAGAGGGCAAAGGAGCGGGCGTCTGCATGACGGACAGGCGGCCGGCACTCGCGAGCATCCTTTTCATCGCCGGAATCCTCGTTTTCGTCTACGCAATCGCCGACCCGGACGTCACGTACGGGAGCGACGCCTGGAGCATCGCAGTACTCGCCGCGCTCATGCTGCTCCACTTCGGAACGGGCATGCTCGCGAGGAGCTGGGTAGCGCTGCTGCTCCCGCCGATCGCCGTCCTATTGTCGGTTCCGGCGGGTCTTCCGGAAACGGCCGCGAGGACTGAGGCGTTTCCGATCTGGTTCGGGATGCTCATCTTCATCGAGCCGCTTGGGCTGGCGGCACTCGCCCTCGGCGTTGCCGTTGGGAGGTTTACCGAGCACCGTCGGCGAGACGGATTCCGACCGATTTCCGCTTGAGCCCACGCCGACAGGCGCCTGAGCTGGGCGAATGAAGCGGGCCGGACTGATCCTGGTGATGCTCGCCGCCGCGGTCGTAGTGGCACCCACGGGCTCTCCCGGCCGCACCGCGCGGCCGCTCTCGATCAAGGTGGCCGGCCGCAAGCTCGTCAACGCGGCAGGCAAGGCCGTCCAGCTGCGCGGGGTCAACCGCTCGAGCTTCGAGTACGCCTGCGCGCAGGGCTGAGGCTTCTACGAGGGACCGGTCGGCGCCGCGTCGATCGCCGCGATGAAGAAGTGGAGGATCAAGGCGGTGCGCATCCCGCTGAACGAGGCGTGCTGGCTCGGCCTGCCGAGCGCCTCCAAGGCCTACCGCGGGGCGCGGTATCGCAAGCAGGTGAAGGCATTCGTGAAACGCCTGCACGCAGCGCGGCTGTACGTGATCCTGGACCTGCACTGGAACGCGCCCGGCTCGAAAGAAACCGGCCAGCAGGTCATGGCCGACGCGGACCATTCGCGCGCCTTCTGGAAGTCCGTGGCACGGAAGTTCCGCGGCGACAGGGCGATCATCTTCGATCTCTTCAACGAGCCCCACGACATCAGCTGGAAGTGCTGGCGCGACGGTTGCTCGGCAGGCCGCTGGCGCACAGCCGGCATGCGATCGCTCGTGCGGGCCGTCCGCTCGACCGGCTCCAGGCGGCCGCTCATGCTCGGCGGGCTCGACTGGAGCGGGGACCTGGCGGGCTGGGTGAAGTGGAAGCCGAGGGACAAGGCACGACAGCTCATCGCGTCGCTACACACGTACAAGTTCCTCAAGTACGGGACTCCCGGTTGCGTCGCTGACTGCCGTCGCACGGTTTCAGCCGTCGCCCGGAAGGTGCCGGTCGTCGCAGGAGAGATCGGCGAGGACGACTGCGCCCACGGCTTCATCGACAGCTTCATGCGTTGGGCCGACAGGCACAAAGTCTCGTACCTCGGCTGGACCTGGAACGTCTGGGACTGCAGGGACGGGCCTGCGCTGATCACGGACTACAGCGGAACGCCCACCCCCTTCGGAGTCGGTTTCCGGAACCACGTCCGGCAGGTCGGCTAGCGCTTGAAGCTCGCACCAAGCGTCGCGCCGCCGGTTCCGCCGAACGGAACGTAGAGCGCAGTCATCTCGCCGTACCACCCCTGAACCGCCCCGTTTCCCGCCTCTCGGGAGAGCCGGATCTCGAAGTCGTGCACACCCGGCGAGACCTCGAACACGTAACTCATCCCGAGGTTGGCCAAGGTTTCCTCCGCTCCGCCGCCCAGAACTGTCGTCTTGCTCGGCGTCGAGCCCTCGCCGGTCTGCACGTGACGGAGCTGGCCAACGGCGACACAACCGGTTGTGCAATTGGCCGGGTTCCGGACGGTCACGGCGGCGTTTGCGAGCACGAGCCCGGCTTGGGGCGCGGTGAGCGACACGGCCGGGCCATACGGCTGGGTCAGTTCGGTGAGAGTCAAGAACCCCTGAGTGGTCATCCTCGCTGCCCGCGCGAGCCCGTTCGCCTCGAATCCGTCCAGCCTGTCCGCGTTCAGGTTCGCAACCTTCGTCGAGGAGTTCACGGCCAGAGGCGGCACACCGGAGTTGACGATCGCCCGCAGGCCGGGCCCGCCGCCGGTGCTTCGGCCCAGGACGCCCGCCCCGTTTCCGTTCGTGTCGCCCTGGATGCCGGGCATCGCGCCGGCGCCGCTGTGGTACCCGTAGAGGCCCCTTCCAGTCTGGCTGCGCCCGTACACCCCGATTCCTCCGACCGCGTCGGCACGAAGGGCGCCGTTCGTTGCGTCGGAGTTTTTGACGTAGAGCTGGTTCCCCGGCGTGTTGCCGTTCAGGCTGGTCGAGCCGTCGACGGTGTTGGGCTCACCGAGGTTGAAGATGCCGCCGACGCCGCTCCCGGCGAAGGCAGCCGAGGCGCCTACAACCAGCGCAGCGCCGATCGCCCCCGCGAGCAGGCTTTTCACCTGTCCGTTCATCTCTTCCTCCCTTTGTCGCTGAGACTGCGCTTTTCGCAGACCGTGGGCGGCGTGTCAAGGGAGCGGGGCTAGACTCGACGGCGGATGTCCCTTCGAATCTGCTTGGTCACGCCGTTTGCGTGGTCGCAGCCCCACGACGTCAACGAGCACGTCGCCGGAGTCGCCGGCGAGCTGCGCAGGCGCGGTCACACCGTCACCGTGCTGGCCCCTTCGGGCCGCGCGCGAGACCTCATCGCGGGGCGCAAGGCGCTCGTGAACGGGACCGACGCCGAGCTGCTCGCTGTCGCGCCGACCATGCCCATCTCGCGCAGGAGCAGCATGGGCATCCCGGTCGGCGTCCGCGCGAGCCTCTCGCTCGCGCTTGCGCAGGGGGGCTTCGACGTCGTGCACGGCTTCGAGCCCGGGCTTCCGAGCCTCTCCTACCTCGCCCTGCGCGAAGCGCGGGCGCTCGCGGTCGCGTCCTTCTTCTCGCCCGACCGGCTCTCCTATCCGCCGGGAAGCGGCCAGCGGGCACGCCTGCTCGCGAGGATCGACGCCCTGCTCGCGAGCTCACCGGTCGTCGCGGCCGCGGCCGCCGCGCGGTTCCCGGGCGAGTACGACGTCGTCTCGCCGGGTGTCGACACCGAGCTTTTCCATCCGGGACGCAAGCGCCGGAGGATCGTGCTCGAGTGGCGGCCGACCGAGCGGCAGCTCGCGCGCGCGGTGGTGCACGCGCTGCGGGAGCTTCCCGGCTGGGAGCTGATCCTGCTGCGGACGAAACCGCTGACCGGCCGCCCGGTCATCCCGGCGAAGCTGCGTGACCGCATCCGCGTGAGGACGGCGCGGAGCGGAGAGGAGCGTGCGGAGCTCCTGAACACCGCGAGCATCTTCGTCCCCTCTCCCGAGGGCCTGCAGCGGGTCCGGCTCGAGGCGCAGGCCGCCGGCGCTGCGCTGGCCGCTCCGCCGGGGGTCTCCAAGCAGCCCGAGCTCGCAGCGGCGGCCGTCGCGAGGCTCGCGGAGGACAAGGCGGTACGGGACCGGCTGGGAGCCGGGGGGCGGAAGGATGCCGAGGCGCAGAGCTTCGCCGCGGTCGCCGCCCAGCTCGAGTCTCTGTACGACAACCTGGGAGGGCGCCGCCGCCCTGCTCCTCCCTCCGATCCGCTCGCCGACCGCGAGTGGATCACGGCCGACCTGCACATGCACACCTCCTGGTCGCACGACTGCTCGATCGAGCCCGCAGAGCTCGTCGCGCACGCGGCGGCGATCGGGCTCGGGGCGATCGCCGTCACCGACCACAACGCCTTCGGCGGCGCGCTCGAGGCGGTCGAGCTCGCCGGCAACCTCCCCCTCACGGTGATTCCGGGCGAGGAGATCAAGACGGACGGCCAGGGCGAGGTGATCGGGCTCTTCCTCGAGCAGGAGATCCCGCGCGGCATGTCCTTTGCGGACACCGTCGCAGCCATCCGCGACCAGGGCGGATTGGTCTACCTCCCCCACCCCTTCGACCGCACCCACTCGGTTCCCGACGCAGCCACCCTGCACAAGCACCTGGCGGAGATCGACGTGCTCGAGGTGTACAACGCCCGTCTGCTCTTCGAGGCGTCGAACGACGAGGCGCTTCGGTTCGCGCGCAAGTACAACCTCACGATGGGTGCGGGATCCGACGCGCACGTGCTCCAGGGCGTCGGCACCGGGGCACTGCGGATGCGGGAGTTCCACGACGCGGAGGAGTTCCTGATCGCCCTGCGCACGGCCGAGTTACTGCGCCGCCCCAAGTCCCTCGTCTACCTGCAATCCCTCAAGTGGGTCGCCCAGGCCAAGGAAAGGGTCCGCTAGAGGAGAACTGAGTCCGGTGCCTGCCGTGTCCACGCTTCGCGCCCAGTTACGCCGAAACCTTCACCACTCATGTCCAACACGGGCGCCGCTGTGATGCAAGGAGCTCATGCCGTGCCAGCCTCCCCCTCTGACCAGATCTACGAGAAGTACCTGAAGAAGGCGATCACCGAGATCAACGAGCTCGGCGACGACATCGGGCGCGCCGCTGCCCGGAAGGACGCTGTGCCGGTGCTCGGCTCGGGTCATCCCCTCGCCGACGTGATGCTGCTCAAGCACTCGCCCAGGCCGGCCGAGATCCAGGAGGGCGTCGCCTTCTTCGGCCGCTCCGGACAGGCGATATTGAAGTCGCTGCAGCGGCTGCACGTCGACCCGCTCGCGATCTACGGGTCGAACTGCCTCAAGTTCGAGGCGGCCACCGACCGGCAGGCGAAGCCGTGGCTGACGCGCGAGATCCACATCGTGCAGCCGAAGCTCGTCGTCGTGATGGGCGAGGATGCGCTTGTGTTTTTAAACACGCTCTCCTTTCCGCTGTCCGAGAAGGTGGAGGAGAAGCTGGGCGAGCTGCAGAGCTTCACCCCGACGATCGAGGCGCTGTACGTCCCGGACGTGGACACATCCCTCGACGAGCAGGCGGCCAAGTCACGCTTCTGGAAGGCCTTCAAAGCGGTCGGGCCGTGGTGGTCCGAGCTCCCGCCTTACTGAGAGTCGCCGCGTTTCTCGCGCTCTCCGGCGCCCTCGCCGTCTACTACGCGACGTCGGAGTCGTGGTGGAGCGCCTCGACCTGGTGGGACGTCGCCTTCCTCGCCTTCGTGCTCATCCCGGCCGTCTTCGCGCTCGTGTACCTCGGGCTGCCGTGGTGGAACGCGCACGGGCTGCTGCTCGTGGGGCTGGCCTTCGTCGTCCTGGCAGTGGTTCTCCAGCTCTCGGACCTCGACGCCGGCGCGAACTTCGCCAAGCTCGGCGCGGCGACCGCGCTCGCCTTCTGGTTCCTGTCCTACTTCGAGAGCGCGAGCTGGGTCGTGATCGTGGCGCTGATCGTCCCCTGGGTCGACGCCTACTCGGTGTGGCGAGGGCCGACCCGCCACATCATCTCCGAGCAGAAGGAGCTGTTCACGACGCTCTCCTTCGCCTTCCCGATCCCGGGGGAGCACGGCTCGGCCAACCTCGGGCTCCCGGATCTCGTGTTCTTCTCCCTCTTCCTCGCCGCGACCGCGCGGTTCGGGCTGCGGCGCAAGCTGACGTGGGTGTCGATGACCGCGTCGTTCGGAGCGACGATGGCTCTGGCCGTGTACTTCGACCTTTCCGGGCTGCCCGCACTGCTGCTTCTCTGCCTGGCCTTTCTCGCGCCGAACGCCGACCTGCTCTGGCGCCGGCTGAAGAATGGACGCCGATGAGAGTCGCCGGAGTCGACGCTGCCCTTGGAGGATGGATAGCCGTGCTACTGGAGGACGGACGATTTCTGGATGCAGGCGTGTTTGACGACTTCAAGGCGCTCATGAAGGGCATCGGGGACGTGGAAGCGATCGGCGTCGACGTCCCGATCGGCCTTCCGCAGGAAGGCCGACGTCAAGCTGACATCGACGCGCGAGCCTTCGTCGGAGTGCGCCGCTCGAGCGTCTTCTGGGCACCGCCGCGGGGCGTATTCGACGAGCCCGATTACGCCGCAGTCCGAGCTCGATACTCCGGCATCTCGTCTCAGTCCTGGGCTCTCCGGCGCGCCATACTCGATGTAGAGGGCTTCGAAGACGACCCCCGCGTCCACGAGGTACATCCAGAGGTCTCGTTCCGTGCGCTTGCCGGCCAGGAGCTTCCCTTCCCGAAGCGGTCGTGGAACGGTTTGCAGCTGCGCTTGAAGCTTCTCCACGAAGCCGGCATCGAGCTCCCGCCTGAGCTCGACATCGGACGCGTTCCGGCAGACGACGTGATCGATGCAGCGGTGGTCGCCTGGACCGCGCGGCGAGTTGCACGCGGCGAGGCCGAGTCACTCCCATCGGGCCACGAAGACCGCATTGGGGCGATCTGGTACTAGACAGTCGCGTCCCGCTCGAGCAGCGCGACCGTCTCGACGTGCGGGGTGTGCGGGAACATGTCCACGGGACAGGCCCGCTCCAGCGTGTAACCCCAATCGGCGGCAAGCGTCTTCACGTTCCCGGCGAGCGTCGTGGGGTTGCAGGAGACGTACACGATCCTGGGCGCCTCGAGCCGGCCGATCCGTCGCAGCGCCTTTCCCGACAGGCCCGCGCGAGGTGGGTCAACCACCACGACGTCCGGCGGCCCGGCGCGGTCGCGCAGCTCGGCGACCGCCTCCCCCACCTCGCCGGCGAAGAAGGCCGCGTTCGAGATCCCGTTGAGCTCGGCGTTCTCCAGGGCGCATGCGACCGACTCCTCGGACGCTTCCACTCCCCACACCGTGAGCGCGCCCCCCGCCAGCAGCAGTCCGATCGTGCCGATGCCGCAGTAGAGGTCGTACACGGTCTCCTCGCCGCCCAGGCCGGCGAACTCCCGCGCCAGCTCGTACAGCCGCTCGGCCATGCGCGTGTTCGTCTGCAGGAAGGCGGTCGGGCGGATGCGGAAGCGCAGGCCGCACAGCTCCTCCTCTATCGCCTCCTCGCCCCACAGGAGCGTCGTGGGCAGGTTCGTGATCTCCGCGGGCGTGTCGTTCACGGCCCAGTGGATCGACTGCACCTCGGGGAAGCGGCGCAAGGCGGCGATGAGCTCGTCGGCTCCCGCCAGGTCGCCGGGAGCGGTGACCAGCTGGACGAGGGCCTGGCCGGTGTTCCTGCCCTCGCGCACGACGAGGTGGCGCAGGTAGCCCGTTTGCTCGGCCTGGTCGTAGACGGGGAGAGCTGCGGCGCGGGCCCAGTCCCGCACCGCCCCGCGAATCTGGTTGCCCAGGTCGGTGGTCAGCCAGCAGCGCTCGACCTCGAGCACCTCGTCCCAGCGCCCCGCCTTGTGAAAGCCGAGCGCCGGCCCGGCGGGTGTCCGGGTGAAGGAGTACTCGAGCTTGTTGCGGTAGTGGAAGACCTCTTCCGCCGCAAGGATCGGCTCGAGCGGCGGATCCTCGAGCCCGCCGATCCTGCGCACGGCCTGGAGCACCTGCTCTTCCTTGGCCCGGGCCTGCGCTTCGTAGGCGAGATCTTGGAACCGGCACCCGCCGCAGGCGGGGTAGTGGGCGCAGGGAGCGTCCACCCGCTCCGGACCGGGCTCGACGACCTCGACCGCCAGCGCCTCCGCATGGCTGCGCTTCACCTTCGTGACGCGCGCGCGAACGCGGTCCCCGGGTAGCCCGCGGCGGACGAAGACGACGAAGCCGTTCAGGCGCGCGACGCCGTTCCCGCCGTAGGCGAGCGAGTCGATCGTCAGCTCGAGCTCTTGATCCTTGGCTACGGGGGCGGCCACGCGTTGAGCGTAGCCGCGACGGGCTCAGCGGCGGATCTCGTTATGGAGCTCGGCGAAAGTCGGCTGCGGGCCGCCCTCGGGCGGGGGCCCCACGCCGAGCTTCTGCACCGCCGGCATCAGCTTGTCCTGCTCGAACCGGTCGTAGTCTTCCTTCGACTCCCAGACGTCGAAGATCAGCATCGCGTCACCCGTGTGGGCGGCGTAGTGGGCGATCAGGCCCTGCGGGGGATCGTCCTCCACGCCCATCTCGCGGTTGATCGAGTCGTACATCTCGGTTGTCGCGCCCGGGATCTGCGTCGTCATCACGACTGCCATCTCTTGCCTCCTCAGTGAAGTGGGGTCACGAGAACCTTACGTTCGCGCGGCCCGTCGAACTCGCAGAAGAAGATCCCCTGCCAGGTTCCGAGAGCGAGCCGCCCGTCCTCGATTGGAACGAGCACCTGCGGGCTCATCAGCGAGGCGCGCACGTGCGAGGGAGCGTTCTCCTCGCCGGCCTCGACGTGCTCCCAGCCCCAGTCGTCCCCGACCACGCGTTCGAGGGCTGCCTCGAGGTCGCGGGCGACCGCAGGATCGGCGTGCTCCTGGATGGTCACGCCGGCCGTCGTATGCGGCACATAGATCAGTACGGCCGACGCTCCGTCGCGTCCGCCGTTGACCGCTTCCTGAACCTTCTCCGTGATCTCGACGAGCTGCGTGCGACGCTCGCTGCGAACTCGGATCTCGTGCACGGCCGCATATCCTACGACGCATGGAGGGGAGGGCCGCCAGGACAACCGCCGCGAAGGCGGCGGAGCTCGACGCCTACCGCGAGCAGGCTGACCGCTTCATCGCTGAGCTCGACGAGGAGAACTACCTCCACTACGCCGGCCTCAAGGAAACGCTCGAGCTCGAGCCCATCTACGCACGCTACGCGGAGCTGACCAGCCTCGACAACGCGCGTGCGATCGGGCAGGCGGTCGACGGCGATACGGGAGTGCGCGAGCTATGGCGCTTCGCCTCCGAGGCTCACTTGGGAGAGCTGAGCCGCGAACACGAAGAGCGCCTCGCCGGCCTCGAGGCGGGGCTCGAGGCGACCGTCGACGGCGAGACGATTCCGTTCCGGATGATCCGCCCGGCGATGGCCAACGAGCCCGACCGCGCCCGGCGGGAGCGGCTGGAGCACGCCCGCGAAGAGCTGACCGAGGAACACCTGAATCCCGTTTACCTCGACGCGCTCACCACGGCTCACGAGGCGGTGCCCCAGCTGGGCTCGCCGACCTATCTCGAGCTCTACCGCCGCTTCGGCTTCGAGCTCGACGGCCTCGCCGAGCAGTGTCGCGCCTTCCTTGACTCGACCGAACGCCTCTACGAGGAGTCGGCCGACCGGCTCTTCCGCGAGCGGGTCGGGCTCGGGCTGGACGAGGCCGAGCGCTGGGACGTCGCGCGCCTGTTCCGCGCGCCGGCCTGGGACCAGGCCTTTCCGAAGGACAAGATGCTCCCGGCGCTCGAGGCCACCCTCGCCGACCTCGGAATCGAGCTCCGCTCACAGCAGAACGTCCACCTCGACGTCGAGGAGCGGCCGCTCAAGACGCCACGCGCGTTCTGTATGCCGATCGAGGTGCCGGAGCGGGTGATGCTCGTGATCAAGCCGATCGGAGGGCCCGACGACTGGCACGCGCTCTTCCACGAAGCCGGCCACACAGAGCACTTCGCGCACACCTCGGCGTCCCTGCCGATGGAGGCGAAGCGGCTCGGCGACAACGCCGTCACCGAAGGGTGGGCGATGCTACTCGAGCATCTCGTCAGCGAGCCGGCGTGGCTCGAGCGGCGTCTCGACATGCCGCGGCCGGGCGACTTCGCCGCCGAGCAGGCGGCCGTGCTCGTGTTCATGGTCAGGCGGTACTCCGCCAAGCTCCTGTACGAGATCGAGCTCCACGGCGCGGATGACGTGACAGCTCTCCGCCCACGCTACGTCGAGCTCCTCTCGGACGCACTCAAGATCGAGCCGAGCTCCGTGAGCTATCTCGTGGACGTGGATCCCGGCTTCTACGCCTCGTCGTACCTGCGCGCGTGGGCGTTCGAAGCCCAGCTCAGCGCCCACCTGCGGGAGCGCCACGGCCAGAAGTGGTTCACAGACCGCAAGGCCGGCTCGCTCCTGCGTGAGCTGTGGGCCGAGGGCCAGGCCCACACAGCTGACGAGCTGCTGCGCGAGGTGACCGGCGCCTCGGTCGAGCTCGGGGCGGTCACCGAGCGTGCCCAGGAGCACCTCGCATAGAGAGAGGCCCGACGGAGCGGGGCCGGCCATTCTTCTACGCCCGGCTGGAAATGCAAGGTCTCGGCCCGACTCCCGCCAACCCTCAACCCTCCTACAGGGGTCTGGCACTTTTCTGAGGGTTACGAGCTTCGAACAGAGTCGATTGGCCGCTTCGGACAGGTCAAGCTGGCTCAAGTGTGCTCGAGCCGAGGTCGAGAGTCGAGACCCTTTCTGAACGCTGGAAGAGCCTCCGTCCTCCTCGGCTGCATATGCTCTATACATGCTCTCCACACGGGTGGTCATCGCCGGGGCGGCGGGGCGGGACTTCCACAACTTCAACCTCCTCTACCGGGAACGCGCGGACCAGACCGTGGTGGCGTTCACCGCTACCCAGATCCCGAACATCGAGGGACGCGTCTACCCGGCGGAGCTGGCGGGGCCCCTCTATCCGGACGGAATCCCGATCCGGCCGGAGGACGACCTGGAGCAGGTCGTGGCCGAGAACGACGTGAGCGAGGTCGTGTTCGCCTACTCGGACGTCTCCCACGAGCACGTCATGCACGTCGCCTCGCGCGCGCTCGCCGCCGGGGCCTCCTTCAGGCTTCTCTCCCCGCGCGAGACGGAGCTGGTCTCCTCGAAGCCCGTCGCAGCCGTGTGCGCCGTGCGCACGGGCTCCGGGAAGAGCCAGACGACCCGGTACGTGGCCACGCTGCTGCGGGAGGCGGGTCAAAAGGTCGCCGTCCTCCGGCACCCGATGCCCTACGGAGACCTCACGAAGCAGGCGGTTCAGCGTTTCGCGCGCTACGAGGATCTCGACGCGGCCGACTGCACGATCGAGGAGCGGGAGGAGTACGAGCCGCACCTGGCGGAAGGGAACCTGGTCTTCGCCGGAATCGACTACGGCGCGATTCTCGCCGCCGCCGAGGCGGAAGCGGACGTGATCCTGTGGGACGGCGGCAACAACGACACGCCGTTCATCCGCCCGAACCTGCTCATCGTCGTGGTCGACCCACACCGGCCTGGCCACGAGCTGCGCTACCACCCGGGCGAGACGAACCTGCGCATGGCCGACGTCTGCGTGGTGAACAAGGTCGACACCGCCACCCAGGCGGGGATCGACGCCGTGCTCGCGTCCATTCGTAAGGTCAACCCGGAGGCGCGCATCGTCCTGGCCGCCTCTCCGTTCGAGATCGAGGAAAACGGAACCCGGATCGCGGGCAAGCGCGTGCTCGCGATCGAGGACGGTCCCACGCTCACGCACGGCGACATGCGCTACGGAGCAGCCGTGCTGGCCGCGCAGCAGAACGGCGCCGCGGCGCTGGTCGACCCGCGGCCGTTCGCGGTGGGCTCGATCGAGAAGACCTTCGAGCAGTATCCGAACGTCGGCGAGCTGCTCCCCGCGATGGGCTATGGACGGAAGCAGATGGAGGACCTGCGGGAGACGATCGCCCGCTCCGACGCCGACCTCGTCCTGATCGGGACGCCGATCGACCTGCGCCGCCTGATCGACCTCGACAAGCCCGCGCTCCGAGTGACCTACCGCCTCGAGGAAGTCGGCGAGTTCACCCTCGCGGAGGCGCTCGCGGAGCGCGGATTGCTGCCGCAGACCGCGCTGGCATGACCACAGTCATCGCGCTGGGCGGCAACGCTCTCACGAGAGCGGGCCAGCGGGGGACGGCTGCCGAGCAGCTCGAGAACCTGCGGGAGGCGTGCGCCAGCCTCGTTCCGCTCCTGGAAGACGCCGAGGTGGTCATCACCCACGGCAACGGCCCGCAGGTCGGCAACGAGCTCGTCCGTCAGGAGCGAGCCGCCGACGAGGTGCCGCCGCTCCCCCTCTACCTCGCGGTCGCGCAGACCCAGGCCGAGATCGGAGTTCTGATCGAAACCGAGCTCCGTCCGCTCGCGGGCCGGCCCGTCGCCTGCGTCCTGACGCACGTGCGCGTGGACGAGGACGACCCGGCGTTCGCCGACCCGACCAAGCCCGTCGGCCCCTTCTACGGCGAGGAGCAGGCTCGGGCGCTCGAACGGGAGCGAGGCTGGGCGCTGAAGGAGGACGCGAAGCGCGGATATCGCCGCGTCGTCCCCTCTCCGCGGCCGCTCGAGATCGTCGAGCTCGACGCGATCCGCGCCCTGCTCGCCTCCGGAACGTGTGCGATCGCCTGCGGCGGCGGGGGCATACCGGTCGCCTCCCGCAACGGACGCCTGGGCGGAATCGACGCGGTCATCGACAAGGATCTCGCTTCGGCGCTCCTGGGGCGCGAGCTGGGCGCGAACCGGCTGGTCGTGCTAACGGACGTTCCCGCCGTCAAGCGCGGCTTCGGGACGTCTTCCGAAGAGGAGGTACGCCGTCTTTCGCCGGGGGAGGCGGACGCGCTCGTTCCGGAGCTGGCGGCCGGCTCGATGCGCCCGAAGGTCGAGGCCGCCTCCCAGTTCGTCCGCGCCACCGGCGGGGAGGCGCTCATCGCTTCGCCTGCCGCGCTTGCCGACGCGCTCGAGGGCCACTCGGGGACCCTGATCAAGTAACTGTCTGCTACTTGCTCAGCGCGGCGTCGAAGGCGCGCTTGGCGTCGGCGCCAAAGACGGCGAACACCGCGCGGCGCAGCGAGCCCGGCTCGTACGCGCGAACCGTGTCCACCATGATCCGCGCGCACTCGTCGAGCGGAAACCCTCCGACGCCCGTCCCGAAGGCGGGGAGCGCGATCGACTCGAGCCCGAGGTCGTCCGCGACCTCGAGGCACCGCCTCGTCGTCCGCTCGATCAAACCCGCGTTCGTCCGCAGGTCCTGGCCCATAACCGCGCCGTGGATCACGTAACGGGCGTGCAGTCTGCCCGCCGACGTGGCGACGGCGTCGCCGACCTCGATCGGGCCCAGGGCGACCGCCTCTTGCTCGATCTCCTCGCCTCCGGCCCGCTTGATCGCGCCGGCGACGCCCGCCCCCATCCAGAGACGGTCGTTGGCCGCGTTCGCAATCGCGTCCACGGCCAACGACGTGATGTCGCCTTCGACGACTTCGAGCTCGATCGAGATCTTGTCCTCCGGGATGCCCCGAAGATCGATTTCGTAGACGATTTCGTTCTCGGTCTCCCAGACGTCGATCGGCGGCATCCACTGGCTTGCACCGTTGCCGGCGTCTCGGAGCAGGTTGAAGAATCGCATAAGAAATAGGATTGCGCGCCATGCAGGATCTCCCGCAGGAGCTCAAGGGCCGCGACTTCACCCGCATCGCCCACTGGTCGCCCGGGGAGCTGAAGCTCGCCCTCGACCTCGCCGATGAGCTGAAGGCGGGCCAGAAGGCCGGCGAGGAGCACCGCCTCCTTCCCGGGAGAGCGCTCGGCATGATCTTCCAGAAGCCCTCCACCCGCACGCGAATCTCCTTCGAGGTCGGGATCGCGCAGCTCGGCGGCTTCGGCCTCTATCTCCGCGCCGACGACCTCCAGCTCGGGCGGGGCGAGACGATCAAAGACACGGCCACCGTCCTCTCGCGCTACCTCGACGGCATCGTCATCCGGACGTTCGCGCAGGAGGACGTGGACGAGCTCGCAGAGTACGCGGACATTCCCGTCATCAACGGGCTCACCGACATCGCGCACCCCTGTCAGGCCCTTGCCGACGCCATGACGATCCGTGAACGGCTGGGCCGGCTGTCGGGAGTTCGAATCGCGTACCTCGGCGACGGCAACAACGTCTGCGCCTCGCTGATGACCGAGGCGGCCAAGCTCGGGATGCGCTTCATCGCCGCCGTTCCCGAGGGCTACGACCCCGAGGAGGATGTGGTCAAGACCGCAAAGCGGGCTGCGGTTCAGGCCGGAGGCACGGTGGAGCTCGTTCGTGATCCACGCCGGGCCGCCGAGGGGGCGGAAGTCCTGTACACGGACGTGTGGACGAGCATGGGCCAGGAAGACGAGCGCGAGAGGCGGCTGGCCGACCTGCAGGGCTTCGGGATCGACTCGGAGCTGCTCGGGCTCGCGGCGGACGACGCGATCGTCATGCACTGCCTTCCCGCCCATTACGGAGAGGAGATCACCGAAGAGGTCTTGTATGGGCCACAGTCAGCCGTCTGGGATCAAGCGGAGAATCGCCTGCACTCGCAGAAGGCGCTGATGGCCCTGATCATCCGCTAGGTGCTGCCCCTAAGGGATAGCATCCCAACGCGGTCGTTCCCGATCGTCACCGTCGCGCTGATCGCGGTCAACGCAGCGGTCTGGCTTTTCTACGAGCTCCCACACCTCCAGCGCTCGGTCGACCAACTCGCGTTCCACCCGTGTGAGGTCAACAACTCCTGCCCGCAGATCGGGCACGACTGGCCGCTGACGGCTCTCACTTCCATGTTCATGCACGGAAGCTGGTCCCACATCCTCGGCAACATGCTCTTTCTGTGGATCTTCGGCAACAACGTCGAAGACGTCATGGGCAGGGTCAAGTTCCTCCTCTTCTACCTCCTGAGCGGGTTCGCGGCCACCGCGCTGCAGACGCTGATCACACTTCAGTTCGCGTCTCATGCCGCGGCGACGATCCCGAATCTCGGCGCGAGTGGGGCGATCTCGGGCGTGCTCGCCGCCTACTTCGTGCTTTTTCCCAGGGCTCGCGTGCTGACGCTCGTCTTCTTCTTCCTCGTCGAGGTGCCGGCGTACTGGTTCCTCGGCGCCTGGTTCCTCTTCCAGCTCCTATACGGCGGCGGAGCGCTCATCCACCCGGAATCGAACGGTGGGGTCGCATTCTTTGCGCACATCGGGGGCTTCGCATTCGGGCTGGCGACCGTGCATCTGTTCGTCAGCCGCGAGAAGAAACCGCTCCAGCCGCGGTGGTGACGTTCCTCAACGGCCTCGCGCTCCTGGCGGCAGCCGTGGGCGTCGTCGTCGTGCTCATGTTTCTGTTCGGCCGCTGGCGGTAAGGGAATGAAGGAGGGCGCTCGAACGTTGTGCTGTGTGAAATGAGAGATCTAAAGGACATCCGCCTCGAGATCGAGGAAACCACCGAAAGGCGGGCCGAGCTTTGGCATGCGCTGTCCGAAGGGCATGACCCGAAGCTGGCCGCCGAGCTCGAGCAGCTGAACGAGCAGCTCGACGAGCTGTGGAGGGAACACCGCGAGACCCGCGCGCAGGTTCGCTTCGGCGAGCGCGACAAGATCATCCAGCGCGCACGGGCAGAAGAGCGCCTGCACCGGGCCGCCTGAACCCACGTCTAGACTTGTTCTCCCTGGGGCGTTAGCTCAGTTGGGAGAGCGCCGGCTTTGCAAGCCGGAGGTCACCGGTTCGATCCCGGTACGCTCCACTTTTCGTGTCACAAGCTCGCTAAAAGGCGGCTATTGAGCAGCCAGGTGGAACTTCGGCGAAAAATGCGAATTGCAGGGGAAAGTGCTCACCAGCGTCCGCTTCCTGACTGCTTCCTGACTGTTACAAAGTAACTTTCGACGGCTTGTTCAAGCCGTTTTGCTAATAAATTCCCTAATGAATTCGCCGCGGCCGTCCAACCCCGGTGTCCGCCCCCTGAGCACCGACGACATCCCGTCTGTCCTCGTCGGCGACCTCTACCGCCGCGGCCAGCCGCTCCCGGACCCGGTCGTGCTCACCCACCGCGACAACCTCGTCTCCATCGACGTGGAGCTCAGCCCGCACCCGTACGCGGTGCAGTGCCACTACTGGTACGGACGGTACTGGCACACACGGGAGGGCGAAGAGAGCAGCTCGACCGAGGACACGTATTTCGTCCGGATCTCGGTGACCCAGGCGAACCTCGGTGGAGTTGTCATGTGGCTGCACTGCAGGTCGTGCGGCAGGCGCGCTCGCCGGCTCTTCCTCGTCCCGGACTTCGGGCCATCCCTGGTCTGCCAGAAGTGCAGCGGCGTGCCGTTCCCGAGCCGCGTCTATCCCCGACATGTCACCCGCATGCGCAGGGCCCGACGGATCCGGGAGCAGTTGGGGGCCTCCGCGGGGTTGCTGGCCGCGCTTCCGGAGCGCCCGCGTGGGATGCGCCGTCAAAGGTACGAGCGGCTCTGCGACGAGGTGAGAGCGATCGAGACGGCGGAATGGGCCAGGATCCAGCAACACGAACGCCGCTCCGGGCCCGGGAAGAAGCGACCGGAGTAAGCGCCGCATGGGTCGGCTCGCGCTCGACGGGCCGTCAGCTCGAGCCGAGCAGGTCCGTCCGCGCACGCGCCTCGAGCGCATCCCGCACCCGCTCGTGTGAGTCCCGGACGAGGTGGCCGTAGGTCGCGTCGATCACCTGCACGGACGTACCCATCATCCGGGCGAGCTCGAAGATGGACACCTGGGCTGCGAGCGCGAAGCTCGCGAAGGTGTGCCGCATCGAGTAGGGCGTGAGCCGGGGGTCGAGGCCGGCCTCCCGCACCGCCGGCCCCCAGCACCGGTTCCTGAAGTTGTTCAAGTTGATGGGCCCGCCCAGTGCCGCCGGGAAGAGCAGGTTCGTGTCGACCCGAGGCGGGAGCGAGTCGAGCGCCGCCATGGCCCTTGCCGTAAGCGGCACGTCCCGTCGAAAACGCCTCGTCTTGCCCTGGTCCCGCATCCGACCGCGGACGCACACTCGCCGGATGCTCACGGTGCGGTTCTCGTCGTCGAGATCCGCATGTTGAAGCGCAGTCCACTCTTCGGGACGCAGGCCTGTCTCCACGCCGAAGACTGCGATCGGGCCGAACCGGTCACCGAGTGCGGCCGCGAGACGATCAACCTCAGCGAGCGAGCGGAAGTACGCCATCTCCCTGACTGGCGGCGTCGGATTCCGGCCCGCGTCGATGGCCGGGTTCGAGCTCATGAGGCCCCATCGGAGCGCCGCCGTCAGCACTTGGCGGAGCGCCGACATGATGGCGTGTCGGTAGCGGGGCGGGAGTGTCGTCTGCCAGAGCGCGATCGCAGCGCTCATCTGCTCGAGCTCGGCGAGTGTTAGGTCGCCGAACTCGTCGATTGGCGTTGTGTACTGCCGCCGGCTTGCGACCACCCCACCGTTCTTCGCGACCCCGAGTCGCTCAGAGATCGTCCGGACGGTGGAAGGCTCGACGATGGTCGCATGAACCTCCAAGTATCGCTCGACGTGCTCCCGAAGCGTCACGGCATGTCCTTCTCGTGGCGACGTCCCAGCCGTCTTCGTGTGGACGCCACTGCGGGCACCGATGCGCCCGCTCTCACGGCCGAACGATTGCCAACTCTCCTTCCGCGGCGTGGCAGTACGACTGCCACTCTCCGTGGTGCTGGTCATCTAGCCAGCATACCAGAAAACTGGCCATATAGCCAGCAGCATCCGGCTCATGTCCAATACTTTGGAAATGGCGTCGCGTTACAACCAGCGCTCTTTCGTAGAGGAAGTGCCGCGACTCCTTAGTGAACGAGGGATGAGCCTGCGCGGCCTCGCCAGAAAAGTGGGAGTGACGGACTCTCACCTGTCTCGAGTGCTCCGACGGGTTCGTTACCAGACCCCAAGCGCCGACCTCGCACGGCGTGTCGCGGTCGCCTTAGATCTCCCGCCCGACTACTTCCCGGAGTACCGAGAGGGGTTCGTGATCGATCAGGTCAAGAAGCGGCCGCGCACGCGAGATCGGCTGTACGAGGAACTTCGCCGGCGCCACGGTTGATCTGGGCGAAGGTAGACCTCGTAATTGGTGCTCTGACGAGTAAGACTTCGTACCGACTGTGTCGACTACTGAAGCGGTGCCGGAACTCGACTCCTTCCAGCAGGCTGCCGTCGACCACGGCGACGGCCCCGCAATCGTCCTGGCCGGGCCCGGCTCCGGCAAGACCCGCGTCATCGTCGAGCGCGCCGCGCGGCTCTTCACCGACCCTGTCGACCCCCGCATCCTCGTCCTCACCTTCTCCCGCAAGGCTGCGGGCGAGCTCGCCGACCGCATCGCCGACCGCATCCGCCGCAGCCACGTCGGGTTTCCGGTCACGACCTTCCACGGTTTCGCCTACCGGCTTGTCGCGGCGCACGAGAGCCCTCCCCGCGTCGCCCGTCCCGCCGAGCGCGCGCGCGCCATGCGCGAGGCGCTTGCGGCCCGCGACAACCTCGGCCTCTCGCCCACCCGCGGACTCCTCGAGGAAGCGCTCGCCTTCGCCTCGCTCTGCGACGAGTACCTGACCACGCCGGAAGATCCACTCGCGCCCGCCCGCGCGACCTACGTCGCGAACCTCGAAGCCCAGGACCTGCTCGACTACGGCGGGCTGCAGCGCCGCGCCGTCAACCTGCTCGGCGCCGAGGAGACACGAACCGCGGTCGCCTCCCAGTGCAGCTACATCCTCGTCGACGAGTACCAGGACACGAACGTCGCCCAGGAGCGCCTACTCGAGCTACTTGGCCGCGATCACCGGAACGTCTTCTGCGTCGCCGACGAGGACCAGTCCATCTACGGCTTCCGCGGGGCGGAGATCGACAACGCGCTTCGCTTCGAGGAGCGCTGGCCGGGCGCCGCGACCTACGAGCTCCCCGTCGCCTACCGCTCGGCGCCCGCGATCATCGAACTGGCGAAGGACGTCATTCACCTCAACATCGAGACGCACCGGGACAAGCAGCTCGAGCCCGTCGAAGACCGGCCCGCAGAGCTGATCGGCCAAACGTTCCGCCAGGTCTCCGAGGAGGCGGACTGGATCGCGCGCGAAGTCGCAGGGCTGCGACTCGACGGCATCCCGCTCGGGGGGATCGCCATTCTCGCCCGCTCGCTCCGCGACATTGGCCCGCGCCTCGCCTATGCGCTACGCGCGCATGGGATCCCTTTCCACGCCCCTCTCGCCGCGCCGCTCCATCCCACCGCAGACGCCCTCCTCTCACTGATCGAGCTGGCGCAATCCGAGAAGTGGACGCCGGACGAGGAGGAGCAGGCACTCGGCGTCCTGACCTCTCCCCTCTTCGAAGCCGACCCGATCGACCTGCGCCGCTTCCGTCGGGAAGAGCGGACGATCTACGGGGCGCTCCGCGACGACGGAGGCTTCGAGCCGTTCTTCCGCGCCCTCGGAATCGTGCGCCGGCAGAGCAATGCCGGCAACGCCGTCTACGCCCTGTGGGCCGGACTCGACTACTTCCGCGACCTCCAGGCCCGCGTCCCGCCGGAGGCCGATGCGACTCCCGAGGACGTGGAAGAGCTCGACGCGGTCACGGCTCTTTCCGATGCCGCCAATGATTTCGAGGGCGACCTCGCCGACTTCCCCACCGCCTACCGCCGGGGCGAGCTCTCCGACGAGGACTGGCTCCCTGCGCGCTCGAGCCTGCCCGAGGACGCGGTGGCCCTCCTCACCGTCCACCAGGCGAAGGGCCTCGAGTGGGACTGCGTCTTCGTCTGCGACCTCGTCGAGAGCCGCTTCCCCGCGCTGACGCGCTCGCAGTACTCGCTCTTCGACCGCGACGACTTCCGCGGCAGACACGATGACGAGGCCGCCCGCGCCCGCCGCGCTCTCGAGGAGGAGCGCCGGCTCTTCTACGTTGCCCTCACACGCGCGCGCACGCGGGTGACTCTCACCGCCACCGAGGAGCGGACGCAGTCCGGCCGCGCGCTCTCGCGCTTTTACCTCGAAGCGGAGAGGCTCCTCGGCGCGCCCCGAGAACGCGAAGGCTTCGTGTCGGCGGAGGAAGCCCGGGTCGCGCTCCGCCTCGCCGGCGGAGGAGAGCCGGGCTGGCGCGACCGCGACGAGTCCGCGAACGGAAGCCGGATGCTCTCGACCGGCGGCCTGCCCACCTCCGTTTCGTCGATCTCGCCGTACGAGAACTGCCCGCTTCAGTTCTTTCTCGGCTCATTGCTCGAGCTTGTTCGCCCGAGCGGGCCGAACCTCGTCCTGGGCTCCGCCCTGCACGACGTGCTCGAGGCCTTCCACGACCCTGAAAACTCCGAACCGCAGACGCGCGAGCGCCTGCTCGAGCTCGCGAACGAGAAGTGGCGCGAGGGGAAGATCGTTCCCGCCGGGACCTCCAGCTCGCGCTCTACGCGCTGGCCGTGCACGAGGACCCAGAGCTGGCCGAGCTCGGAGAGGTCGAGCGGCTCGAGTACGTGTATCCCGACCCGCCGCCCGCGTACGGCAGGCTGGTGACGCGGGGGCAGGACGTCAATCCCGGGCTCTACGACCAGACCCGCGAGCGCCTGCGCGACCTGATCGAAAAGATCACCGCTGAGCAGTTCGACTTCTCGCCCGAGGCCGAGTGCGACTTCTGCCAGTTCAAGAGCATCTGTCCGCGCTACCACGGCCAGGTGCCGGTATGAGCCGCGAGCTTCCCCGGCCGCCCGACGACGAGCTCTTGCCGGCACCGGAAGGGCTCCGGCCCTGCGACCAATGCGGCGAGTTCTACGGCTGGGCGCTCTTCCTCGACCCGCCCGAGGACAAGACTCGAAGCCCGGGCCTCGCCCGGTGCCTCTGCGAGGGGATCGTGTGCAGACACTGCAAGACGACCGCGATCCACCGGCCGGTTTCCAACTACTACGACGAGGAGAGCGACACCCTCTGGCACGTCCCCTGGCACAGATACCTGATGCCCTGCGCTGACTGCCGCAGGCGGGAGGCCGCGGCATGAAGCCGACCGCCGAGCAGGCACGGATCCTCTCCGATCTCGGCGGGCCGCTTCGCATAGCGGCGGGCGCGGGCACCGGCAAGACCGACACGCTGCGCCTCGCGATCGTCGAGCTGATCGGGCGGGGTGTCAAGCCGGGCGAGATCCTCTGCCTCACCTTCACCGTGGACGCAACCGAGGAGATGCGCCGGCGCGTCCTGGAGGAGTTCCGGGGCCGCACGGACCTCGACGCCGACGAGATCACCGTCCAGACCTACCACGCCTTCGCCGCAGGAATTCTGCGCGAGCACGCCCTTCTCGCCGGGCTGGACACCGACCCGGTGCTGCTCGACGACGCGCGCGAGTGGCAGCTGATGAACGAGGCGCTCGAGCGGGTCGCATTTCCGACGCTCGAGATGAAGTGGATCCCGTACTTCCTCGTCAACCTGAGGACGCTCCACGACGAGATGCAGCGCCATGTCGTCACGATCAAGCAGCTCGAAGACTGGTCCCGCGCGCAGCTTCCGAACACGACGTGCGAGGAACGGCTCGAGGCGCTCGGCGCCGTCAGGGCCTACGCCGAGCTGAAGCGGGAGCGGAACGCGATCGACTTCGGAGACCAGATCGGGCTCGCCGTGTGGCTGCTCGGCAAGGAACCCGAGATCCTCGAACGCCTGCGCAGCCGCTTCCGCTACGTCTTCCTGGACGAGTACCAGGACACCGACGTCGCGCAGCGCGAGCTGGTGACACTCGTCGGGACGGGAGCCGAGCTCGTGTGCGCGGTCGGCGACGTGGACCAGGGCATATTCGGGTGGCGCGGCGCGACCATCTTCAACATGGCCGGCTTCCACAGGGACTTTCCGGGAGCGCGCACGGAGACGCTGTCGGTGAACTTCCGCTCCCGCCAGAACATCCTCAACTTGGCTAATGCCCTCATCGAGCCCTTCGAGCTCGAGGGCTGGGAGCGGAAGCCGCTGAAAGCGCACGATGCGGAGCGGGAAGGCGAGATCGAGGCCTTCGTCGCCGGGCACGAGCTGGAGGAGGCGGCCGGGATCGCGGAGCGGATCGCCGAGGCAGGCGAGCCCTGGAGCCAGTACGCGGTGCTCGTCCGCAAGCGCGACCAGCTCGGGCCCATCTACCGGGCGCTCGTCGAGCGCGGAGTGCCGGCCGAGGTGGACATGCTGGGCGGCTTCTGGGGCCGGCCCGAGATTCTCGACCTGTCCGCCTGGCTGCACCTGCTCGCAGATCCGGGCGACAACATCGCGCTCGCCCGCATCCTGCTCGGCCCGGCGTACCACCTCAGCCGCCGCGACCTCTTCTTCCTCGCTACGCACGCGAAGGAGAAGAACCGGGGGATGCGCAGGCGCCGCTACGGCGACCGTTATCTCCTGCCGTACGCCATCGTGGACGCGATCGCCTCCGGAGACGAGATCGAAGAGCTCTCGGAGGAGGCGCGTGACCGGGTCGCTGACTTCCAGCGCGTCTGGCGGCAGCTCGCCGACGTGGCCGGCCCCGCCTCGCTCGCCGACCTGGTCGGAGAAATCGTCCGCCTGAGCGGCCTCGGGAGGGAGCTTTCCTGCTCGCCCGATCCGGAGGCTGGCGTCGCGCTCCGGCACCTGGCGAAGCTGCGAGACATAGCCGCCGGCTTCGAGCCCGTCGCCGGGTCGCGCGACCTCGCCGGCTTCGTCACCTACCTCGACTCGATCACGGACTCGCCCCAGGACGACGACGAGATCCGCGCCGCCGAGGAGAACGCCGTCCGCCTGATCACCATGCACCGCGCGAAGGGGCTCGAGTGGGACGTGGTCTTCGTGCCTGGGCTGGCAAAGGGCGTGATGCCGAGCGAGCGGTGGAGCGAGAACCCGGCCGACAGGTGGTGGCGGCTGCCGTTCGCGCTCCGCGGCGACCGCGACTACCTCGGGCCGGAGACGAAGGAGGAGCTCGAGCGGCTGAAGGAAGAGGAGGAGCGGCGGCTGATGTACGTCTCGCGCGCCTGGTACTACTGGACCACGAAGGGCGCGCGGGATCCGTCGATCTTCTGGGACGAGGCGGAGGCGACGAGGCTCATGCGCCTGACCGGCTTCGCCGAGTGCCCGGAGGAGAGCCCGCATCCGGAGGGAAGCGCGCCGCTGGTCGTTCCGCATGCCCTGGTTCCTTCTCCGCCGCCGGATGCGGCCGAGATCGCGCGTATCGAGCCGGAGCTTGCGCGGCTCGAGGCGGCCGAGGCGACGCGTCCGAGGGCCGCGCGCTGGCGCTGCCCGAGCGTGATGTCGGTGACGGCGCTGCTGACGTTCCTGCGGGACGAGGAGGAGTTCTACTGGCGCTACGTGCGGCGCGTCCCGATGCCACCCTCGCCGGCCGCGCAGCTCGGAATCGAGCTCCATCGGCGGATCGATGAGTACGCGCGCGGCGGGGTTGTAGTGAGTGCGCCGCCGGAGGACGAGGAGGAGCCGTACGACCTCGATGTCGGCGAGCGCCGTGACGACGCGAAGGGCGTAAGCGCCGAGAAGATGTGGGCAAACTTCGAGGTGAGCCGCTTCGCAAAGATGACGCCGCTCATGACGGAGCAGCCGTTCGTGCTCTACCTGGGCGACGGTTTATCGGTCGCGGGCCGGATCGACGCGATTTTCGAGCGCGACGGCGTGTGGGAGGTCGTGGACTACAAGACGGGTGCGAGCGAGCCGGATCCGCTCCAGCTCGCCATTTACTCGCAGGCAGTCGAGGAGATCTGGGGCCAGAGTGCCTATCCGTGTTGGCTGTTGCTACGAAACGGTGAGGAGGTAGCCCCGGAGCAGCCTGAGACTTCGCGAATCCTCAAGGACAAGGTTAGGGTCTTGCGCACCGCATTTTCGACCGGAGAGGACAGCCCAAGATCATGAACCTCGCTGCGGGAGCCGTCGAACTACCGCTGGCGCACCTATCTGCACGCGTCGCTTGGCATGACACCGACTAGAGACATGAAGCCGCCTGCCGCAATCACGCACATGTACTTCTTCGAGGAGACCGATCCTCTCTCTGGTCCGATCCGAGGCTGGGAGGGGACCTGCACGGAGGCGGAGCCCAGTTGCTCCTGGATGCTCGCGAGAAGCAGGAGCGCGGTGAGCTTGGCCGCGCCGCTACCGCGTGCCCGCCGACTTTTGTCTAGTTGGTGCATCAGCGATTGACCGCGGTTTCAGCCGTTTGCAAGCGCTACGTGCTAGCGCCGCATACGGCGTGGCCAAGTCGTGTCCGGCAGCTTTCTCCGCGCTCGTCAGTGGATTTTGCCGTCTCCTCGCAGTGGGCCGCGGGCCATTTCCATCGGGCCGGCCGCTTACAGTGAGTTCCCAGTGGAAGTTTGTCTAGTAATCGGCGCGGGCGGATCCCTGGCACACGCCATGCATTTTCGCCCCCATCGGGAGACGGGCACTAGACACCCTCCCCTGGACACGACTTTCTTCGAAAAAGTCGCGGCGCTTGACCTCGATTTGACGCCTGCCCTGACGACCTACATCCGAACGCTAATCGGAGCTGGCGCGGACCTGAGCACTCTTAGCAGCTATCGCATGGAGGAGTTCTTCAAGGACGCCTATTTCGATTTCCGCAACCGCCCGAGAAATGAACGGATCCGGGCGGCATACACAGATCTGCTCATCCTCTACCACGGCGTCCTTCGCGAAACGACGAACTGGCTTTGTGATGACGGTCATCGTGGAGGCCCGATCGGCAGGATGATTGCCGCCGCGGCCGACATCGCTGATCGTGTCACGATTGTGACCTTCAATCACGATCTACTCATTGAGAACGAGATTTACAGGCGCGCTCGTTTGCAAAGGAGATGGTGCATCGATCAGGCGTATGGATCGTTCGGTGAGGGCCTGGAACGGGTTACGACTGGGGGTCGGCCTGAGTTTCCGTCACACGACGATGACTGCGACCATGACCGTCCGATTCGAATACTGAAGCTTCATGGCTCGTTGAACTGGATAGTCCGCATGCACGGCCGACAACCAACTGTCAAGGACCTTAGGAAGCGACAAACGGCTTAGCTCCGCCCTTCCGGGTCGGATCTCAACGACTCGAACTGCCACGAACTGACACGCAAGGCTGACCAAAAGGCTGACCAACCGTGCGACCCGTCTCCCGTCCTTCCTGTCCTAGAGGTCACGCCGCGCGAAGCCAGTTAGTGCCACTGCCCCGACGGCGAGCAGATACGCCAGCGCCCAGACACGAATCTCCCAACCATGCACATAGCCGCCGCCGAAGGGGCCCAGCCGAAGCAGGAACCCCGTGAGCCAGGAGGAGCTTTCGGTGATCAGGTGCAGACCGTCCTGGTACAGCGCCTCGAAGGGAAGCGCCCAGGAGACGATCGTCGAGGCATGGCGGATATGGCCCGAGTTGAGCGCCTGCCCGATCGTTCCAAGCAATCCGGCGACAAGCCCGGCTCCAAAGAGCATGAAGACGGCGATCCCGTTCGCCGTCGAGGAAAGCGCGACCGATCCAAGGAGCGACAGCGCGATCACGATCACGACGCCCGCGGCCAGCTCGAGCCCCGGAGTCAGGACGCGCGCAGGCCACCAGTGCAGCGTCACCCCCACGATCGCAAGCGCGGCGAAGTAGACGATCAGGACGTAGGCGGTGCAGACGACCGCCGCGCCCAGGAAGCGTGAGAGCAGAAGCGTCGAGCGACCGATCGGACGCACGATCAGCGGCTGGAGCAGCCCGCGCTCTGCGTCCCCGGAGACGACCCCGAGCGTCAGAAAGACGGCCAGGACAACACCGAGGAAGAGGGCGGCGAACATCGCGAGCCCGAGCAGGAACGCGCCCGCGAACGTGCGCGCATCGACGTGAACGTCAGCCGGCGGGGTGATCTCGCCGAGCTGGTTGTGCACGAAATGGGTCGCAAGCCAGAAGAAGGCGAGGAAGACGGCGGTCAGGAGCAGAACGACCGTGAACACCCTGCGGCGGATCGCTTCCCGGAGCGCGTACTGGGCGATGACCGCAACCGAGCTCAATCCGTCTCCCCGCCGACCGCCTCCAGGTAGGCGTCCTCGAGCGTCGAGCTGAGCGCCCTGACCCCGTACACCTTGCGGCCCGCTGTGACCGCCTCGGCCACCAGCCGCGCGGCTTCCTCGCGCGTCGCGCCCTCGACCAGCCGCACGCCCTTGTCGGTCTCGAGCTCAATGCCGCGGGGGCGCGAGAGCTCGGCCGGCGTCCCCGCCTTGACGATCTCGCCGTGCAGCAGGATCGCGACCCGGTCGCACACGAGCTCGATTTCCGAGAGCAGGTGCGAGTTGAGGAGGACGGAGACGCCGCGGGCGCGCAGATCCTCGAGCAGCCTCCGCACTCGGCGGCGACCAACTGGATCGAGCGCCGAAGTGGGCTCATCCAGGAGCAGCAGGCGCGGCTCGCCCACGAGCGCCTGCGCGACTCCGAGCCGCTGCTGCATCCCCTTCGACATCCCGTCCACGCGGCGATCCTTGGCATCGACCAAGGCGACGAGCTCGAGCAAGCGTGCGCGCTCGGCCCCTCCGCCAGCCGAGCCCGCCAGCCGCTGGTGGAGCTCGAGCACCTCCTCGGGCGTGTACCAGCCCGGGAAGCGAAAGAGCTCGGCCAGGTAGCCGAGCGAGGCCCGCGCCGCGCGCGAGCCCGCGGGCGCACCGGCGACCGTCGCTTCGCCCCCGTCTGGCCGGACGAGCCCGACCGCAATCCTGACCAGCGTCGATTTGCCGGCGCCGTTTGGGCCGAGCAGCCCGACCAACTCGCCTTCGCCCACCTCGAGGTCGACGTCTTTCAGCGCCTCGACCGGTCCGTAGCGCTTGGATAGCCCGCGGACGGCGAGAGCGACCGGCATGCGGCGAGCGTACCTACCCGGCTCTCCCTCTCACGCGAGAATCCCGAGTCAGCAAGCGAAGACGGAGAAAGATTCGCGTCTACGCCGAGCGTGGCCGCGCTCGCAGCGGCGCGCCCTTGCGGGTCCGCCGCCTGGAAGGGGTCGCTCTCCATTGCGGACCTGCGCATGTTGGCAATGCTGAGTCAGGCGCTCGCTCGAGCGCTTGTCATACGTCCGCCCCCACGGTAAACAGCCACACGAGTGTGCTGCTAGCGTCGTCGTTGCGTGACCAACGCTTTCGGCGACCCGGTCGGGCACCGCTCGAATCACACTGGACCCAACTGTGTTCAGTCGACTGATCGGCGTGCCGGGTGGTTCACCTTGATGATGCAAGGCGCCTGCGACTCGACCGGCGGATCTGCGCGATTCCCCTAGTACCACTTCCCGCGCACGAACCCGCCGAAGCCGATGAGTCCGATAAGCGCGATGATCAGCCCGATCCAGAAGCTCCAGATGAAGATCAGGAGGATGCCGACGATGACGATGATCCCGCCGAGTGTGATTCCGCCGTAACGACGTTCCGGCCTTGCCATTTTCTTCCCCTCCTTTTGGTGGGTGCGCTAGAGAGACTGGCAGGTGCGAGCTGTGGTGCGTGGCTGTGTTCGCGACGCCGGAACAGCGGCTCTTTCGCGCGGGCTAGGGTTCAAGACATGTGGGACGTCCTGAAGTGGCAGCACGACACACTGAGCGTCGCCTGGTGGGCGTTGATCGCCTTCGCGGTCTTGGTGATCATTGCGGCCGGGAGCCGCGCTGCAAGGAAGTGGGCTCGCCCGGGCCGCTTCGAGTCGCGCCGTGCGGCGCCGGCCGCGTGTCTCTCTAGCGAGGACTGATGGCCGGATGACGGCGGGGGCAGATCGTCCGGCGGGTGCTCGGGCGCGCCGGCCTGCTCCATTCGTTGGGTCCACGGCGACGCGACCACCAAGCCTGATTACGCAGCGGCACTGGTTAGCCGGATTCCGGTCGCCGCCGCATGAGCGCCACGCCCGCCAACGATGTCGCCGGATACGCGCGTGGCAGTTTCGGGCACTTCAGGCAGCTCCGTGCTCTGATTGCAGTCGACCGGGACGGGGCCCAGCTGGCCGCTCTGGGTCCTCTCGTTGGTCTGGCCCATCTTCCATCGTTAGTCAACGCGCGCCAGTTGCGCGCCACTGCACGCCCGTTCAGCGGTTTTGGGCGGCTCTCGGCGGTTGAAGATGAAGTCGGAATCTGCGGCCGGCGAACCTGACGAGCCAGGTTCAAGCCGAGAGCCGCGTAACGGAGCGGCGCAGGAGTCGAACCTACCGAGCCGCGGGCTACACGACCTCACCGGTTTTGAAGTGTGTATGACCCCGTTTCGCCCCGTGCCGGCGGGTACTGTCTAGTACCGGAAAGTCCTGGAAATTGACCTCTTTCGTTTCGTCTGGTGCCCGGTCGACCCGATGCGATGCATGGTGTTCGTTAGCAGTTGGTTTGCAAGAAGTCGCGGCCAGATTCAGAGTGCCGCCACGACCGAACTTCCGCGTCATGGCGTACCTAAGCGGCGGCCCCTTGGCGGAGTTTTTCCAGCTTCGGCCTCACCTGCGCGACCATGGCCAGGTTCTTCTTGCGCTCGTAGCGCTCCAGGGCCTGCCCGAGCGCGCCGGCGGCTTCGTCGGTTCGGCCACCGGCGTGGAGCACGTGGGCTAGGTCGCAGAGCGCGTCTCCCTGCGCGTTGAGCGAGTCGGTGGGAGACCGCGACGTTCGACGGTTGAGTCGTCCCGGTCGAGCACGCAGATCTGAATTCCCGGCCTCGTCGAAGTAGAGACGGCGCCTCATGACGGAAGAATGAGGGCCTACTAGGCCCACGCGCCTCCGTCGTAGATCACATGCGCGTGCGACCGCCTCGCGCGCCGACCCGAGCTACTTCGGTGGTGGTTTTCCCAACGCTGCGAACGTACGGCGAACGCTTGTCACGGCAGCTTGGTCTCTCGCCACGGCGTTGGGCACGATTTCGGCCTCTGCGAGCTCCCGGGTGACGCCCTGGATCTCCCGCTGCTCGGGCGTGAGCTCGAAGTCCATCGCTCTGACTTTAGTCGTGGTGGACGCGCCGGTATGTGCGACCGGCGCGGCGGCGTGCCACCGTGCGGAGCCCGCTCGGCGTCGCCAGCCTGCGGAATCTCCCTGGGCGCAGATCGGCGCAGAGCACAGCCGAGGCGGCCGGGCCTCGCGCTCCGTACCGCACGCCGCGCGAGTCGAAATCCGGAGCGGCGCGCCAGCCCTCGGGAGTCAGCTCGTAGCTTTCCTGCTCTTCAACGAAGAACCCAGCGCGCCTGAAAAGTCGAGTCCAGCCACGCTCGTCCTCCTGTCTAAACCAGCCGCAGTCGTCCGGCTCTCCGAGCGGCACGGTGCAGAGGAGCGACCCGTTACCGCGCAGGGCACGGCGAAGACTGCGGAGGGCAGAGAGGCGTGCGTCGCCGGAGTCGGCGGGCTCCGTCTCGAGTCCGTACACGCTGTTGTCCGCGCCGATGTGCTCGAGCGTTGAGACGAGCAGAACCTGGTCGAAGGACCCGTCGGGGAACGGGAGCGCCCGGACGTCGGCTTCCACTCTCTCCATGCCGTCGACGTCGAGCGTGGCGAGGTCGACGCCGACGAGCTCGACGCCCGAGCGTAGGAGTGCTCCCAGGTACGGCGGCTCGGCGAAGGCGTACCCGACCTCGAGCACGCGTCCGTTGCCCCGCAGGCGAGAGAGCACCCACGGGATCTCGATCACCCGCTCGTCCGTTCCTCCCGGAGCCTGGAGCCAGCGGAGCCTTTCCTCCCGCTCGCGAGCGCGGAGCCCGAGAGCAACAGCGTCGTCACGCTCTTGTACGCGCTCGAACTCGACGCTCGCCGCGAGCTCGTGCAGGAGCGTCGCGCGCGAGAGCGTGCCCTCGGCCAGCTTTGTGAGCGCCCGCTCACGTGCCTCCGCCTCGGGCGGCCGCCGCAGGACGAGCCCGAACGCGCGGTCGACGAACTCCTCGTCGGATCCCGCCTGGGCTTCGAGCTCAGCGGCCAGACGCTCGTCCATCGAACGACCTAGTTGGCGTTGTAGTCGTAGAACCCGCGGCCGGACTCGCGACCAAGTCTCCCCGCGGCGACGTGCTCCCACAGGAGGGGCACGGCGCGTACTTGTCGTCGCCGAGCCCCTCGTGGAGCACCTCCATGATCGCGACGCACGTGTCGAGCCCGATCAGGTCCGCGAGGGCGAGAGGGCCCATCGGGTGCGCGAATCCGAGCTTCGCGATGGTGTCGATCGCCTCCGCCTCGGCGACGCCGTCCATGAGCGCATACGCGGCCTCGTTGATGAACGGCATCAAGACCCGGTTGGAGACGCAACCGGGGAAGTCGCGCGCTTCGGCCGGCTCCTTCCCGAGCTCTCGGGCGAGATCGACGATCCCGTCGGTCGTCTCGGCGGACGTCGCGTCAGTACGGATCACCTCGACCAGGCGCAGGACGGGAACGGGGTTGAAGAAGTGCATCCCGATGACCTTCTCAGGACGGGATGTGACAGCAGCGAGGCTGGCGATCGGGATCGAGGAGGTGTTCGAGGCGAGCACGGCCTCCGAGAGCAGCATCGCGTCCGCGGTGCGGAAGATGTCCTGCTTCACATCGGCGTCCTCGATCACCGCCTCGACCATGAGATCGGCGGGAACGAGCTCGTCGACCAGGTGAACGCGAGGCAGGACGTCGGTCGGATCCGGGCCGCCTTTCTCCGCGAGCTTGGCCAGGCTTCGCCCCATCCCCTCGAGCCCCCGCTCGCCGGCCCCAGGCACGGCGTCGTGGAGCGAGACGCGCCGGCCCGAAGCGGCCATGACCTGAGCGATGCCACCGCCCATCTGCCCCGCGCCGACGACCAGCACGTGAGGGAATCTCACGCAGCGGAGTATGAGCTGGTTACGGCTGCGGAGCGCCGGGAAGCTCCGGCCGGGTCCCGCGCCGGAGGCGTCGGAGCGCCCAGAGCACGACGAGCCCGAGGATGACGAAGCCGACCACGACCTTGATCATGCCGCCACCTCGGCTCGCCCCCGGCAGCAAGGAGCGGCGTTGCGGCGACGACGCTCGAGGCGGTCGCGAGCAGCGTGCCGTCGGGCGCCTTCGTCAAGAGGAAACCACGCGTCTTCCCGACGGCCAGCGTGACGTCGCAGTCCGTGTGGAGCGGGCTCCGAACGACGATCGGGTCGCCGAGACCACGTCCCTTGACGCGCTGCTCCACGTCCAACGTGAGTAAGACCACCGGGGCGCCTCGAACTTCGGTCTCGCGCCGAGACGTGATGTGTCCGACAACCGCGGCGTCGGAGTCGTCGAGCCGTTGACTCATCGACTCGCGGACGCGAACGCACCCGAAGGCGTCTCCGGCCAGTGCCAGCGCGACGGCGACGGCGGAGAGGAACGCGAGCGCTCTCATGCCAAGTGACAAATTGTCACTTGGAGATCAGACCTCGATCAAGAGCGCATCGCCCTGGCCGCCGCCGGAGCAGATCGCTGCGAGACCCAGGCCGCCACCGTTCCGTCGCAACTCGTGGACCATCGTCGCGACGATCCCACCGCCCGAGGCACCGATCGGATGGCCGAGCGCGACGTCGCCTCCGTTGACGTTGACGATGTCCTCCTCCGGCACTCATCGCGATCGTAAACGGCAGCCAGCGCACGCGGCGGCCCAGCTCCAAACGACCAGCCCTCGCCGAACCCCTCACGCCGGCGCAGGCGGTCGTTGCTTCTCACATATTCCCGGCGTCGCCCGATCATCACCGCAATCGCGAGCGACAAAGCCTTATCCCGCTCAGATCCAGTGGCGACGCTTGAACACGATGTAGAGGCCGACCGAGATGAGCACCATCAGCGCGAGCGCAGACGGGTAACCCAGTGTCCAGTGCAGCTCCGGCATGTGGTCGAAGTTCATTCCGTAGATCGTTCCGACCACAGTCGGTGCGAAGAGAATCGCCGCCCACGCGGAGATGCGCTTGACTTGCTCGTTCTGCGCATGCGACGCCTCGGTGAGGGCCTTCGTCTCGAGCGTCAGGTTGACGCTGAGGATGTTCTGAAGGAGCGCGCGGAACGCGTCCGCGTGCTCCTCGGCCCGGATGGCGTGGTCCTGGACGTCGCGCAGATACCGCCCCTCCTCTTCGTCGATCCCCGGCTCGTCGATCAGGCGCGCAAGGATCTCGTCAAGAGGACCGGTCGCGCGCTGAAACTCGATCACTTCTCGGATCAGCTGATATATGCGGCGGGAGACCGTCTGGCTGCCGCCGAAGACCTCATCCTCGATCTCGTCGATGTCGTTCTCGAGCCCCGCGACCACCGGCTCATAGCGGTCGACGACGTGGTCGACGATCGCATACATGATCGCCATCGGACCCCGCCGCAGCAGGTCCGGGCGGGTCTCGAGGCGCCGGCGCACCGGCCCCAACTCCGGCGCATCGCCGTGGCGGACGGTGATGACGAACTGCGAGCCGACGAAGATCTCGACCTCGCCAAACACGACCGTCTCCGTCTCGTCCACGTAGCGGGCCGGCCGCAGGACGATGAAGAGGGTGTCCCCATAGCGCTCGAGCTTCGGGCGCTGATGCGCCTTGACGGCGTCTTCGACCGCGAGGTCGTGCAGGTCGAACTCGCGCGCCACGGCAGCGAACTCCTCCCTGCTCGGCTCGTAGAGACCCAGCCAGGCAACCGCGTCGCGGGTCGTGCAGGCGGCGCGGAGTTCGGCGAAGTCGTCGGGCTCGGCCGTGCGGCGGCCGTCGCGGTAGACGGCGCGGTCGACGATCATGCGAGGGACGGTATCTCCTCCGCGGGCCGCACTCCCCGGCTGCCCGAGCGATCCGATCTACCGCGGACGGCGCGGGTACGAATGGAAGTTGGGCGCCGCGCCTGCCGGCGTTCCCCTTCAAACGAACGGTCGTGGGCTCACCGCTAGGCTCATCTGCCGAGCACGCACGAATGAGGAAGGACGTCCGACAGTTCATCCGCCGGCTGGAAGCCGTGGGCCTTACCGTCGAGCCGACACCCGGCCACTACCGCGTTCTGCGCGACGGCAAGCCGCTCCGGAAAGCGAACGGCATGCCCTTCATGCTGCCTTTTTCCCCGGACACGATCCGGTGGCGGAGAGCGGCGATCGTCGAGCTACGCAAGCTCGGCATCGACGTCTAGCCTGCCGCTCCCTCATGGTTGTGCTGTAAAGGCTTTACCCCGGCGCTGATAGGACGGCGACGGCGGCGGCTGGACGAGTTCGGCCAGAACGTCTTGCCGGCCACCGCGCACGCTTCCGGAGAGCCGACGCCCGGACTCGAACCGGGGACCCCTAGCTTTGCACACACTGTTGAACGAGAGAAGCGGCCCGCGTAGGGTGGTGCTGCGGCGGAGCGATCCGAAAAGGCGGGCGAAATGACCGAGGAGGCGACGCAGGAACGGCTCGGCCTGTGCCTCTCGGGTGGCGGCTTCCGCGCGTCGTTCTACGCGCTCGGAGCCCTGCGCTACCTGGCGGAGAGTGAGCATCTGCTACGCGTGGGCGCGATCTCCGCCGTCTCGGGGGCTCGATCGCGGCGGCCGCGGTCGCCGACGGGTGGAGGCGCTTCGAGGCAGGGGGCGCCGACCTCGCGGCGTTCTTGCGCGAGATCGATGCACCGTTCCGGAGGCCCGTGACGACCAAGAACCTCCGCAACCGCTGGGTGCGTCGGTCGCTCGTCGGCATCCTCCCGCGGTCTGGCGGCCGCGGAGCGGCGCTCGGCCGCACGCTGGAGAAGGATCTCTACCGGTCCAGGCGGGTATGCGAGCTCTCCCGGAAGGCCCGGCCGACGCCGAGGTCGGTCGAGGTGAAGATGACCTGCGGACGCCGGATCGCGCGCGACTTCGTCGGCAGCTACGACCACGGCTACGTCGAGCCGGCGCCGGACTCGCTCGATCTCGGGCTTGCGGTCGCGTCCTCCGCGGCGTTCCCGACCTCGACCGCTTCCTGCCCGAGGAGGCCGACCTGCTCTCCTACCACGGCTATGGGTCGCTGCACGCCCGCCTGAAGACAGTCGCGCCAAAGTCGCGGTCGACGCGCCGAAGTGGAACGACTACGCGAACCTGGCCCCGGACCGACAGCGGGAGCTGCTCGCGCTGCTCGAGCGGGGGGCGAAGCGCAAGCTCTGGCGGCGCAAGGGCGCACGCTCTGGCGGTGGACGATCTGAGGGCTGAGACCGTGGTGGACCTACTACGCTACTAGGTGCAGACTCCGGCCCCGGCCACCTCTTGGAGCAAGAACTACCGCGGATCGTCCGAATCCAGACCGAACGACGCAAAGCGCCCGTCGAGCTCGCGCTTACCTCTTCACAACCGGCTCGCTTCGCGAAGGATGGAAGAGCGCTGACGCTCACCCGGCTCGGCGTCGGCGGCAACCTCAAGCGCCCGCTCGAGTCGACCAACCCGTGCGAGTCGATGCTCGAGATCGTCCGCCGCACCCAACGCAACGTGAAGCGCTGGTCGTCGGGCGAGATGGTACTGCGCTGGACCGCCGCCGGCATGCTCGAAGCCGAACGGCAGTTTCGTAAGATCATCGGCTACCGCGACCTCGCCACCCTCGTCGTAGCGATCGAACCAGCCGGCGACGTCAGGTCGACGCCGCTCGCACTCCGACCAAGGAGGCCGCTATCGGCCTCACCGCCTGACCATCACACCGGGACCGCCGCCCCAAAATTCCACGGCGCGCGGATCATCCTCCCTCGCGCGGTTGACCGCCCTGGGGGATCAGCTGTATTGTTGGCACGGGCAAGGCTGGTGAGGATCGCGTCTCGCGAGAACGCGCTGTTCACAGTTGCGAAAGGCTTTCGAGTGCTCTCGTAACGGCGCCTCCGCCTTCGGGCGGTGTCGTTGTTCCTGGCGGCGGAAGTCGTTCTCCTTTGTCGGTGCACCGAAAAGAACAGAACGCCAAGCCAGCCGAGCCCTCCCCCCGCAGTTTCCGGAGTCGAGAGGATGGCAGACAGGCACGCAGGCTTCGCCGCCGCGGTCGCGATCAGCCGGCACGCGCTCGAGAGCCTTGCGAGGGCCATCTACTTCGCCGGCTCGTTCGACCACCGGCTGAGCGGAACCGCGCCCGGCATCTTCACCGACTACAGCGTCACCCTGGACAGCATCTTTCTCGACGTTCCGACGCTCGAGCTCGTACAGGCGAACCAAGGGAAGGTGGGGCTCGAGCTGCGCGGCTGGGGGCCGGTGACCGTGACGCCGAACAACCGGCAGCTGCCGATGGAGAGGCACGACTGCGAACTCCAGCTGCTCGTCCGGCTCACGCCGAGGGCCGTTCTGGTCAGGGGACGGCTGGCGATCGTCTTCGACCCCCTCTCTGGGACTCTCGACCAACTCGCTCTTCGCCCGTTCCCGGGCTCGTCGTTCTCGGCGGACGCGCAGGCGTACCTCGACTCCGCCGCCTTCCGATACCTGGTCGAACTCGCAGTCCGGGTCGAGCTCTCGAGGCGCGGCCCGCTGCTGCCGCCGTTCGACGTCAGCTTCCTGGGTGCCGTCGCGACCGATCCCAACACGTCCGCCACGCTCGCGGTGGTGGACGACGCGATCGTCCTCGGGTTGGACGTCAACTCCGGCGGCATCACGACAGCCGGCGACAAGATGCTGCTTACCAACTTCCTCGGCGATCGCGACATCGCGATGTGGACGAATCCCGTCGCTGTGCCGGTCACGTTCCGTTCAGTACGAGACGGCCTCTCTGCGATGGTCAGCGCCGAGGGCGCGACCCTCCAGAGCTTCTCGCTCGCCGTCGAGGAAGGTGGCTTCCGTGTCCGCGGATCGGCAGGGCGCGACGAGGGAGGCGTGACCTTCTCGCTGCTCGCGTCCCCGAAGCTCGACAAGAACGGCGACCCGGCGCGCGACCAGCTGCGGTTCCCACTGAGCGAGGTGCAGGTCGACGTCCAACCGTCCTGGTGGGTTGTCGTGCTGGAGGTCTTCGCGTTACCGATTATCGCGGCTTTCGTCGAGGTGCTCACCACGATGGTGCGGAGCAACATCATCAACGGCATCCAGGTCACTCCGCCCGACGGCGTTGCGCCGCTGACCACGCGGTTCACGCTTCCCGGCGTGAGCGACCCGGTCTTCAACCTTCGCATCGTCGCGTTCGAATGCCACACCGAAGGTGTCTTCGCCAGGTTGAAGCTGGAAGCCGACTTCCGCGCCGCGAGGCTGGTCGGCCCTGACGTCGTTGCGGCCGAGGAGGTGCCGAGCCTCAGCATGCAGCCGCTGCTCTACCATGCAGACCTCGGCTTCGACGCCCTCTCCGACGATCCGACCCTGCGCGCGCGCTGGACGGTGCGCGTGCTGGGAAGTGGTACTTCGCTCCTCGTGCAGGACCGGCTCGTCGCCGATGGTGGAGGGTTCCTGTTCGTGACCCCCGCCAGCGTCCCGCTGCTGACGGCGCCCAACTTCCGGATCGAATGCAGGCTCTACAGAGTGTTCGGCTCACGCGTCGACGAAGTGCTCGACGACGCGATCACCCTCGCTGTTCGAGACCGGCTCGACCGGTCGCGGCCGTACGTTCGGTGGACGCATCAGGCGCTCATCCCCGTTGTCCGTCGCGAAGCCGACGGATCGAAGACGATCCTCGGAGAGGTGGTCAAGACGAGAAAGTCGAAGATCCACCGGACGGCGATCCCGGGGCGATGCCGCATGGCCTCCCACTACTCACAATCCTGGATCCTCTCGACGCCTACCAGGCCAGGGCCCGTGCTCGAATACCTGCCCGACCTCCCCTTCGCCCGCGCTGACCTGATCGCCAACCGCGCGCGGGTCTGCGACTACTGCTTCTTCGGCGGCCCAACCAAGGACGTGCCGCTCATTCCTTGAGGCCAGCGGCTCCTGGGCCCGCGGAGCACGGCGTCTTCGAGGCCTCTGGCCCGCGTCGCGTCAGCCGCCTGGGCGCGCGAACGGTGTCTCGGCGACGGAACCCCAACAGAGGTACTCGGTCAGAGCTCGCCCCGTCGCCTGCTCCTCCGCCGGGGTCGCCGGTAGCGGCCAGCGCACCGCCTCGTAGCGTGCGCGGCGGTAGAGGTCGAACGTCGACTCGACGAGTTCGCCGAACGTCTCGGCGCTGCCGAGGATCCAGCGATGGGCGCCGACTACCCCGCCGACCATGGTCAGCAACCCTTTGACCACCGCTCCTATCAGGTCGGTGACCGACGCCACGACGTTCCCGACCCAGTGGAAGAAGCCGCCGAGAATCGGCCCTAGCACGGGAATACCACTCAGGGCATCGCCAATGGCATCGGCCCCGTCGCTGATGGCGTTGCCGACCGCTTCTACCGCATCGGAAACGGCGTCGCCGACGGCATTGGCCGCCGTATTGACAGCGTCGCCTACAGCATCGGCGGCTTCTGAGACGGATGGTGAGTTCTTAGGGAACGACGCCGAAGCCGCTCATCCCGAAGCCGAACGCACACGTGGTGAACGCGTTGACCCGGAACCACGGCATGAACTCGGTCCACGGCCAGCAGATGGGTGGGCCGAAGGAGACGCTGTCGATCGAGCCCGGCCCGAGCATGCTGAAGGCGATCGTCGGCGTGAACGGTCCGTTCGCGGTGAGGAAGAGGTCGGGATCTCCGCTGGCGGGCACGACGAACCCGAAGCAGTTGCAGATCGGCGGAAGGACGAAGAACAGATTGGCGCCGGCTGGGAGAGCCAGCAGGGGCCACCACGCACCCCACCACGTTCCTTCCCCTTCCGTGCGCCGGACAGAGACGACGATCGAGTTTTTCGACGTCGGTGCAGCCGGCACGGACTTCTCGAGCGCCCCGATCGTCTCGAGCTCCCTCGCTCCAGCGTCCTTGCCCGCGTACGTCGTCCACAGTTTCCGACTCCGGGAAGGCCAATCCTTCTCCGTCGCCTTCGGCTCGATCCAGTGCTCGAAATCGGACTCGGCGAGGACCTTCTGGATCAGCCTCGCCGGTCCGGAGATGCCGAGCTCGTAGTGCGTTTCGCCGGCGGAGTCGGTAAGCGTACCGACGTAGCGGCTGCCACCGCGGGCTCGCGAGCGCTTGAGGTCCCCGAGGCGCACTGAGAGCTGAGTCTTCCAAATCGCGGTCGATCGCGCAAATCGACGCTGGACTAACCGGCAGCTGCGCGCATAGGTCCAGGCTCGGGCGTGGTGGGGCTTGGCGTTGTCGGTCAAGGCCCGCGCAACCTCGATCCCGTGGTCGGCGAACCAGCGAACTGAGCGCTCGAGGAAGCGAGAGCAGCTCTCGGCGCCCCGACCGGCAAGGAGCTCAGCGTGTGCGATCCGCGAGTGGTCGTCGATCGCGACGTGGAGCTGCTGCCAGCCGATGCGCCGGTTGCGGTGCGGCCGACGGGCATCGGGGCCGAGCACGCGTTTGCCCGGCTCCCAGATCCGGCCGAGCTGCTTGGTGTCGATGTGGAGCAGCTCGGCCGTTCGCGCCCGTAAGCGGCGCGCGCAGCACCCTGCCTGTTCACTGAGGCGGGACCCCGCGGTGCGACACAGCAGTAGCACTGACGGAGCTGGGCGACGAAACCGCGCAAACAGCCCAAATCCGTTGCCGTGGGGTTGCGACCGGTTGTGCCGATCGAGCGCATCGTACGGAGGGGGCTGGACGCGGCTCGTTGAGGGCCAAACTTGAACGGCGTCGGCAACACCATCTCGGTGGCCCGCAGGAATGGCCACGAGCGTCCTCGTCGGCTTAAGGCACGAGCACGAGCTTTCCCTTCGCCGCCGAAACTCTCGAGCAGCTCATGAGCGCGACGAGCGTCGGACAGCGGCAGGCGCTCGGCCACGACCGGGTGGATCTCGCCGCGACGAAGCAGCTTCGAGCACCACGAGGAAGTCCTCACGGACCAATCCGGGTCGCGGGGACCTCCACGCTCAGGGGCTCCTAGCCTGCGGGGGGGCTGGGGCCCCCGGGTGGGGGGTCGATGTCTGCGTCGCGGAAGCGATAGATAGGGCCGGGCTTTGTGCGTACCTACCTCTACTTGTTGCCTACATTAGGCACGCCCATGGCGCCTTGTCTGGCTTGCGGCATTTGACACGAGAGCACGAGTTACGAGGAGCACGAGTTGTTATTGTCAGGCTGCCGTCGATCGAAAGGAGCATCATGGAGGCTCGCCAACGACTGGCAGAGCTCGGTTACTCCGAGAAGTACGGCAAGCTCGAGCTCGTCTTGCCCTACGGGACGAAGTCCGCCGACTTCGCGAAGATCAGCGACCGGCTGTTTAGCGACCTTGTTGGGCGTCTCCCTCGCGGATGCCAGGCATGCCTTTCCGGCGAGTCGCTCTTCGTGCGTGAGCGACTCGAGCACGTACTGCAAATCGATCTCGAGTCGATGGAGATCGTCGCCGGAGGCTGACGACGCGGAAACGCGAACGCTGAAGTCCGCGTAGCGCGGCGATAGAAGGCCTATGACCGAGCCGGTCATAGCGTTGGGCCCGCCCGGCTCTTCGTTTGCTGTACTGCCGAAGCTCGGCGTCGGCTTGCTCTACAACCCGGCTCTGCCCGAGTACTTGCGGGACCATCCCGGGTCGTACGACTACGTCGAGGTCATCCCGGAGATGTTCTGGACCGACCGCGGCCCAGGTTCCGAGCCGCGTTTCGTAGAGCTCGAAGAGTGGGTGGCGATGCTCGAGTGGATCTGCGAGCGCTGTCCGGTGATCGCGCACAACATCGGCCTCTCGCTTGGAAGCGCCGACTACTTCGACTCGAGCTACGCGGAGCACATCGCGCACTGGCAGGCACGCTTCGGCTTCCCCTGGCACAGCGACCACCTGTCGTTCGTGCGCATCACGAGCACCGAGGGCCACGATCACAACGCCGGGCTGGCGATCCCGGTCCCGTACGACTTCGACGTGCTCGACATGATCGCCGAGCGGGTCCTGGTCGTGCAGGAAACCGTGCCGATTCCGTTCCTCATCGAGAACAACGTGTACTTCATCGACGTCCCCGGTCAGGACATGTCCGAGCCGGAGTTCCTGAACGCCCTGACACATCGCACAGGGTCTGGTCTCCTCCTGGACATCCACAACGTCTACGCGAACGCACGAAATCACGGATTCGATGCGCGCGAGTTCATCTCCAAGCTCGATCACTCGCGCATCGTCGAGATCCACATCGCAGGCGGGAGCGAGCTGGCAGGCATGTACACCGACTCGCACGCAGGGCCGTGCCCCGCGCCGGTCTGGGAGCTGCTGGAGTTGGTCGTGCCGGCCGCCCCAAACCTGGCCGGGATCACGTTCGAGTTCCACGACTCCTACTACCCGCTCCTCAAAGCCGAGGGAATCGAGGCGGAGCTCGCTCGGGCACGGGACGTGTGGAACAGGGGCTCCGGCCGGCGATGACGCTGCTGGCATACCAGCAGGCCCTCTGCGACCTAGTCGCGTCTCCCGAGCTCTGCCTTCGGGTCCGTGAGGATGCGCAAAGCGCGCTCGCTCAGTACGCCCTCACGGCAAGAGAGCGGAAGCGGCTGGCGGCGGTCGTCCGGCAACCGGGGATGTCGACGAGCTGCACGCTCCATCGTGTCAACCGGATGACCCCAATCTTCACCTACCTGCCACTCACCTGCTTCCTTCTCGGGGATTCGCTCATCGGCGAAGCCCAGCGGTTCTGGGCCGAAGGTGCTCCGCCGGATCTCCAGTTCGGACCGGAGACCGAGCGGTTCGGCCGATTCCTGCGGCAGCGGCTCGAGCGGCGTCTGCTCGACGACCCTTATCTCGGCGAAGTGCTTGCGTTCGAGCTTGCTGTCAACCGCCTTCGCGTTGCCTCGAGTCGAGTGGCCGAAGACCCCCCGGCCCCTGCGGCCGATGCAGGCCAGACCAGGATCCGAGGACTTCATCCACTGGCCGCGCTCGTTCGCTTCGACCACGATCCGCTCCCGATTCTCGACGCTCTCGGCGATCGATGCCTTCCCGAGCCCGAGCCCGAGCGCGGCGAGTTCTTCCTGCTGCTCGACGCGCGTGGCGGGGGCATCGCGCTCAGCGAGATCGCCCGTGATCGCGTCGAGGCGCTCGTCGCGAGTCCCTGAGTCGCGAGAGCGGTCTCGATGGCTCGACTGCTCGATCGGCAAATGTTTCTCAAGCGGGCGCTGGGCGCGTCGTTGGGCCGAGCCGATGCTCACGTTCCCCCAGGGCTGTGGGGAAACCCGGCCTCTGTGCCGAGGTAGACGCGACCACGCCGCACCGGCTGGTCGACGCGCTGGTCGACGTCGCGACGAGCTCGAGCTCCGATCACGACGGAAACAGAAGCTGCCGGAGGCTGAAGCTACCGGAGTCTGCGCTCGAGCAGCCTAGTTAGTCCACGATCCGCACAAAGTAGGACATTGTGACACCGGGCGGCGGCCCCGAGTAGATCGCACGACGCCGGCGCCGAGCAATCCCCCTGCCCCCCTGCCCCCTCGAAGTCGCGCCCGTCACCTCGACGTCGGCGTCGGCACCGGCTACTTTCTCGACTGCTGCCGCTTCCCAGCCGAGCGGCCGCAGATCACCCTGCTCGACCCGAGCGAGCCCTGCCTCAGGAAGGCGTCGAAGCGTCTCGCGCGCTACTCGCCCCGGATCGTCAAAGCAAGTGTGCTCGAATCGCTCGACATTTCTCACGCCCGCTTCCACTCCGTGGCGCTCAACGGCGTCCTCCACTGCCTTCCCGGGACACTCGAACAAAAGGCGGCCGCCTTCCGCAACCTCAGGCCCTTCGTCGACGAGGGCGGCGTCGTGTTCGGAAGCACCATCCTCGGGAGCGGCGTCGAGCACGGCTTGGTCGCACGCAAGGCACTGGCGCTCTACAACCGCGAGCGCATCTTCGGCAACCTCGCCGACGACCTCGACACGCTCGAGCGCGTCCTGGCGCGCGAGTTCTCCGAACACCGGCTCGAGACAAGAGGCTCCTTCGCTCTCTTCACCGCCTGGGTCTGAGCCGCATGCCTCTAGTTCGCGGCTGCCAGCGACGCCTAGGCGCCCACCCGAATCAGGGTGACGAACGCGGCGGCGTAAATCAAAGCTTGGGGATCATCGCCCGCTGCAGCCGTTCGGAATAGGCGGCCTTGCACCGCCATCGCTCGATGAGCTCAGTCCCATGCAGCGGAGGACCTTCGAAGAGGCCGGTCATGATCTTCGGGAGCTCCTCGTTGAGCTCGAGGTCGACGACCAGCCGGTTGATCTCGCGCTCGAAGCTCTCGACCGTCTGGTGACCGACCTGGCACTTGGATGCCGCCGAGGTAGTAGTTCTCCACGTACCCGTTTCCCTCGGGGGAATCCTTGACCGTGTAACGCTCAGCTGCGAGTTCCCGCCGCGCGGCGCCCAGGGCTTTCCTCGGAAGGCGGTTCGCTGTAGTAGAGGATCAGATCGAGATCGGAGTACGCGTCGGTCCGTCCGCCAGTCCCGACAGCTTCTTCAGAGGAAGCCGAGCATTCGAGACCGCGGCATGGAGCAGTCTCGAGGTTTTCTTCGTGAAGTCGATAGCGGCGGGCCGACAAGGATCGGCCGATCTCTCGAGCGTTGGGAGAAAGAGCCCCCCAGGCCGTGCTCTAGTCCGCGACTCGATAGCTCGGAACCGGCGGGCCTGCCCCGTCGTTGGTAAGGTCGCAGTGACGCACTGGGGGGAGTTGGTCAGATGGCGAGGATTGGGGTTGCGCTCTCTGGTGGGGGTCATCGGGCGGCCCTGTTCGGCCTCGGCGCCCTCCTTTACCTTGTAGACGCAGGCAAGAACCGCGAAGTCAGCTCGATTGCCTCCGTTTCGGGTGGGTCGCTAACGACTGGAGTTGTCGCCCAGTCGTGCAACTTCGCGAAAACGACGCCCGACGAGTTCTCAGCCGTCGCGCGCAGACTCGCGAGCCAGATCGTGAGCAAGGGGACCCTCTGGGCCGCTCCGCTGACCTGGATCTATCTCGCGACCCTCCTGCTGGGAGCGGCGGCCGCCTTTGTCGAAGTCTGGTTCCTACCAGTGGCCCTTTGGCTGCGAATCATTGTCTTCGTCGCTGCTCTCTTCGGCTTGGGACTCTTGCCCTCGGCCTTCTTGCGCGCAAGGTATGCACGGGCGGGTGGGTAGTGGCGCCCCTAAATGGCCGCGATGCCGTGGAGGAAGACCGACCGCCGACCCCGATCCCGGCGCCAGAGAACCGCTACGACGCGTTTCTCTGCTACGCCCGCGAGGATGGCGACTTCGCGGTCGGCCAGATGCGCGCGAGCCTGACGGCGAGCGGCAAGAGCGTCTGGGTCGACGTCGAGGACATCGTCGCGGGCGCCCAATGGCGGAAACGCGTGAGACGCGGCATCGCCGCCTGTCGGGCGTTCATCATCGTCGTCACCGATCACTCGCTCGCGTCACCGCAGTGCCGCGGTGAATTGGAGGAGGCCGCAACCCTTAACAAGCTGATCGTCCCCGTCATCCGCGGCGACGTGGACGAGGACGCGATGCCCCGGGTCATCAGCGACGCCGAGTGGGTCTACCTGCGCGATCGCGACGACTTCGAGCGGGGTCTCAGGCGACTCGTGGAGGCGATCGAGACCGACGTGGAGTGGCGCGACCAGCACGCTCGGCTGGCCGCCCGCAGCCGCGAATGGCTCGACGCCGAGCGCAACCGGAGCTTCCTGCTGCGCGGCACCGACCTGAACGACGCGGAGACCTGGCTGTCGCACCAGGGCGGCCATCGCGAGCAGGCCACCGCCGACCAGGCCGCGTACATCGTCGAGAGCCGCCGCGCCGCGACGCGTCGGCAGCGCGCGCTCACCGGCGGGGTCGT